>Ga0182745_1001703_pt1 | contig 20761 bp, 8 predicted proteins | sample eDN3rd30CKraftBY_FD_128523 | JGI IMG/M metagenome (GOLD analysis project Ga0182745, IMG submission 128523) | Enriched backyard soil microbial communities from Emeryville, California, USA - eDNA 3rd pass 30_C Kraft BY (version 2) (version 2) | ecosystem: Environmental > Terrestrial > Soil >...
CCGCGCTCCTCCTCGCTGCGACCGCGGCGCTCATCGTCACCGTCTTGCACCTCGCCGTCGGCGGTCACGACCCGAGCTTCGAGGAGGCCTTCTGGCAGTCGCTGGTCCGCACGATCGACCCGGGCCAGATCACCGAGGACCACGCCGGCTTCGCCGTGGTCGGGCTGACCATCACCATCGGCGGCCTCCTGCTCATCTCGACGCTGATCTCGCTGGTCAACAACCGCATCGAACGACGGGTCGAGGGCATCCGCCGCGGCCGGGACCCGATCCCGCCCCGGGCCGACCACGTGGTCGTGCTCGGCTGGTCGGAGATCGGGCCGAAGGTGGTGGAGGAGCTCGCCGACAGCGGTGACGGGGAGAAGCTGATCGACCTGGTGGTGCTGGCCGATCGGAGCGTCACCGACGTGCGCCACGAGCTGGTCGACCACGAGGACCTCGCCGACCGGGCGGTGCACTGGCCGGTGCTCCGGTCCGGCGCCACGTGGGACACGCGCGACCTGCGGCGCCTCGCGTCGGTGGCCACGGCCCGAGCGGTCGTCATCCTCGACGACGGCACCGAGGACGGGCTGGCGAACACCGTGAAGTCGGTGATGGCGGTCGTGGCCGCGTGCGACGGACCGGACCACGGCCGCGAGCCGCACGAGCACCCCACGATCGTGATCGAGGTGCGCGACCCGCACAACGAGCTGGTGGAGCCGCTGCGAGGCCGTCTGGCGCGGTTCGGGTTCCGGGTCGTGGCGGTCGACTCGCTGGCGCTGCGCACGGAGCTGGCCGCCCAGGTCTCCCGGCGGGCCGGCCTCTCGCAGGTCTTCCACGAGATCTTGAACTTCCGCGGCGAGGAGCTCTACATCGCCGCTGCGCCCGACGTCGTCACCACCTTCGGCCAAGCGCTCACGGCCCTGCAGGAGTCGGTGCCGATCGGGCTCATCAGCGGCCACGACGGCGCCGTCGACCTCTGGCCGGACTGGTCCACGCCGCTCGCCGGCCACCAGCTCGTCGTGATCGCCACCGACGAGACCGTCGCGGCCGCCGACGGCCCCGCCGCGCTGGATGCCGAGGCCGTCTCGATGGCGGGTCTCCGCCCGTCGTGCTGCGAGCGCCCGCTCGAGCGCCAGCAGCTGCTCGTCGTCGGCTGGAACGACGGGGCGGTCCACCTGCTCGAAGTGCTCGACCAGTACGCCGGCGACGGCTCGGCCGTCACGGTCGTGACCGACGAGCCCGTCGGGACCGACCGGCTCAAGCTCGAGAGCTTCACCGACCAGCGCTTCCTCTGTCCCGACATCGGGGTGCAGGCGTGGCTGGACCTCCAGCGCGACCAGTTCGACCACGCCATCGTCTTGTCCGACGACCGCTTGTCTGCCGCCGGCTCGGATGCGGCGGCCTTCGTCACCCTGCTCTCGCTGCGTCCCGCCGGCGACAGCCACGGGAACCCGACGACGGTCGTCGCCCAGCTGCGCCAGCGCGAGAACAAGCACCTCGCCCGCAGGAGCCTGGCCGACGACCTGGTGGTGGGCGATGCGGTCACCGCCACCACCCTCGCCCAGCTCGCCATGAACCCCGATCTCGACGCGGTGCTGGACCAGATCCTGGGCGACACGCCGTTCACGGTCGAGCTCGTCGCCAACCCCTACCTGGGCCGGCACCGAGACGTGACCTTCGCCGAGATCACCACCGCGGTGGCCGAGCACGGCGAGATCGCCATCGGCTGGATCCGCGTGGACGGCACGATGAAGCTGGCACCGCCGAAGGGCGAGCGCATCTCGCACGAGGACCTGCAGCAGATCGTGGTCTTCACCCGGCTCCGCCTCGGCGGCTGACCGGTTCGGTCCCGCCCGTCAGGCGGTGGACGGCGCGGTCCCCCGCACCGGGAGCCCGGCCGCCTCGTAGACCGCGTCGATGATCTCCATCGTGGTGACCGAGTCGCTCGGCGGCGTGAGGTTGGCGCTGGCGTCGCCCCCGACCGTGCGGACGAAGGCATCGAGCTGGCGGGCGTACGTGCGGTCCTTGGACCCGGCCTCGCTGCGGGTCCCCGCCTTGGTGGAGACGGTCACCTTTCCGAGGAGGTGGGGCATCGTGAAGTTCCGGACCTTCATCTCGCCTTCGGAGCCGGTCACCCGGGCACCGAGCTTGAGGATCGACGAGGACCACATCGAGCAGTGGATGCGCCCGGTCGCCCCGCTGGGGAACCGCAGCTCGGCGACCATCGCCCGGTCGACGTTCGGGCCCCTCAACTTGGCCTCGGCCGACACGACCTCCGGCTCCTCGCCAGCCAGCAGCCGCAGGCAGTGGATCGTGTAGCAGCCGACATCCATGGTGGCCCCGCCGGCCAGACCGTCGTCCCAGCGGATGTCGTCGCGCTTCAGGAGCGGGAAGCACATCGCCGTCTCGACCCGCTCGATCGTGCCGAGCTCGCCGCTGGCGGCGATGGCCCGGAGGCGCTCGGCGAACGGGTGGTAGCGGTAGTGGAACGCCTCCATCACCACGAGGTCGGGGTGGGCGTCGGCCACCGCCTTCACCTCCCGAGCCTCGGCGGCGTTCGACGTGAACGGCTTCTCGCACAAGACGTGCTTGCCCGCCTCCAGCGCGGCGATGGTCCACTCCCCGTGCAGACCGTTGGGCAGCGGGTTGTAGACCGCGTCGATCTCGGGATCCGCCAGGAGGGCGGCGTAGCTGTCGTGCACGTGCGGGATCTCGTGCTCGTCGGCGAAGGCCTCCGCCTTCGCCCGGTCGCGCGCCGCCACCGCCACCACCGCGGCGTCTGGGCTCGACGCTGCCGGCTTCACGATCGCCTGCGGCGCGATCCGCGCCGCGCCCAACACCCCGAACCGGATCCCTGCCATGGCGCCGAACCTACCGGCCTGGCCATCGCCGTCATCTGATCGCGACGACGGACCAGGCCCGGTGGACCTGGTCCGTCGCCTTCGGGATCCGCTCGCGATCAGTCCAGGTCGAAGCGGTCGTTCTCCATGACCTTGGTCCAGGCCTCGACGAACTCGCCGACGAAGCGGTCGACGCCGTCGCTGGCGGCGTACACCTCGGCCAGGGCCCGCAGCTCCGAGTCGAAGCCGAAGATGAGGTCGACGCGCGTCGCCGTCCAGCGGTGCTCGCCCGTTCCCCGCGCCCGACCCTCGTACACGTCGTTGAGGTCGGACGTCGGCTGCCACTCCGTGCCCATGTCCAGCAGGTTCACGAAGAAGTCGTTCGTGAGCTGGCCGGGCCGGTCGGTCAGCACCCCGAGGTCGGTGCCGCCGGCGTTGGCGCCGATGACCCGCAGGCCGCCCAGCAGCGCCGTCATCTGCGGCGCCGACAGCCCGAGCGTGAACGCCTTGTCGACCAGCAGGTGCTCAGCGGCGAGGGCCGCCCCCTTCTGGAGGTAGTTGCGGAACCCGTCGTACCTCGGCTCCAGGTACGCCATCGACTCGACGTCGGTCTGCTCCTGGGTCGCATCGGTGCGGCCCGGGCGGAACGGCACGGTGACGTCGTGGCCGGCAGCTTCTGCTGCCTGCTCGACAGCAGCCCCACCGGCGAGGACGATCAGGTCGGCCAGCGAGACCTTCTTGCCGCCGGTCTGGGCGTCGTTGAACTCCTGCTGGATGCCCTCGAGGGCCGACACCACCCGCGCCACGCCGGAGACGACGTTGACGTCCCACTCGGCCTGGGGCGACAGCCGGATGCGGGCACCGTTCGCCCCGCCGCGCTTGTCGGTGCTGCGATAGGTCGACGCCGACGCCCACGCGGCGGACACCAGCTGCGACACGGTGAGGCCGCTGCCGCGCACCTTGGCCTTGAGGGCGGCGACGTCGGCCTCGTCGATCAGCTCGTGGTCCACCTTGGGCACCGGGTCCTGCCACAGCAGCTCCTCGTCGGGCACCCACGGACCCAGGTAGCGCTCGATCGGGCCCATGTCGCGGTGGAGCAGCTTGTACCAGGCTCGGGCGAAGGCGTCGGCGAACTGATCGGGGTTCGCCCGGAAGCGCTCCGAGATCTCCCGGTAGACCGGGTCGGTCTTCAGGCCGATGTCGGCCGTGTTCATCACCGGCGACTCCATCTTCGACGGGTCGTGCGCCGAGGGCACCGTGGTGCGGGCCGCCTCGTCCACGGGACGCCACTGGTTGGCACCGCCGGGACCCTTGAAGACCTCCCACTCGAGACCCAGCAGGTTGTCGAAGAAGCCGTTGTCCCACTGGATCGGGTTGGTGGTCCACGGACCTTCGATGCCGCTGCTGATGGTGTCGTTGCCGTGGCCGGTGCCGTAGGCGTTCTTCCAGCCCAGGCCCTGCTGCTCGAGCGGCGCGCCCTCGGGCTCCGGCCCGACGTTGGCGTCCGGGTCGGCCGCGCCGTGCATCTTGCCGAAGGTGTGGCCGCCGGCGATGAGCGCCACCGTCTCCTCGTCGTCCATGGCCATGCGGCCGAACGTCTCGCGCACGTCGCGGGCCGAGGCCATCGGGTCCGGGTTGCCGTTCGGGCCCTCGGGGTTCACGTAGATCAGGCCCATCTGCACCGCGCCCAGCGGGTTGGCCAGCTCCCGGTCGCCCGAGTAGCGCTCGTCGCCGAGCCACACGTCCTCGGGGCCCCAGTACACGTCGTCCTCCGGCGACCAGATGTCGCGACGGCCGCCGGCGAAGCCGAAGGTCGTGAAGCCCATGGTCTCCAGCGCCCGGTTGCCGGCGAGCACCAGCAGGTCGGCCCACGAGATGGCCTGGCCGTACTTCTGCTTGACGGGCCACAGCAGGCGGCGGGCCTTGTCCAAGCTCACGTTGTCGGGCCAGCTGTTGAGCGGGGCGAACCGCTGGGCGCCGGCGCCACCGCCGCCGCGGCCGTCCGCCACCCGGTAGGTGCCCGCAGCGTGCCAGCTCATCCGGATGAAGAACGGGCCGTAGTGGCCGTAGTCCGCCGGCCACCACGGCTGGGAGTCCGTCATGATGGCGTCGATGTCGGCCGCCAGCGCCTCGTGGTCGAGGGCCTCGAAGGCGGCCTTGTAGTCGAAGTCCCCGAGCGGGTCGGCGTCGGGGTGGTTCTGGCGGAGGATGCGCAGGTTCAGCTGGTCGGGCCACCAGTGCTGGTTCGCAGCCGAACCGACGGCCTGGTGCCCGGCGTGCATCACCGGGCAGCGGGCGTCGGACGGCTCGTCGCTGGTGGTGACGGTGCCGTGCTCGTTGTCGATCTCGTGCTCGTCGTCGAAGCGGTGCTCCTCGACGGTGTCGCGCTCGTCGTTGCTCATCGGTTCCCCTTGGTGGTTGAAGTGAGGTGGGTGGTCGGTTCTTCTCGTCTTCTCGCCGTGATCAGGTGGCAGCCGCCGTCGCCGCCGCGAGGCAGTCGGGGCAGCGACCCCAGTAGATGACCTCGGCCTCGTCGATCTCGAAGCCCCAGTCCTCGGCCGCGTGCAGGCACGGCGCCTCGCCGGTTGCGCAGTCGACGTCGACGATGCGGCCGCAGTCGCGGCACACGAGGTGGTGGTGGTTGTCACCCACCCGCTGCTCGTAGCGGGCGGAGAGGCCGGCGGGCTGGATGCGCCGCAGGACGCCCTTGTCGACGAGGACGGCGAGCGAGTCGTAGACCGCCTGGCGCGACACCGCGCCGATCTCGGTCCGCACGGCGTCGATGACGCCGTCGGCGGTGCCGTGCGGGCGTTCGGCCACCGCCCGCAGCACCGCGAGGCGCTGGGCCGTGACGTGCAGGCCGTGGGACCGCAGCAGGTCGGCTGGTGCCGGCGCCGGCGAATCGGACATGAAGCCATCGTCTGCCTACTTCTGGACACTGTCAACAAGTCGTCTCGGTCCGTTCACGGAGCGCCGGCTCCCGGGAGTCGGGCGAGCGGCCGAGCCCCACCGGGCCGCCCGGTCCGGATTGGGGGGTTCTCCCCGGGGCCCGGTGCGGCCGGCCCTGGCGGAATGGGCCCATGACCCGCAACCCGCCGTCCCCCACGCTCGACGCGCCCATCTCGACGGTCCCCTCCGTCTCGGCCGCCGAGCTCGCCGCCCACACCCCCGCCGGCCGCAACCGCGCCGTCGACCTCTACCGAGCAGCCGCCATGGCGGTCGTGGCCGTCGGCCACTGGCTCGGGACCGTCGTCGTGGTGCACCGCGGCAAGCTCGGCGGCGGCAACCTCCTCGACTACGCGCCCGAGTACGGCTGGTTCACCTGGATCGGTCAGGTGATGCCGCTGTTCTTCTTCGTCGGCGGCTTCGCCTCCGCCACCTCGCTGCGGTCGGCGGACAAGCGGGGCGTGCGTCCAGCCGACTGGGTGGCGACCCGGCTGCGCCGGATGGTCGCCCCCGCAGCGGCCCTCGCCGCGTTCTGGGCGGTGGCACTGGCGATCGGTGCCACCGTCGGCGGCTTCGGCATCGTGTCGCTCGCCGCGGCGGGCGCGGCGATCCCGCTGTGGTTCCTCGCCAACTACACGGTCGACACCGCGCTCGCTCCGTTCACCTTCCGGTGGTTCCGGGCCCGGCCGGTGGTGTTCACCGCCTCGCTGCTCGGGCTGTTCGCCGTCGCCGAGGCCGCCGGCTTCGCCGGTATCCGGTTCGTGCCCCAGCTGAACTGGGTCATCGGCTGGCTGGGCTTCCAGGTCGCCGGCTTCGCCTGGCAAGACGGCAGGCTCCCGGCGGGGCGTGGGCTGGTGGCCCTGGCGGCGGCGTTCTGGGCGCTGGCGCTCGCCGCGGTGAACCTCGGCCCGTGGCCGGCGGTCATGCTCCACCACGGCGGGCTGGAGCACAGCCCCACCCACCCGCCGTCGACGGCGCTGCTGCTGTTCGGCTTCGCCTACTCGTTCACGGCGGCGGCGCTGGCCCCGAAGGTGAACCGCTGGCTGGAACAGTCGGCCCGGGCCTGGAAGGTCACCATCGCCGCCAACTCCGTTGCCATGTCCGTGTACCTCTGGCACATGACCGCCGGGATGGTCGTGATCGGTGCGGCCTACCTCGCCGGCCTGATCCCCGACATCGAGGCCGGGACCTCCGCCTGGTGGTGGACGAAGATCCCGTTCCTCCTCGCCAACATCGCCGTCCTCGTCCCGATCGTGCGGAAGGTGGCCCCGATCGAGCAGCGCCAGCTCCTGGCCGGTCCGTCGACGTGGCGCTGGGGCACCGGCTCGATGCTGGCGGTCGCCGCCCTGCTGTCCGCCAGCATCAAGGCGTGGTCCAGCCCGCACGCGCCGGTCCTGGCCGGCGGGGTCGTCGGCACGCTCGCCATCTGGCACCTGGTCCTCCGGGATCGGCCGCCGTCAACCGGTCTGGTGGAGGCGCCGGCGCCGGCCCGCCAGGACGAGGGCGCCGACGGCGAGCGCGCCCAGGCCTGAGACCACGAGCGGCACGGGGTCGCTTCCCGTGCGGGGCAGCGGCGAGGGGCCGCCTGACGGCGCCGAGCCCGGCGGATCGGTGCCGGCGGGCGACAGCACCGCCGGATCGGACGTGGCCGGGGCGACCGGTCCGGTGGTCGAGGTCGAGGTGGTGGTGGACGCGCTCGGCACCGATGTGCTCGTGGTCGCCGAGGTCGTGGTCGTCGTCGGGGCCACGGCGAGCGGCCAGAGGGCGACGTCGATGCCGACGACCGCCTGCGCCGCGGCGACGTCGATCGACGCGGACGTGCCGGCGTCACCGGCCGATCCGCCCGCGTCGGCCCTGGGCGCCTCGTAGCCGGCGGGGATCGTCCACCGGACGCGGTAGGTGCCGGGGATCAGGTCGCCGAACGCGTAGGTCCCGTCGCTGCCGGTCTTCGTGGTGCCGACCACCGAGCTGCCCGCGTCGAGCAGCTCGATCGCCACGTTGGGGACCGCCGCCTCGCCGCCCCCACGCCGCCCGTCGTGGTCGGCATCGGCGTACGCGGTGCCCGCCAGCGATGCCGGGCGCCAGAGTCCGGCATCGACCGAGGGATCGGTGAGGCCCAGCGGGTTCCCGGTGCCGGCCGGGGCCTGGCCGTCAGCGATCGCGATCGCCCCCGACGTGGCCTTCGCCGTCGTCGGCGAGGTCGCGACCGCGTCGGAATCGGCGGCGTTGGAACCCGCACCGGCGATCGTCCAGCGGTAGGCGCCGACCCGGCTGAACTGCACCGAGGCGGTGCCGGGTCGCACGCCGTCGAAGCGGTAGGCGCCCCCGGCGTCGGTGGTCGTCGCTCGCCGCGGCGACCCAGAGCCGTCGAGGAGGGCGACGGGAACCCCTGCGATCCCTGGCTCGCCCTCGTCTTGGATGCCGTCGTGGTCGAGGTCCTCCCACACCCGGTCGCCGATCGAGTAGGTGAGCTCGAACCTCACCTTGCCCGAGGCGCCCACCGGGTCGGCGGCCGCCGGCCCTGGGGCGCTCGTCGTGCTCGTCGTGCCTGCTCCGCTCATCGGGGTCGTCCCCCGGACCGCGTCGGGGGCGTCGGGGGCGTCGTCGGGCGTCGTGCCCTCGACGGTGAGCGTCGCCTCCGTGTCCTTGGCGGGCGTGAAGGCGCCCTCGCACTGGTAGGTGCTCGTGGCGCCCGCTTCGAGGGTGCCGAGGGACCGGGCGCAGCCGGCGATCGCCGGCGAGGTGACCGCCACGTTCCCGAGCGGGACGTCGGCCGTGTTGACGACCGCCACGTGCACCTCGAACGCGGTGCCCCACGGCCCTTGGGCGAGCGCCGTCGCCGGGTCGGTGGATCCGGCGGGGCGGGCGGTGGCCGTGATGGCCAGGCCACCCGGCAGGGCGACGAGACCGGCGTCGATGCTGCGGTCGACCAGCGTGGCGTCATCGATCAGCGGGTCGTCACCGACGGCCTCGAGGTGCGGGTCTTCGCCCTCCTCGAGGCGGAACGTGGCGACGGTGCCGGTGGCGTCGGGATCGGAGTCCGCCGTGCGGTCCGGGCCGGCACCGGCGATGGTGAAGGCGAAGCCCACCGGTGCGGTGAACCGGACGCCGTAGTCGCCTCCGGCGAGGCCGTCGAACGCGTAGCGACCCTGGCCGTCGGTGACGGTCGAGGCGAGGACGCCACCGCCGGCGTCGAGCAGCTGCACGGCCACGCCGGCGGCGTTCGGCTCGCCGTCGTCTTGGATGCCGTCCTCGTCGAGGTCCTCGAAGGCGCGGTCGCCGATGGCGTAGCTCACCTGCGGCGGGGCGTCGCCGACGGTGACGCGGACCGTTGCGCCCGTGGTCCGGCCGAACGAGTCGGTGACGGTGTAGCCGAACGAGTCGGCACCGGAGAACCCGTCTTCGGGCGTGTAGGTGTACGAGCCGTCCGCGGCGACCGCCGCCGACCCGTGGGCCGGCTGGGTGTTGGCCGTCACCTTCAGGCCGCTGCCGGTGTCGTTGGCGAGCACGCCGGGCGCGTTGGCCACCAGCGGGGTCTCGTACGGCGTCGTGCCGGTGTCATCGGCCGCGGTCGGGCCATCCGGGCCCTTCACGTGGAGCGTGACGGTGGCGAGGTCGGTGAGCCCGCCCGCTGCGGTGGCGCGGTAGGTGAAGGTGACGTCGCCGACGAAGTCGCCTGTCGGCGTGTAGGAGAACCCGCCGTCCGCGTTCAGGGTCACCGTCCCCTTGGCCGGCGACGACACCTTCTCCACCGTGAGCTGCTCGCCGGTGTCGTTCTTCAACACGCCGTCGGCCGCGCCGATCAGCGTGACCGCCGTGGCGGACACGTCGTACTGGTCGTCGACCGCGTCAGGGGGCGCGGCGGTGCTCTGGCCGTCCAGCTGGAAGTCGAGGGTGGTCGGCCCGGCGCTCGTGACGGTGGCCGTCTTCTCGGCTGAGCCGAGCTTGGCGGCGGTGGGCGGGATCACCGTGACCTTCCAGTCGTGGGGCAGGTCACCGTCGGACAGCGGCGCATCGGTGAGCGTGTACCTGCCCTGGCTGTCGGTGGTGGCCGTACCGCCGTAGCCGGAGCCGACGAACGCGCCGGCGACGGGCGTGCCGTCGGACGACTTCGTCACCGTCCCCGTGATCGACGACGTCGCGGTCGCCGCCCCGAAGTTCACGTCGATGTCGGCGCTGCAGTAGATCGTCACGATCTTCGACGAGGAGATGAACCCGCTCTTGTTGGCGGTGACGGTGATGTTGCCGGGCTTGTCGAACGGGAACTTCTGCTCGGTGATCAAGAACCGGCCGTCGGGACCCGTGACCGATGCCTTGCCGATGCCCGTGGCGACCGTCGCGCCCTCGATCGGCTCCTTCGTCACCGCGTTGCGGACGAGGCCGTGGATCTGCGCGGGGGCGCACCGGCGCGCCATCGTCACATCGGCGACGTTCGGACCGTCGAGCGTGGCGGTGATCGTCTTGGGGAACTCGCTGTCCCAGTAGAGGTCGGTGGGATCCGTGCGCACGGTGACGGACGTGGGCCTGCCGTACGCCTGGAGGAACGCGCCGGTGTAGGAGTAGCGGCCGTCGGCGTCCGTCTTGACGAGGACGCTGCTGCCCGCGCTCACCCGCACGTCGACCCCGGCCAACGGCTCGCCCGACACGGCGTCGCGGACGGTGCCGGTCACGGTGGCCGGGTGGTTCTTGTGCAGGCGGATCGTGAGCTCGGATATCTCGTCCTTGCGGACCGCGACCTCTTGGGCCTCGCGGTAGTAGCCGTCAAGCTCCACCACGAAGCTGGCGGTGGACTCGACCTGGCCGCGCAGGCCGAAGGAGATGTCCCGCCACTCGGCTCGGCCGTCGGCATCGGTCGTGCGGCCCTGGCCCGTCCACTGGAACAGCGGGATGTCCGGCATCGGGAGACCGGTCTCGTCGTCGATGAGGGTCACGTCCACGCCGTACGTGTAGAACGGGTCCGGCCGGCTGAGGTACACCACCGACAGACCGGTGTCGCCACAGGTCTGGAGCCGCATCGACCCCGTCGTGCTGGAGCTGTTGTAGTCGCTGCCGACCGGCGCCGAGGCGCCGGTCTGCGCCGTGCCGGGACGGTTGTCGCGTCCGAGCGGGATGTGCTCGATGTGGGCGATGCCGTCGGGCCCCGTCAGCACGCGGGTCGGCTGGACGCCGCCGTAGGGCCCTGGAGCCGACGCGCCCGCGAGGGCGTTCGGGACCGGTTCGCCGGTCGCCTTGTCGAGCACCTTCACGTACCCGTCGCCGTAGCAGGCCTTCAGGATCGTGAGGTCGTACACGTTCGGACCGTTCTCGGTGAAGGGGACGAACTCCGGGCTCGTGTACCCGTACCAGTAGCCGTCGGTGTACGCCCGGACCTGGACCGAGCTGGGACCGTTGTCCGCGCCGAGCGTGATCGGATCGGTCTGGTAGCGGCCGTCGGCGTCGGTGCGGTACTCCTTGTCGACCGCGACCCGGGCGTCGGCGATCGGCACCCCGGTCGAGACGACGGGGCTGTCCGGATCGCTCATGTCACGGGTGCCTTCGGTGATCCGCCCGCTGACGGTCCCCTTGCGGACCTGGATGAGCGAGGCGTCGGCGCGGCTCGTGATGCCGCACCCGATCGTCACGGTCTGGTTCCGCAGCCAGTAGCCCTCCTTGCTCGCGGTGAACTGGTAGCTGAGCGGACCGTTCGTGTTGCCGACACGGAGGCCCTCCGACTTGAAGTAGCCGTCGGCATCGGTCGTGTGGATCCCGAAGCCGCCACCGGACACGCTCGCTCCGGCGATGGGCAGGCCGGTCTCGCGGTCGGTCACGTAGCCCTCCACCGCGCCGAAGCACTGCGGGATCAGCCCGAACTCCAAGTCGACGGTGGCGCCGGCCTTGCGCGTCAGGCCGCCGGCGGTGCCCGTCACCGTCAACGTGGCCGAGGTCTCCGCCGCGTTCGACGCGGCCGTCACGCTGAGCAGCACGGTGGTGTTCGGCAGCGCCGTCGAGGGCAGGGACGCGGTGACGCCCGCCGGCAGGCCCGTGACGGCGAGGCTCACCGGCAGGTCGAAGCCGCTGGTCGAGAGGACCGTCACCTGGTAGCTGGTGGTCGCACCCGGCACGACCACCGTGTTGGCCGGGTTGACGGTGAGGATGAAGTCCCGGCGCATCGTGAGCGTCGTGTAGTCGGTGTCCGAGGCGCCGTTGACGTCGGTGACGCGCAGCGCGACCGGGTACGCCACGTCGACCTGGCACTCGCCCTTGCAGATGAACCGCTCGATGTCGCCGGCCCGCCACGACGACGTGAAGGTGTTGTCGGCGTCGAAGGTCCCTTCCCCGGCGACGTCCCACGCGAAGGTGAGGGCATCGCCGTTCGGGTCGCTGGATCCGCTGCCGTCGAACACGACGCCATCGCCGATCGGGATCTCGTAGGGCCCGCCCGCATCGGCGGTCGGGGCGCCGTTCGCGCTGATGGCGAAGGGGGACGAGACCTGCGCGGCCGGGCTCGGCCCGACGGCGAGCGCCTTGGTCACGATCTGGGTGCTGCCCGGCGGGGTCGTGGGCGCGATCACCAGGTCGGCCCGGACCTTGCCGTCTGACCCGGAGGTGCCCGTGACCGATGCCGAGCCGACGGTGAAGCTGACGGTGCGTCCGGCGAGCGGCAAGCCGCTGCCGAGCGACGTGACCGTGGCGGTCACCGGCACCGTGGCGCCTTGGGCCGCGGTCGCCGGGCCGCTGTACGCGACGGCCGGGGTGACGATGGCTCCTGCGGCGGTCACCGCGGCCGACGCGGAGACACCCGACGCCGTGGCCTGGATCGACGCCTTCCAGACGCCGGCGGAGTACCACGACGTGGCACGGGTCGCGCCGGGTTCGAGCTCGATGGGGTCACGGATGTCATCGGAGCGGAACGTGGCCGAGACGAGCTGGCCCAGCCTCCGCGTGCGGTTGTGGACCAGGACCGTCGCACCGGTCGCCGGCGTCGCGTCGTCCACCGTGAACGCCGGGACAGCGTCTTTGGGCAGGCTGAGGATCGTGTCGGCCGCCGTGGCCGCACCGTCGCCGGAGCCGGAGAAGGCGGCATCCGGAGATGCATCGCCGTCCTCGCCGACCGGGGCCACCGGGAGCGCGGGTCCATCGCTCCCCCGGCTGGGATCCGCCGTTGCAACGGAGGGGCCGACGGCGGGCTGGACCGCCTGCGGATCGACCACGGGCACGGCCTCGGGGACGGGCGCGTCGGCGGCCAGCACCGCCGCGACACGGGCGAAGTCCGTCGTGGCGTCGTCGGGTCCGCAGTCGATCGCCTCACCGAGGACGAGCACCCACACCCACGAGCTGCCGGCTTGGACCCGCGCCGCGCCCGCGCCGACCCAGGTCCGATCGACGAGCTTCTGACCGGCCTCCGTCTGGCCCTGCCAGAGCGCGAGCGCGTCGAGCGGCTGCTTCGGACCCCGGAGCACGAGCTCGGTCACGTCGAAGCCGTCGGGGTAGCCGGCGTCGGCGGCGCGCTCGGCGGGCGTGCTGCCGTCGCTGCCGGTGTCGACCAGGTCGGGATGGGCCGCCAGATCGGCGGCGTGGCGCTCGGCGGCCTCCATGAGGGTCGGCGAGGCGACGACCTCGAGCCGGTTGGCCCGCTCGCGGAGGGTGCTGAGCCCGACGAGCAGCCCGTCGGCCTCGCCCGGGATGGTCACCGCGGTGCCGCACCCGTCGACCAGCGGCTGCGCGACCGGCGGGGCCTCGGTCGGCTCCGGCGGGGTGCCGGGGACCACCACGAGGACGGCCATCGCCGTGGCCTTCTGGCCCGCGGAGTCGGTGACGGTCAAGGTGACGGGGTAGGTGCCCGTGGGGACCCGCCCCAGGTTGACGTCGATCAGACCGGCGGGGAGGCGGCGGGCCGCCTGCTTCGGGAAGCCGGAGGCCGACGACGTGATGTCGACCTGGAGGGACCTGCGCTCGAAGGAGCTCGGCGAGCTGATGCGGCCGTGGAGGAACACGTCGGCGTCGGCGGACGCCGTCTGGTCGTCGACGGAGCCCGAGGGCGGGCCCGGATCGACCGTGACCGCCTTGGTCGTCGACGCCACGCGGCCCTTCCCATCGGTGATCGTGAGCTTCACGGTGAACCCGCCGGAGTCGGCGAAGAGGTGATCGGGGCTGGGGTCGGTGGAGGTCGTCCCGTCCCCGAACTCCCACTTCCACTCGGCGATGCCGGCGGGCGCCGTCGACTCGTCCGTGAAGGTCATCGGCGCCCCCGCCTTCCCCGTCGCCGGATCGACGGCGAACCGGGCGGTGGGCGGCGCCGGGTTCGTGCAATCGGGCAGCACCAGCGTCGGAGGCGCGCCCTCCTCGACGATGGTGGCGGTGAAGCGGGTCTCCTGGGTTCCGGTGCCGGACTCGTCGTAGAGGAGCCCGTCTTGGTTCGGGAAGGTGAAGCTCCCCGAACCGCAGTAGGTGAGCGGGATCCAGTGACCCGAGGAGTCCTTGCGGAGGTGGAGATCGGCATCGGGATCGGGGGCATGGAGGAACGACGTGCCGTCGCCGCCGCGGTACCCGGAGACCTGGCCGTTCTTGTACACGTTCGGGTCGCGGCGGGTCGTGATCGACAGCCACGAGTCGAAGAACTGGAGGTGGCTCAACGCGGAGCAGTTGCTGGGGTTGGCCTCGTTGCAGTTGTAGCGGTAGCCGATGTCGCTGACCTGGCGCAGACCGGCGATCGTCGCCGAGGTGCCGTCTCGGTCCACGTGGACCCGGTCCAGGAGGTAGTCCTTCGTCTCGCGGCGGAGCGGCTGGATGCTGTTGGTGATGGTCCCGGTCCCGAACGGCGACGTCTGCTCGATCGAGTAGTCCGCCGAGTTCACCGTCTCGTCGAGCGTCGGGATCGGCGCATCGAGGTCGATGGTCCCGGTGCGCTTCATGACGACCGGAAGGGTGCCGGCCACCGGCCCCTCGTCGTAGTCGTAGGTGCCCCCGAGGCCGGGCAGACCCGGATCCGGGTCGACCAGCCCCTCGAAGTGGCGGTTCCACGCGGTGATCCGCTGCTCCCAGGTGTAGATGAGGCGGGCCGGCCCCGTGACCTTCGTCGGCACCGTCGCTTCGATCTCGTCGCCGTCGACGGTCACGGTCGCGCCGATCTCGGCGTCGCCCGCGTCCTCACCGGCGTCGATCTCGGCGTCGGCCTCGCCGCGGTCGTCGATCGTCTCGTCGGCCGTGCCCACCGACGGGTCGGCGGGAGCGGCCCCTGATCCTTCTGCCGTGAACTCGACCGGTGCGCCGAACAGCTCGGCCGCATCGCTGATCGCGTAGTCCGACGTCGAGCCGTCGTCGGCGGCGGTCGTCGCGCCATCGGCCGAGGCGGCGGACGGCGCAGCGTTCGATGGGGTGCCCGACTTCTTCTGGACGGGGCGGCCGTCGCGCTGGAGCCGCACCGTCGCCGTGCCCTTCTTGCCCTTGGCGAGGTTCGTCGGCGTCAGCTGCAGCTTCGCCGAGATGACCTTCGGGTCGACCCGGACGTCCTGGCCGGCGTGCAACGTGACGCGCGGCTTGTCGGTCACCAGCTTCTTGCCGTCCGCCGTCGTGCCGGACACCACGACCCGCACGAGCGAGCCCTCGACGCCGAGCTCGGCCGGGACGGTGAACGGGACGTACCCGTCCTTCACGTTGATGAGCGTCACCGTTCGGGTCTTGCCGGTCGCCGTCCAGGTCATGCCCTTGTCCGTGCTGACCTGGCCCTTGATCGTCATCGAGGTCGCCCCCAGCCGCATCAGGCTGTCGGGGTGCACCTCGAGGTCACCGGAGCTGAGCAGCCACCGGAGGTCGTCGGCCGAGTAGCCCTCCGTGTCGGCGGCCGCGCCCCCGGCGCGGCTCTTGCCCCAGAGCATCTGCAGCACCTCCATCCCCGACGTGGTCCGGTTGGTGGTCGTGGGCGTGCCCGTCGCGTTGACGCCGACCGCGGCTTCGTCGAAGGGGCTCAAGCTGCTCGCACCGGCCGGGTCGCTGCGGGGGGCGATGCCCTCGGAGATCGAGCAGGCGACCCGGCAGACGTCCAGGTTGAGGTCGAACTTGATGTTGTTGGGGTCGCCGTTCAGCTTGATGCTCCCCACCGCGGGCGGGCACCCGTCCGCCGAGGCGGTGATGCCCGCCTCGCAGCCCGAGAGGAACGCATCTCGGAAGCGCCGGAAGTCGCGCATGTCGATGACGCCGTCACCCTCGTTGTCCAAGAGCACGCCATCGACCACGGGGCCGAACCGGAGGTCCTCGGAACGGGGCTCGCCGGATCCCTCCTGGGGGATGATGACCCGGCGGTTGCCGTCGGCCGACACGTCGTTCACGTCCACGACGTCGATCAACGCGCCCGGGACCGCGGTGAGCGTGGCGTAGGCGTCGATGCGGGGGGCGGCGCCGTCGGTGGTGTCGGCGATCGCGTGGTCCCGGATCAGGTTCACGATCTGGGCCGCGGTGAGGTTCGGGGCGTACTGCGCGAGGAGGCTGACCAGACCCGTGACGTACGGCGCGGCCGCGGACGTGCCGCCGAAGCCCTGGTACAGGCGGGCGGGCGAGCTGGGCGTGGCGGCGACGACGCCGGCCCCGGCGGCCGACACGTCGGCGCCGGTGTTGGAGTAGTCGTCGCGGCTCTTGTTCGGTCCGATCGCACCGACGATGAGGATGTTGTTGGGCTGCCCCGATTGGAGGTGCAGGCGGGCCCAGGCGAACTCGGCGCTCCACTGGGCGTCGATCCGCTCGATCTCGCAGTTCCCGCTCCCGAAGGGCACGCAGAACGAGGCGTTGCCGGACACGCCGCTGAAGTTGGTCGCGGACTGGACGATCACGACGTTCTTGTCGGCCGCCATGTGGGCCACGACGCCCGCGATCGCGCCGCGAGCCGCCATCTCCTTGCGGAAGCCGTCCTCGGTGTTCGGCGTGCACGGGAGCGTGCCGCTGGCATCGTCGTTGTCGCCGGGCCCGCACGTCTTGTTCAAGAACGTGAGCGCCCAGCGCGTGGTGGCGCTCTCGGGCAGCCGCTCGAACGACATCGTGCTCAAGCTGAGGTTGATGGCACGGAGGTCGGGAGCCTTGCCCCCGGGCTTCTTCTCGTCGACCAGCCCCCAGACCGAGTTGTTCTGGGAGACGAAGGTGACGAAGCCCTGGGCCTCCATCCCCGGCGTCGCTCCCGTGGTGGCCACGACGTTCGCCAGCGGATTGGCGCCCACCGTGCTGCCCGCGATGATCGAGGAGGCAGCCGTCCCGTGGCTGCGCGCCGCCTTCTCCGCCGGGTTGGCCGAGCAGCGCCCGTAGTCGCAGCTCGGGACGTACTGGATGCGCGCCGGCTTGCCCGCCGCGCCTGCGAACTCGCCGTGGTTCAGGTCGTATCCGGAGTCGACGATCCCGACGTCGACCGTGGTCTTCTTCGCCCGGATCGCGTCGAGGACGTTCCACGCCTGGGGGAACCGCGCTTGGAGGAGCCCGAAGGCACCCGTCTTCGTCTGATCCGTGAGCGGGTAGGGCTGCCACGCGAAGCCGGCATCGGTGGCGCCGGCGGGAACGGGGGGCACCGACTGCTCCTCGCCCACCGTGTCCATCGCCGCCGCCGTCACCGCCGGATCCGACCGGAGCTCCGCCAAGGCGTCGAACAGGCCGTCGAAGCTTCCGGCGGCCGGCTTGGCGATGTCGATCGTGAGGATCTGGGTGGTCCCGATCCGGCCGGAGATCCGACCCCCGATGGCTCCGAGGAGCCGATTGCCGTCGGCCACGGTCGCGCTCGGCGAGAAGACGACGAGCAGGCGCACGAGCGACGCCTGGATGCCCCACCGGGGCTCGATCGCGAAGTCGGTCGGATCCTCCACCGGGGCCGGAACGGTCGGCAGGTAGCCGGTGAGCTTCGCGTCGGCGGGGCCGGTGAAGCCGTTGGCGCCGACCTGGAGCGTGCCGGTGAAGGTGGGCGTTCCCGGGGAGTCGAAGTCGACGATCCGGCTGTCGGGGATGGCGACCGTGAACGCACCACCGACGGGGATGTCGCCCGAGTCGAAGATGGCGTCGTCGCCGAGGACCTTGCGGGTCGCACCGCTGTTGTTCGTGAAGACCACGCTCTGGCCGGCAACGACCTCGATGGTCGAGGGTTGGAAGCCCGCCGACGTGATCTCGACCTGGAACGGATCGGGGACCGGCGGCGGGTCCGCATCGGCCGCCGAGGCCGGCGCCCGCGGCAGCAAGACGAGCGCGCTGAGGACGATGCCCAGCGCCGCGATGATCGAGATGGCCCGGCCGCACCTGCCCACGGTGACTCCACTGACTCGAGAGGTCTGCCCCTGCAGTGGACCTGAACGGGGCGGAAGGCGCATCCGTAGCCGACTACGTAGGCACGCGAGGAGGCCGCGGTTCGGGCCGTCCCGGGCGCGCTCGGTAGCGTCGTGGACCGTTCCGAGCGACCCGATGGGATGACGATGAGCAAGACCAACCCCGGCAACTTCTTCGAGGACTTCGAGTTGGGCCAGGTGATCCACCACGCCACGCCCCGCACCATCACCGAGGGCGACCGGGCCGTCTACGGCGCCCTGTACCCCACCCGGTTCTCGATCCCGTCGTCGGCCGCCTTCGCCGCCGCCAGCGGCCTGTCGCCGGCGCCGGTCGAGGAGCTCATCGGCTTCCACATCGCCTTCGGCAAGACCGTCCCCGACATCTCGCTCAACGCCGTCGCCAACCTCGGCTACGCCGAGCTGCGCTTCCACCGGCCGCTCGTCCCCGGTGACACGCTCCGCACGTCGTCGGAGGTCATCGGCCTCAAGGAGAACTCGAACGCCAAGACCGGCGTGGTCTACGTGCGGTCCACCGCCGTGGACCAAGACGGCGACGTCGCCATCGACTGGGCCCGCTGGGTGATGGTCCACAAGCGCGACGTCGAGGCCCCGGCCCCCGAGCCGGTCGTGCCCGAGCTGGCCAAGGTCGTCGCCCCGTCAGATCTGGTGATCCCGGCCGGGCTCGACTTCACCTCGTACGACTTCGCCGCCGCCGGCGAACCGCACCGCTTCGACGACTACGAGGTGGGCGAGAAGATCGACCACGTCGACGGCGTCACCCTCTCCGAGTCCGAGCACATGATGGCCACCCGCCTCTGGCAGAACACGGCCAAGGTGCACTTCAACACCGAGGCCCGCCCCGACGGCCAGCGCCTCATCTACGGCGGCCACATCATCTCGATGGCCCGGGCCCTGTCGTTCAACGGCCTGGCCAACGCCCAGCTGATCTCGGCCATCAACGGCGGCGCCCACACGTCACCCGCCTTCGCCGGCACCACCGTGTACGCCTGGTCCGAGGTACTGGACAAGGCCGAGACCTCGGCCCCCGGCGTCGGCGCCCTCCGCCTCCGCCTGGTCGCCACCAGCGGCCGCGACGAGTCGATGACCCTCAAGGGCGACGACGGCAAGTACGCCCCCGGCGTCCTCCTCGACCTCGACCTCTGGGCCCTCTGCCCCCGCTAGTCCCGGCCCCTCCCTCGGCCGTGGCGCGGGAGCTCAGACCGGCCACGACGGAGGGGGTCGACCGGCCTCAGGCCGGGGCGAGGGGCTGGCTGAAGCGGATGCTGTTGCCGAACGGGTCGCGGAGGCCGCAGTCGATGCCGTAGGGCATCTCGGTCGGCTCCTGGGTGAACTCGACGCCCTTGGCCTTCAGGTCGTCGAACGTGGCCTGGCAGTCCTCGGTGGTGAAGAACAGGTGGCCGCCGGTCACGCCCTTAGTCAGGAGGTCACGGACCTGTTCGGCGGTGGCCTCGTCCATCGACGGCGGGCCGGGACGCTCGAGGAGGATCTGGCGGTCGGGTTGGCTCGGTACGGCGACGGTGAGCCACCGCATGAAGCCGAGGTCCTGGTCGGTGTGGACCTCCAGGCCCAGCTTGGCGACGTAGAAGCCGAGGGCCTCGTCTTGGTCGAGGACGTAGATCTGGGAGATGGCAAGTGCGTTGAACATGGGTTCAACGTACGGAACCCCCGGGTACGGGTGCTTCTCCAAACCTGCGGTGTTCGCAGCCGCGCCAGGTGGCGGGCGGGTGCTCAGTCCCGCGGCCGCGTCCAGCGCATGGCGAAGCACGACGGCACCGGTGGGATCGGCCCCCGTTCGCGGTAGGCGGACGGGGGTTCGCCGACGATGGCGCGGAACGTCCGGCTGAAGGTTCCGAGGCTGCCGAAGCCGACGTCCAGGCAGATGTCGGTGATGCTCCGGTCTGTCGAGCGCAGGAGGAACATGGCCCGCTCCACCCGGCGCCGCTGGAGGTACCGGTGGGGAGACTCGCCGAACGTCGCCTTGAATGTGCGGCTGAAGTGGGCCTCCGATGTGTGGGCGATGGCGGCCACCGCGGGCACGTCCAACGGTTCGGCGAAGTGCCGGTCCATCGCGTCGCGAGCCCGCAGCATCCGGCGGTTCGACTCCTCCGATGCCCGGCTCACCCCGCCATCAGTAGCACCCGCCCCGCCCGCGCCCAGGCGGCGGGCGCGTCCCTGTCGTCCCGCCAGCTGACGGTTCGTTGTTCTCGTAGACGAGGGTCCACTCGCCGTCGGACACCTGGCCGATGGCGAACCTTGAACCAGCGCCGTCCGTGAAACGCGAGGATGCGGCGCGACCGCCGGGCCCAGTCGTGCGTGTGTACCTCGGAAGCAGGTGGGGATGTCGGACTTCGCACAACTCGTCGAGCGGGAGAGCCGGGGCTTGATCGCGGCCGTGACCGCGATCGTCGCCGAGCCGAGGAGCTCGTCCAGGACGCGTTCGAGCAGTGCTACCGGCGCTGGCGCCGGGTGTCGCAGCTCGACCGTCCAGGAGCGTGGGTACGGCGAGTAGCCATCAACGCGGCCGTCTCGTCGATGCGGAAGCGTGCGAGCGAGCGGCGTGCCATCGAGCGGCTGAGCGCTCGCGCGACCTCAGATGGGGCGTCGGCCGATCCGCTGGACGCGCTCGCCGACGCCGTCTTGTGGACAGAGGTCCGTTCGCTCCCCGGTGAGCAGGCCGCCGCCATCGCCCTGCGCTACGTCGCCGAC
>Ga0182745_1001709_pt1 | contig 20717 bp, 24 predicted proteins | sample eDN3rd30CKraftBY_FD_128523 | JGI IMG/M metagenome (GOLD analysis project Ga0182745, IMG submission 128523) | Enriched backyard soil microbial communities from Emeryville, California, USA - eDNA 3rd pass 30_C Kraft BY (version 2) (version 2) | ecosystem: Environmental > Terrestrial > Soil >...
CACTTGACCTGGCCGCTGGCCAGTTCTTCGCATTCGCACATCGGGTTGTGCGCCAGCGCAGGGCCGGCGGCCAGTACCAGGACGGGCAACGCCAGCGTGCGCATCAGGTGATTCATTTGTTTTCTCCTTGTTTCTCGAGCCATGCCACAGTGGCTGGCGATGCCTTGGTCAGGGGGATTGACGCCTGGTGCAGGGTGCCGTCCCAGCCTTCCAGGGTGATCCAGATGTGCGCGTCGGGTTTGGTGCGCGGTGGGATCGGCAACGAGGTACCCATGCTGTACGGTGCACCGAAGAAAAGGGTGCCGGCGGCGCGCAGGCTGCGTGGCTTGCCGATGCGCAGGTAGGCTGCCTTGACGTCCTTTATGCAGGCCTTGCACAGCGATGCATTGAACGATTTGAAGTAGCCGGCCGGGCCGTCGGCGCGTGGCGCCTCGTCACGCAGTTCGGCAAGGTCGAGGCTGTAGGGGCCGACCTGAATGTCACTGATCAGGTTGGCGCCAAGGCCGGCGTCACCGCGAAACAACCTGGCGTCGGCGAAGTATTTGGGCATGAAGCCCAGCGGGATCAGGATCAGCAGAATGTTCAGGTGAAAACGCCACTTCAGCCAAAGCTGCTTCAGCCGGCTGGTGGGCAGGGCCTTGGCCTGGCTCATGTGTGGGCCTCCACGGTGGTTTCACTGCGTAACGCACGCGGTGCGCGCTCGGTGCGCTTGAGGGCTGCGGCCGTGGCCTGGGCGGTGCGTTTGGTCCAGATCAGCAGGCCGCTGAGCACCATCAGGGTGAGGATCAGGCCGAAGAAGAACCACACCAGCTTGATCGGCAAGCCGCCAAAGTCGCCGGTGTGCAGCGGGCGCATGGACTCGGTGACGAACTCCAGGGCCGAGCGGTCGCTGATCAGGAACTGGCTGTCGACATTGCGTGTGTACGGATTCACCGAAGCACTCTGGAACATCAACGGGTACCAGCCCGGGCCTGACAGCGTGACGTGGCTGTAGGCGGTGGCGGGGAGCGAGATGGCGCTCACTTCCAGCCCTGGGATCGCCTGCCTGGCAAGGCGTGCCGCTTCATCCAGATCGATGCGCGAGGCGGGGCTGCCATCTGGCGTTTGTGGCACCTGTTCACGGGCGATCACTGGCACGTTGGGCCGGCTGGAAAGGGTGATGTGGTTGTCGGACAGGATCGCCTGGATCAGGAACCACGTGCCGGTGACGGAAATGACCGCAATGAACCAGATTGACCACACCCCGGACAGACGGTGCAGGTCACCCCAGAAAATCCGCGACCCGTGGCCGGTGCGTACAGGTTTGAAGAAGCCCTTCCAGAACTTCTTGTAAACCACCAGGCCGGTGACCAGCGAGGCCAGCATCGGCAGGCCGAGCAGCGAGACCAGGTACCAGCCCCAGCTGAAACCGTTGGTGAATGGCACCAGCCACCAGCCGTGCAGGGCGCGGGTGAACGCTTCGAAGTTGAAGTCCGGGGTCTTGCCCTGAATGGTTCCGGTATAGGGGTTTACATACAGCGTCGGGCTGGTTCCATCAGGCAGGGTGACATTGGCTTTTACCGCGAAGTGCGAACCATCCGGCTGGCTCAGGCGCTCCACCACCATGTCCGGCTCGGCCTTGTTCAAGGCCTCCAGTACCTGCTGAAAGCTCATGCGCTCGGTGTCCGCGTCTGGCTTGTTGGCGCGCACAGCCGGATCGGCGAGCCAGACGATTTCCTGGCTGACCACGGCGAGCATGCCGGTGAAGCAGACGATCAGGACAAAGAACCAGATCGGCAAGGCGAGCCAGCTGTGGACCAGGAACCACAGCCTGGATTTGGATATTTTCGGTGATTGGGCCATCAGACGGTCTTCTGCCATGGGTGGTCGAGCGTGTGCCAACCAAAGAGTGCTGTACTGATAAGGACGAATGAGAATCGAAAACCTGCGGGTTAAAATGAAAGCAAATGTTTCAAAGCACAAACGCCGGACTGCGCACGAGGCACCAGTCCGGCCTTGAAGGCTGTTTGTAGAGAGGGGTCAGGCGCGGGTCAGTGCCACTGCTGCTTGGGGCTTTTCGTGCAACTGCTCCAAGTCCTGGTACAGCGCTCGGCCAATTTCCGCAGCGCGGGCCGGCAGGACCGAAAGCAGGGTGTCACTCAGGCCGTGGCTGTTTTCGCAGAAGCCTTGCAGGTACACCGAGGCTTGCAGGTCCGGGCTGGCCAGTACGCGGTAGTTGCGGTCGACGCTGAAGTCCTCCAGGTAATCGGCCAGCGGCGCCAACAATTCACGGTGCGAGCGGCGCTCGTAGCCGGTGGCGAGGATAACGGCATCGTAGCGGTGGGTTTGCTGCTGGCCGGTGGCGAGGTCGCTCAGGGTCAGTTCCAGGCCTTCGCGGGTGGCCACCACCACTTCCACCTGGCGCCGACACAGCACGTTGTGGCGGTGCTGATGGGCAACTTTCTGCCGGTAGAGGATGCCGTAGATGCGCTCGATCAGGTTGAGGTCGACCACCGAGTAGTTGGTGTTGTGGTATTCGCCCAGCAGTTTGCTGCGCTGTTCGGCCGGTTCGTTGTAGACCAGGTCGGTATAGTCCGGCGAGAAAATCTCATTGACGAAAGGGCTGTCGTCGGCGGGCTTGAGGGCCGAGCCGCGCAGAATCATGTCGACCTTGACCGACGGGTAGCTGTCGTTGAGGTCGATGAACGCCTCGGCGGCGCTCTGGCCTGAGCCGATCACGGCAATGCGCATGGGTTTGCCAGCCGTGCACGGCAGTTTGGTCAGGCTGCTCAGGTACTGCGAGTGGTGGAAGACTCGTGGGTCGTCCTTGAAGGCACCGAAGTTTTCCGGGATTTTCGGCGTGCCACCGCTGCCCACCACCACCGAGCGAGTGGGGCGGCTGTATTCGCGGCCTCGTCTGTCACGCGTGATCACGCGCAGGTGTTGGGCCCGGCCTGCATGCACATACGGTTCGATGCGCAACACCTCCTGCCCATACACCGCCTGGGAGGCGAAATGCTCAGCGGCCCAGCGCAGGTAGTCGTTGTACTCCAGGCGGCAGGGGTAAAAGGTGCCGAGGTTGATGAAGTCGGCCAGGCGCTGCTTCTGGTGCAGGTAGTTGACGAAGCTGTAAGGGCTGGTCGGGGTGCGCAGCGACACCAGGTCCTTGAGGAACGAGATCTGCAACTCGCTCTGGGTAGCCAAGGTCTCGCCGTGCCAGTGGTAGTCTTGCTGCTTGTCGATGAACACTGCGTCGAGCGCATGGCCCCGGGATTCGGCGAGTTCTTCCAGGGCGATGGCCAAGGCCAGGTTGGAAGGGCCGAAGCCCACGCCGATCATGTCTTTGATGGTTTCCTGCTGTGAGGACTGGCTCATGGCTGCGATTCCCTGAATGGTCGAATATGACGCCCGCCGGGGCTCCGGCCCCTGCGCAAGTACATGAGTTGGAACGAGCCAACCGGGGGGGAATTTAAGCGGGCTAAAGAACAGCGCGAGGCGGCCGATGTGGTGGTTACGGCAAGGACCAGTCTTTCAGGCAAGGAATCGACATGAGCGGCATCACGGCAAGCAACCTGATGATCAATGGCGTTTCAGCGCAGACGCTTAGCGCGAACGCAGCCACCGAGCGCGAGCAGGCGAAACAGGCCGGTGAGGCGGCGGGGCCGGTGAGCGTCAGCAGTGACAGCATGAAGGTGTCGGCGGGTAGCCAGGCGCAATCCGCCGACACTCAAAGCAGTGGCGAGTCGGTGGCGGTGGCCGAGCTGCGTCAACTGATCAAGGATCTGCAGAAGCAACTGGCAGAAGAGCAGAAACAGTTGGCTGCATTGCAGGACAGGAAGATGGACGAGGCTTCCAAGGCGGCAGCGGTTGGTGCCAAGCAGGCGAGCGTTGCCACCCTCAACGGGCAGATCATGGCGGCCACGGCGCAGTTGCTGGAGTTGTTGCAGCAAGAGGGCGGCAGCAGTGCGGGCGGGATGGTCAGTGCTACGGCCTGACAGTGATCTTGCTCAAAATTTGAAAAGCCTGCGCGGTCGCCTGTAGGGGAGGGTTCACCCGCGAAATGGCCGGGACTGGTGGCCAATTTCCACCCGCCGTTCACCGTTGCCGCCGCTACCGTATTCGCGGGTAAACCCGCTCCCACACGTTCCAGGATATGGCGGTTATTCGACCGCCAACCGCCCCTTGTTTTGCCGCTCTGCCTTGTACTGCATGGCCACTGCCGGTGCCGGCTTGGCGGCACCGGTTTCCAGCCATTGACGCATGCGGCTGGCATCGGCGAAGTGGGTGTACTTGCCGAAGGCATCGAGAATGACCATGGCCACCGGGCGGTTGTCCATGCGGGTCAGCAGTACCAGGCAGTGCCCGGCTTCGTTGGTGAAGCCGGTCTTGGTCAGCTTGATATCCCAGTTGCTCTTGTTCACCAGGTGGTCGGTGTTACGGAAGCCCAGGGTGTAATTGGGCTTGCGGAAGGCCACGGTCTTTTCGCGGGTGGTCGACAGCTCACTCAGCATCGGGTATTTGCGCGAGGCCATCAGCAGCTTGGCCAGGTCGCGGGCAGTGGAGACGTTCTGCGTCGACAGGCCGGTCGGCTCAACATAGCGGGTGTGGGCCATGCCCAGGCTGCGGGCTTTGGCATTCATTGCCTTGATGAACGCCGGATAGCCGCCGGGATAGGCGTTGGCCAGGCTGTTGGCCGCACGGTTTTCCGACGACATCAAGGTAATCAGCAGGGTTTCGCGGCGGTCCAGCTGGCTACCCAGGCGCACGCGCGAGTACACGCCTTTCATTTCCGGGTTGTTGGCGATGGTCATGGTGAGCATTTCATCCATGGGCAGCTTGGCATCCAGCACCACCATCGCCGTCATCAGTTTGGTGACCGAAGCGATTGGCACTACGCGGTCCGCGTGGCTTGAATACAGCTCCTTGTTGCTGTTCAGGTCGATCAGCAGAGCGCTGCCTGAAGCCAGATGCAGTTTGGACGGGTCTCGTTGAACCTGGGCCGGGGGTTGTGCAGCAGCAGTCGACGGAAGGGTCGCGGTACCTGTGAGCAACAGCAGCAGGCTGAGGATAGACAGGGATGTTTTCACGTTGAGGCTCACTAAAAGTTTGTATGTCGTTGGCTGTGCAAGGGTTTTCCCCCTTAAAACCGATGCATTCTGGAGTATGGCTGATTTGCTGTCGAATGCCTTATGACTAAAGGGCGCAAGGTGAACGATATTTAATCCTGTACCCCTTCTGTACCCATAACGTTCTTTTCCAGTTTCGCCGGTTCCGCCCAATCGTTGGCAGAGTTCAACCACTTGGCGCGGGTCGAGAGAAGCACCTGCATCGAGTGCCCAAGCTGCCCAGCAATGAACGCTGGATTCGTGGTGACTAGTCAGAAGGCTGGAAGGTGAATGGCGACTCCGTCGAGGATCGTGTCCCGGGAAGTGGTGTAACTCATCATGGTTCTGGCCGCTGAGTTCGCCGTGTAGTTGATCACGGCCGACAGCTTGGCCTGTGGATTATCGCTGACTGCCTCAAAGGCCTCCAACTGCATGTAACGCCGTTGCAGGCACCATTTGTCGTTCTGCTCCAGCAGCATCGCGCTTGCCAGATCGAGCGCCGCCCGCGCGGCGCATCGCGAGCTGGCGCTCGCTCCTACGTTTTTTTCGGGCCAATAACGCCTGTGCGGGAGCGCGCGACCGCCTGGTTTGTACGACGCGCTATCGAGCCATGCGCCAAGGCGTTCGCGCGCAAAATCCTCAGGAACAATTGGCCCGAAAAAAACGTAGGAGCGAGCGCCAGCTCGCGATGCGCCGCGCGGGCGGCGCTCGATCTGGCAAGCGCCAAAAACCTCATGACGAACAACTCCAGGCCCCACCGAACCCAACGCCATGATCGTCCGCTTCGGGTCCAGGCTGCGCACCGGACGTTTTCACACAGCCTGGGTCGATAGCCGCAAACCGCACCTGACCGCATTCGACCCTTCGCAGCCGTTCGAGGTGTCCAGGATACCTGTGGCGATTCAAATCAACGGCCAGGGGCGGCCTCCGAAGTCAGCGCTAATCAGGACGGGACAACTATCCGTCGAGTCAATATGGCCTAGTTCGAAGTCGCAATCTTGGTTCTGTCAGGCAGGGCCATGCATCACTACAGTGGGCACCGACAACACCTTTCCACTGCGAGCAACTACCCATGAAAAGCCGTATCGATTACTTCAAACTGTCCCCCCAGGCGTCCAACAAGTTGGTGGACCTTACCCTGCACCTGAGTAAAAAGCCGCTACTGGCCGAGCTTGCTCACCTCGTCATGCTTCGGGCGTCCCAGCTTAATGGCTGTGCGTTCTGCGTGGACATGCATGTGAAAGAGGCCAAGATTCATGGCGAGCGCGAGTTGCGTCTTCACCACGTTGCCGTCTGGCGTGAGTCGCAGCTGTTCTCGCCTGTCGAGCGCGCCGCGCTGGAGTGGGCCGAAGCTCTGACCCAGTTGCCACCCCATGGCATTCCTGAAAGCTTGTATGCGAAGGTGCGTGAACACTTTTCGGAACAGGACTTGTCGGATTTGACGTTCCTGATCGTCGCGATCAATGGTTGGAATCGCCTGAACGTGGCCTTTCAGGCGATCCCGGGTTCGTCCGATGAGGCATTCGGTTTGACCAAGGCCAACCTCAACTGAGCATCTTGCTGATCAAAGCGCCAAGCTGCTCGCTTTGGGCAGCCGTGGCGCAGTTTGTAAAGCTCAGCAGCAGCCCCGAATGACGTTGAGACGATAAATACCAGCGCGACAATGCCTGTACCGACATGCCCCTTGCCAACAATTGCTCGGCCAGGGCCGTGTCGCTTGTCTCTTCTGGTAGACGCAGCAGCAAATGCATGCCGCCTGGGGAGCGATCAACCTGAATGTGCTTCGGCAAACTTCGTTCCAGCGCTTCAATGGTCATCACTCGTCGTTCGTTATAGAGCCGGCGCATGCGCTGGATATGGCGGGTGAAATGACCCTCTGCGATGAACTCCGCCACCAGGGCCTGGGTAATCGATGGTGAACCGGCGGAAAATAACGTCCGACCCACGCGTTCAAACGCCGCTACCTGCGCCTGGGGCACCACCAAGTAAGCCAGGCGGATACCGGGAAACAGCACCTTGCTGAATGTGCCGGCATACAGAACCCTCCCATTGCGATCCAGACTGGCGAGCGCCGGAAGCGGACGACTGACATAGCGATACTCGCTGTCGTAGTCGTCCTCGACAATCCAGGCGCCGGTGCGGGCCGCCCAATCCAGGAGCAGCTGCCGTCGAGGCAGCGATAAGGCCATTGACAGCGGGCTCTGATGCCCCGGTGTAACCGTGGCTACCTGCGCAGGCTTGGACGTAGCGATAGCCTGTTCCACATTCATACCATCACCATCAACCGGGACTGCCTCCAAGTCCATCCCGAACTGGCGAAGTACCTGGCGCGTAATGGGATAACCCGGGTCTTCCACCCACGCGCGCTCGCATGACTGCAACAACGTCTGAGCGACGAAGGACAGGCTGTTTCGCCAACCACTCGTGATAAATACCTGATGGGCACCGCAATCGATACCTCGGGACATCTGCAAATACGAGGCGATGGCGCTGCGCAATGCCGGCAGACCGTGGGGCGCCGGATAATCCAGATCGCCCAGACGCATGCCGCGTAGATATCGAGCACCGAGACGTGCCCATATCTTTCGCGGAAATGCATCCATTGCGGGCACACCCATCTGGAACGGCAAAAGCTGGAGCGGTCGACGTATGGAGTCAGAATCGTCTGTAACCTCCAGCGTAGGGGGCATTGCGCTGACCGCCCTTTCAGGCGTGCGCAACTCGGGATTGACCACTGTGCCTCTCTGCCCGAGCGCCAGTAGGTAGCCCTCACTGGTCAGTAAAGAATAGGCAAGTTCGACGGTGCCGCGCGCAACACCTAATTCCTTTGACATGGCACGCGCGGACGGCAAGCGATCACCGGGAGACAGGGTGCCGGCAGCGATAGCGGTCAGCACTCGGTGGTAGAGCTGACGATACAAAGGAGAGCTGGATAGCTCATCCAGAGGCGCGAAAGGAGGCGAAGAAGAATTCGTCATGGCCTAGTTCATATTCCATTTCTTGGCTCAATCAAGTGGGCTAATCCTAGTTCAAGATAGCGCCATCACCTACTGGCAGAGGCTGGCTTTCATGACACTCACTCCTCACCAATTTGTACCCAGCGTGCTTGATCTGGCTGACGCCAACCTGCGCCCTCTGGATACCTCTCACGACCTGCACGCCGCGTTTCCGGTGATGCAGCAATTGCGCCCTCACCTGGCTAGCGAAGCCGACTTCATCTGTCGTGTCGAGCGTATGCGCACCGAGGGATATCTTCTGGTTGGTGCCTTCGACTCAGGCAGTCTGGTGGCGCTGGCTGGTTACCGCCTCCAGGAGAATCTGGTCTACGGCACATTTCTGTATGTCGACGATCTCATAACCGCTGAAACCCAGCGAGGTCATCAATGGGGAGCGCGGTTATTGAAGGCCTTGGAGCGGTTGGCGCGCGCCAGTGGCTGTGCCCGCCTTGTGCTTGATACCGGTTTGGCCAACGCCCGAGCCCAACGCTTCTACTCCCGTGAAGGCCTGCATAACAGTGCACTGCGCTTTCAAAAACAGTTCGACGCACCATGACTCTCGCCGTTATCAAACTGAGGCAATTACATGACTTCCCAGAAGCAGCCAATTGTTCCGTTGAGAGTTCTTCGCCTGGTCGCCAGCCCCAATGGTGACAGTTCGGAAAGTCTCAAACTGTCCCAACAAATTCTGTTTGCCTTGGCCCTCCATGCTGGCAGACGCGGTATCGAAGTGACGGATTTCGATCTCCACACATTAGCTCCAGTCGATGCCTCATACGCTCAGACTCTGGCCAATCAGCGAGCGGTCTCAGCGGGAGAACAAGAGGGGACGCTGAACCGTTCGAACGCACTCATCGATCAATTGCAGGAGTGCGACGTACTGCTGATTGCCACTCCAATGCACAACTACAGCGTGCCCGCCCCGCTCAAGGCCTGGATTGACCATGTAGTGCGCGTGGGCAAGACGTTCCTGAGCACCAGCGGAGGGAAGGTCGGTACGTTGGTGGATCGACCGGTCTATGTCGCCATTGCTTCCGGTGGCTACATCAATGGGCCGAGTGCCCGACAGCCCGACTTTCTGCGCCCCTACCTGACCGCCGTCCTTGCGACCATCGGCCTCAACCAAGTGCATTACTTCAGCGTTGAAGGTACTGCCAAGGGAAAGGCGTCCTTGGATGCTGCTAGAGAGCGTGGATACGGTGAGGTACAGGCTTTCTTCTCCAGTGTCACTAACGCTTTGCAAGGACAACGCCTATGAGTCGCCTCAATTGGTTTGCAGCATCGCCCGGCGCCGCCAAGGCCCTCGGGGGACTGCATCAATTCGTAACCACTGGGACAGACCTGCCAGCTCCATTGATCCATCTGGTTTTTCTCAGGGTTTCTCAACTCAACGGTTGCGCACATTGTATTGATCTGCATTCACGTGATTTGATCAAAGAAGGCATGTCGGTGGACAAATTGCTGCTGATACCGGTGTGGCATGAGGCGCAGTATCTGTTCTCGGAGCAAGAGCGCTCGGCATTGGCCTGGGCTGAGGAAGTCACGCGGGTAAGTGAAACTCACGTCTCTGATGAAGCATATGCAGCCGCATCGGCGGTATTTGCAGAAAAGGATCTGGTCGACCTGACAACGGCGATTGCCGCAATGAACGCTTTCAACCGTATGGGCGTCAGTTTCCGTGTACGGCCTGCTGCCAAGGCGTGATGGCTATGTTGGGGCCGCGCAGCGGCCTTGACCAAGATGTCTGCAATGGGTTGATTGCGGTCAGTTGCGGTTTTCCGCTATCGACCTACCAGAAATTGGCAGCTGTCCTCTTCCCGGTTCGTTGCTTGTGCACGACTTTCTCATGCGTCGCTGAAAATGCAGGACTAGTGGAAAACCACCCAGCGAGTGCACAATAACTGTGCCCAAGCAGCGCGGAGTTTTTCCGGCCATCTTTCGTCACAGGAGTGAGCATGAAAGAACACAGTTATGCTGTCACCGTAAATTGGATAGGCAACACGGGTGATGGCACTGCCAGCTACACGGCATACCAGAGAGACTTCAATGTGGAAGCTCCAGGCAAAACACCTATCCTTGGCTCCGCCGACCCTGCCTTTCGCGGAAATCCCGAACGCTGGAACCCGGAAGACATGTTGCTGGCCTCGATCTCGGCTTGTCACAAGCTTTGGTATCTTCATCTGTGCGCAGTCAACAATGTGAACGTATTGGAATACGTCGACCACCCGATGGGCCGGATGGTTGAAGCTGACGGCCAGCGCAAAGGCCATTTCAAGAACGCAGAGTTAAGGCCTTCGGTCATCATTAGCAACGAATCGGATCTGGATCTGGCAAAACGTCTCCATGACGATGCTCACCATGAGTGTTTTATTGCCAATTCGGTCAACTTCCCCATCACATGCAGTGCTGCTGTCAAGCATCGAAACTAGATCCTTTGCGCGCACTGGCTGCGGCTCTGATCTGATCGTACGGTACTCAATTCCCGGCCCCTGGGCGCGACTAGTATTGAGGCAAGTGTCCACTATGGGTCGGTAGTAGCCGATCGCGACAGCCCGCCATCGACCCAAACGGATATTGCCGGTCTTTTTGGTCCGATTCGAGGCAGGCGAGCAGGATGGTTCATATTTTTACAGATGCTTGGCATCATAAGGTCTTTATGACCCACCGAAGGATCACCATGCTGCGCATTCTGCTTGTGTTAGCAGTGCCACTAACCATCACCGCCTGTTCAGGTAGCGTTTACCAGTATGAGAGTCCTGAGGCTAGGCACCAGATGAAACAAGACTTGAAATTGAACACCATCATCGACTCTTCGAGAATGAACTGGTGCCTTCATCCATACGGCAGCGCTCCCGGGTGCAAGCCTGAAAAGGGAATTGGCATCGTCACACCGGATGCTCTGGTGATGGCCCATTTTGTCAATGGCCAGTATGTACTGGACCGCGTTCTCAGATCCAAAGATGTCCTCTGCTCAACCGTCCCGGGCGGAAGAGCTGCGAATGGCATTTTTTTTGCTTTTACGGCCTCTGACGCATACATGCTGGGACCACTGCAAGCAGACCGAGATGAGATCAACACTCGCTTCAAAAGCCGAATGTTTGATTACTTGCACAGTGATGGACAACAAAGCTTCAGCGGGCCGGAGATAAACTTCCAAAGGCCTTCCGGAGTAAAAGTAAGGAAGACAACGATTGCTCCAGCTGGTCCGTCTACCTTGATTTTGAATGACATGGTTGATGTGCTGGAGGTCTATAGCCCATGCTCACATACGTAAGTTGAGGGAGGACGCCGACGACACCTATCCCTGAAAGTGCGTGATCTGGTGAGGGCGTTGATACCGTGTATCGACCACAGCATTGCTCATACGGAACCACTTGAACTTCTCAGGGCGGTCGCCCAGGTTCAGGGCCCTTTGCTCGGCGTACTCTTGTTAGGAGCGTTGGGATTTTAAATGCCGTCGCTGGCCCAGGAGCCAAAACCATAGGCCGCCGAACTTGCTTTGGGCGCTTAGATACTCATCCTGAAGGGCAACTATGGGTCGTTAGCTGCCTGCAATGAAGGGCAGCTTCCGGCCAACAGCAGTCATTAGCCGCCGAAAAGCTAGGCCACCGGCCACGTCATTCAGCGCAGAGCTAGACTGAGCCCAGTATTCTGAATCGCTAATGGTGGTTCCCATGAAGCACTGGCTTCCCCTGCTGCTCACCCTGCCTCTGTCGCACACCCAAGCTGCGGGACCTGCCTTCAACTGCACTCAGGTCGAGGCCGGCAGCATCGAACAACAGATCTGCCAGAGCGAGCCGCTCTCGGCACTGGACCGGAAAATGGCCGAGGTCTACACAGCCGCGCAGCAGAAGGCCGGCAATGAACATCCGCCGGTGCTCAAGACCGAGCAACGGGGCTGGATCAAAGGCCGCAACGATTGCTGGAAAAGCGCGGACCAGCCCGCCTGCATCGCCGACAGCTACCGCCTGCGCATCGCCGAACTGCAGGCGCGCTACCGGCTGGTCGAGGCCACCGGCCCGGTGTTCTACCAGTGTGACGGCAACCCGGCCAAGGAAGTGGTTGCCCGCTTCTTCCGCACCGAGCCGCCCACGGCCATCGTCGAGTTCGGTGACCGCAGTTCGCTGATGTACCTAGAACAGACCGCAAGCGGCGCGCGCTACCAGGGACAAAATGAGAGTTTATGGGAGCACCATGGCGAGGCCATCGTGGTGTGGGGCTATCAGGAGCCGGAAATGCACTGCACAGCGCGTTGAAAGCCGCCGCTATGACCCATTGCAGAAATTCTCCAGGGGTAGCTATCGGCCAATATCGAACTTTGATGTGGTCCGCCACGAGGACATCATCCAGAACACAGGCGCGCCCTGCTTCCTTAAAGCTGCATTACGGCGAGCGCCCTGCGCAGAGGCTCGTCGGATATCTGGATAGGACCGTGAAATGGTACGTCCATATCCAATACCAGATACACGGAGGCCGCGATAAGCATTGAAGAAACGACGAACATTCCTGTCACCATTGAATTACGTGGCGCTCGGTATCCAAAACTGGCGAAAATGAGCGTCAACCACGCAACCAGCATCCCAATGAGTGGGCCGGGAATTGCCCCCTCTGACTGCTCGACGATCCTCCAGCGTTGCTCGATAAGCGAATGATATTGCTGACGAATATCCTGAAGCATAGTTTCATGGTAGCGGTCCGGCGGCTTTATGGCAGCCAAAGATTTCCCTATGTCATCCAAGTATTTAGCTGCCTCGCTGTTACGATGTTGCAGCGCCTCGTCCCCCCGGTATGGCGTCTCGATAGCGTGCTCAAGATAGGTGACCAGTCGGTTGCGGGTGTCTTGTGCCGATTCGCCATAGCCCCGCAGTGTCCGATCAAATATGATCATGCTGGTTGCATACCCATGAAAGTTAGCGTCAATGGACTCGAAGGTATTTTTGGCAGAATTGATCATCAATCCAAAGACCAGCGATGTCATAACCACAAAAATGTTAGCTACCAGGCGAATCACTGTATTTGTGTCTTCGTCTCTGTGGTGGGATGCCAGCTTTGGGTACCACTGCATCATGAGAAGCGAGGCGGCAACCAAGCACCCAAAAATGGCCACTGCGATCCAGAGAGAATTCATGCATCAAGGCCTCGACCAATCTGACTCAAGTCTTAAAAGATAGACCGTGGCCGACCGCTTTGGGTCGGTTGCAGCCATTCGCGAGTGACCGCTAACGACCCAGGCTGTGTGAAAACTCGCGGAATGCGTTGAAGGTCGTGGCTATCTAGGGGCGCTTGCAAAACTGGCAGGAAATTGCCTGGATTAGCTCAGTTGGCCTCGCAAGGGTGCATCTGGCCGGTATGAGTCCTTCGTGGAGACTTTGGGGCCCCTAACTGGCGGCTCAGTAGGCTATTTCACCTTTTGAGCGCTTCGAGCAGCCCCCTGATGCCCAAGATGCTCATCATTCGCTTGAGGTTGTAAGCGAGCACATGGAGGCTCATTTCAGTACTGACCCTTGGCAGGGTCTTGGTCAGGAAGTGGGTCGCCCCCATCCAGTACTTGAGCGTTCCAAATGGATGCTCAACGGTTTGACGGCGCACCTTCATTTTCCCAGGATCGTGCTCCAGTTGAACCTGCATCGAGTCGAGGGTCGCTTCATGTTCCCAGCGTTTCAACCGCCGCTCCTTGCCCGTCGTACATTGCTTGTGCATCGCGCAGGACTGGCAGCCCGAGAACCAATAAACATGCATCAGCATCCCGTCTTCCCAAGTTGAGTAACGCTTGGTCAGTAATTGCTCCGCAGGGCATCGATACTCATCCGATGCCGAGACGTACAGGAAATCCTGCTTGCCAAATCGACCTTCGGCTTTGCTGCTAGAGGTCAGTGGTTTCGGTACGAAGGGCGAGATTCCAGCTTGCTCACATGCAACGATTTCCGTGCCTGTGTAGTAGCCCCGGTCGGCAACGACATTCAGCGATTCAGTACCGATTTGGTCACGCGCTTGCTTCGCCATGTTGCTCAACTGGCCGCGATCATGACCGACATTCGTCACCTCATGTGCAACGATCAGATGGTGCTGATCGTCAACGGCCGTCTGCACGTTATAGCCAACGGTGCCACTGCCCCGACCACCAACTGACATGGAGCGAGCATCGGGATCTGTGAGAGAAATTTGTTTGTCTGGGGTTTGAAGTAGCTGCGTTTCAATGTCTTTGAGCTTCTGCATCTGCTGTTTCAGCGTTTCGATCTTCTCTTTCAGTCGCTCGGCCTTGGCCACAGCTACCTCCGGCATTGCCCGGTCCGCCGAATCCATCGCTGTCAGATAGCGCTCAATGCTCTGCTCGACTTGCTGCATACGGGCCTTCACCTTGGCCTGGGTGAAGTTACGGTCGCGATTGTTCACGGCTTTGAACTTGCTGCCGTCGATGGCAATGATTGAGTCAGAGAACAGGTTGAGGTTGCGACAGAGGATCACGAACTGACGGCAGACACTGCGAATGGCTTTACCGTTGTCCTTGCGAAAGTCGGCGATGGTTTTGAAATCTGGAGCCAGACGCCCCGTAAGCCACATCAACTCGACATTGCGTTCAGCTTCACGCTCGAGCCGGCGGCTGGACTGAATGCGGTTTAGGTAGCCGTAGATGTAGATCTTCAGCAGGACCGCTGGATGGTAGGCCGGGCGACCTGTTGCTGCCGGATCGACGCCTGCGAAACCGAGCGCGCTCAGGTCGAGTTCATCAACAAAGACATCGACCACTCGCACTGGGTTTTCATCGGTGATGTAGTCATCCAGGCACTCTGGCAGCAATGTGACCTGCGTCCGAGCTTCACCTTCGATGAACCGCTTCATGATTGTCCCCGCCACGATCACGACGGTCAGAAGGTTAGACAACTGCGGGCGTTTTCACACAGCCTGGACCCAAAGCGGACATCTACATACTCTGATTGACTAAGCTATCGCCCACCGCACGATGGTGATCAACACTCGGACTTGAACGAATGACAGACAATCCTTTCCGTATTCCAACGGATGCTGAAATTGCTGACGCAGAGAGCAGGCTCAATTTTCGCTTTCCCGATGAATACATCCGCTTCCTGAAAGGTGGCAGCGATGTCGCAAACGCCGCATTTGAACCAGCGGTGATTTTGGGGGGATGCAGCCATCTGGATATCTTTGAAATTACCGAAGCCGCCTGGGCCCAAGGCGTTCCTCGAGATTGGTTGCCTTTCATTGAAGACAACAGCGACTACTTCTGCATATCGCGGGCTGGTGTTGTCCGGTACTGGTCACACAACGGAAGCACAAACGAAAGTTGGCCAACCTTTGCCGCCTGGTTCAAACAGGTCTGTATAGCCCTTGAGTAGCGTCTGTACGATATCTGCAACCCGTACCAAATGTTCGATTCTGGCCGAACACTGCCTTTCGTCCCCGGCAGCTATGGGTCGACAGCGGACTGTGGGAGGTGGATGTAGCTGACGACCAGGACAGATCTTGGTTGGCAGAACGCTTGGATGGGGGAGTAAAGCTGTCTAAAACCGCCCGAAAGCGTCTCGGTTTTATTGGGCCAAAGTCGCTGAAACTGGCTGAACCGTATTAGACAGGCCAGATGGTCCACCAGGCGGTCAAGACTCGGAAGGTAAAAGGGAGCAGCCCGAGGATCGCGACGATTGCGCGCAGACTCGGCCCTTTCGAGGCAGGCAGAGACCAGGCCCGCCGGACCCATCGCGGGCATCCAACGCCGAACGCTATAGTTATCACAAGCGCCCACTGGAGTAACTGCCAGTACAGTGTGTAAAGGCTGGCAGAAGTACTGTTCAGCCCAACTGATAGAAGCCCAGCCCCGCGCTGGGTTTTTGCATTCATGCGACGCCATGAGGCGCTTGTGATAGCAGGGCCGGGCATCGACGTTCAGCGGTGGATGAGCGAGAGCTCGCTGATGATGCAGATTGAGCCGTCCTCGACGGGTGTTGCGTCGGTGTAATCGACCTGGTTGTAGACCCCGCCGTGGAACTCGAACAGGTGTGAAGCCCAGGTGCTGTCGAGCTGCAAATTGCCCGACGAGGCGGTTACCCCGTTGCATTCGGCCGTCACGGTTACCACGCCTTCAGACGTGGTGTGAATGGCGATGTGGAACGTCGCACCCAGTGGCACCCCCTTCAATACGGTGGAGTTCACCGGGTCGGTCTGGTTGAAGGTTCGCCGAAACCCCAGGGTGATGTTGCCCTTGTTCCAGAACACCTTTACCGGCGGGCCGTCATCCCCGCGTACGTGCATTTGGGCAATGACCACCTTCTGCGCGGAGTTGACCTTGGTCAGCGTCATGGTCTGGCGATTCCAGTGATTCTGGGCGCTAGCCAGCGTCCAGTCCTGCGTTTCTGTCCATTCGCAGCGTGTCCTGTGGGTGCTTTTGCTCGAAGCACCTTTGGTGGGGGCTGAGAACTGGATCGAACCATCGCTGAGCACCGTCACGATGCTGGGAAAGCGGGCAATCGCTTCAGCACCGTTTAGCTCCAGAGCAACGGGATTGGTTGAGGAGACGGCTACCGGTGTGGCAATGGTGAGGTTGCTGATATCTACGGCCATGGGGAACTCCTGGCGAAAGGGTTTGAGTGGTAGAGCAGCCGTGCAAATGGCTGCTGAACACAAAGTTAGCCCACGGCTAAAATCAAATCAATAGCTTTGGGCTAAAATAATTTCGCTTTGGGGGTATGTTACCTATTGGCGAAATTTTTAGCGGTGGGGCTTTACGCTGTATTTGGCGGTGAGATAAGCTTTCGCTGAGTACTGTACGAATATACAGCTATCAGGATAAGAATATGTCTAGGCACATGCAGTCGGAACCTCAACAGCGCCAGGAAATGACTGGAATAGAGCGGCTTAGCCTGCGGGTATCGTCAATGATCAACCACCCGCTCGCGCAGACGCAGCGTTGGGTAGTGGTGCACCGCCTGGATAACGACGGTGAAGCGGAATGGGAGGAGGTGATGGGCCAGTTGCGGGAAACGCCCGAGTTGCAGCTGACGTTTAATGATGACGCTAGCGTGACGGTGCGATGGGCGCGCAGCAGCGTGGAAGAGCGTGATGATTTTGTCGTCGAGCGCGACTGCGAGGTGCAGGTCGAGGAGGCGGCTCCTTTCTGAACTTCAGCAAAAGCCCGCCGGTCAGAGCGGGCTTCGGTTTATACCAGGTGGGCATTCCACACCAGGAGGACCCTGGCCTGTATGTAGGTCTCTTCCCGACGAATCATGCGATCTTTGTGCCGCGAGTTGTCGGAGATCATTTCGAAGTGGTCCTCGTCCGCGATCTGTAACCGCTTGATGTAGATGTGGTCGCCCCAGGAAAAGAAGTAGATGCCATCGCCGACGAACTCTCGGATGCTGACATCGACGATCAGCGGGTCGCGGTGCCTGATGGTTGGCTCCATCGACTGACCCCAGCCGGTCACCATCTTCAGGTGATAGTGCTCGCTGAACTCTACGCCCAGCTCGCGCAGGTGGCTGGGGCTGACGCGAACGTCCTTGAACATCTCAGGGTAGTCGTGGGGTATCTGGCCGCCGCCCATGGCAGCCCGCACGTCATAGTGGGCAATCCACACTTCGTCACCGACCAGGCCGGGGCGAAGCGGCTCGGCTTTCAGCAGCGTGGCATCTGCAGGCTCTTGCGCAGCTGCCAGCAGCCTTTGCCGGGTTTCTTCAGAAATCCCTTTGCCGCTTCGGGCAAGCATCTGCTTGACCAGGTCGGCTGCGGAGAGCCTGTTATCACCTGACTCGACTGCCGCTTGCACGTGTTCGCCTGGTGACAGTGCGTCGAACCAGCCCCGTGGCAAGCCTTCGATGCCCTCGATGCGGCGGGCCACGTCATCGCCCAGGTTTTTCACGGTCTTGTCGGAAAGAATCTGGCTCAGGTGTGCAGGCGCCATCCCCCAGCGCTCTGCGCAGGTGCCCTTTCTCTGGCTGCCGATCAGTTTCACCAGGTTGTGCTTGCGAATTTGGTAAATGTCCATGGGGTGAAGCATGCCAGTGTTTAGCTTGCTGCTAAATGTGCGCACGGCTAAATCTGCTCTTGTAGTAATGTTAGCTGTAGGCTAAATTAAACGCACGAACAAGGAAAGCTATCGAGACATTTTTCTCCAGGGCTGATCACACCATCATCTGTAATGAGGTTCACATGGATCCGACCGACCTCGGCCCGGGCACCGTCACTTGGTTGGGCGGTACGGGGACTGTACTGCTAGGTGCGTTTCTTTGGCTGCGCAAGTGGTTGTCCCGCGATGCAGTCGACCGTGCGATGGACAATGCCGAGATTGCAGTCATCCGTCGTCTGACAGAACTCCTGGATATCGAACGGGACGCCCGAAGAGAGGCGCAGGCAAAAGCTGATCTGCTGACCAAGGAACGAAACGAGCTGGTGATGACCGTGGGCCGGCTGCAGGGCAAGGTCATGGTGCTGACCAGTCAGCTGGGCAGTAGCGGCCGAACACGAGGTGGCAACCCCGGCAATCCGTGAAGAACAAAAAAAAGCCCGCCAGTTTGGCGGGCAACAGGGCTTAGGGAGCAACGCACAACAAATTCGGGTCAGGCAGCCAAGGTGCCTGGCTGCAACTGTTCGGCCAGTGCCCGGGCTGAGGCGAGCGTCGGCATCGGGCCGCTGACGGCTTCACCGTTGCGAACCAGGTACCAGCACGCCAGCAGGCCCTGCTCACGCAGTGAGGCGGGAACGGCGCTACCGACAACGGACATGATCTGGATAGTGGCCATGGGGACCTCCTGTGAAACATGGCTTCACCATACGCAGCAGCCGGGGCTGTTTGAAATTAACTTCCTCGATAGTGATCATTGGTTCTATCAACCGTTACCACGTCCGGCCTTGTTACTTTGACTCCGTTGTTTGTCAACCGAGCACAGTGAAGCGGTAAAGGTTGTGTCAGGGGCGACCAGTGGCTGACTCTGTTACGCTGGATAAACGTTTCAGTCATGACTAAGGAGCCTGTTATGCCGACAACTCCAAGCCGGGACACCGTGCTTTGCATCTCTCTGGCCGGTCGCCCGGGGACCTTCGGTGTGCGCTTTCACAACCACCTGTACCAGCAGCTGGGCCTGGACTTCTACTACAAGGCCATGCGCACCGATGACCTGCCGGCGGCGGTGGCAGGGATCCGCGCTTTGGGTATTCGCGGCTGTGGGGTGTCGATGCCCTACAAGGAAGCCTGCATGGCTTTGGTCGATGAAATCGATCCCTCGGCGGCGGCCATTGAGTCGGTCAATACCCTTGTCAACTGCAATGGCCACCTGAAGGCTTACAACACCGATTACCTGGCCGTGCGCCAATTGCTGGTGCAGCACCAGGTCGATCCGGGCACTGCGTTTGCCCTGCGAGGCAGCGGGGGCATGGCCAAGGCCGTGGCCAGCGCCTTGCGCGATGCCGGCTTTGCCGAAGGCATTATCGTTGCACGCAACGAGCAGGCCGGGCGTCAGTTGGCGGATGTCTGTGGTTATCGCTGGATGCCTGAGCCTGGCGATATCTGCCCGCCGATGCTGGTAAACGTGACGCCGATCGGTATGGCAGGCGGGCAGGAGGCAGATGAGCTGGCGTTTCCCGAGCACGCCATCGCGGCGGCGGAGCGGCTGTTCGATGTGGTGGCGATGCCGGCGCAGACGCCGCTGATTCGTCGGGCTCAGGCGTTGGGCAAGCCGGTGATCACTGGGCTGGAGGTCATAGCGTTGCAGGCGCTGGAACAGTTTGTGTTGTACACCGGGGTAAGGCCATCGCAGGAGCAGGTGGATGCGGCTGTGGCGTACGCGCGCGCTATCTAGTTGCCCCGGCCCCCTTCACGGTTTCAACTGCGAAGGGGGCTGGCGAAACCAGGGTCAGAACACCTTGTTCCCGCCATCGAGCTGCTTGTCGACCAGTGCACGGCCGTGGGCCAGTGACACATGCTGCGCATTCTCAAGGTCGGAGAAGAACTGCATTGGCATCGACATGCGCTTGCTGGTGTGCCCATCAGGGGCCGTGATCAGGCAGCCGGCGGCATAGGGCAGGGGTGAGTCGGGGTGGGGCATCACGCTGGCGGTGATGGTGTGCTCGCGGTATTCACAGTGAAGAGATTGCATCGTCCTTACCTCGCTGTGGCATGTGAAGCAGTTACCTTCGTATACCACAGCAAGAGGCCGGGAGTTCCCGGCCCGACGAACGCGCCGCGACGAACGCTCAGCCTTTGAGCTCGGTTGGCTGGATTACTTCGACCCAGTAACCGTCCGGGTCCTTGACGAAGGCCAGGTGGTTCATGCGCCCGTCTTGCAGGCGTTTCTGGAACGGTACTTCCAGTTCCTCGAAGCGCGCGCAAGCGGCGCGTACGTCGGGTACCGAAATGCAGATATGGCCAAAGCCGCGTGGATCGGTGTTGCCATTGTGGTAGGCGAACTCGGCATCGTTTTCGGTGCCATGGTTGTGGGTCAGCTCCAGCACGCCGGGGATCGACTTCATCCACTGGTGGCGGGCGTTGTCATCAGCGGGGATCTGTGCCGGGTCGACCAGGGCCAGGAAGTACAGGCTGAAAGCGGCTTCAGGGAAGTCACGCTTGTCCACCAGGCGGAAGCCCAGCACGCGGGTGTAGAAGTCCAGCGACTTCTCGATGTCCTTGACCCGC
>Ga0182745_1001710_pt1 | contig 20709 bp, 19 predicted proteins | sample eDN3rd30CKraftBY_FD_128523 | JGI IMG/M metagenome (GOLD analysis project Ga0182745, IMG submission 128523) | Enriched backyard soil microbial communities from Emeryville, California, USA - eDNA 3rd pass 30_C Kraft BY (version 2) (version 2) | ecosystem: Environmental > Terrestrial > Soil >...
ATCGCGGCCAACTGCCGCATCTGCCTCATCGAGGCGTCCAACGCGCCCAAGCTGGTGCCCGCGTGCCAGACGCCGCTCGCCGAGGGCGTGGCCATCAAGACCACCACGCCCAAGGTGAAGGAGCAGCAGCGCGCGGTGATGGAGTTCCTGCTGCTCAACCACCCGGTCGACTGCTCCATCTGCGACCAGGCCGGTGAGTGCAAGCTGCAGGACTACTACATGAAGTACGACTACCGGCCCTCGCGCCTGGAGGGCAGCAAGGCCCTCAAGAACAAGCGCAAGGTGCTGGGGCCCCGCGTCGTGCTGGACCAGGAGCGCTGCATCATGTGCACCCGCTGCGTGCGGGTGATGAACGAGGTGGCCAAGGAGCCGCAGCTCGGCGTGTTCGGCCGCGGCAGCCACGAGCGCATCGACGTGTTCCCGGGCAGCGAGCTGAGCAGCAACTACTCGCTCAACACCGTGGACGTGTGCCCGGTGGGCGCGCTGCTCAGCCGCGACTTCCGCTTCAAGGCGCGCGCGTGGTTCCTGTCCGCCACCCCGTCGGTGTGCACCGGCTGCTCGCGCGGCTGCACCACGTACGTGGACTGGATGTCGCAGGACTCGTACCGCTACCGCCCGCGGGAGAACGAGGCCATCAACAAGAGCTGGATGTGCGACGAGGGCCGCCTCTCGTACAAGTACCTCAACCTGGGCCGCGTGCTGTTGCCGCAGGTGGGCCGCCGCGCGGGCCACGCCGGCGAGGCGGAGCCCGTCACCACCCGTAAGGAGGCGGTGCAGGCCGCCGCCAAGGCGCTCCGCCCGCTCGCCGGCAGCAAGCAGCTGGCGGTGCTGGCCTCGCCCCTGTCCTCCAACGAGGACCTGCTGGCGGGCCTGACCTTCGCCAAGGCCACCCTGGGCGTGTCCACCGTCTACGTGGGCGGCCGTGCCTCGGGCGCCGCCGACCACTTCCTGATGACGGCGGACAAGAACCCCAACCGCAAGGGCCTGGAGCTCATCGCGAAGGGGCTGGGCCTCAAGCTGGAGACCTTCGACGCGCTCACCACCGGGCTGAAGGCGGGCACGGTGAAGGCGCTCTACGCCATCGGCACCGAGGTGCCGGGCAACGTGGACGCCTTCGCGGAGGCCGTCGGCCAGCTGGAGGTATTCGTGGCTCAGGCCTTCACCGAGTCCGCCATCACCGCGCAGGCCACGGTGCTGCTGCCTGCCTCCGTGCATGTCGAGGACGAGGGCTCGTTCGTCCAGCAGGACGGCATCATCCAGCGCTTCCGCAAGGCGTACCCGCCCAAGGGCGACGTCGTCCCGGGCTGGAAGTGGGCCGCGGAGCTGACGCGCGAGCTGGGCGGCGAGGCCGCCTGGGCGTCCGCGCGCGAGGTGTGGCGCGAGCTGGCGGGCAAGGTGGCCGAGTTCGCGGAGTTCAATTGGGACAAGGCGTCTCCGGCGGACCGGGAGAAGCCGGGCATCAATCCGCTGCCGGCAGGTGCCGACGGTCGCCCCGCCGGGTACCGTGAGTTCGGCACGCCTCGGGTGAGGGGTATCTAGTCATGAGCCGCGTACTGACGATTCTCGTCGCCATGTTCACCATCGTCGTCCTGATGGCGGGTGGCATGGCGTCGGCCTACCTCGTGGGTGGGCTGGTGGAGGAGCACTGGTTCTCCGGCGCGAGCCGGCTGACCAACATCCTGTTCCTCGTGCTCGTCTTCGTGATGGTCATCGCGACGTTGCTGACCATGGCGGAGCGCAAGTGGAGCGCGTTCATCCAGGACCGCATGGGTCCCAACCGCGCGCGCATCGCCCTGCCCGGCCTGAAGAACCGCTCGCTGGGCGGCCTCCCGCACATCCTCACGGACGTGCTGAAGATGCTGACCAAGGAGGACTTGATTCCGGCGACGGCCAACCGGTTCATGTTCAACCTGGGCCCCATCCTCGCCTTCGCGCCCACCTTCGCGCTGTTCGCCGTGGTGCCCGCGGGCCCGTCGGTGACGGTGTTCGGCCACAAGGTGGACATGGTGGTGGCCACGCCGGACTTCGGCATCCTCTACGTGCTCGCCATCGCCTCGCTGGCCGTCTACGGCACCGCGCTGGCCGGCTGGGCCTCCAACAACAAGTTCGCGCTGCTGGGCGGCGTACGCGCCACCTCGCAGATGATCTCCTACGAGGTCGCGCTCGGCCTGTCGCTCGTCGGCCTGTTCCTGACGTTCTCGTCGGTGCAGTTCCCCGCCATCATCGGTGAAATCGGCAGCGCGCTCACCGGCGGCACCGGCCAGGCCCAGTACCTGTGGCGCACGGATGGCGCCTTCGACCTGGGCCTGCCTGCCTGGGGCATCATCATCCAGCCGCTGGGCTTCCTGCTCTTCTTCGCCGCGTCCTTCGCGGAGACCAAGCGCGCCCCGTTCGACCTGCCCGAAGGCGAGTCCGAGATCATCGGCTACTTCGTCGAGTACTCCGGCATGAAGTTCGGCCTCTTCATGATCTCCGAGTTCGTGGAGATCGTGGTGCTCGCCGGCGTGACGACGGCGCTGTTCTTCGGCGGCTACCACCTGCCCTTCGGCAACGAGTGGCTGGCCAACCTGCCCATCATGCAGGAGCACGGCTGGCTGCTGGGCACCATCCTCGGCACGGTGTTCTGGCTGAAGGTCCTCTTCCTCATCTGGGTGCAGCTGCTCATCCGCTGGACCTTCCCCCGCTTCCGCTACGACCAGATTCAGGCGCTGGGCTGGAAGATCCTCCTCCCCATCGGCCTGGCGAACGTGTTCGTCACCGGCGCGCTCGTCCTCTGGGATCCGTCCCTGCGAGCGCTGGGCGTCCTGGGCATCCTGGAGTTGGGCTTGCTGTTGGTACTGACAACGACCACGAAGGTCCCCGTGACGGGCAGTGCACATGGGGCGCACGGTGCCCACGGTCATGACCATGGGCACGAGGCGCACGCCTCCCACGACCTGCCGGCGCACGCCCATGCCGTGGCCCCGGCGTCCCCCCACTAGGCCGCAGCTTTCGGCCCCAGCATCCGGGAATCGAGAACCATCATGGCCTACAAGGTAAGCAAGGACCCTCGCACGGACATCCGCGAGCGGACCTACGTGCCCAACCTGCTCCGCGGCTTGGGCATCACGGCGAAGCACTTCTTCCGCAACCTCTTCGGGACGCGTGACACCAACACGCAGGTGGTGGACCGCACCGGCACCAGCCTGATGACGACGGTGGCGTACCCCGAGGAGAAGCCCATCTACCCCGAGGGCTACCGCGGCCTGCACCGCCTGGTTCCGCGTGAGGACGGCAAGCCGCGCTGCGTGGCTTGCTACATGTGCGCCACCATCTGCCCGGCGCAGTGCATCTACATCGAGGCGGGCGAGTACTCGGAGGCCGACCCGGACTCCGAGGACCGCGTCATCGAGAAGTACCCCACCCAGTTCGTCATCGACGAGCTGCGGTGCATCGTGTGCGGCCTCTGCGTGGATGCGTGCCCCAAGGACGCCATCCGCATGGACACGTACATGCACACCCCGCCCGAGTACACGCGGCAGAACTTCGTCTACGACATCCCGAAGCTGCTCAAGGGCGCGCCCGTCTCGCACCCGTCGGACCCGTGGAACAAGCGCGAGGGCTCCGAGGAGCCGCACCACGTCCACAAGGAAGCCCACACGCGCATCGGCGAGGGCCTGGTGGAGCTGAAGCTGCCTCACGGGGACCACGGCCACGGCAAGGCCCTTCCCGCGGCCACCCACGGCGCCCCCCAGGCGGTCGTCACGCAGCAGGGCCCCATCCAGGTGACGAAGTTCATCAAGTGAGTCCAGATTCCCTGTAAGGCCCAAGGGGCCCCAGCAGGATTCCCGGCCCGCCCTCCCGCGTTGAAGCGGAAGGCGGGCCGGCGCTTTTTCAGGGGGCTGGTGGTGAGGCTGAACCTCTTCAATACGTGTGGTTGTGGCCCGCGCGCCGAGCCCCCGCCGGGGCCGCGTGGGCCCGTCCCCCAGGAGGCGCGGCCGTGAAGCGCTACCGCCTGTCGGTCTGCAAGGGCTCCAGCTGCAAGGCGGGCGGCGCGGACGCCGTCTACGCCGAGGCCCGGGACGCGCTGTCGGGCCAGGGGCTGGTGCCGCGCTGCGAGCTGCACCGGGGCGGCTGCTACGGCTTCTGCCACATGGGGCCCAACGTCGTCGTGCGCGAGGACACGGGCCGCAAGCGGGACCCGCTGTCGCCGGAGGACTACCAGCTGATGGGCTGGCCGGGCGAGGTGTACTACTCGGCGATGACGCCGGAGAAGATGCGCCGCGTGGTGACGGAGCACATCGCGAAGGACGCCCCCGTGAAGGAGCTCTTCGGCCAGCCGGACTCCGACGGCGGCGACGAGTGACTCACGCCGCCGCGGCGCCGGGCCCGCCCTCCTCCTCGCCGTGCGCGCCGTCCCAGTCCGCGGGCGGCGGCGTGACGAGGAAGCGGGCGCAGCGCCCCGTGTAGAGGGCCGCGACGGTGTCCTGGTACTCGTGCGAGGCCCGCTCGAAGAGCGCGTGCGCCTCCGCGAAGCGCCGCTGGTGGTAGGCCGTGAGGGCCTGCTCGTGGAGCGCGAGCTGCGCCTGCATGCGCGGGGTGAGCTCTCCGCGGCGCGCCACCAGCTCATGCACGCGCACCGGCTGCGCCCGGCCCTTGAAGCGCACGTGGTCCACCACGCGGAAGACATAGCTGCCGCTGGCGAGCTGCGAGGTCGTGTCCCCGGCCAGCACGTAGGTGCCGTACACCTTGTTGAGGGTCTCCAGGCGCGACGCGAGCCCCACCGCATCCCCGAGCACGGTGTAGTTGGACTTCAGCTCGCTGCCCAGGTCGCCCACCACCAGCTCGCCGGTGTTCACCGCGGCGCGGAACGTGAGGCGGTGGCCGTACTTCTTCTCCCAGGCGTCCTGCCGCTCGGCCAGCACCTCGCGCATCTTCAGCGCGGCCTCGCAGGCCAGGTGCGCGTGGCGGTCCGTGCGCACCGGCGCGCCCCAGAAGGCCAACACCGAGTCGCCGATGTACTTGTCCACCTGCCCCGCCGTGGCCCGCACCACCGCGGAGATTTCCGTCAGGTACTCGTTGAAGAGGCCCACGAGCTGCTCGGGCGGCAGGCCCTTCGACAAGCGCGTGAAGCCCTCGATGTCGCAGACGTACACGGACATCTGCCGGCGCTCCGGGCGCATCAGGCTCAAGTCGCGCGCCACCAGCCGCGCCACGTCCGGGCTGACGTACCGGCCGAGCGCGTTGTGGACGAAGTCGCGAATCTGCCGCTCCGTGCCGTACGCGTACCGGAGGGTGACGACGAAGGCGCCCACCATGGCCAGCAGCGGCCCCGCCATGGCCACCCAGAGCCGCTGCTCGACGAAGACGTACGCGGCCCCGGCGGCATACGCGGCCCCCGCGGCCACGAGGAAGCCGACGTAGAGCACGGCGCCGCGCACCGAGCGCAGCAGGAAGCTGAGCGACAGCGCGAGGAACGCGCCCACGAAGGCCAGGCCCACGGTGAGCAGCAGGTCCAGGTCCGGCGAGGCGCGGGAGATGCCCTCCGAGCGGAGGATGTTGGCCAGCGCCTGGCCCAGAATGGCGCCCCCCGGCGTCTCCGCGCCAATGGGTGTGGGACGCACGTGGCCGGGCTCCCCCGCCGTCCGCGTCAAGACGACGGTGCGGCCCTCCAGGTCGTTCTCGAAGCGCGCGGGGCGCTCGTCCTCCACGTCGAAGACGTTGAGCAGCACGTTCCAGGCGCGGATGGAGCGGGACAACGAGCCGCGCGAGCCCCGGCCCGCGTTGGGCGCATCCCAGCGCAGCAGGCTGAGGCCCGAGGGGCTCATGGGGAAGGCGTACTGGTCCCCCACGTGCAGCTTGCCGCCGGCGTAGCGGAGCGAGCGCGTCCCGGCCAGCCGCATCGCCGCGGCCAGCGGCAGCGACGGCAGGATGTGACGCTTGCCGCGCACGCTGTAGCTCACGAGGTGGGGAATGGCGCGCACCTGCCCGTCCAGGTCCGCCAGGAGCGTCGACGCGCCGAAGCCGCTGCCGGCGCCCAGCAGCGGCACCACGGGGTGCTGGAGCTGGCGCAGCTCGATGAGGTTCGCCGCGTCCAGCCCCTCCACCTCGACCTCCGCCAGCGCGACGAACAGCTCCGTGGGCCCCACGCGGTACGCGTCATCCGCGGCGCGGCGCTCCTCGAGGATGGGCGCCGTCGCCCCCAGGCGCGCCCCCAGCGCCCTGCCGTCCGCCTCGTCCGTCGCCCCGCCCCACACCTCCACCTGGCTTCCCGCCGGGAGGATGAAGGCGGGGCGCTGTGCCGCGAGCACCACCTGTGCCCGCGCATGGGCGTCCCTGGGCGTGTCATACACCCCCAGCCTCACGCGGTAGGGCCAGAGCCGGTTGGCCGGGGGCAGCACACGCGAGCCCTGCGACTCCCAGGAGAAGGCGAGCAGCGCGCGGCCGGGGTCCTTCTCCAGCAGGGCGGCGAAGGCGGCGTCGTCACAAGAAGGCCCCTGGGGCGCCGCGGACGACGCCGGGGCGCACGCGTTGGGGCTGAGGTCCGTGAAGGGAAGGTCCACGAGGACGAGCAGCGCGCCCTCCTGAACCAGCCTGCGCACCAGCCGCCCCACGAGCTGGCGGGGCCAGGGCTGCATCGCCACGCCCGGGCGGACGTCCTGCCGCGCCTCGGCCAGCGTCTCGTCGTCGATGGCGATGACCACCGCCTCGTCTGGCCGTTCGGAGCGCTCACCGAGCACGCGCACGCGCCAGTCGTAGGTGACGCGCTCCCAGCCCTCCAGCCAGCCTTGCGCGGCGTCCACCGCCGCGGAAGGCACCCACGCCCCCGCGGGCTCCCGGGGCGCCATGACGCCCGCCGGGCGAAGGTACACGAGCAGCCCCAGCACACCGCCGAAGAGGAGGGCCATCAACAGGGAGACGCCAAGCCGCTTCAGGAAGCGCCGGCCTGCGGAGTGAACGCGGTGACCTTGCACGGGTACGCAGGAGGATACCCCGAGACGGGGCCGCGCGAAGCCGTCCTTCGGCGCGTGCCTGCTATGCTCACGGCACCATGAAACGCCTCCTGGTGTCCGCCGCGTTCGCCGCCTCCTCCCTCGCCCTGCTGGCTTGCGACCTGGAAAAGCTCACCGCCGAGCACGTCATGGTGGGAACCCTCCTCTCCACGCCGGAGGTGGAGGTCTCCGCCTCGGCGCTCGCGGGGTTCGACGCGGGCACCTTCGGCCCCGACGGCGGCGACGTGCTCGCCCTGCCCGCGCAGACGGCGGCCATCGTCTTCTTCGGCAGCCGGACCGGGGAGGACTCGCAGCCCTCCGGCCTGTCGGGCGCCGCCGTCACCGTGCAGCCGGTGGGTGGACAGGCCACGGCGCTGACGGATGAAGGCGCGGGCAACTACAGCCGGACCAGCGTGGGCGCGTCGGACTTCGAGTATCAGTCAGGCGCCACGTACCAGTTCATCGCCACCCGGGGTGGCACGCGCTACGTGGGGCAGGTGGACAACGCGCCGCTGAAGGAGACCATCGCCGCGCTCCACCCGCCCGAGGGCTTCCTCCGCATCGACGCGCGCACGCCCTTCTCGTTCGACCGGCCAGCGCCGCCGGCGAACACCGACCGCACGCTGGGCTTCGTCACCGTGGTTCCGCTGAGCGCCGAGGGCGCGCAGGGAGAGCCGACGTACACCAACCTCCCCTCCACGCCGCTCCAGTTCCTCCAACTCGTGGGGCTGCCGGGGCCATACCGCGAGGCGCGGGTGACCATTCCCGGGGACGCGTTCCCCGAGCGTGAGCAGACCTACCTCGTCATCTTCCACGCCGTGCGCATGGGCGGCGCCGAGTCGAGCAACCTGTTCCTGGGCAGCGCGTTGCTCGCGGGCACCGCCGAGGTGGGCGTGGTGCGGACGCGGTAGCGCCCGGCCCTCACTCCACCTCGATATCCAGCGCGATGCGCCCTTCCAGCTTGAGCCGGAGCAGGTGCCCGGCGAAGCGCTCGGACTCGGCGCGGGACAGGACGTTTCGGAAGGCCGCGCCGTCCGCGACCTCCACCTCCAGCACGGCCCCGCGCTGAAGCAAGCGGAAGAAGTCCTCGCCGCCCGTCGGCCTTGGCACGAACACGGGCAGGAAGCCCTTCAGCGGCAGCACCTCCCCCGCTCCACGCACCCGCGCCTCCAGCCCCGCAGCGTCCGGCCTCACCGTCTCCGGCGTGACACCCTCGTCGGCGTAGAGCGGCGCGGGCGCCAGCGCCACATCCTCCGTGGAGTCATCCAGCAGGAAGCCGTACCGCGATGGGATCCGCCCCGTGAAGAGGAAACACAGCAGCGCGGGGGTGTCACCCGCGACGCGCGACAGGTGCAGAATCGAGCGCTCCGCGCCCAGCCGGCGCAGCAGCAACGTCAAGGCGGGGCGGCTCGCGCTCAGGTAGCGCTGGACGCGGTCCTTCAACGTGGCGCGAATCTCCGCGAAGGCCTCGGCATGCCGTGCCTCGCTCTCCGCCTCGCGCCGGGCCAACGCCTCGCGGGCCTGCGCCAGCTTCGCCTCCGCGTCGCGGAGGAAGTCCCCCGCTGGCGCGGCGCCCGCCACCAGCCCCGGCTCCGAGCCGGCCGGAGGCGCCAGCCCCGCCGCGCGCACCGCGCCCAGGAGGAACGACCCCTGCTGCTCCAACCGCTCGCGCTCCTCGCGGAAGCGCAGGCGCGATGCGGCCTGCTCCAGCTTCAACGCCAGCCACGCCTCGTAGCCCGACTCCAGCGTCTCCAGCGCGCGCAGCCGCGCCAGCGCCGCGTCCGGGCCCTCGGCCTCGCCGGTGCGCTTCACCACCCCACCCTGCGTCGTGTCACTCACGGGCGAGCAGTCTAGCCGCCTGGAGACGAGAAGGCCCCCACCCGCCACCGTCCCTGGTGCGAGTGGAGGCCTCTGTGCCCCACGGCGGCGGGCGCCGCGAATCAGGCCGTGCGCGACACGGTGCCCTGCGGCCCCGTCTGCGCCTGCGAGCCGTCGCTGGAGCGGCCCACGGCGTTGGACAGGTAGTCCTGGCCGGTCTGCAGACGCTGCCGGAGGTCGTCCCGGAGCTGGTTGCCCGACTTCGGCGCCAGCAGCAGGCCCAACCCCGCGCCCACCAGGATACCGGCGGCGAAGGCGCCCACGACGGGCAGGAGCGTGTCCACCGCGTCCCGGCGCGTCTCCAGGCCCACCAGGTTCAGCAAGTCGTCCTTGTCCAGCTTCTTGAGGTTGTTGAAGTTCACGGTTTGCGGCTCCGGGGGTTATGGGGTGGAGGAATGCCCGGCCTAGTACGTCGGCGGGCGAGGAGTACCTGCGGAGGCAGCGTTCGCCGAGGCCGTGCCTGCCGGACCCGCGCCGCCGATACCACGACCTGACTGATAGTCCTGGAAGGCGGACTCCGCCATGCCCAACAGCTCGTCCTTGACCAGGGGCAGCGCCGCCAGCCGGAGGCCGAGCCGGAGGATTCGCGCCGTCAGCGGCGTGAAGAGCCCGCCGCCCAGCAGATAGCCAACCCCCACCGCCGCCGCCATCATCCCGTACGGGTTGCGCTGCACGCGGCCGCGCAGGTCCAGGGTCTGCCCGAGGTCCGCCACCGCGCCGCGCGCGTCGGACCAGAGCTGCTGCGCGTCGCTGCCGATGTGGTCCACGCGCTGCCCGAAGCCACCGCCCTGCGGGTCCTGTGGCGAGCCATTGCCCGATGCACCTGGAAACGTCGTCATGCGTCCATCCTCTCGTGTGATTCCAGCGCGGCCACTCAGCGGCGCGAGGCGATGCGCCCGACGAGGAAGCCCACGGCCACCGCGCCCAGCAGGCACGTCCCCGGATTGGCGCGAATGAAGCGCACCACGCGGTCATTCAGGTCCACGAGGTTCTGCCGAGCCTCGTCAATCTGCGGCACCACGCGGTCCTGGAACTGACGGGCCCGGTCGGCCATCTGCTGCGGATTCATCTCCATCGAAGGCATCTCCTCATTGGGGGTACAGCGGAAGTCATCAATCGCGGGAGCCCAGCCACAGGCCCACGACGAACGCCGCGCCCAGGCTGGCGTAGGGATGGCGGTTCACCCACTGGCGCCAGTCGGTGGCCACCGCCACCTCCTCACGCAGGGCGCTCACGGACGTGGCCAGCTCGGCGCGCGTGCGCTCGATTTCGGCGCGCAGCTCCGCGCTGCTGCGGGGGCTGTGGACCTTCGCCTGTCCATTGCTACCGGCCATGCTGCGGCTCCTTGAAGCGTTCACGGTTCGCGCCCTCCAGCACGTTCACGGGCGCGCTGGGAGCGGTGTTGGTCAGCGCGGCCACGCTGAGCGAAAGCTCCTCCGAAGTATCGTTCATCATCCGGCGCGTCTTCAGCCGGTTCACCGCCCAGAGCGCGCCGCCCGCGCCGCCCGCGAGGTTCAGCAGCCCGATGCCACCCAGCGCGCCAGACCAGCCCAGCCACGTGGCCAGCCACGCCGCCAGCGCCGCGCACAGAAAGCCGTAGCCCACGAGGATGAAGGGCACGAAGGCGGCGATCATCGCCACGTCCAGGCCCGTGGCCTTCACGTCCTCGGCCAGCTCCATCCGCGCGAGCTGCAGGTGCTGTGTCACCAGCCGGCTGAAGCCGTCGGCCATGCGCCCGACGAGCGCGGCGATACCGCGCTCGGTCTGTTCACTCCCCACGTGCATGCGCTCTCCGGCCGACGCGTACGGCCTCACAGGTGCGGGCCAACCTAGGCATGCACCTGTTCCGCGACAACCACGTCACGGTGTTTTTGTCCGGCACGCGCAAGCGTCGGCCAGTGAACGCGCGCCAGCCCATCCCTCCAGTCTAGCCGATGAGCTGCACCGGGTGAGAGACCGGAGGCTCCACGACGATGGGCGCCTCGAAGCGCAGCACGAGGGGCAGGTGGTCAGACGCCAGCCGGCTCAGCGCCGTGCGGTGTGGATGGACCGCCAGCGGACGCACGCCCGCGTCCACGAAGATGCGGTCCAGCCGCAGCAGGGGCAGGCGCGTGGGGTACGTGCGCGCGGGCGTGCCCAGCTCCAGCGCGGCGTCGTGGATGGCCTGGCGGACCAGCGAGGGCACCGGCCCGTTGCCCCAGTAGTTGAAATCTCCACAGACCACCAAGGGGTCCTTGCGCGCGGCGTCCCGGAGGATGTCCGACGACAGGAGCAGCGCCTCCTGCTTGCGCCGCTCGCCCAGCCGCAGCCCCAGGTGGAGCGAGAAGACATGGAGCTGGTGTCCGCCCCCCAGGTCGAGGTCACACCGCAGCGCCCCACGAGGCTCGCGGCGCCCCACGCTCAAGTCGTAGTTCCTCGATTTGAGGATGGGCAGCCGCGACAGGATGGCGTTGCCATAACGCCGGCCATTTCGCACGACGTTGGGCCCGAAGGCCATGTGCAGCCCGAGCAGGTCCGCCAGGTGCTCGGGCTGGTCCTCACGGGGCGTCACCGCGCGGAAGTCCCCCACTTCCTGCAGGGCGATGATGTCCGCGTCCACCTCGCGGAGCACCTCGCCCACACGCCCCAGGTCGAAGCGGCCGTCCGTGCCAATACCGCTGTGGATGTTGTACGAGACCAGCCTCAGCTCCACGCGTGTCATCCACCCATTCAGGACAGGGGCAGGATGCGACCCGCGGCCATGCGGACGAGGGTGAGCGGCAACCGGACGAGCCGGGACAGGGCCTTGGCGGCATCCCCCAGGCCGCCGCGGAGCACCTGGAACTGGTGCTCCGCCTCATCGCGTATCTCCGGCATCCGTGCGCGTGGCGGCTGCTCGCGCGTGGGGGGCAGCGCGCCAATCGGCGACGTCCCCCCGACGGCGAGCGCGGACGGCTTCCGCTCCGTGCGCTTGACGCGCTTGGGGCCCACGAACCCCGGGCCGTGAGAGAACTTGGCGTCCGGCTCGGGACGCGCCAGCTCCTCGAGCTCCGCTTCCATCTGGTGCGCGCTGTAGAGCTCCTCCGTCTCCGCGAAGCGCTTGCCGTAGTGCACGCCTTCATGGCTCTCCATGGCCTCGGGATGGGCCTTGGAGCGGGCCAGTCGCGCCTTGTCCTGCCGTCGCAGGCTTCGCTTCGGCGCCGGCAGCGTCTTCGGAACCTGGAAGTGGTCAAAGCTGTAGGGACGAGGCATCCGCGAATCTCCCCTTCAACGAGTCCGTTCAGAAGCTAGGAAGCCCCCAGTCCCTCGGGTACGCCTTGACGCGGCGCGCCCCATCCGGTCGCCCGCCCGGCGAGCGAGCAGCCCGGGCCAGCCCCAGGCCCCCCGTCCAAGTACCGACAATTCCTGGCCTCTGCTCCCTGGCGGGCAGCTCGCGCCTCTCCTCCCACCCGGGCGGCCGGGCGAGCGCTTCCGGGGGCTCGGAGCGGGCGGGCGGCGGCTCGGCACCGCACCCCGGGAAGAGTCATGCGAGACATGGTGTAAAAACGCCCCATGCCTCCGCACACCCCTGGCCGGAACCATTCCAAGTCCTCCTTCCTGCTGCTCGCCCTGCTCGCCCTCGGAGCGAAGGCCGGGGCGACCGAGAATGCCGCGCTGCCCGTCCAGGCGGACACCGGGCTGGCCGCCAGCGCGCCACGGCTGGTGCTCCAGCCCGCGAAGGCCAAGCCGGGCGACCCGGTGCTGGTGACGGTGAGTGGCGTCACGACGCCGCCCACCGGGACGCTCGCGGGGCGCGCGCTGCGCTTCTTCCCGTGGGGGGACGGCTATCTGGCGGTGGCGGGGTTGCCAGTGGAGCAGGCCCCCGGCGCCGCGCAGGTGACGGCCACGGGCCCCGCCACGCCGGGCGCGCCGCGGGTGGAGCTGACGGGCACGCTGGACGTGGTGGAGCCCGGGTACCCCTCACGCGAGCTGCGCGTGGCCAGCAAGTACGTGAAGCCCCCGGCGGCGGTCCGCAAGCGCATGGCGGAGGACCGACGCGCCTTCGCCGAGGCCTTCGCGCAGGAATTCACCCTGCCGCACTTCACGCAGAACTTCGCGTGGCCCCGGCAGGACCGCGTCACCGCGCCCTTCGGAGACCGCCGCACCTTCAACGGCAAGCTGTCCAGCCAGCACTTCGGCGTGGACATCGACGGGGACCCGGGCGAGCCGGTACAGGCCGCCAATGACGGCACGGTGGTGATGGCGCGCGACAACTACGCGGCGGGCAACACGGTGCTGGTGCATCACGGCGCGGGCCTCTACACGGCGTATTTCCACCTGTCCCGCATCGACGTGAAGCACGGCGACGTGGTGAGGCAGGGCCAGGCGCTGGGCCGGGTGGGCAGCACCGGCCGCGTCACCGGGCCGCACCTGCACTGGGGCGTGAAGGTGGACGGCCTGTGGGTGGACGGGCAGAGCCTGCTGAAGATGGACTTCTTCCCGCACCTGCCCGCCAGCGTGGCCCGGAGTGACACTCCCGAGCTCGCCGCGCCGTAGCCGCCGTCAGCGGTCTCGCCACTGCGGCGGGCGCTTCTCCAGGAAGGCGGAGATGCCCTCCCCCGCGTCATCCGCCAGCACGTTCAGCGACAGCTGCGAGGCCAGGTACTCCAGCGCGGCGGGCAGCGGCAGGTCCTCGGCGGTGAAGAAGGCGCGGCGCCCCAGGGCCAGCACCGCCTGGCTCTTGCCCGCCAGCTTCCCCGCGAGCGTGGCCACCGCGGCGTCCAGCTCCGCGGCCGGCACCACCCGGTTGAGCAGGCCCAGCGCCAGCGCGTCGCGCGCGGGCAGCCGGTCCCCGGTGAGCACCAGCTCCAGCGCCCGCTTGCGGCCCACGTGCCGCTGCAGCAGCGCCATCATCATCATGGGGAAGAGGCCCACGTCGATTTCAGGCGTGCCCAGGTCCGCGGTGCCCACCGCGACCGCCAGGTCGCACGCGAGCACCAGGCCCAGCCCGCCCGCCAGCGCGTGGCCGTTGACGCGCGCCACCGTGGGCTTGCGCAGCTCCTGGAAGCGCGCCAGCAGCCGTCCATAGGAGCGGCGCCCCTCGTGCGTGGCGAGAAACCCCTCGTCGCCAGCCAGCGTCCCCAGGTCACCGCCCGCGCAGAAGACCTTCTCGCCCGCGCCGGTGAGCACCACCACCCGCACCGAGGCATCGGCCTCGGCCCGCTCCAGCGCCGCCATCAGGTCGCGGACGACGCCCGGAGACAGGGCGTTGCGCGCCCTGGGCCGGTCGATGGTCAGGAGCGCTTGGGCGCCTTGGACTTCGTAGCGGACTTCTCCGGCTTCCATTCGGACGCCTCCGCGGCCTGGGCGCCCGTGAGGACGCCGTAGAGGAAGGAGTTCGCAATCTGCGCCTTGGCCCGCTCGAGCGCCTCCGCGTCTCGCGCGTCCGCCAGGCCCACGACGAAGGCGGTGAGCCCCATCTCGATGTTACCGAAGAGCAGCGCCGCGGCCAGGTGCGGATCCAACTCCGGTCGCAGCTCGCCGCGCTCACGCGCCAGGTTGAACAGCTCCGAGCTGAGCCGGATGGCGTCCACGAAGGCCGTCTGCCGGTTGATGCGCGAGCCCGCCGGGCTGCGCGCAATCTCCAGGATGAGGACCTTCACGGCGCGCGGGTCCACCCGGTACGCCTCAAAGGCCACGTCCACGATGCCGCGCACCTTCTCCGCCAGTGAGCCCTCGCCCTCCACCACCGCGCGGACACGCGTGACGAAGCCGCTCCAGCCCGTGTCGAACACGGTCTCCAGCAGCTCGTCCTTGTTCTTGAAGTAGTGGTAGACGAGGCCGTACGCGACGCCGGCCTCCTTGGCCACGTCCGCGATGCGGCAGCCGTGATAGCCCTTGCGGGCGAACACGTCGATGGCGGCTCGGAGGATGGTGCGGCGGCGCTCGTTCTCACGCGAGCCGGAGTCCGCCGCCGGCTTGTTCTGCTGACCCACGACGTCCTCCACCAGCGGGTGATTCGCCAATCAACCAGCGGAGAACCTACGGAGGGCGGGCCCTGGGGTCAATGCCTTCGTGGGCCCGCCCGGAGGAACCGGGGCTGTCTACTCCACGGTGCCGGTCATGGTCGGGCCCGTGACGACCACCTCGTGACCCTCCATCTGAGCCGCCGTGTACTTGCACAGCGGTGACACCTTCCACGGAACCGGCGGATTGAAGGGCGGCGGAGGGTCGCCGTCGGTGGGCTGCTCGTGCGTGTCGCTGATGAGATACGTCTCGAAGTTGAAGGACGGGTACGTCAGCGCGATGCCACCGTTGGCCTGGGACACCTTCACCGGGCCCGAGGCGCCGCCGTCACAGCCGTCATCCTCGCTGTTCTGCGCGATGCGGTTGAACCACGGGTCGGAGACGATGAACGACACCGAGAGGCCGCCGAAGTGCGGGATGAGCGGCGGAGGCGCGTTGGGCGGCGGGTCGAGCTGGCGCTGCGTCTCGTTCCGGTCCAGCGCGTGGGGCATGCCCGTCCAGAGGATGCGCTCCTGCACCCAGATGAGCGTGCTGGCATCGTACTGGCCATTCTTCCCCGACCAGCGGCCGTCGCCGTTGGTGTCCACGTAGCGCTCGCCCGGGTCCCACGTGCCGTTGTCGTTGTTGTCGACGAAGGGCTCCGTCGTGTCCTCGAAGGGCTCACCCGGATCCCACACGCCGTTGTTGTTGAGGTCGTCGAAGGCCTCCTCGCCGCTGGTGATGGCAATCAGGGAGACCAGGTTGTCACGCGGGTTGTTGACGATGTTGGGGCGGATGGGGTCCGGACGGCGCGGCTCCGGGCGGTCCACCTGCGGCTGCGCGGCGTTGCCGTAGCCGGCAATCGGGTTCTCGTCCCAGAGGAACGGGTGCATCCAGAGCGGCGCCAGGTACTCGCCGGTGTGGGTCGCGTCGTTCAGCGGGTTCCAGGTGAACGTGCCCGGCTCCACGTCCTGCGGCAGCGGCAGCGAGGTCTTGTAGAGGACCTCCGCGTTGCCCACCACGTCCGTGACGGACACCGCGCTGGGGCCGATGGTGCCGGCCTCGGTGAGGAAGGACACCTGGGCGCCCACCACGCCGTCGCCGTTGCGGTCACCCACGTGCGCGATGCACTTCAGCTTCACGCCCGCGATGAGGTTGCGCGTCTCGTCCCAGGCGCCCACGGCGTGGTGCAGACCGGAGCCGTTGCCGGAGAACGAACCGCACTGGAAGGTGAACTGGCGGGAGCTCGAGTTGGCGCCGGCGAAGCTGACCACCGGGCTGACGGCCCGCTTCATCTCCCCGCCCGAGCCGGCCGTCGCGACGACGACGGCGGAGGCGACACGGCCACCCCGCGCCACCACCTGCACGGACACGATGCCGTCACCGGCGTTGGTGACACCCTCGGAGGGCGACAGCTCGACGCCCGGCACCGGGGACTCCAGCGTGAAGGACACCTGCGTACCGGCCTGCGGCTGTCCTCGGGAGTCCACCGCGCGGAAGCGCAGTGTGGTGATCTCTCCCAGTCGCGGCTGAGCCGGTGACTGGTCCACGAATTCAAGTGTGGCGGGGACCGACGGCGAGCATGCGACGAACAGCAAGCTCGCGAAGGCCACCCACGGGGCCAGACCCGGACGCATCAGTGGATACTCCTTGAAGGCGATGAGGAAGCGGGCTGTACGCGAGCGGCGCACAGCGCATCTGCCCCATCTTCCCGGGCCACCTACCGTCCAGTCAAGGACAGGACAGGCGGACCGGAGCCCTCTTGCGTCCGGGACCTGGAAGCCCCTGGGGATGTCAGGCGACGGTGCCGCTGAACATCACCCGCGCCACGCCGAGCAGGCGGTCCACGTCCCGGGCGGTGAGGCCACGGGCGCGCGCGAAGTCAGACAGAGGCCGCAGGAGGTCCTCCGTCTGAGCGAGGGTCTGCTCCGTTCCCGTGAAGAGCTCGCCCAGGCTCACGCCCAGGGCATTGGCCAGCGCCGCCAGCGTCTCCACGTGGGGAACACGCTCACCCCGCTCGATCATCGAGAGGAACGACACGCTGATCTGCGCCCGCTCAGCGAGCTCTTCCTGCGTCCAGCGCTCCGGCCGCTGTGTCCGAAGCTCGCGGATGCGCTGTCCAATTCGTTTTCCGAGGTCCGACACGAAGTACTTCTCCTGGCTGTTTCGGGGTTGGAGGAACCACCATCTACCGCTGGTGATTCCTAGCCTCCGGAACCAAAGGATCCGAAATTCGCCACGATGAGGTTGACGCCGGAGAATTCCAGCCCCAGCTCCCGCCGCAGCGTCATTACCCCCTCGACACGCCAGCAGTCGCATGCAGGCCCATACGAGAGGCCGAAGGTCTGCTGAGCGAGAGGGTTACCTTTTTCCTGAGTTCTCGGATCCCGGTAAAGCGGTTGCACTATTGCTTCGTACCGCACTCCCAGCCCAAATCCGAGCTTCAAACGCGTACCCGCGATGAGGGCTTGAACCCGTTCGGCTGGAGGGAGACCGGGCTCTACCCGGGATAGTCCGCCTACCAGGGTATCCAACGAGCGACGGACGACATCAGGACCCACGGAGCGCGGATCCACGCCGAGCAGTCGCGCGTCGTTGCTGATGGACAGCAAGTCATCGAAGCGGGCGTAGGCGGCGTGCCCCTTGCCGTCATCGACGTTGACCTCCGCGGCCAGGCCGGAGATGCGGCCGGCGTTCGGGTCGTATCGCAGCGTTCCGGCCGCGGTGAGGATGCCCGCGGTGGCGCTGAGCCGGGCGAAGGTGTCGCGCAGGATGGGGCCCGGGTCGTCCACCTTGCCCGCCGCGGGCACGTGCCGGGTGAGGTCGAAGCCCTGCCCGATGCGCAGGCGCAGCGGCTCGCGGATGACGTTCCCGCGCTTGAAGCGCAGCGTCTGGTCCACGGCGAGCACCGCCTGCAGGAAGCCGCGCGTGCGCCCGTCGAATTGATACGGAACAGCCGCGTCGACCTCGTCATATGGGCGCGCCGAGCCATCCTCGGAGGCTCCCGCCGAGGGGATGCGGCCCCACCCTCCCGGCACGTAGCGCAGCTCCAGCGACGGGGTGATGGCATGGCGGAAGCTGCGCTCGCGCCCCTGGAAGGTGCGCGCGAGCTGGCTCTCCAGCAACAGCCCCGCGATGGGGTACCCCCGCTGCCAGGTCCGGCCCGAGACCTCGCCCAGCCACACGTCCTGGCGAATGCCCAGCGACGGTGACACACGCATCACGTCGCCCAGCGCGAACGAGGTGGACAGGCGCGGGAAGAAGTCCACGCGGTCGCGGGCCTCGCGGTCGTTCGCGTTGAAGACGCCGTCGGACTGGGTGGTGTCGGGGAGCCGCACCCGCGCGCCCGTGACGGGGTCGAACGTGGCGTACTGGACGCTGGGAAGGAAGATGCCGTCGAAGCCCTCGTCGCCGAAGCCTCCGCGCAGCGGCGCCAGGCGGGAGTACTGCACGGACAGCCCCGCCATGAGCCCGCCGAGCACGGGGCGCTCCGGCAACGACAGCGTGAGGGCCGGCAGCCGTTGGAACGTGGTGGGGCCCTTCAGGTCCGGGCGCGCCGGGTCCGTGGCCGCCGGCACGCGGTTGTCCTGGAAGAAGCGGTACCCCCAGCGGATGTCCTGGCGCAGCGACACGTCCAGGCCCGCGTAGAGGTCATCCTGGCGCTGGAACAGCGTGGCCGTGCTGCGGAGGTAGACGAACTCGCGGGTGACGATGTCCGCGGTGAGGTCGCGCGTGTAGTTCCCATCCGAGACGAACGCGGCGTCCACGCGGTCATGCCACCCGTTCCCCAGGTCCTGGGTGTGCTGCCAGGACGCTTCGCCTCGCAGCCCGCGCCGCTCATCGACCAACGCGGTGGTCGACACGCCGTCGACGGTCCGCCGGAAGAAGGTGCTGTCGCGGGGGTCCCGGATGGGCCGGAAGTCGTAGAGGAACCCCAGCGTGGCCCGCCCCCGGGTCCGCTCGCTCGGTGCGTAGCGGAACTCGGTGAGCAGCCGTGGCCCCTTCACGCCCAGGTAGCGCGTCTCGCGGACGTCCTCGTAGGCGCCGGTCGCGCCGTTCCGAACGAAGTGCTGCTCATCGCCGCCGCCGCTGAAGTACCCGGGCGTGAGCGTCACGTCATAGCTCTGCCCCAGCGTGATGAAGAGGGGCTGCTCCACCGCGAAGCCGTTGAGCGAGGAGACCGTGGGCTTGGTGAGCAGCAGCCCCGTGCGCCGCTGGGACAGGGGCATGTAGAGCCAAGGCAGCGCGAACACCGGCACGGACTTCACGTACACGACGGGCAACGTCATGGTGGCGCGCTCGCCCAGGACGATGGTGGCGGAGGAGGCCTCCATGCGCCACCCCGGCTCGTCCGGGCTGCAGTTGCACGGCGTGAAGGCCAGGTTCTCCACCGCGAAGGTGTTCTCGCCCGTGCGCCGGATGCGCGAGCCGCTCATCAGGACGGGCGTGTCGCCCATGGCCCGCAGCTCCTGGGGTGTCTTCGCGGAGAACAGGGCCTCCTGGGTGACGCCCTGCTTCTGCATGAAGAGCCCGCCCTCGAGGTTCGCCTCGTAGGTGCGCACGTCCATCGTCGCGGCGTCGGCGACGGCGGCCATGCCCCCGGGCCCCACGAACAGGACGTTGCCGGTGGCGGTGACGAACGGATTCTCCGCGTCGTACGTCACCTGGTCGGCGCGCAGCTGCAGGGTGTCCGTGCGCAGCACGGCGTTGCCACGCGCGGTGACGACCTTCCGGTCCGCCTCATAGACGACCAGGTCCGCGGTGAGCTGCGCCTTCTCCCCGTTGGGCAGGGCCAACGGGGTGGCGAGCGGCACCTGCGACGTGGTGACCAGCAGCGCGGCAGCGAGCGGAACGAGGAGGCTCATTCAGGGGCGAAGGGTATGCCGCACCCGGGCCAGGCGGCCCGCCCTTTTCACCGCCCCGCGCGCTGGAAGTCCAATGAAATGACGTTGCCCTCCTGGCGGGTCTGGAAGGCCGTGGCCTGCCGAAGCTGGATGGTGATGCGCACATCCCGGCCCGACGCGCTGGGGTCCACCCGGAGGACGGGGGACGCGAAGTAGGACGTATCCAGGGGCAGCGTGTTGTTGCTGGTGTCCACGCGGGTGTTCTCGAGCTCCAGCACCACGGTGCGGCCCTGGTCACCCACGGAGTAGCTGACGGGCTCGTTGGTCCGCACGAAGACGCGCGAGGCGCCCGCCTGCTGCTGGAACCCCACCAGGGTCAGCGTCTTGCGGCGAGACGACACCTCGGCGCCGCCGGCGCGCGGCGACGCGGGGGCCGGCTTCTGACGGTTCTCATGGGCCGCGCGGGCCTCGGCCTGACGCTGGCGGCGCTCCTCGGCGGCGGCCTGCGCGGCGGCACGGCGCTCGTCCGCGGCGGCCTGGGCACGGGCACGGCGCTCGTCCGCCGCGGCCTGGGCCGCCTCCCGCTTCTGCTGCTGCTCCTCGGCGGCGGCCTGGGCCCGGGCGCGGCGCTCCTCCTCCGCGGCCTGCTTCGAGGCGCGGGCGGCCTCCTCCTGGCTCCGCTTCTCCTCGGCCGCCCGTTCGGACGCGCGGGCCTGCGCCTCCTGCTGGCGCTTGCGCTCGGCCTCGGCCCGGGCCTGCGCTTCCTGCTGATGCTGGGCAGCGGCCCTCGCCTCTTCCTGGCGCTTCGCCTCGGCCTCCGCATTCCGCTTCGCGGCGGCCTCGGCAGCGGCCTTCTCCTGGGCCTCGCGCTCCGCCCGAGACGTCGCCTCGGCAGCGGCCTTCTCCTGGGCCTCGCGCTCTGCCCGAGCCGCGGCGGCGGCGTCCGCGGCGGCCTTCTCCTGGGCCTCGCGCTCCGCCCTGGCCGCTGCGGCGGCGTCCGCGGCGGCCTTCTCCTGGGCCTCGCGCTCCGCCCTGGCCGCTGCGGCGGCGTC
>Ga0182745_1001711_pt1 | contig 20708 bp, 21 predicted proteins | sample eDN3rd30CKraftBY_FD_128523 | JGI IMG/M metagenome (GOLD analysis project Ga0182745, IMG submission 128523) | Enriched backyard soil microbial communities from Emeryville, California, USA - eDNA 3rd pass 30_C Kraft BY (version 2) (version 2) | ecosystem: Environmental > Terrestrial > Soil >...
ACAAAACCTTCTTGCTGACCGATTCGACGAAGGCTTCGATTTAATCGTTTGCCGCAATGTTTTAATTTATTTCACTGAAGAAGCCAAGAATTTATTATATGAAAAATTCAGTGTATCGCTAAAAAGCGGCGGTGTATTTTTTGTAGGAAGTACAGAGCAAATATTCACCCCTGGAAAATATCAATTTGAAACGATCGACACATTTTTTTATAAGAAAAAGTAAATACTTTTTAAAAAAGGGACTGATTCTGCTCATGGGCGTTCAGTCCTTTTCGTTTGTCGAGTAATAGCAAATCCAGTAGAACTCTGATTTGAAAGAAAAACTATATCGAAAATGTTTAAGTACTTGTAAAATAGAGTGAAAAGTGATTAAATTCAAACAATATGGTTTTTACGTTTTACATATACCCACATTTCATAAAATTGTGGTATATTGATACATATACACTTTAAAGTGCTAAAAGGGGGCTGGAAGATGAGATATTTAACAGCGGGAGAATCACATGGTCCGCAACTGACTACTATCATTGAAGGATTACCGGCAGGAATGCCGATTTCGAAAGAGGATATCAATCAAGAATTAGGACGCCGGCAAAAAGGGCATGGACGTGGAAGAAGGATGCAGATCGAGAAAGATCAGGCTTTTATTTCTTCAGGAATCAGACATGGTTACACACTCGGTTCACCGGTTGCTTTGGTGGTCGAGAACGATGATTGGAAACATTGGACAAAGATTATGGGAAGTGAAGGGCTTTCAGAAGAGGAAGCTGAAGAAATTAAACGTAAAATCACCCGGCCTCGCCCTGGTCATGCCGACTTGAACGGCGGGATTAAATATGGGCACCGCGATTTGAGAAATGTTCTGGAACGCTCTTCAGCCCGTGAAACGACAGTAAGGGTGGCAGCAGGAGCTGTCGCTAAAAAACTATTGTCTTTATTGGGGATAGAAGTGGCATCTCATGTCTTGGAAATTGGCGGAGTGAAGGCAGAACCGCCAAAATACGAAACGATCCAGCAATTGCAACAGGTAACAGAAGAATCTTCCGTTAGATGTTTCGACAAAAACGTAGAGCAGCAGATGAAGGATGCAATTGATGAAGCGAAACAAAAAGGAGATTCCATCGGCGGAATCGTCGAAGTCATTGTAGAAGGAATGCCGGTGGGAGTGGGAAGTTATGTGCATTATGACCGTAAGCTTGATGCAAAACTAGCCGCAGCGGTAATGAGCATCAATGCATTTAAAGGGGTGGAAATAGGTCTAGGATTTGAAGCGGCCCATCTATTCGGCAGTGATGTCCATGATGAAATCGCATGGGATGAAGAACAGGGTTATTACCGGAAAACCAATCGCCTTGGAGGTTTTGAAGGCGGTATGACAACTGGAATGCCGATAGTTGTCCGCGGTGTGATGAAGCCGATCCCCACTTTATATAAACCTTTGAAAAGTGTTGATATTGATACGAAGGAAGTGTTTGAAGCAAGTGTCGAGCGTTCCGATAGTTGTGCGGTTCCTGCAGCAGCAGTAGTTGCTGAGGCGGTAGTGGCATGGGAACTGGCGGCTGCCATCGTTGATCAATTCCCTTCAGATCGTTATGAGCAATTAGCAGAGTACATAAGATCATATCGGGAAGAAGTAAAGGGGTTTTAAATCATGGAATCCATCCAAATAAAAACGGCTTCCAAGCAATATCCGGTTTTAATTGGCAAGAAGGCAATCAATGAATTGCCCGAATTAATAACACATGAGCTGAATCATCTAAACAAGATTCTGATCATAACTGATGAGAAAGTGGCGGCACTTCATTTGCAGACTGTGAAGGACGCCCTGATCAAGACGGGAAAACCGGTCTTGCATCATGTAGTGCCAGAAGGGGAGCATGCTAAAACATTCGATGTGTTTTATGAATGCCAAAGCTTCTGCTTAACACAACAGATTAATCGCAAGTCATTGATTATTGCCCTTGGCGGCGGTGCAGTCGGTGACTTGGCTGGATTCGTTGCAGCTACATTTATGAGAGGGATTCCATTTATACAGGTTCCGACGACTTTGCTTGCCCACGACAGTGCAGTGGGCGGCAAGGTTGCCATCAATCACCCGCTAGGGAAAAATATGATTGGGGCCTTTCATCAGCCTGAAGCGGTCATTTATGATCTGGAATTTTTAAAGACTCTGCCACTTAAAGAATTAAGGTCAGGTTTTGCAGAAGTCATTAAACATTCCTTGATAGCAGATAATGAGCTTTATCTATGGTTAAAGTCGAATATTGTTGATTTGAATGATATAACGGATGAGCAATTCCTTACCATGATTACAAAAGGGATTGGCATTAAAGCTAAAATTGTCGAAGAGGATGAGAAGGAAAACGGCATTCGTGCCTTTTTGAATTTTGGTCATACGCTTGGACATGCAGTGGAAGGTTCAATGGGATACGGAAACTTTACGCATGGGGAATCGATTTTGATCGGGATGGTATATGCTCTTAAACTAAGCAGAAAGAAAGTGGATCTTGATTTTAAACTAGATGAGTTTATTGCCTGGGTTTCTTCTTTAGGTTATCAAATAACCATTCCAACCCGACTTGAACATGAAATGCTGCTTGAATTAATGAAAACAGACAAAAAATCGGTCAATGATGCAGCTACCTTTGTCCTGCTAAACGAAGTGGGGTCACCGCTATTAATGGATATAGCCGACTCTGAGCTGATAGAGGAAATGGCGGAGATGATTTAGAGTTCAGTAGAAGGGGGACTATGTGTGATAAGAGGAATAAGGGGTGCCACTACAGTAGAAAGTGACACAGAAATGGAAGTGATTTCTGCTGTCGAAAAGTTGATGGCCGAGATCATTCAGGTCAACGAAATTGATCCCGATATGGTAGCTTCTGTATTTTTTTCTGCTACGGAAGAGATTCGTTCTGTCTTCCCTGCCAAAGCCTTGAGGAAATTCGAAGGCTGGACTTATGTACCGGTTACATGCATGAAAGAAATACCGGTGAGCAATTCCTTGCCATTTTGCATCCGGGTCATGATCCACGTAAATACGACAAAATCTCAAAAAGAGATACAGCATGTATACCAGGCAGGGGCTACGGTATTACGGCCAGATTTGACAAAGCAGATATAAGATGATTATAAATCTATTAATATGATATACTATTCTCACACTTTCTTACTTTAAAGTGATAAAAATATAGAGGTGATTGACATGAAATGGAATGAAGCGGTCCTTTCCTTGAAGTCTTATCAACCGGGAAAATCCACTGATGAAGTGAAAAAATTATACGGGCTGGAAAAAATCACGAAATTAGCTTCAAATGAAAATCCTTTTGGCTGTTCGGAAAAGGTCAAGGAATCCGTTAGGAATTCAACCCATTCGTTTGCCATCTATCCAGATGGATATGCAACGATGCTAAGGGAAGCTGTTGCGAAACATACAGGTGTGAAAGAAACTCAGCTTATTTTTGGAAATGGATCTGATGAGAACATTCAAATCATCTCCAGGAGTCTATTGGGAGCTGGAAAGAATACGGTCATGGCAACAGGCACTTTTTCGCAGTATCGCCATAATGCCACACTAGAAGGAGCGGAAATAAGGGAAGTTCCTCATATTGACGGTGCTCATGATCTAGAAGGAATGCTTAAAGTAATAGATGATGAAACATCGGTTGTATGGCTTTGTACACCAAATAATCCAACAGGTAAATACATTTCGGAACAGGACTTATTATCGTTCATCGAAAAAGTGCCGGAAGATGTTCTTATCGTTTTGGATGAAGCTTATTGTGAATATGCAACGGCTGAGGATTACCCTAGAACGAATCAATGGATCAATAAATATAAAAATTTGATCATACTCCGGACTTTCTCAAAAATTTATGGACTTGCCAGTTTTAGGGTAGGGTACGGTTTGGCGGATGAGGATATCATCCAGAAACTAGATCCATCCCGGGAACCATTCAATGTGAACACATTTGCACAGAATATTGCTATCGTCGCTTTGGAAGATCAGGCCTTCATTGAAAAATGCAAGGAAGAAAATCAAAAAGGGCTAAAGCAGTACTATGAATTTTGTAATAAGGAAAATTTGTCTTATTACGCGTCACAAGGTAATTTCATCTTTATCCATTTTAAACAGGATGCCGATGTGGTATTTCAATATTTGCTTGAGCGCGGCTTCATCGCAAGGTCGGGGAAATCTTTCGGTTTTCCTAACAGCCTGAGGGTAACGATTGGTTCTACGGAAGAAAATGAAGGAATGATCCATGCCATTAAAGCTTTTTTGAATGAAGTTGAGGCACCTTCTGATTCGCTGCTTTAACGTTTCATCAAACCTAGAGGAGCATAAAAGATGCGGGGGAGAGAAGAGTGAAGGGTAAGGTTTTTGTAATAGGTTTAGGTCTAATAGGCGGATCACTGGCCATGGCTGTACGCCATGCACATCCTGAAGCCGTGATTGTTGGTATGGACCTAAGTGAAAAGAATATTCAACTATCGATGCTATTGGGGATCATTGATGATTCTGTATCATCTTTGGAAGCGGGAGCATGTGAAGCTGATTTGATTCTACTTGCTGTGCCTGTCAATGAAACCGTGAAGATTTTAGCTCAATTGGCTGATATGGATTTGAAAAGTGATGTCCTCATATCTGATGCTGGAAGTACGAAGGATACAGTCGTTAAGGCAGCGAAACCATTGATAGATAAAGGGGTGGCCTTCATCGGGGGGCACCCTATGGCTGGTTCCCATAAGAGCGGCGCTGCGGCAGCCAAATTACATTTATTCGAACATGCATTTTATTTGCTTACTCCCGGGGACACCATCATAGAAGAAAAAGTTGAGCAGCTGAAAGGGTGGCTGCAGGGGACAAGAGCTAACTTTCTTATTGTTAGTCCTGCCACACACGATAAGCTGACTGGGGTCATTAGTCATTTTCCGCATATTGTCGCATCAGGGCTCGTTAAGCAGGCAGAAAATTACAGTAAGGAAAACAAGTTGATTTCAAGGCTCGCAGCAGGTGGATTCCGGGATATTACCAGAATCGCCTCAAGCAGTCCGGAAATGTGGCGTGACATTTTGTTACATAACCGGGATGTGCTGCTTGAATTAATGAATGATTGGCTGAATGAAATGGAGCATATAAAAGGTCTGGTTGCGAATGAAGAAAGTGAAGAAATCCTTCGATTCTTTACCGATGCCAAGATTTTCAGGGATGATTTGCCGACACATGCGAAAGGCGCCATACCAGCGTTTTATGATTTATATATCGATATACCGGATTATGCCGGAATAATTTCTGAGATTACCGGATATTTGGCACAAGAAGGTATCAGCATTACAAACATAAGGATCATTGAAACCAGGGAAGAGATATACGGTGTGCTGGTCATCAGTTTCCAAACGGATGTTGATCGCATAAAAGCTGCGGAGTGTATTTCAAGACATACAGATTATGAAACGATCCTGGCATAATAATATAGGGAAGGATGGTTTTATGAATACTAAAAAATTACAAACAAAAATCCAAACATTGCGTGGTTCGATTGCCATACCTGGAGATAAGTCGATCTCCCATCGTTCGATAATGTTTGGAGCCCTTGCCGAAGGGGAAACGACAGTAACTAATTTTCTTCCAGGAGCTGATTGTTTAAGTACGATTTCCTGTTTTAAGCAGCTTGGAGTCCATATTGAACAAGATGGCCAGCACGTCAAAATTGAAGGCAAAGGTTTTAATGGATTAAAGGAACCTGAATCAGTACTGGATGTCGGAAATTCTGGTACCACGATCAGGTTAATGATGGGCATATTGGCAGGACAGGATTTTTCAGCCGTTTTGGCAGGTGACGAATCGATAGCCAAACGTCCAATGACCCGGGTAGTCAACCCTCTACGTCAGATGGGAGCAACCATTGATGGCCGAAAAGGAGCCGAATATACCCCCCTTGCCATAAGAGGAGGCAATTTACAAGGGTTTCGCTACGAATTGCCTGTAGCGAGTGCACAGGTGAAATCTGCGATAATCTTGGCTGGTTTACAGGCAGAAGGTGAAACGATCATTATCGAACCGGAAGAGACCCGTGATCATACAGAACGAATGATCCAGGAGTTTGGCGGTAAAATCGAAAAGGACGGCCATACGATTAAAGTAAGCGGAAATCAAGTCTTCAAAGGGACGGCCATCCATGTGCCGGGTGATATTTCTTCGGCAGCTTTCTTCATGGTGGCTGCAGCGATTACGGAAAATAGTGAAGTGGTATTAAAGAATGTGGGCCTTAATTCGACAAGGACTGGAATCATCGAAGTCATGAAATCGATGGGGGCTGATATCACGATAGAGAAGAAGACGAGCGAGGGAGAACCTGCAGGTGACATCACGGTCAGAAGCTCCCGATTAAAAGGAACGACCATCAGCGGTGATTTAATTCCCCGTCTCATCGATGAAATACCGGTAATTGCACTTCTGGCGACACAGGCAGAAGGGATAACGACGATCAAGGATGCAGCAGAATTAAAAGTGAAAGAGACGAATCGAATTGATACTGTTGCAAATGAGCTTTCCATCCTGGGGGCAGATATAACCCCGACAGCAGACGGATTGATCATCAAAGGCCGTAAAGCCTTGAATGGAGGTATGGTTACAAGCCATGGGGATCATCGTATCGGGATGATGCTTGCTGTAGCGGCTTTGATAACGGATGGGGAAGTGGAACTTGCCGACCCTGATGCCATCGATGTATCATATCCACAATTTTTTGGGCATTTGACGCAATTGATAAAGTAAATATAAAAAAAGTTTACATACCTTATTTGGTCTGTAAACTTTTTTTAAATGCTTAAAAGTGTTGAAAGCGCTAACATCAGGGGTGTTTTGTACCTGAATTGATCATGAAAATAATGAAAAAGGGGTTCAAGATCAAAAAGGAGATTTACCGTAGCATGGAGAATTAACTAGTAACCTTTTTTTAATGAGAATGGGAGGGGACTTCATCGATGGAATACAAGGCTGCAGTATGGTAAACTAATGAATACTGTTTACTATGCATCTCGCGATTACAAGGTATTTTGTTCTTAATGGCAGAGTATGTTACATTATGGCGTGAGTGTGTATGACTAGGGACCAAGTCTATCATGCAAAAGGAAGGATTCAACAATGAACACAGTGGAACAAGTTATACAGCATTTAAAAAAAGGGGAATTAACAGAAGCTCTTAAACATATAAATCGAATTAAATCATCAGAGTCAGCAGAGGACATTTTATTGCTGGCCGAAGAAATGCTCCAGCTTGGCTTTGCGGAAGAGGCAAAGGATCTTTTTGAACATCTGCTGCAACTCTATCCCGATGAAGGAGAATTGATTGTTTCGTTGGCGGAAATCCTAATTGATATGGACCAGGAAGATGAAGCGATGCTGATGCTTGAAAAAGTAAGTGCAGATGATGAAGTATATCCAAGTGCTTTGCTTTTGGAAGCGGACCTCTATCAATTACAGGGGATGGACGAGGTCAGCGAAAGGAAATTACTGCAGGCCAAGGAAATGCTTCCAGATGAGATCATCATTGATTTTGCACTAGCTGAACTGTTCTTTCATCAAGGAAGGGATCAGGAAGCCATTGCAAATTACATAAAGGTTTTGGAACAGGAACAAGAAATCGCTGGTGTTAATGTCAATCAGAGGCTTGCTGAAGCATTAAGCAGCTCGGGCAAGTTCGAGGAGGCCCTTCCGCACTTTGAGAAGGCCTTGAAGGACGGACTTGAAATCAATACTCTATTTGAATATGCATTTACTGCTTTTCAGGCAGGTCTTTATGAGACAGCCGTACGAAAGTTTATTGAACTGAAAGAATTAGATCATGAATATCATTCACTATATTTGTACCTGGCAAAGAGTTATGAACATCTTGAAGATCTCGAAAATGCCTTGAAAACGGTCAAAGAAGGAATCAAGGCTGATGAATTCAATAAGGAACTTTACTTCTTCGGTGGTAAAATAGCCTTGAAAAGCGGGCTTGACGAAGATGCTGAAAATCTATTTAAAGAAGCACTTGCCATTGATCCGGGATATCTGGAAGCTGCACTCACCCTTTTGAAATTGTATATGCACCAAGAAAGGTATGAAGATGTATTGGAGTGTATAGGTGAAGTAAGGCGATATGGAGAGGATGATCCTCAGTTTGATTGGATTGCTGCTGTATCTTATCAGCATACCGAACAATTTAAAGAGTCATTAACCAGCTATCATAAAGCATATAATTCATTCAAGAGCAATCAAGATTTCCTTGAAGATTATGGTTTCTTTTTAATTGAAGAAGGAGACAGAGCCACATCTAGAGAAGTATTTAATAAGCTTCTTGAGATGAATCCGGCGAATGATGAGTATTCAATGATCTTGGAGCGGCTAGGTGAAAGCACAGAGGAAATGTAGATAAGTGAAATAAAACTAAATCAAGACAGAGGAGGGAATTCATGGTGGCTGCCCCTGTTTCTGTGAATGAGAAGAAGGATTTTATTCGGTGGTTCTTAAATCATTATCAACTGAAACGAAGAGAATGCGTGTGGATATTGAATTACTTAATGAGTCATGATCAACTGATGAAAAAGGTTCATTTTGTAGAAAATGCACAATATTGCCCACGTGGACTGATCATGTCGACACATTGTGTGGATGAGGTCCCTTTCAGGTTCTATAAGTCCAATATCATGACGACCGATGCAGAGAAATCTTTTCATGATATCCGTTTAAATCGGGACGAAGACATTTATATTCAGCTTAATTTTAAATCGTCTTACTCTTCCTATCAATATGCAGCGGTACTCGAGCACAATCCCTTCATGCCGAAATCGACGGCATCGAATGAAAAAGATCAGCTGCTAGCTGAGCAATTTTTAGAAAGAAGCATGTTGTATTTTCAAAGGGACCGTCTTCTTAAGGAAATCGATGAAGCACTTGATAAGCATGATGAACAAGCATTTAAGGATTTAACCGAACAATTGAATCAATTGAAAGTACTTGGATGAAATAAATTGACCTTTCCGTAAACAGGAAAGGTTTTTATTTTTTATAAAATATTGATAAAATCCACATTTTTGTAAAGACTATGGGTATATGGTAAAGATGTTATAAAAATAATGGTAAAATGATAAGGAGTTGATTCAAAAATCGGGAGTGAAGAAAAAACATGAAGTGGACAGCAAAAGATCTTGACATGTATATGCAATCAAAAGAGTATGTGGATACCGTTTTGATTCCTTTGGTTCCCCTATCTTTTAAAGGGCAAATGAAGCAAACGGGCTCAATGAATGAATTTCTTACCATTTTAAGCTTGGAAATTGAAAAGCAGATGAAAGGTAGAATTCTTTTATTGCCGACATTTCATTATTTAAGTGATGAAATGGATAAGGTTGAACGGTTAAAGCGTTGGGCCAATGAAGTGAAAGAAAATAATTTCGAGCATGTTTTCTTTCTTACATCGGATTTCGAGTGGAAAAAAGAAGAGCGGGAATTAGAAAATAATTTAGTATGGATTCCTGCCATTCCCTTGGAGGGGCTTGAAATTGAACAAGCAAGGGAAATGATTAACCAGCAAGTTCTCCAAATCCTTGATATTTTCTCTTATAATTGGAAAAATGAAAAAAAGTAGGATTTTTCGCATTATTTGACACATAGTTGCCACCTTTTGGGTTTTACAAATATTGACCTTGGTAAATTATTGAGATATCATGGAAATGTCCTAGTTTTATAGTGTCGCTATTTATTGGTCCTTTGGGCTCTCAGTATAGTAATAGAGGGGGGGAAAACGCATGAGCAAGCATAATGTTTCACGACGTCAATTCCTTAATTACACACTTACTGGCGTTGGTGGATTTATGGCGGCCGGTATGTTGATGCCTATGGTTAGGTTTGCAATTGATCCTGTATTATCAGCTGATAAAGGCGGGGATTACGTTGCAACTAAGCAAAAGGTAGGTGAACTCACTACCGAACCAACCCGTGTCGACTTTAGTTTTAAACAGGTCGATGGGTGGTATGAGTCTGAAGAAACAAATACAGCTTGGGTTTACAAAACGGATGATGGTAAGATCGTTGCTTTATCTCCAATCTGTAAACATTTAGGCTGTACGGTAGGGTGGAATACGGATAAGACTAATCCAAATCAATTTTTCTGTCCTTGCCATTACGGCAGGTATACGAAAGATGGGATGAATGTGAAAGGGACACCGCCAGTTTCACCATTGGATGTCTTTGACACGAAAGAAAAAGATGGAATACTTTATTTGGGTCAACTAAAACCGCACGGGGAGGCGTAAACATTGCTAACAAAGTTATATGACTGGGTGGACGAGCGTTTAGATATTACGCCGTTATGGCGGGATATTGCTGACCATGAGGTTCCTGAACATGTTAACCCCGCACATCATTTTTCTGCATTCGTATATTGTTTTGGTGGGTTAACTTTCTTTATTACGGTCATCCAAATCTTGTCAGGCATGTTCTTGACGATGTACTATGTCCCGGACATTAAAAACGCTTGGGAATCTGTTTATTATTTGCAAAATGAAGTTGCCTTCGGTCAAATTGTCCGTGGTATGCATCACTGGGGAGCAAGTCTAGTTATCGTTATGATGTTTTTACATACTCTTCGTGTCTTCTTCCAGGGAGCTTACAAAAAACCGCGTGAATTGAACTGGATGGTCGGCGTATTGATTTTCTTCATCATGCTGGCATTAGGCTTGACTGGTTATTTATTGCCATGGGATATGAAAGCGCTATTCGCAACGAAAGTTACGTTGACAATTGTCGAATCGGTACCGTTGATGGGACCGGCACTCAAGACATTGATAGCAGGAGATCCAACCATCGTTGGAGCACAGACATTGACACGATTCTTTGCAATTCATGTATTCTTCCTGCCAGCAGCATTATTTGCTTTACTAGCGGCTCATTTCCTGATGATCCGAAAACAAGGTATTTCAGGTCCGCTATAAAAGAATGGTGAACCAAAAACCAAAAAAACCTTTTCATAAAGGAGGGGAATTGTTCAATGCATCGTGGGAAAGGTATGAAATTCGTAGGTGACTCGCGTATCTCCGCGGACCGTAAACCGAATATTCCGAAAGATTATTCAGAATATCCTGGGAAAACTGAAGCATTTTGGCCTAATTTCCTTTTAAAAGAATGGATGGTAGGAGCTGTATTTCTTGTAGGCTACCTTTGCCTGACAATCGCACATCCGTCACCATTGGAAAGGATAGCAGATCCAACAGATACAGGGTATATTCCGCTGCCGGACTGGTATTTCCTATTCCTTTACCAATTACTTAAGTATACCTATGCTTCAGGTCCTTATAATGCTATCGGGTCCATGGTAATACCCGGCTTGGCTTTCGGAGCGTTGCTCTTGGCACCTTTTCTAGATCGTGGTCCAGAGCGGAGCCCGGCGAAACGTCCTTTTGCTGTAGGCTTCATGCTATTGGCAATGGCCGGCGTTTTCTATCTAACATGGGAGTCCGCAGCCCATCACGATTGGGAAGCTTCCAAGAAGCAAGGAGCCATCGTGGAAGGTGCAGACATTGATAAAGAGAGCGATGGGTATAAACTGATGGATTCTAATGGCTGTATTAGCTGTCACGGAGCAGAATTAACTGGTGGAGCAGGAGCGCCAAGCTTAATTGACACTGGGTTGAAGCCAGAAGAAATTTCTAAAATCGCAGTCAAAGGCCAGGGTGCCATGCCAGCTGGCATGTTCAAAGGTACAGATGAAGAACTGAAAACATTAGCTGAATTTGTATCTGGTTTATCGACAAAGTAATATAGCCATAAACTTTAATTTCTTTCATAGGCTGCAAATAAAGCTGACGACTACGGTTGTCGGCTTTTTTATTGGTAAATTGAAGCGTATATGAGAGGAATTTGAAATGAATACTTGGTTTTCTGGTTGATGGCCTGTAAAATGAATATACTTGAGAATGTAAGTGAGGGTAAAAGAATGAATGTTATTTACAGTTTGCTTGCAAACCGGCAAATGCTCGCTTTGTTATTATTAATAAATATATTCGGTACTGCCTATGGATATTATTGGTACGGTAGTCAATTGGAAAACACTCCGGCGATTTTTTTGGCATTTGTACCGGACAGCCCTACAGCTAGCCTCTTCTTTGTATTTGTTTTATTGGGGTTCCTGTTAAGAAGGAATTTCGGACTTATGGAAGCGTTGGCGATCATAACACTATTCAAATATGGAATATGGGCAGTTGCAATGAATTTGATGACCTTCGTGACAACCGGTTCATTGCCATGGGAAGGTTATATGTTAATGGCTTCTCATTTGGGGATGGCGATACAAGGGGTATTATATGCACCATTTTATCGAATAAAACCTTGGCATTTGATAGTGGCAGGGATTTGGACCATACATAATGACATAATCGATTATGTTTTCGAAATGATGCCAATTTATCGTGATTTATTGGTATATATGAATTCGATAGGTTATTTCACTTTTTGGCTCAGTATACTATCCATTTTTGTCGGCTGGTACTTTGGATATAGAAAAAAGCGGACCACCCTATCCTTCATCCATTAAAAAGTTAACTCTAAATACAGCTTTGTAAAAGCAGGGTTAACTTTTTTATGATGAACGAGGTCTACTCATGTTTTTTCTTTCATATCGTTTTAGTAGAGATATGAGGAGGGACGAGTAGCATGTTGAAAAAATTCATATTAACCATTGCTGTTTTATTTGTCGTCTTACATTTCCCTGTCTATGCAGAATCCTCTTCAAGTTTGGAGCAATTAGATAACATTTCCGATAGAGCCTTGGAAATGACCAAGTTGAAGCGATATGGAGATTCGGAAAAGATGCTGACGTTTTTTTCTGACCGGTTTTTAAAAGAGACAGCGAAAGAGCAGATCCTTGACATGGACGAACTTCGAATTATCACTGTAGCTCATAATGAGGCGTTGATGACAATAAAGGATATGAACAAGGGAGATTCCGAAAAGGTTAATTCTGTTACAAAGTTCCGGCTTGTTGTTGATGCGGTCAAGTCCACCCATCAGCCTCTTTGGACAGAGATGGAGGATCAAATGATGAATTCTTTCCAGCAGACAAAGAATGCCGCGATCAATCAAGACACAATTACCTTCAATAGCCAATTGAACTTATTCCTATCACAATATGAAATGATATATCCAAGCTTGAAAGTCGACCTTTCTAAAGAAACGATGCAGCAACTGGACACGAGGATTCAATACATCAACCAATACCGTCCGGAGGTAATCAGTGATGGAGAAAGTCAGAAGGAACTGGATGCGTTGCAAAACGAACTAACTTCCATTTTTGATGATATGGGTGAAGATGATGCAGATCCTTCCCTTTGGTGGGTCATCATATCGACAGGCTCAATCATCATCATGACGCTTTCTTATGTAGGCTGGAGAAAATATAAAGGTGATAGGGAAAAACCAAGGAAAGAACATAATGATTAAATAGACAGGGGAAGAGAACACTATATTTGACACGGTTGCCTTCAATCCATAGAATTAAGAGTAATAATAGTTATAGGAGGATACCATGTATTTCATTTATTTGGCGATTATCATTTTAATCCCGATTTATGCACAAATGAAAGTGAAAAGCACATATAAAAAATATTCAAAGGTATCGGCCTCTTCCGGTATGAGCGGTGCTGAGACGGCGCGGGCCATTTTAGATCAAAATGGACTGTTCAATGTCAGGGTCGAAGAGACACCTGGAATGCTTTCGGACCATTATGACCCAAGGGATAAAACGGTGCGTTTATCATCGGATAACTATCACGGCCATTCAGTTGCCGGTGTAGCGGTAGCAGCCCATGAAGTTGGACATGCGATTCAAGATAAAGAAGCCTATGCATTCTTGCGTTTCCGTCATGCATTAGTACCGGTAGCTAATTTTGGCTCTAACATATCTTGGATTTTGATTTTAATCGGGATGTTAGCTTCAATTCCTCAGTTGCTATTGGCGGGTATCGTATTTATGGCAGCCGCTGTATTGTTCCAAGTGATTACCCTGCCGGTTGAATTCAATGCCTCTTCTAGGGCGATGGATCAACTCGTTTCCGCCGGGGTCATCCGGAACGATGAAGAACGGGAAACGAAAAAAGTATTAAGTGCCGCTGCGATGACTTATGTTGCTGCCGCTCTTGTAGCCGTACTGGAATTAGTTCGTCTTCTGCTTATGTATACAGGAATGAGGGAAGAAGATTAATGAGAAAAGGACACCATCTTGGGATGGGGTCCTTTTTTCATTTTTAAGAGTATTTGCTGCACATTGCTAATAAAATTCAGTTGGACAGGGCAACATTCATAAGGGTTGCATTCAATCGGTATGTACAGTCAATGGATCACCTTTCAATGGGATTCTTGTTCTCATCAAGGGTAAAGCCCTCACCCAATACGTCATGAACTTCACTGACTGATACAAATGCATGAGGGTCCACAGAAGTTATGGCATTTTTTAAGCGGACTAACTCATTTTTCCCAACAACACAATAGAGGACTTCCCGGTCATTGCGTGTAAAGGACCCATAGCCCCTTAATACAGTTACGCCCCGCTCCATATCATTCATGATTTTTTCGGCAATTTCCTTGTTTTTATCACTAATGATCATTGCACCTCTGGCAGCATAGGCTCCTTCTTGCATAAAGTCGATTACTCGGGCACCTATGAAAACGGCAACGAGGGTATACATCGCTTGCCGGTAATCCAGGTAGGTAAGGATGGACAGGCCAATGACGACGGCATCAAAGATGAACATGGTCCGACCCATGCCAATCCCTAAGTAACGATGGGCAAAACGGGCAATGATATCCACTCCGCCTGTTGTCCCGCCGTAACGAAAGATGATGCCCAGCCCGACACCAACAGAGACCCCGGCGAACAATGCGACCAGCATCAAATCGTTTCCGAGGTCGATTTCGATTTCGTATCTCTCGAAAACCCATAGCCAAACGGAGAGGCCAACCGTTCCGATAATCGTATAAAAGAAAGATGTGCGACCTAAATATTTCCACCCGATTAAAAATAAGGGAATATTCAAAATCAAATTAGAATAAGAAGGATTTATCCCGATAAGTTGATATATAATCAAGGTGAGGCCGGTGAATCCGCCCTCGGCCAAGTTGTTCTGCATGTTAAAATGCACAAGGCCAAAAGCGAATATTCCAGCCCCAAAAAGGATAAATATGATGTTTTTCAATTTTAAGCCCAAAAGCATGTCCCATACCTCCAAAGGTTTGCATAGCATCAATTTACTTATTATAACTAATTAACCAACTATGGGCAATTTTGATTCCAAACGTATCTGTTGTCATCTGTTTCACTTTTAGCTAACATGGAGAAGGTATGATGTTTGAAAACGAAAATCAAGAATGGGTGACTCATATGGAAAAGCAAAAGACGATCCAACAAATGCAAGCGGAAGTCGACCGATACATAGGCCAATTTAAAGAAGGATATTTCAGCCCTCTGGCCATGCTCGCCCGCATGTCTGAAGAACTTGGGGAATTGGCTAGGGAAGTCAATCATTACCATGGTGAAAAACCAAAGAAGGCGACAGAGGAAGAGAATACCATTGAAGCGGAATTGGGGGACATGCTTTTTGTGTTGATTTGTTTTGCCAATTCTTTAGGGATTGATCTTCAAAACTCGCATGATTTGGTCATGGAAAAATTCACAACCCGCGATAAAGATAGATGGACAAGAAAAGAAGAGGAAATGGAGGAGGAAGGTAAAGATGAGTAAAGTGAAAGTGATTGTAGCAGGTCCACGAGGCAGAATGGGAAATGAAGCGGTGAAGCTTGTACATAGGACAGAAGGGTTTGAATTGGCAGCTGTCATAGATCGCAAGCATAACGGGGAAAGCCTTTCCGCAATAGAAGGTTTTCACGGGATTGAAGCACCGGTTTTTTCTGATATAAATGAATGCTTTTCTTCTGTAGAGGCAGACGTATTGATCGATTTGACCACACCGGAAGTGGGCATGTTCCATACCGAAACGGCACTTAATCATGGCATCCGCCCTGTAGTGGGAACGACTGGTTTTACAAAAGAAGATTTAGCAAAGCTGGATTCATTGACAAAAGAAAAAGGCATTGGTTGCATCATCGCGCCAAACTTTGCAATTGGCGCCATTTTGATGATGAAGTTTTCCCAAATGGCCGCAAAGTATTTCCCGGATGTGGAAATCATAGAAATGCACCATGATCAAAAACTGGATGCACCTTCTGGAACTGCTTCAAAAACGGCAGACATGATTGCAGCGGTACGTGAAACAAAACAACAGGGGCACCCTAATGAAAAAGAAACCATCCAGGGGGCAAGAGGTGCAAATGTAGATGGCATGCATATCCACAGTGTCCGTCTACCGGGACTCGTTGCCCATCAACAGGTGCTTTTCGGAAGTGATGGAGAGCTATTGACGGTTAGGCATGATTCCTTTAATCGAGCTTCCTTCATGTCAGGAGTCAAACTTGCTGTCGATACCGTCATGAAATTGGATGTTCTTGTATACGGCTTGGAAAATATTATTGAATAGGGATCAGGAGGATTTACGATGAAAATTGCCTTAATTGCCCATGATATGAAAAAAGAAGATATCATTCAATTTGTGACAGCCTATAAAGATGTATTTGAGCAGCATGAATTATTTGCAACAGGTACGACTGGGAAACGAATCATGGAAGAAGTATCACTGCCTGTCCATCGTTTTCATTCAGGACCTCTTGGCGGAGATCAGGAAATAGGTGCAATGATTGCACGCGGGGAAATGGACATGGTCCTATTTTTCCGCGATCCTTTGACATCACAGCCGCATGAACCTGATGTATCTGCGCTTATCCGCCTATCAGATGTATATGAAATTCCCTTGGCAACAAATATGGGCACTGCAGAAGTGCTCATACAAGGTTTGAAACATGGGTATATGGACTGGCTAAAACTACGGCAAAAACAAGGTGAGATAAATGATAAACAAAAGTAATATAGATATCCTGGCTTTCGGGGCACATGCTGATGATGTTGAAATCGGTATGGGTGGCACAATCGCTAAATATGTGCAACAAGGCAGGAAAATTGTCATTTGTGATTTGACAAAAGCTGAAATGTCGTCCAATGGAACCGTTCCACTGCGGCAAGAGGAAGCCGATAAGGCTGCTGAAATCCTTGGGGTGAAGAGGATTTCCCTTGATCTACCCGACAGGGGACTATACATGAAGGCGGAATACATAAACCAAATCATCACGGTCATTCGCCAATATAAACCTGCACTTGTATTTGCACCATTTTTGGAAGATCGCCATCCCGATCATGGTAACTGTGCCAAATTAGTCGAGGAAGCAGTTTTTTCGGCAGGAGTAAGAAAGTATATGGAAGAAGAAGGTCTGGGTTCCCATCGTATCCAAAATATGCACTATTATATGATCAATGGGTTTCACAAACCGGACTTCGTCGTGGATATCACGTCTACAATATCGAAAAAGCTGGATAGCCTTAGGGCATATGGGAGCCAATTCGAAAAAAGTCAGGTATCTGTAGAAACACCGTTAGTTAATGGCTATATCGAGACTGTAGAGGCACGGGAGCGGATGTTTGGCAAAGAAGTGGGTGTCGCCTTTGCGGAGGGATTCATGACAAAAAAACCGTTACTGATCGATGCCGACTTGTTAGGAGAATAATAATCTTATGAAATTAAAAATTGGAATTACCTGTTACCCGACAGTTGGGGGTTCTGGTGTCGTAGCAACTGAATTAGGTAAGATGCTTGCAGAAAAAGGACATGAAATACATTTCATTTCTTCAAGCATCCCTTTTCGCTTAAATAAGATGTACTGTAATATTTTTTATCACCAGGTTGAAGTGAACTCATATTCAGTCTTTCAATATCCGCCATATGACTTGGCGCTTGCGAGCAAGATGGCGGATGTCGTAAAACGGGAAAAATTAGATATCCTTCACGTTCACTATGCAATTCCACATGCTGTTTGTGCGATCCTTGCAAAGCAGATGTCAGGTAATGAAGTAAAGATCGTAACGACACTGCATGGTACGGATATCACCGTATTGGGCCAGGATCCCTCATTGACCAATTTGATTAAATTCGGCATAGAGCAATCAGATGTCGTTACAGGAGTATCTAATTCCCTTGTTCAGCAAACGCACGAATTAATCGCGCCGGATAAGGAAATCAAAACCGTTTATAATTTCATTGATGAAAGAGAGTACCATAAATCCGATTCAGATTACCTTAAGGATGAATACGGAATCAGGGAAGATGAAAAAGTGATCATACATGTTTCGAATTTCCGTTCGGTCAAGCGAGTGAAAGATGTCATCCAGGCGTTTTATTTAACTCAAAAGAAAATGCCTGCAAAGCTACTGCTCGTAGGAGACGGGCCGGAAGTGACAACCGTATTGAAATTGGCTAAAGATCTTGGAATCGATGATGCGGTCTTGTTCCTTGGTAAGCAGGATAACCTTGCGGAATTATATTCAATCAGTGATTTGATATTCCTGTTATCGGAAAAAGAGAGTTTCGGACTTGTGCTGCTCGAGGCGATGGCATGTGGAGTTCCTTGTATCGGGACGAATATCGGGGGAATACCTGAAGTCATCGTTGATGGGGAGACTGGTTATATTTGTGAATTGGGAGATGTCAAAATGGTTGCTGAAAAAGCGGTTGGACTTTTAAGCGACCCGAGTTTACATAAACGCTTTTCTGAAGCTGCGCTGGAAAGGGCCAATACTGATTTCCATAGTGATACGATTATGTCAGAGTATGAAGCCATCTACATTCAAGCACTTGAAGGTAAATCCATGGAATAGGGAGGAGACGCTGATGGATCGGTTATTCTTGAAATCAGTACCCATTCTGGAAATGATTGAAGAAGCAGGATATGAGGCTTATTTCGTTGGCGGCTCTGTAAGGGATTATATCCTTGGCAGGACAATAAACGATGTGGACATCGCTACTTCCGCAACACCCCAGGAAATCAAAAGGATTTTTCCTAATACGGCTGATATCGGAATCGACCACGGTACAGTGCTTGTCATTACGGATACGGGTACATACGAAATTACGACGTTTAGAACGGAAAGCGGGTATTCGGACTTTCGCAGGCCCGATGCCGTAAAGTTTGTCCGTTCTTTGACCGAAGATTTGCAAAGAAGAGATTTTACCATGAATGCAATAGCAATGGATAAGACCGGAAAGATCATCGATCCATTTAATGGTAAGCGCGATTTGGCGCAAAGAAGGATTATCACAGTTGGTAACCCGCATGAAAGGTTTCATGAAGATGCATTGAGAATGATGCGTGCTTTAAGGTTCGTCAGTCAACTTGATTTTGAACTGGATCAAGAAACCTTTGATTCCCTTAAAGAGAACGCCCAGAACATCAGTGAAATCGCTGTCGAAAGAATCCTGGTTGAATTTGAGAAACTAGCGGCCGGCTCCAATAAGATAAAGGCTTTCTCACTATTGCTGGAAAGCGGATTATATCAATACCTGCCTCTATTCTCAAGTAAAAAAGATCATCTGATGGACTTACTGAACCTGCCGCTTCATCAACTGAATGCGGCAGAAATATGGTCTATCATCATGATTCACACAAAGGATCAAGAAATCGAAGAGGCTTTGAGGGCATGGAAGCTGCCATTGAAAACGATAAGAAACGTTCAACGTACGATAAAGCTGGTGAAGAGTAAGGAACCATCAGCCATCGATGTATTTCAGGCAGGTCATGGCATAACGGTACAAGCTGCTAAAGTCAGAGCTGCACTGAATGCCGGGAATGTATCGGATGCTGAAGAGAATGCACACCAACGCTATAATGGACTTATTATAAAACAAATGTCGGATCTTGCCGTCACGGGGACGGATCTATTGATTTGGCATCAAGAAAAGCCAGGTCCATGGGTCAAGGAATACTTGGAAAAAATATTGAAAGCTGTCTTGAATGAAGAATTAAGAAATGATAAAGAAGAAATTAAGAGGTGGCTGGTGAAATGCAATCTGAGTTAAGAACAAAGCTGATGGAAGCCCTCTCAAAAGCGGATGGTGCGTTTATATCCGGTCAGGAAATTGCTGAATACATTGGCTGTTCGCGCACAGCTGTCTGGAAGCATATAGAAGACCTGCGCAGTGAAGGGTATAATGTTGAGGCCGTAAGGAAAAAAGGCTACCGGATCATATCAGCGCCGGAAAAAGTGTCCGAGAGCGAAATACAACTTGGCTTGGAAACAAAAACGATCGGCAAGATGATCCATTATCAGGAAACTGTTGAATCCACTCAAAAAATTGCACATCAACTAGCAAATGAAGGCGTTCAGGAGGGAACCCTCGTCGTTGCCGAGGAGCAGTTATCCGGCAAAGGAAGGCTAATGAGATCTTGGCATTCCCCAAAATTCAGCGGGATATGGATGAGTCTGATCCTAAGACCGAAAATTCCGATTCATGAGGCGCCACAACTTACATTATTGGCCGCGGTCGCTGTAGCTCAGGCTATAGAGGATACCACTGATTTGAAGCCGCAGATAAAGTGGCCGAATGATATTTTGGTGAATCGCAAGAAAGTGGTGGGCATCCTGACGGAGATGCAGGCGGAGTCAGATAGAATCCATTCTGTCATTATCGGAATTGGAATGAATATCAATCAGCAATTGGAGGATTTTCCT
>Ga0182745_1001713_pt1 | contig 20701 bp, 17 predicted proteins | sample eDN3rd30CKraftBY_FD_128523 | JGI IMG/M metagenome (GOLD analysis project Ga0182745, IMG submission 128523) | Enriched backyard soil microbial communities from Emeryville, California, USA - eDNA 3rd pass 30_C Kraft BY (version 2) (version 2) | ecosystem: Environmental > Terrestrial > Soil >...
GGTGCTCGGGATGCTGTCCGCTCCCACCTTCGCGGCCGCGACAAGGCGGGTGCGAATCGTGTGCGTGGTCATGGGTGCGTGTCCTCAGGGAGCCTGCGTCTTGGAGGCGGTCGCGGCGGCTGGCGCCACCGTCAGCACCGTGCGGTTCTCACGGCGCAGGTACTCCTGCGCGGTCTTCTGGATGAGCTCCGGCGTCACCTTCATCAGCTCCGCTTCGAGCCGGTTGATGTGCCCCGGATCGTCGAAGAAGAGCGCGAAGGAAGCCAGAAGGTCCGCGCGGCCGAAGCCGAGGAAGCCCTCCAGCTGCCCGTACAGCCGCGAGCGCGCCTTCACCCGCGCCCGCTCCAGCGTCGCCGCGTCGATGGGCTGCCCCTGGAGCCGCGCCACGACCTCGTCGATCTCCTTCAGGATGGACTCCGTCGAGGTGTCCGGGTCATGGAACAGGTAGGCCGTCCACTGCATGGGGCCGTTGTAGTTCCAGTGGTTGCCCAGCAGGTTCACCCCGCCGGAGACCTCGCCGGTCAGCCCCTTCTTCTGCACGAGCTGCTGATAGAGCGCGCTGTCGTTGCCGCGCAGGAGCACCTCGTCGATCAGCGCCATGGCGTAGTGCTCGGGCGTGCCCACGCCGGGCATGTGGTAGCCCACGGCGAGCGCCGGGCGCTGCGCCAGCGCGTCCTGCCGGGCGTGGCGCTTCTCCTGCGTCTGGCGCGGCTCCGAGATGTCCGGCTTCGACGGCTGCGCCACCGTGGGCAGCGGTCCGAAGTACTTCTGGATCCACCCCTTCACCTGCTCCGGCTCGAAGTCACCCACGACGACCAGGGCGGCGTTGCTGGGGGCGTAGTACGTCTTGAAGAAGGCCCGCACGTCATCCAGCGAGGCCGCCTCCAGGTCCTTCAGGTCGCCGTAGAAGTTGTGGGCGTTGTACCAGTTGGAGTTCGCCACCTGCGGCATGTCCAGCCACGGGAAGCCGCCGTAGGGCTGGTTGAGGACGTTGACCTTCACCTCGTTCATCACCACGCCCTGCTGGTTCTTGAGGTTCTCCTCCGTCACCTCGAGCCCGCGCATGCGGTCGGCCTCGGCCCAGAGGATGGGCTCCAGCGTGTTCGAGGGGACGACCTCGAAGTAGTTGGTGAAGTCGAAGCGAGTGGAGCCGTTGAGGATGCCGCCGTTCTTCTGGATGAGGCGGATGAACTCCATCTTCCCGAGGTTCTGCGAGCCCTGGAACATCATGTGCTCGAACAGGTGCGCGAACCCGGTGCGGTCCTTCGGCTCGATGCGGAAGCCGATGTTGTAGTAGACGGCGACGACGGCCTTCGGCGCCGAGCTGTCTCGCGAAAGGACCACCTTCAGCCCGTTGTCGAGCTTGTAGTAGTCCACGGGAATCTGGAGCTTCGGCTGCTCGGCTGGAGCCTCCACCTTCGCCGCCTCCACCGCGGGCGGCGTCTCCGGCTTCTGGGCTTCCTGCGTGGTCGCGCAGCCGGTGAACGCGGCCAGGGCTACCGCTCCGAATACCTTCCTCATCGGGCCTCCTCTGGATGACAGGCCATCCGTCAATGGACGGAGCCACTACGGCGCATTACGCACCTCGATTGCCAAAGTCTCGCAGCATCGGCACGTCTAGGCCACGAGGAACGCCGCGGAGCAGTAATCGCAGACGACCTTGTCCCCGGGCATGGCGGCCTCCGCGACCACGGGGGCGTCACACGAGGGGCAGCGCCGGGCGACGTTCCGCCCCCGCTCCCAGGCGTCGCGGTGGATGTAGGCACGAGCTCCGGAAAGATAGACGAGGTCCACTTCGTGGCGAGCGATGAGCGTGTTGAGCAGCGCCTCCACCTTCGCTTCAGGCAGGGCGAGCTGCGCGGCCACGTCGCTGACCCGGATGCGTGGCTGCGCGTGGACGAAACCGCGCAGTTGCTCCCGCAGGCGCGCGTTCCGGAACGGCGACATGCCCTTCTTCCACAGGAAGCGCCCCACGAGGAAGAACACCAACGCCATCAGCACGATGCCCGCGCCGTCCGCCGCCCGCTTCCCTTCGTCCGGGGCCACCACCTGGACCACGCCTACCGCCACGCCCATCGCCCCGAAGGCTGCGAGCGGGCCGCCATGCACCAGCGCCAGGAGGCCCAACCCCTTCTTGAGCCAGTCCCAGTCCGGCGCCGGCGGGGGCCGGTGTCCCACGGGCGGGCGAGGGCCGGGCTTTTCGGAGGAGTGAGCAGCGTCCTGAAGGCGTGGGGCGTTCATGGCTTGTCTCGAAGCGAGCGGCGCATTCTAGGGGCCCGGCCATCCGCCTCCGGGAAAAACAGCCAACGCCGCAGACTGCGGTGGCTCCGCGCGTCGCAACTCCATGCTCTCCATGCAAACCGAGACCACCTGGGCTCAATCCGCAGCGTTTGGCGCGCGCGCCTCTCGTCTGCGGGACGGATTCTGCCTACGCTGAAGGTATCCACCAGGAGGTGGCGCGATTCTCCCTTCGTCATCCCAGAGCTCACCACCCGGCTGGCACGACACGCTCGTGCGTCATCTGGAACCCCTCCTCGGCGGGTTCACCGCGAAGATGGCCATCCAGACGGCATCCCTCCGCACCCTCAAGCGCCCCCCCGAGCAGCTGGGACGTGAAGACCTCCCCAAGCTCCTCGAGGGTCTCAAGCCCATGTTGAACACCTTCATCGGTGCCCTCCACGCGAAGGTCATCCTCGCGGAGATTTCCGCCTCCCTGGAGAAGCTGCGATGAGCGCTCCGTCCCGGGGACCTGCGTCCGGCAGCATCGTGCCCTGGTTCGGGGCGGTGCTCGTGCTCCAGCTCGCCCACGCCTTCGCGGCCGCCGCATCCCTGGGCGAGCCCCACACGCTCCAGCGCGTGCATGACGTCGCCGGGTGGGGCAGCGGCCTGCTGGCCGTGCTCGGCACCTTCGCCGCGGCGCGCTCGTTCGAGTCCGGAGACTACCTGCGCAAGGTGTGGGGCGGGCTCGCCGCGGGCGCGTTCCTGTCGCTGGTCAGCACGGCGCTGCGCAGCTACTGGCTGCACGCCGTCCCGGACGTGCCCTTCGCGCAGTCGCCGCTGCTGCCGTACCGCATGGTCGTCGTGGTGCTGGCGAACGTGTGCAGCACCTACGCGCTCATCCTGCTGGCGATGACGTACCGGCGCTCCGGCCTGCAGCCGCCCTCCAGCCCCCGCAGCAACGCGCTGTGGGGGGGCACGGCCGTGGCCGCGCTGGCCGTGGGCCTGCCGGCGCTCGCCACCGAGGTGGGCCACCTGGGCGCGAGCACCAGCGCCACCCTGTCCGCCATCATCAGCATCGCCTCGACGCTCGCGGACATGACGACCATCCTGCTGGTGGCGCCCATCCTGGGCGTCGCGTACATGCTGCGAGGCGGGCGGCTGGCCTGGGTGTGGTGGGCCATGGGCATCTCCGGCGCCATGTGGCTCTTCTATGACGCTCGCGTCTGGCTCGCCCCGCTGCTTCCCGGGGAGGCGGCGCGAGGCGAGGAGCTGCTGCGCACCCTGCGCACCTCGGGGCTCGTGCTCATGGGCCTGGCGGGCTGGCTGCAACGCGCCGCCCTGGCGCAGCGGGCCGTGCCGTCGGCGGACGGCGCCAGCGCGGAGCCATCCACCGGGGTGCCCTGAGCTGGCCCGGAGGCCTACTCCGGGCCCCCGGGCTCCGTCAGCACCGTGAGGATGGGCTTCGCCTCCGCGAGCGAGGGCGCGAAGAGGGAGGGCTGGCCGGGGTCCTCGAACACCGCCCTGTAGTCCCCCGGCTCCAGCGCGCGCACCAGCCGGGCGGCGAAGGTCTCCCGCAGCAGCCGCACGTAGTACTCGACGTCGTAGTCGCGCGGGTCCTCCTCGCGCGACAGCGGCCGGGACGGGCCCACCTCGTCCGCCTCCGGCACCGGCAGCAGCCCCGCGCGGCTCCCGGTCGCGCGGTAGACGCGGACCTGCTCGCCCACGGGCCAGTCCTTCCGCCCGCTCGCGAGCATGGCCTCATAGGGTAGCTCGCGCCGGCGCGAGCGGATGGCCAGGTACTGCGCGCTCGTCTTCGTCAGGCGGACCTGCGCGCAGACCTCCGGCGTGGGCAGCGCCCGCCGGCGCAGGGCCATCACCGTGGCGACGTACACGTCGCGGATGCCCTGGACGTCCCCCGCCAGCAAGCAGCCCAGCGCGCGGCGCAGGAAGGACTCGCCAAAGGGCTCCGCGCGGCTGGAGCGGAAGGCCACGCCGCGCAGCACCAGCGGCCCGTCATAGGGCTGGAGCGCGTAGTTCTTCGGCTCGTGCGAGAGCATCGCGGCGTAGCGTCCGTCGAACTCCAGCTGCACCCGCGGAGGCAGGAGCGCGGCCACCTCCGCGACGACGCGGCGCTCGTCGGCCTCCCGCCAACCCTCCGGCACGGAGAAGTACACGCCGTCCGTGTCCGCCTCCAGCAGGGTGACGCCGCGGCCTGCCAACTCGCGGCACAGCAGCCCCAGCACCTCGCGCCCCTGGCGCGTCACCTCATTGGCGGCGTGCACGTCCGAGAAGCGCGTGAGGCCCACCGCGCCCAGGTAGCCGTAGGCCGAGTTGACGACAATCTTCATCGCCGCGGAGAGCGCCTCGTTCGTGAAGCGCTCCTGGGAGCCCGGCGCCGCGGCGCGCGCCCTGCCCTTCGCCGCCAGCCGCTGGTCCACCAGCCGGTCCACCAGGGCCAGCAGCACGCCCAGCCGGTCGCGCCCGGGGCCAATCCGGTACTGGCGCATGAGCGAGGGGTACAGGCTGGCGACGTCCGCCTTCACGATGCGCCGGGCCACCCCGGAGGCGAACAGGTGGAGCGCCGCGCCGCTGTGCGCGGTGCCATCCCCGCCTTCGTGCGCGGGCAGCGCGGCGCCCTCGCGGAGATAGGCCCGGACGAGCAGCGGGTCCAGCACGCCGGTGGCCGGCCCCGCGTCCGCGAGCCGCTCGTAGCGCCGCGGCGCCATGCGCGCGAGCGCGAAGGCCGCGCCCCCGAGCAGCCGCGCGAGACCGGCCGCCTCCTTCACGTCGTCACGCGCGTAGCGCCGCACGCGCTCCGGGTCCACGCGGAACACCTCGTACACCCGGGCGCCGGGGATGTGCTCGCGCTCCGGCCCCGCCAACCCCAGGTGCCTGGCGACGGCCTTGAGGCCGTGCCCGGGAAGCTCCCGCGTGGAGAAGTCGTGCCGCAGCACCGCGTCCAGGGTGTCGATGAGCTCGCGCCCCGGCACCGTGTAGCGGGCGCGGCGCATCGCATCCGGAGGCGCGCCGGGCACGGGCCGGCCCAGCGCGGAGCCCCGCGCGGACGGCCGGTGACGCAGCCCGGGTGCCCCCGCGCGGCCCAGCGCCAGCGCCACGCCCAGGTGCCGGGCGCGCCGGGCGAGGAACGGCAGGTCGAAGCCGTGCAGGTTGTGGTTCTCGATGACGTCCGGGTCCCACGCGCGCACCCGCTCCGCCAGGTGATACAGGAGGTCCGCCTCCGCCGAGTCGTCATCCCCCTGCGCTTCGAGCGTCTCTGTCTCGCCGTCCGGGCTCCGCAGCGCCACCAGGAAGACCCGGTCGTGCGCCGGGTCCAGGCCGGTGGTCTCCAGGTCGAACTGCATGCGGCGCAGCTCGTCGAACGCGAGGTCGCGGAAGTACGTGCGGCCCGACACCGTGAGGTACTGCTCCTCCGGCGGCAACGCGAGCACCGCGTTCGCGCCCAGCTCCTTCAGGTGCCCCACGGGACGGCCGAGCCTGCGCGACGCGCCTTCGAGCACCGCCCCCGTCAGCGCGCGGCCGTCCTCCGCGCGGACGAGGTAGCGCAGCGCCCCGGGCCCTTCGAGCTCCTGCCACGTCACGCGGTGACGCGCGGGCCCCTCCGACTCCGGGCACAGCCTCGGGCCCAGGTGCGCCAGGTCCTCCAGCGACGCGAGCAGCAGCCACGGGCGGAAGCGCACGACCTCGCGCACGAGCGCCCCCGTCTCCGGGATGCGGCGCCAGACGAAGGCGCGGCCGTCCGGCTCCGCCCACACGGAGACGATGCCCGGCGTGGGGTCCCACCCCCAGAGCCACTCGTCCTCCATGGAGTCCCTCCGGGCCTGAACGCCGCCGACGCGCGCGATGCAAGCTGCTCGCGGCGCGAGATGCAAGGCGCGTGGCTCGGGAGACATGACGTCAGCTTGAGGGCGGAGGTTGACAGTGGTATGTCAGGTTTCACCTCCATGCAGCGAACCGAGCGTCTCTTCGCCCTCGCCGAGTACCTCCGGGGCCGCCGCACCGGTGTCACCGCCGAGGTGCTCGCCGAGCGGTTCAGCGTCACGGTGCGGACCATCTACCGCGACCTGGACTCGCTGCGGGCCTCGTCACTGCCCGTCTCGGCCGAGCGCGGACGCGGAGGCGGTTATGCGCTGGACCGGAGCTACAGCCTTCCGCCGGTGAACTTCACCGCGCGCGAAGCGGCGCTCATCGTCGCGCTGGGGCGCTTCGCCATCGACATGCGGCTGCTGCCCTTCGCGGGCACGCTGGAGTCGGCGCTGGACAAGGTGCGCGCCGCGCTCTCCACGTCCGCCCAGCGCGAGCTGCTCACGCGGCTCAAGGAGCTCACCTTCATCGGCGTGCCCTCGCTGCCGAGCAAGAAGGCCGTGCGGGAAGCCCTGGAGCGCGCGTGGTTCGAGCAGCAGCCGCTGCGCATCACCTACGTGGACGGCAACTACATCGAGACGGTCCGCGAGGTGCGCATCCTGTCCGTCATCATGAACCGGCACGAGACGCGCGTGGACGCCGAGGACGTCACCACCGGGGAGCGCCGCCACTTCCGCCTGGACCGCATCGCCCACGCGGAGGTGCTGCGCGGCACCTCGCCGTGACAGGTGTCTGTCCGTGAAGAGGGAGGCCCGCACGCCCTGCGCCCACTGTCGTCTTCAGGCGCGGCGACTCCGCGCGGGCTCCACCTGGAGCACCTGAAGCGGAGGGTGCTGCAGCCTCCCGGGTAGGCGGGCCCGCCATCCCGGAAGGTTGCCCTGGGCACCCACGCTGGGTGGCGAGCCCGGGGCCGCACACCACTGGAGCTCAGTACTCCAGCGGCGGCTGAGGACCGGGGATGATGTCCGCGATGTCGGGGTCGACGTCCCCAGGTTGACGGGGTCCGCGCGAGGCCTTCAGCCTCTTGCGCTCCTCCTTCTTGGCGTCCTTCTCCTGCTGGTGCTGCTTGCGCGCCTGCTCCTTCTGACGCTTCGTGGATCTTCCTTGCATTGCGCCTCCCTCGACGAAAACGAAAGCCCGGCCTCGCACGCGCGGAGACCGGGCTGACGGGTGCTGGAGCCTGCGCTCTCAGCCGACGACGCGGACGTTCTCGGCCTGGAGGCCCTTGGGGCCCTTCCGGGTCTCGAACTCCACCTTCTGGCCCTCGGCCAGCGTGCGGAAGCCGTCCGCCTGAATCGCGGTGTGGTGGCAGAACACGTCAGGTCCACCGTCGTCCTGGGCGATGAAGCCAAAGCCCTTCGCGTCGTTGAACCACTTCACGGTGCCAGTTGCCATGTCTCTTCTTCTTTCTGCGTACGGCGCGAGGCCACAGCCCGTCCCAACCGCGGGACAGATAGCCTCTAGCCTGTCGAGGGGCCTATGTCGAATGTGGAAGGCCCCCAATCTCCACCGGCAGCTCGCCGTGTGTAGGAAACGCGATGGCGTATCGAAGAATTCCGGCCCCTTGGCGCATCCACCACGCCCTCCGAGCCTCCTGATGCCCTCCAATGTGGGAGCCCCCACGGCGTTCGGGGAGCGTCCCGGAGGGCAGTGCCCGAGACCTCACCCGCCCGCGCGCCTCGCCGGATGGGCGAAGCACCCGCCGCGCCCAGGCGTCCAGGCAGGCGCGCTAGACGCCCGGAGGCGTACGCGGAAGTTCCGTGCCAAACACGACCTGGAGCAGGTCCATCAGCCCGGGCCAGGCCTCGGCGGCCAGCCACAAGCCCTCGATCTGGTGCTCGGCCGTCATGGCCAGCGCCGCCGAGTCGAACAGCCTGGCCGGTAGCACGCCCTCTTCGGGAAGGGGCCCCTCCACCTGGAGCACCTGGCCGTCCCAGCGGATTCCCGGCGGCAGCAGCCGCTCCGCCAGCAGCCGCATCGCGGCCCGGCCCGCGCCCGCGCGCAGCACGCCCATCATCAGCGACGAGGCCGTTCGGGACTCCTCCAGCTCCACCACGCCCGGCGTCCTCAGCCACAGGCGGTAACGCCCGGACGCAAGCTCCACGCGCTCCAGCGCCGTCTCCACGCGCAGCTTCCAGCCGTGTACGGAGAAGCGCACATCGTAGACGTCCTTCCGAGCGGCCCACTCGCGCAGCTCGAAGTTCTTCAGCCGGCCCAGCAGCTGGCGCACCACCGCTTCCACACGCGCGTGTGACAGGCGCACCCGCCTTCGGCCCACGTCCACCGACATGTCATCCGAGAGGGCGGATGGCAGCCGCTTCGCCCACTCACGCACCCCCTCCAGCATCTTCGCCGCCAGCGACTGACCCGACATCCACGTCCTCCCGTGACGCCGCCCATCGGAGCCCTGGGGCCTCGTCCCACCGGCCCGGCGTCGCGCGCGCAGCATGCACTGGAATCCACGCACCTGTCCGGCCCGCTCGCAGGACAGGCGGCCTGGCTTGCCCTTCCCGGATCCGCTCGCCCAGGGGGCCAGGGAATCATCGTGAGGACTGCGCGCCCTGGGCACCTGCCAGCAAGGGCGGGAAGACGAGCGTCGGCGTGCCGCATCCCTCGGCCGTGGGGAAGAAGGTCAGGTCCGCGCCCACGCCCCGGAGCGCGCGGAAGGTCTCCAGTACCGGGAGCTCCAGCTCCACCGGCGCCACCCGGCGCACACGGCGACCGTCACGAACCTCCCAGCCCCCCGCCACCAGCGTGACGGTGCCAGGCCGCGGCATGGTGGTGAAGGTCTCCACGCGCGCCACGAGCTCGGTGTAGTGCGTGGGCAATGGATCAGCCCTTGGAACGACGAACGCATTGAGCGCGGCGGGAGCGGGCCCGGTGAGCGCTGTGCGCAGCGCACGTCCATTGGAGCCGCATCCGAGCATCACCGCCGTGGACGCCGTGTGGAGGAAGCCCGCCAGCCGGCCCGATTCCACCAACCGCACCGGACGCATCAACGCCCCCTCGTCATCCAAGAGGCGCTGGCGCGTGCCTTGTGGGTGGGAGGCGTCGTCCTCGAGCCCGAGGAGCGACGGGAACAGCTTCCGTCCCAGCGCGCGCCCCAGCGCGGGTGTCGCCGCGGCGACGTCGCCCCGCAGCATCCAGATGAGGCCCGCCACCAGGGGCGCCGCCACGGCGGGGCGCAAGACGAGCGGCAGCGACGGGTCCACTGCTTCCGCGGCGCCCTCCAGCGCGTCGAAGGCCGCCACGAGGCGCGACCGCAGTGCCTCCAGTTCGCGCTCCGCCCCATCAGGTGTCAGCGCCACCGCGTCCACCACCGCGCCCCGCTCCAGCTCGCATCGCACGAAGACTTCCTCGCGCGACTCCACCTGCTCCCTGACAGTCCCCGCGAGCACGTGAGCCACCCACGTCTCGGACTGATTGAGCACCAGCGCCTGGACGATGCCCGTGCCCGACACCACCGTGCGCGCGACACGCTCTGCCCAGGACAAGGCGCGCGCCCCGGAGAGCGCTGGCAGCGACACGGGGAGCGGCGCCATCGCGGATGGCGTGACGTCGGGCAGCGCGCCAGGCAAGGGCACCGCACCGGCCGCGGCCACCAGCAGCGAAGGCAGCTCGCCGGGAGCGCCAACATGGCGCGAGCACGTGCCCACGCCGCCGTCGCGCTGGACCCGCGCGGTCGCCCACAGCGACTCTCCAGTGCTCTGGGTGAAGTTCCCCGAGCGCGCCTCCAACGTCAGACTGAGCCGGCGCTCCGCGGACAGGAAGAGCTCACCCGCCACCGCCGCCGCGCGGGCCGCCTCTCTCAATGCGCCCAGGTCCACCCCTGCGCACGTGCGCTCATCGACTCCAGGCATCCGTGGCTCCACCGTGCTCACAGGTGCCCCGCATCATGCCTCATCCCAGGGCGCGCGGTGCGCCTGGCGACCGCGGCATCCCGGACCGTTGATGATAGAAACAGGGCCACGTGGAAGACGCGGCGGCGGATGCGTCAGAGCCGCCCCTGGAGGAAGCACCTACATGGTGGACTGGTTCCTGGAGCGGCGAGAGGTGCGCGAGGCCGTCCACCTCCGCTCGGGGCTGCGCCTCCTGCCACTCCAGAGCGAGAAGGGCTGGGCCTCGTGCAGGAGCACTCCGCGTGGCGAAGAGTGGCGGTGGGCGGACCTGACAGGTGACGAGGCTCCGCGAGGCGTGTTGCCCTCGGAGGTGTCGGCACGCAGCCAGGCCCTGCTCACCCCAGCCAGGTTGCGCGCCGCTCCGGACGAAGCCGTTGAAGCGGCGCTCCGCTCCCTGGTGGAAACAGCCCGCGCCGCGGGGGCCTCTCATCTGGAGCTCCTGCTTCGCGAAGTGGACCGCGGGACCCTGTTCCACGGGAGAGACCGCCAGACGGAGGATCGGCAGCGCCACACCCTGCTGGAGTTCAAGGCCTTCCACACGCAAGGAGGCCCCAGCCTGGACGCATGGCGATGCTCGGCCTTTCCAGACACGGACCACTTGCTGACGCAGCTGCCCGCGCTGTCCGCGCAGGTGGAGGCCATGGTGCGGACGCTGAGAGAGAGTGCGCCCGTCGCGCCCTTCCCCACCGGTGTGCTGCCCATCGTCTTTCCTCCAGGCGCCGCGTCCGCGTGCTTCTTCCACGAGGTGTGTGGCCATCCGCTGGAAGGCGATGTCGTCGCACGCGGGGGCTCGTATCTCGCGCACAGACGCGGCCAGCGCGTTGCCGGCGAGCACGTCTCGGTGTCCGATGACCCGACCGATGCCCACGGCGCCCTCTCCTTCACCTGGGATGACGAAGGCCACGCCGCCAGGGCCGTCCCGCTGCTGCGCGCGGGCATCGTGGACACACCGCTCGTGGATGCCCGAAGTGCCGCGGAGCTGGGGCTGGTGAGCAACGGCCACGGCCGCCGCGTCAACTACCGGCACCCTCCCCTGGCCCGTATGGGCCACACCCGGGTGGAGCCTCACCAGGGCCGGCTGGAGCTGCTGATGGCGGAGGTGCCCCATGGCCTGCTGGTGCAGCACCTCACGCCCCGACACATGAACCTGCTGTCGGGGGACTTCAGCTTCTATGTGGTGGAAGCCCGCGAGATTCGCGACGGCCGCCTGGGGCGCCGCGTTTCGCCGGGGATTCTGCGCGGCAACGGCCTCGAGGCGCTGGCCAGCATCGACGCGGTGGGCGAGGACGTAAGCAACCTCTTCGCCACGCGGGGCTGCAGGAAGCTGGACCATGGCCCGCTTCCCGTGTCCTTCGGACAGCCCTCCATCCGCTTCAAGCAGCTGTACGTGGAGCCCTGGCGCTAGGCCTTCTCCGCACCAGGGCCCACGGCTTCAGCGGCACATCCAGCCCAGGTCCGGCGCGGGCTCCTGCTCCTCATCCGGGTCGAACGGCGGCATCACGGACGGAATGGCGTGCAGCCGGGCGAAGCCGACGCCGGGTTCGGGCGTCAGCGTGAACGACGGGATGTTCCAGGGCCGAATCTGGAAGGGGGACTCTTCCTCCGGAGGACTGGTGCCCTCGTCCACGAAGCTCACCGTCACCGGCTCTGTCATCCCAGGAGGAAAGACGACGGCGAAGTACCCCAGCGAGCTCGTCGCCTCGGGCGTCGCGAAGTACCCCAGGGGCGACTGGCCCGGGAACAGGCCTGGAGGCGCCCACTCGATGGCATACAGCGAGCCCGCCGACGTCTCCGCCGCGATGCTGTCCGCGGGGATGTTGAACAGGTCGAAGGCCTCGCTCGGCGTGTACACCCAGATGAGCGCCACCCCTCCCGTCCGCATGGGGTTCACGAGGTCCGCGGGGGTGGTGGGGATGCCCATCTCCGTGCGCAGGGTCGCCACCGCGGCCAGCGCGCCCGCGTCGCCCACCACCCCTGCCACTTGCACGAGGCAGGACGAAGGCCCCGCCGTAAAGGGGCGCAGCGTCGACGTGGGGAAGTAGGTCGCCTCGGGAACGGGCTCGAAGGGAGGCGAGGGGAACATCTCCGGGGCCCCCATCACCAGGCCTTCCTGTGGCGGCTCCACCCGGAGCTTGTACATCGTCTCGGTACCCGACGGCACGCCGAGCACCTGCCAGACGCCGTTGGGCGCCACCGGCCCGCTGGAGTCCAGCACGCCTCCGGCGTGCAACACGCTCACCCGCGCGCCCACCGCCGCGGAGCGATACACGTGCGGGATGTTCTCGAACAGGAAGGGCGGAGGAGGCGGCGCATCCGGGTCCATCACCGGGAAGTTCGTGACCGAGAAGAAGAACGCCTCCGGGTCGAAGGCGATGCCCGACACGGTGGTCTTCGCCTCCGGCAGGTCCGTGTAGTGGTCATTGGCGCCGGGCGTGGGCGGGCCATCGCTGCTCGAACAACCACCGGAGAACGCCAAGGCCAGGCTGGAAGTGACGGCGAATGCCCTCAGGGAAGTCCTCATGACGGTCGTCCTCACAGGGGCGGAAGGAGGTGCTGCTTGGGCGGTGTCTCTGCGTGGCACGCGTTGGCGCAGTTGCCGTACGCGTTCGGCGTCACGTGCATCGCGGCGAAGTACAGGTCGTAGTACTCCGTGCCGTGGGACTGCACGTGGCAGCCATTGCAGGACATGAGGCTGGGGCGCAGCGTGCTCTCACGCGTCAGGTGGCACAGGGTGCAGTCCGCGCGATTCTGCGAGTACTTGCGCGAGGAGGCGTGGATGCGGTGGACGATGTCCGCCACCTGCCCCACCGCCTGCTCGAAGTGGCACGTCTTGCAGAGCTCCACGTGGTCCACCGCCATCCCGTGGTGCAGGTTGGACAGGGAGTTGGTCCCGTTGTGGCACACCTGGCAGTTGCCGATGCGCTCCGGGTACTTGGTCACCTGCTCCTGGCCCACCTGGAAGAAGAAGGGGTCCAGCCGGTTGAGCCGCTCGCCCATGTAGCTGCGGTGGCCCTTGACGACGATGGCATAGGTGCCGGCCTTCGCGTCCGGCGGCAGGGTGACGGCGTAGCGGGCGGGCGGCTGCGAGTCCGCGTAGCCCGGGAGAAGGGACGGCAGGCCAGGCTCCACGAAGAAGCGCGGCTCGCTCGTGCCGGGGTAGGAGAAGTACGGCAGCTGGTAGGTGCCGTTGGCCACGCGGAGGTCCTGCAGCGGCCCCACCACCTTGAAACCGGATTCCGAGCTGCTCGTATCCCGGTAGGTGAAGATCATGTAGTCGTTGAAGTAGGCCAGCCCGTTGGACTCGCCGTTCATGTAGTCGTTGAAGGTGGGCAGCAGGTCGCGTGAGTGCAGGCCGTTGCCATCCCCGTCACGCAGCGACACCATGAAGTCCACCGTCTCGCCCGGCATGAAGTAGCGGCCGTTCTGCGGCGTCCGGATGCGCACGGCCTGCTCCAGTCCGAAGCCACAGGGCACCCGCTCGTCGGTCGCGAGTCCGTCGGCTCCCAACCGGAAGCAGGTCGCCGGGCGCTCCTGCTCCGGGACGAAGGTCACCGGGAAATAGAAAGGCTCCGAGGGCATCAGGCTCCAGGTGACGCGAATGACACCGTCACCGGAGAGGTCGGGCATGGTGATGGACTTGAAGGGGTTGGTGGCGTTGGCCACCGAGACCTTCACCACCGTCTGGTAGATGGGCTCGACGCCGGGCGGCTGCGGCTCCGGATCGTCCGGGAAGCGGGGCCGCTCCAGCCCGTCCACGGTCCAGCTCACCCGCGTCCGACCGGTGGTGGCGTTCTCCGCGAGGAAGTCCCGGCGCAGATAGGTCTGCGACGCGCGCACGTTGCCGTCCGAGTCCAGCACCTCCACCTGGAAGGAGTCGTTGTTGGAGATCATCCACGCGGCGTTCTCGAAGTACGTCTCGCGCTGGAAGCTGCCGCCACCGCGGTCCCGCCAGGTTTCCTGGCCAATGGTCAGCCCGCTCCAGTCGAGCGACTTGAACCGCGACTGCCGGCGGGCCCAGGTCGCTGGCGCCTGCCGGTCGTTGAACTGGGTGTGCTGGCCGAAGACGGTGTCCACCAGCGTGATTTCACGCAGGAAGTAGACCGTGCCCGGCGTGACGTTGAGGCGCGCGAACGGGGGCGAGGGCGGCCCCAGGGGCGCGCCATCATTCAGCCGCGTGCAAACGTCCGGATAGGCGCCGTCAGGCAGGTTCACGTCTCCGAGCGCCACCGGCTCGCCATTGGGGAGGATGGCGCAGCCATTGAAGGCCAGGAGGCTGAGGGAGATGGCGCCGGACGCTGAGCTCGAGTACGGGTCGAACGCCCTCGCGCCACGGCCACGCGTCCCCTCCGCGTCAGAGACGTCGAACAGGTTGCAGCCCGAGCCGAGCACCCAGGAAGACAGGCATAAGAGTAGTGCGAGAGGCTTTTTCATGTGAGGGGGCAAAGAGTCGTCACGGGGGGAACAGGGACCCGCAGTCTAGCGGGCATCCCGAGTTGAGACCAAAAAGCATCAAGGTGCATCGGCGGCACGGGCGGACGCGGCGGCGGGCACCGTCTGGAGGTAACGGTACATGGCCCGCAGGTCGTCCTGCGACAGCCCGGCGAAGAATCCCCAGGGCATGACGAGCTTGTTGACCTGCCCCTGGGCGCTGGGCGCTGGGGCCAGGTCGCGGAAGGCGGCGAAGCGGGCGATGAACGCTTCTTCGCTCAGGGTGTGCAGTCCCTGCGCGTGGGGTGTGAGGTTCGACGCCACTTCCGGCGCGTAGGGCGTGGGCATGGGGCGCCCTCCCACGAAGGGCGTCCCCTCTTCGTCCATTCCCGCGTGGCACGCGGCGCACTGCGCCACCTGCGTGAGATAGCGCCCCCGGGAGACGGGGTCGTCCGCGGGCGGCGGCACGGGCCCGGGCAGGGGCGAGGCGAGGCCATCGAGCGCGCTCATCATCTCCTCGGGCAGGCTCGAGCGAGGCACGACCTTGGACGATGGGGGCACCTGCCGGAGCCACGCGATGACCGCCTTCGCGTCCTCGTCCGACAGCTCGCGGTAGACGAGGTACGGCATCATCGGCACCAGCACGCGGCCGTCGCGGCCAAAACCCTCGCGCAAGGCGCGCAACAGCTCCGCGTCCGTCCACTTGCCGATGCCGTGCTCAGGGTCGGACGTGATGTTGGGCGAGCACACGCGCCCGGGAAGCCCCCACTGCTCGTCCTGGCACGCGCCGGACAGCGGCGCGCCGCGGACCGGGCCACCATAACGCGCCCAGTCCCGCTCCGTGTGACAGGCGCCGCACGCCAGCACGTTCTCCACGAGGTAGCGCCCTCGCTCCAGCCTCCGGGCCTCCGGGCTCGGGGGCGCCTCTCCCCGGCTGCGCACGGCCTCTTGCCGCGGCGCGGCGGGAGGCGGAGCTTCCGCGGGGGCATCTGCGCGTGGCTTGCAGGCACACAACCCCAATGCCGCCGCCAGAACGAGGAGTCTCACGATGTCTGCCTCCCAGGGCACGCGGCCCGGCACAATCATTCCGGAAGAGGACCCCCATCCGCGGGCGCACGGCCGTGCCGGATGGCAATCACACCTCGGCGGTACTCGGCGGGGAGCCGGTCCGCCTTCGTAAAGACTTCACCCGTGAAGCTCGTGGGATGCGCCCGCGGCCGCACTCCCTCCAGGACCCGCCGGTCCTGTTCGAGAATGGCCAGCTCGCTCTTCAGGAACATGTCCGGGAAGTGAGCGCGCAACCGCGGATGGTACGAGCAGAAGTAGAAGCACCGCATCTTCTCTTCCGACACGGGCGAAGCGATGGCGTACACGGTGTGGACGTAGAAGAGCGTGGGCTTGAAAGCCAGCCGCACGGCGAAGGGCCACGTCACCTCATAGGTGAGCGTGGTGCGGTCCACCCTGGGCGGGACGCCACCGATGGACGGCGACAGCGCAGGATAGACAATCTGCGAGCGCACGCCCCTGGGCAACAGCTCGACGTCATAAGGGGGGACCTCCTCCTGGGCCGGGTTGCCGAAGGTGCCGTCATGCACCCACGACAGGTGGGCCACATCGAGGATGACCTCCACCATGCGCCCGGCGGAGACGTCCCAATCGAGCAAGGGCAGCACGACCGTGGCGACGCTGCCATCCTCCAGTTCCGGCCACTCGGGCAGCGGAGCGGCGGGCTCGGGGGCCAGACAGACCCACACCAGGCCATATCGTTCCGTGGCGCGAAATGACGCGAGCGCCGCGCGTGGCGGCACTGGCACTCCGGGTTGCGACGGAATCTTCACACAGCGTCCGTCGGCGCCGTAGGTCCAGCCATGAAAGGCACAGCGAATGCCTTCGGGCGTTGGCTGACCATCACGAAGGTCCGCGCCGCGATGCGCGCAGTAACGCTGTGACGCCGCGACGCCCTGGCCTGTGCGCCACACCACCAGGTCGGTTTCGAGGAGGCGAGCGGCGAGTGGACGCTCCCCCAGCTCCTCCGAGAACGCAACCGGATGCCAGTACGCGGAGAACGCTTCGTTGTAATGACGCACGAGGCCGTCGGTCTGGCTCACGCCAGGGCGAGCGGGGCGATCTTGCTTTCGATTTCCTCGAGGAGGAAGTCGATCTCCTCAATCTCGTCGAGCTTCTCGGGCGCAGCGGTGAGCTCCGCGGAGGGCTCCGACGATGAGGGGCTTTCGGAGGCAGCGTCGACGGGAGGATGCACCTGCTGGAACGTGTCTTCCGACGTCATCGAAATGATCTCCAGGGGGTGAGGGGCTCGCAATGCTGCCGCGTTGGCTCATGTGATGTCAACGCGGGCTGTCCCATAAGTGCGTCAGGCCATGCGGTGCGGTAGGCTCAGGACGACACGACTGTGCAACACATCGCACAATCCGTCGCGTGGTCCCCCCGGCAGGCTCCCCTTCGCGACTTCACGATGCCCTTCAACATCACCTCCGCTGCACTGATTCTCCTCGGGGCCGCGCTCGCCAACGCCGCGCCGCCGGAAGCCGCGAGCGCCGCCGTGGAGCCTCCAGCCAAGGTCCGGCGCACCACGAAGAAGCCGGCGGCATCGCGCCTCGCCCCTCCTCGCATCACCAAAAAGAAGCGCACCGGCCCAACTCGGGCCCGGAGTGAAACAAAGACATCGCGCTCCGTCTCATCCGAGACAACCGAACCGGCCCCTGCCCTGGACTTGCCCGAGATAGAGCCTGGGGCATCCGTGACACAGGCGCCCCCTCCTCCAGTCGAGCCAGCCCCCCCCGCGCGAGACAGCGCGCCCGACGCGCTGGCGGTGCACCCCGCCGTGGTGGAGGAACACTCGGACACGTTGGATCCATTGATGGTGCGTCCGGTGTCCATGGAAGCACCAGATGACGACACCACCTTCGAACCCTCCCCAGTTTCCCCTGACAAGCAGCCTTCCAAGACGGACATCCGCGAGGTGTTCCGCCAGCCACAGTTCGTGGACGATGGCCCGCCGCGAGCCGCGAATACCCCCGCGGACATCCTCACGCTCGGCGGCGCCTACTTCCAGCGAGCAGAGCTGAGCGCCTCGCGCGGCGACCCGGAGGCGCGCCTGACGCCCGTGCTGCCGTCGCTCGCGGACGTGTTCCTCGACATCAACCCCTCCGAGCAGATTCGCGGGTTCGTGCGCGGGCGGCTTCTCTATGACCCGCTCGACGTGCAGCTCTCCAAGCCGCAGTCGGTCCTGGACCAGTTCTGGTTCCGCTTCGGCCTGGCCCATCGGGTCTTCGTCACGGCTGGCCGCCAGCAGGTCCGCTGGGGCAGCTCCCGCATCTGGAATCCCACGGACTTCCTCCAGGCGCCCAACCCCCAGCCGCTCGACGCCGTGGACCTGCGCACGGGCGTGGACATGTTGAAGGTGAACGTGCCGTGGGAGGAGATGGCCTCCAGCCTGTGGCTCATCGCCACGGCGGACCTGAATGGACCCGAGGAGCAGCCCATCCGCTATGGCGGAGCCATTCGAGCAGAGGTGGTGCTCGGCCCCAGCGAGCTGGCGCTGTCTGCGGCCTTCCAGCAGGGCCGCCGTCCCCGGTATGGCATCGACTGGTCCGTGGGCCTGGGGCCCTTCGACCTCAACGCGGAGATGGCGCTCCTGCAGGACACCCCCATGCGTCTATGGGAGCGCGGAGAGACTGGCTACGTCGAGCGCCCCTTCGGGGGCCCGAAGCCACAGGTGAGCGCCGGCATCAAGGGGACCTTCCGCGTGGCGGACGTCTACCGCACCATCTTCCGGCTGGAAGGCTTCTATAATTCGCTGGGCACGGCTGATCGCGCGCAGCTGACGTGGCAGCGCTCCACGGCGGACTACCTGCCACTGTTCTTCGGACGGGCCTATGGCATGGCCCAGGTCAGCATCGACCGGCGCAGCCAGTTCGAGCCGCGCGTGACCCTCACCGCGCTGGCCAACCTCAGTGACCCGTCCATGCTGGGCCGTATCGACTTCGACATCGCCGTGCTGCGCGACGTCGTGGCGCAGCTCTTCGTTGAAGCGCCCATGGGACCGCGTGGCACCGAGTTCCGCTTCCAGCCCGACCTCTCCGTGGTGGAAGTCCCACCCGTGGGCCTGCCGCTCTTCCGCACGGGCGTCAGCGTCTACATCAAGATGTGAAACGCCCCCCGAGCACCGACATGACCTCGCGAACCGACCTGGACTCGCTGACTCCGGAGGAGAAGCGCGCGCTGCTGCAGAAGCTGCTGAAGCGTGGAACTCCGGACACCGCTCCCGCCTCCGCGCCAGGCCCTTCCGCCGGACAGAATGCCGTGCAGGACACGGGGCCCATCCCGCTCGGAGACGACGCGCGAGCGGCGCCTTCTTCGGCCCAGGAACGGATGTGGTTCCTCCATCAACTGGCCCCCACGTCCGCCGCGTACAACGTGGTGCGCGCGGTGGAGCTCTCCGGGGACGTGGACGCCAGCGCGCTCGACGCGGCACTGCGGCAGTTGCTGGCAAGGCACCGCGCGCTCCGGACCATCATGCAAGCGTCGTCCGAGGGCCACCCCCTCCTGGGCGTTCAAGGCGTTCCCGAACAGGTGCTGGTGACCGAGGACGTCTCGACCGACGCGGCGCCCGAGACGCTGCTGGAGCGCCGACTTCGAGAAGAGGCCCAACGGCCCTTCGTCCTGGCCCAGGGCCCCCTGTACCGCTTCTGCCTCTTCCGCGTGTCCGCCCAGCGCCACGTCTTCACGCTGTCCCTGCACCACCTCGTGGTGGACGGCTGGAGCTACAACGTGCTGATGCGCGAGCTGGGAGTCCTCTACACGGCGCGCGTCCGTGGGCAGGCCCCCGTCCTGGCGCCCCTTCCGCTGGAGTACACGGACTTCGCGGCCTGGCGGCGCACTCCCGCCGTCGCGGCACGTGAGGCGGCCCACGTCGCGTTCTGGAAGCAGCAGCTCGCAGGGGTTCCCCACATCTTGGAGATGCCCACCGACAAGCCGCGTCCGCCGGTGCGTACGGACCTGGGTGTGCAGACCGAGTTGCTGCCGGTCTCCTCAGTGCTGGTGGAGTCCGTGCGCGCGTACTGCCGCGAGCGGCAAGTCACGCCGTTCATGGTGTTCTACACGGCCTTCGCCGCGCTGCTGCACCGCTACTCACAGCAGGCCGACTTCTGCGTGGGCACCCCCGTCGCGGGCCGGTCGCACCTGTCCCTGGAAGGCATCGTCGGGCTGTTCATCAACACCGTGGTCCTGCGCACCCAGGTCGGTCCTGGAGACACCTTCGCCGGACTGCTGTCCCGTGCGAGGGAGTCCACCCTCGCCGCGTACTCGCACCAGGAAGCACCGTTCGAGCGGGTCATCGAGGCGGTACACGCGGAGCGCAACCCGGGTCATTCGCCGCTCTTCCAGGTGATGTTCGACCTGTACCAGGAAGAGGACTCGCTGGTGGGGGCGTTCTCGGGCTTGGGCGCTCGCGCGCTCCACGTGGATACCGGGACCAGCCAGTTCGACCTGTCGCTGACCATCATCGAAGGCGCTTCCGGCTTCGGGGTGACGGTGCAGTACAGCACCGACCTGTTCGAGCAGGACTCCATCCAGCGCATGGTGGGCCACTACCTGCGGCTGCTCGAAGGCGCTCTCGCCGCCCCCTCCGCGCCCCTCTCCTCCATCGACCTGCTCTCCCCCGCTGAGCGACAGCAGGTCCTCTCCTCCTTCAACGCCACCTCCAGGCCCTTCGACTCCCTCGCCTCGGTGGCCTCCCTCTGGACGGCGCAAGTCGCTCGCACCCCAGACGCCACCGCGCTCCTCCTTGCCTCCTCCGGGCTCCGCTTCTCCTTCTCTCAGCTCCACTCCCGCGCCTCCCGCCTCGCCCAGCACCTCCTCTCCCTCGGCACCCTCCCTGAGGACGTCGTCGGATTGTGCCTCGAGCGCTCCGAGGACGCCGTCGTCGGGCTCCTCGCCATCCTCCTCAGCGGCGCCACCTGCCTCCCTCTCGAAGCCGCTCACCCTTCCGAGCGTCGCGCCTCCCTCCTCCTCCGCGCACGTGCTCGCTTCGTCATCTCCCGCCCGGAGCTCTTCGCCGACTCCTCCCTGACGACGCCCCTCGTCCTGCCGACTCCTCCGGACTCTCCTTCTCTCCCTCTGCCTCTCGTCCGCCCGGACTCCCTCGCATACCTCCTCTTCACCTCCGGCTCCACGGGGGAGCCCAAGGGCGTCGAGCTCTCTCACCGCTCCCTCGTCCACGCCTTCGACTCCTTCGACCCCCTCTACGACAC
>Ga0182745_1001714_pt1 | contig 20679 bp, 17 predicted proteins | sample eDN3rd30CKraftBY_FD_128523 | JGI IMG/M metagenome (GOLD analysis project Ga0182745, IMG submission 128523) | Enriched backyard soil microbial communities from Emeryville, California, USA - eDNA 3rd pass 30_C Kraft BY (version 2) (version 2) | ecosystem: Environmental > Terrestrial > Soil >...
CATGAACACCGACCACACCCTGGAAGAGGTCGGCAAGCAGTTCGACGTCACCCGCGAGCGCATCCGCCAGATCGAGGCCAAGGCGCTGCGCAAGCTGCGCCACCCGAGCCGCTCCGAGCAGCTGCGCAGCTTCCTCGACATCGAGTGACCCACCCGGCCCGCGCCCGTCGCGGGAGCGGCAGGAAAGGCCCCGCGCAAGCGGGGCTTTTCCGCTTATGGAAGGTCGTACCACCTTCGCGGCAGCGGCGGGTGGTATTTTCGACGCCTGCATTGGATCGGTCCAAAAGGGGCGGGTGATGACGGTCGGACAGGCGAAGTGGGGGTTGGCGCTGGCGCTGCTGGCGGGCGCGGCGGTGGCGGGCGACGGTGCCGGCGAGCGCGCGGCGGCGGCGGTGGACCCGTTCATTGGCACCGGCGGCGAAGGCCACACCTACCCCGGGGCGACGGTGCCGCACGGCATGATCCAGCTCAGCCCCGACACCCAAATCAAGTCGCGCAAGGAAGGCTATGGCTGGGCGGCCGGCTACCGCCATGACGACACCACCATCGTCGGCTTCTCGCACACCCACTTCTCCGGCACCGGCCACTCCGATCTCGGCGACGTGCTGGTGATGCCGATCGCCGGCGAGGTGAAGTACGAACGCGGCGATGCCGACAGGCCCGGCAGCGGCTACACCTCGCGCTTCCGCCACGAGGACGAGAAAGCGGAGCCGGGCTACTACGCCGTCACCCTGGACGACTACGGCGTGCGTGCCGAGCTGACCGCCAGCGCGCGCGTGGGCATGCACCGCTATGCCTTCCCGGAAGGCCAGCCGGCGCACGTGCTGGTCGACCTGCGCACCAGCATGTACGACTACCCCGGCAAGGTCCTGTGGTCGCGCCTGCGGCTGCGCGCGGACGGCACCGTGACCGGCTACCGCCAGACTCGCGGCTGGGCGCCCGGGCGCCAGCTGTATTTCGCCATGCGCTTCTCGCGGCCGCTGGTCGGGCATGCCTTCCACGACACCGAGGCCGACGTCGCCTACCGCGGCTTCCCGCCGCCGGCGGAGAAGGACCCGGCCGCGCGCGCGCAGATCGAAGGCCGGCAACTCGTCGGCAGCTTCGATTTCGGCGATGGAGGGCGCGAGCCGCTGCTGGTGAAGGTTTCGATCTCCCCGGTCAGCGATGACAACGCCATCGCCAACCTCGACGCCGAAGCGCCCGGCTGGGATTTCGACGGCATGCGCGCCGCCGCCCGCACGCAGTGGGCGCAGGCGCTGGCGGCGGTGGACGTGGATGCGCCGGCGCCACTGCGCACCAGCTTCTACACCGCGCTGTACCACAGCATGCTCGGCCCGACCCTGTTCATGGACAGCGACGGCCGCTACCGCGGCCCGGACAACGCCGTGCACCAGGCAAAGGGCTGGACCCACTATTCGACCTTCTCGCTGTGGGACACCTACCGCGCGCTGCATCCGCTGATGACCCTGCTGCAGCCGCCGCAGCGCAGCAGTGACATGGTCAACTCGCTGCTGGCCGCGCGCCGCGAAAGCCCCTACGGCATCCTGCCGGTCTGGTCGTTCCACGGCCTGGAGACGTGGTGCATGATCGGCTACCACGGCGTGCCGGTGATCGCCGACGCCTACATGAAGGGCATCGGCGGCTTCGATGCCGGCGAGGCGCTGGAGGCGATGGTCGCCAGCGCCGACTATGGCCCCTACGACGGTATCGCCCAGTACCGCGAGCTGGGCTGGGTGCCGATCGACGAGGAAGGCGAGGCGGCGAGCAAGACGCTGGAATACGCCTACGACGACTGGAGCATCGCGCGCATGGCCGCGGCGATGGGGCGCGAGGACGTCGCCGCCGAGTTCGCCAGGCGCGCCGGCAACTGGAAGAACGCCTTCGACCCCGCCACCGGCTTCATGCGCGCACGCAAGCGCGACGGCGGCTTCCGCGAGCCGTTCGATCCCGATGCCAGCGGCTACGGCAGCGACTACACCGAGGGCAACGCCTGGCAGTACTCGTGGTACGTGCCGCAGGACGTGGCCGGGCTGGCCGCCGCGCACGGCGGCGCGGACAAGCTGCTGCAACGGCTCGACGACGTGTTCGATGCGAAGGTGGACCCGGCGGTGTTCGAGCACATGGAGGACATCACCGGCCTGATCGGCTGGTACGCCCACGGCAACGAACCCAGCCACCACGTCGCCTACCTCTATGCCTATGCCGGCCAGCCGTGGCGTACCCAGGCGCGGCTCAAGCGGATCATGGACACCCAGTACGCGCCGCGCCCCGACGGACTGGCCGGCAACGACGACCTCGGCCAGATGTCGGCGTGGTACGTATTCACCGCGCTGGGCTTCTACCCGGTTACGCCGGGCAGCAACGAATACGTCATCGGCCGCCCGTTCCTGCCGCGCGCCACCTTGAACCTGCCCAATGGCGAACGCTTCACCATCGTCGCCGACGGCCTCGACGACGCCCATCCCTACATCGGCGGCGCCACCCTCGACGGTAAGCCATTGGAGCGCGCCTTCCTGCGCCACGAGGAGATCATGGCCGGCGGCGAACTGCGCTTCACCATGCAGGCCGAACCCAACCGCCAATGGGGCACCGATCCGCGGATGCGTCCCTATTCGCAATCCACCCACTGACGCCGGCGCAGGGCCGGCGGTGTGGTCGCCCGCGCCGGCCTCCACTACACTTGCGCCCCTGCACGCGGGCCTATAGCTCAACGGTTAGAGCAGAGGACTCATAATCCTTTGGTTCCAGGTTCGAATCCTGGTGGGCCCACCACGCAACACAAGGTTGCATTCGTGCCGCGCAACGCAATCTGCGCATTCCGGCAACCCGCAGTGGCACTTGCCGACCATCAACGTGCACGGGCCCTCATTGCGATGGCCATTCTCATGATCGTCGTACCCGGGTTGATCGGCGCACCAATGCCGTCTTGAGCGATTTGCGTCACGCGGCACGTCCGGTTTTCCCGCCATTGCTGCGCAACGGGCAACACCGTGAGCCCGCCCACGAGTCTACTGCCTTTCCCCCGCGTTTCCTACGCTGATTCCACACGGCGCCCTGCCGTGGTCTGAGTCCAACGCCTGTGGCGAGGGACCTCGCCTTCAACCGAATTCGCAGCACCGTCCTGCCGGGCACTCCGCCTCGCATCGATGTGCCCTGCGCCGGGCGAGGGCGGGCTTCAGAAACGTTCGGGCCACCGGCGACCTGCCAGCCCCGCATTGCTGCCAGCCAGCAGTCATCTCGTGGAGATCTCATCATGTTCAGCCTGGAAAACACCGCAACTCCCGCCGCCACCGCGCTCGACGAACTGGTTCCGTCGCGCTATGCACTGAAGGTCGGCGACATAGACGTGCTGGTAGTCAGCGACGGCGTGCTGCCGTTGCCGACGAAGATGCTCGGCCACAACGTCGAGCCGTCCGAACGCGCGGAGTGGTTCGAGGAAATGTACCTGCCGCAGGACGCGTTCGACTGGGCGTTGAACGTGATGGTGGTGCGCAGCGGCGACCGCACCATCCTGATCGACGCCGGCCTCGGCACGGACCCGGACCTGCAGCTGCCGCGCGCAGGCCAGTTGATCCGCCGCCTGGGCGCATCCGGCATCGACCTGACCGAGATCACCGACGTGGTGATCACCCACATGCACATGGACCACATCGGCGGCCTGCTGGTGGACGGGGTGAAGGAGCGCCTGCGCCCGGACCTGCGGATCCACATCGCCGCCTCCGAAGTGGAGTTCTGGAAATCGCCGGACTTCACCCGCACCAACATGCCGCAGGGTTTCCCGGATGCGCTGCGCGCCACCGCCACGCACTTCTGGAGCGAATACGGCAGCTTCGTGCATACCTTCGAGGATGAGCACGAGGTGGCACCGGGCGTGACGGTGCGCCGTACCGGCGGGCACACGCCGGGCCACAGCGTGGTGCGGCTGGCCTCCGGTGGCGAAGCGCTCACCTTTGCCGGCGATGCGGTGTTCGCGGTTGGCTTCGAGCAGCCGAACTGGCACAACGGTTTCGAGCATGACCCGGAGGAGTCGGCACGCGTGCGGATCGCGCTGCTGCGGGAGCTGGCGGGGACCGGCGAGATGCTGGTGGCCACCCACTTGCCGTTCCCGTCCATCGGCCGCGTGTCCGCCGATGGCGATGCTTTCCGCTGGGTGCCGGTGTTCTGGGATTTCTGATCGCTCCTACCGGCCGTGCGTGCCTGCTTGCCCCGATGCAGGCATGCCCTTGTCCGAACTCCCACGATCAGCCTTGCGACACCGCACCCCCGTGGTTCCGGTTGGCGATTGCTGGGTTGCCTGTCACTCCCGCAGGAGACAACACCATGAACACCCTTGCCCATACCTCCATCACCACCGCCCGTACGGCCAGCTGCATCACTACCATTGATGGCGTGCAGCTGTACTACAAGGACTGGGGGCCGAAGGACGGCACGGTGGTGACCTTCAGCCACGGCTGGCCGCTCAGCTCGGACAGCTGGGAATCGCAGATGCTGTTCCTGGCCGGCCACGGCTACCGCGTGGTCGCCCACGACCGCCGCGGCCACGGCCGTTCCAGCCAGCCATGGGACGGCAACGACATGGACCACTACGCCGACGACCTGGCCGCGGTGATCGACACGCTGGACCTGAAGGACGCCACCCTGGTCGGTTTCTCCACCGGCGGCGGCGAGGTGGCGCGCTACATCGGCCGCCACGGCACCGGCCGGGTGAAGAAGGCGGTGCTGGTCAGCTCGGTGCCGCCGTTCATGCTCAGGACCGACGACAACCCGAACGGCGTACCGATTGAGGTATTCGACGGCATCCGCAAGGCGCAACGGGAGAACCGCTCGCAGCTGTACCGGGACATCCCGTCCGGCCCGTTCTACGGTTTCAACCGTCCCGGCGCCGAGGTTTCGCAGGGCCTGATCGACAGCTGGTGGGCACAGGGCATGCAGGGCGGGCACAAGAACACCTACGACTCGATCGCCGCGTTCTCGGCCACCGACTTCCGCGGTGACCTGGAGAAGTTCGACGTGCCCACGCTGGTGATCCACGGCGACGACGACCAGATCGTGCCGATCGACGTGGCCGGCCGCCTGTCCGCCGCACTGATCGAAGGAGCCAAGCTGATCGTCTATCCGGGCGCACCGCATGGCTTGACCGAGACGCACAAGGAGAGGCTCAACCACGATCTGCTGGCCTTCCTGCGGCAGTGACGCGGTTCCAAGGCGGGTCGACCCGCCCCGAGCTGGTCCGGCGAAGGATCGGGCCCTCCATGCCAACGAGGAGAACGCAGCCATGCATGCTGCAGACACGTGTGTTCCGGGTGACCGCATCCGCTGGACGAAACGCCCGCTGTTGCCGGCCACGGTTTATGCGGCGGCGGTCGTGGCGCTCTACCGCTGGACCGATGGCCAGTGGATCATCCTGCCGTGGAGCCTGTTGACGATGCTGGGGCTCACCCTGGCGGTCAGTGGTGGGTTCAAGGCCGCACGTGGCCATGCGCGTGCGGCCGATGCGCGGCGAGTGTGGGCGTCGATCGCCGCCGCCAGCCGCAGCTGGGCCCTGCTGGTCCGCAGCGCATTGCCGGACGATGCGGCGGCGCAGAAACTGGTCCATCGCCATCTGGCATGGCTGGCGGCATTGCGTCACCAGGTGCGGCCCGACGACGGCCGGGAAGCTGCCGGCCGTGGCATGGAGTACGACCTGGGCTGCCAGGCGCCCGGACAGATGGCGATCCTGAGGCGCGGGCTGGGCCGGCACGTCGATGCGCATGAGCGAAGCTGCATCCTTGCCGCGGACAACATGGCCGGCCAGGTACTGCAACTGCAGGGCGACGCATTGAAGGTGCTGTTGGCCGAGGATCGGTTGCATGCCGCGACGTTCCTGGAACTGCATCGCCTGTTGCATGAGCTGCAGAGGCGGCAGGCCGCCGCCGAGCGCCTGCGGGACGACACCGCCGCCGGCCGCCATGCCATCGTCGATGTCCTGCTGCCGGTCGCTTTCGGGTTGCTGCTGCCCTTCGGCCTGCTCGATGCAATGGGGCCGCTGGTGCTGTTCGACGACGACGTCATCGGCGCCATTGCGTGCTGGGCGATCGTGCCGCTGTCCGCGCTGCTGAGCTGGCTGTACCTGACGCTGGGCGACATGGGCCGCAATGCGGCGTACTGGACCGGCGACGATGCCGATGGCACGTCCATCGCAACAGCCTGCCGCGCGCTGGAGCGGGAATTGGAGATCGCGCCCGGCGTTGCCGCAACCTCCACCCCGCCATCGCAGCAGGCGCCGCTCGCGCCATAGCGGCGCGGGCGCTACCGGATGCTCGTCACCCGCTGTTCGAGCAGGCGCTGCAGCTTGTGCGGATTGCGCTGCACCAGGACTTCCACGATCCGCTCGCCATCGGTGTCGAAGGCCATCGCCGATTCCAGCATGCCGTCGAAATAGCGCAGCAGGCCCATGCGCCCGTTGAACATCGCCGGCACGATGCGCAGCTGGTCCCGGCGGCGCAGTTGCGGGGCATACAGCAACTGGGCGATGCGCACGCCGCCCCGCAGTGGCTGCGGGAAGCTGGTGACGATGCCGCCGCCGTCGCCGACCAGCACCGCCGATTCGGCCATCAAGGTCTTCATCGTCGCGAAGTCGCCGCTGGACACCGCCTCGGCGAAGCGGCGCATCAGCCGCTGGTGCACGTCCTGCGGCACGTTGTAGCGCGGCCGTTCCTGGCGCAGCTGCAGGCGCGCGCGGTGCACGATCTGCCGGCAGGCGGCCTCGGTCTTGCCCAGCGTGCGGGCGACGACGTCGTAGTCCTGGTCGAACACGTCGCGCAGCAGGAAGGCGGCGCGCGCGTCCGGCGCCAGCCGTTCCAGCACGTTGAGGAAGGCGAGGGACAGGTCGCTGGCGGTTTCCAGCACGTATTCCGGGGTGGCGCTGTCGTCGATGAGCAGCGGCTCGGGCAGCCACATGCCGACGTAGTGCTCGCGCGCGTGCCGGGCCAGGCGCAGGCCGTCGATGGCGCGGCGCGTGGTGGTGGCGACCAGCCAGGCCTCGGGGTTCGCGATGTCCTCCCGCTCGGCGCCATGCCAGCGCAGCCAGACGTCCTGCACCACGTCCTCCGCCTCGGCCGCGGAGCCGAGCATGCGGTAGGCCACGCCGAACAGGCGCGGACGCAGGCGGGTGAACAGGTCGGTGGGGTCTTCCACGCCAATGCAGACGGATGGGATGCCTGCATTGTGACACCGGCGCCGCCGGCCGCGGTTGCCGATGGGCGGACCCGTGGCGCGATGGGGCCGCGCTGTGCGTGGAGAGGGGAGCCGGGATGGCTGCGGTGGTTGCGCCGCACTGCGCCCTCCGGAGAGGACACAGTGCGGCGGGGTTGCCTCAGTGCGGCGGCAGCACCGCCGGCTTGCCGATGTCCTTGAGCAGGAACACGACGAACTTCGCCGGCTCGCTGGCGCTGGCGTTGCGGCCGATGGTGTGCAGGTCGTGCGGGCCCTCGTGGAAGGCTTCACCCGGGCCCAGGGCGACTTCGCGGCCGCCGGCCACGCCCATCACGATATGGCCTTCGAGCACGTAGACGAAGCCGTGTGCATCGTGGCGGTGCACCGGATCGGCACCGCCGGGCGGGTACTCGACGGTGAGGATCAACGCTTCCTTGCCGGGGTAGTCGGGCAGCGCCCGGGTCATCACGTCGTGCACGACCGGCCCGGGCGGCTCGGCGGCGGAACCACCCAGCGGCAGCAGGGCGAGCAGCGTCAGGAAGGGGAGGGAACGCATGGCGGATCTCCTGCAGTGGCCCATCGCGTCGCGGCACGTGGGCGGGATGGAAAGCGGCGCCGGCGCGGAGGCCGGCGCCGCCGGCGTCAGGCCAGCCCGGCCTTGTCCAGGCCGAAGGCCTTGTCCAGCGCGCCCGGTTCGGTGCGGAAGGCGACGTTGGCGCGGTTCCATGCGTTGATCGCCATCACCGCGTAGGTCAGCTCGACGATCTCCTGCTCGGTCAGCTGCGTGCGCACGCGCTCGTACAGCTCGTCCGGCACGCCCTGCGCGGGCAGTTCGGTCAGCACCTCGGTCCAGGCCAGGCAGGCGCGCTCGCGCGGGCTGAACAGGTTCGATTCGCGCCAGGCGGCGACGTGGTGCAGGCGCAGCGGGCGCTCACCGCGGATCGTGGCTTCCTTGACGTGCATGTCCAGGCAGAAGCCGCAGCCGTTGAGCTGCGATGCGCGGATGTTGACCAGGTCGTGGATCGTGGCCTCGATCGAGGTGGCGTGGGTGGCCTGCGAGAAGGTGGCCAGCTTCTTGAACAGTTCGGGCGATTGCTTGGCGTAGTCCAGGCGTGCGGTCATGGCGATGGTTCCTTGCGGTTGGGGTGAAGGGAGCGGTGCGAGGCTACGGCTGCCCCACCGCGGCCGGTAGGCCGGCGCGGGGACGCACCGTGGTGCGCGAAAGGCACCAATGCGCTGTCACAGCCGCGGGTGCCCGCCCGTCTGCCGGGCATGGACACGCCATCCGCCCATCGCCATGCCCTGCTGCCAGCCAGCGAGCGCGTCTGGCAGGAATTCCTTGCCGCGCTCGACGAACTGCCACCCGATGCCCGTGCGGTGCTGTTGCTGCACGACGTGCTGGGCGCCGGTTTCGACGACATCGCACCGCTGCTCGGGCTGGAACCACCGGCGTGCCGGCGGCGGCTGCAACAGGCGCGCGCCTGCCTGCGGGCCCATCGCGACCACCTGGAACCGGGAACCCCATGAAATCCACCTCGCAACCCTTCGCGGCCGCCGATGGCCGCGATTCCCTCAACGCCTCGTTCTCCACCAGCTATGCGGGCGTGCTGGCCTTCATTGCGGTGGCCGCGGAAGGCAGCTTTGCGCGTGCCGGCGACCGCCTGGGCATCGGCCGCTCGGCGGTCAGCCGCAGCGTGCGGAAGCTGGAGGACCAGCTCGGCGTGCGGCTGTTCCTGCGCACCACGCGCTCGACCTCGCTGACCGGCGAGGGCGAACTGTTCCTGGAGGGCTGCAGCCCCGGCGTGGATTGCATCCTGCAGGCGCTGGACGAGATGCGCGACCTGCGCGACGGCCCGCCCCGGGGGCACCTGCGCATCAGCGCCACCCACGGGTTCGGGCGCCGGGTGATCGCGCCGCTGCTGGCGGATTTCCGCGACGAATACCCCGAGGTTTCGGTGGAGCTGCTGCTGGACGAACAGGCACCGGACCTGGCCGCCGACCGCATCGATGTCGCCTTCCGCGACGGCCTGCTGGAGGACAGCCAGGTGATCGCCAAGCAACTGGTGCCGATGCAACTGGTGGTGTGCGCCGCGCCGGATTACGCGCGGGCCCGCGGCCTGCCGGCCAGCGTCGAGGAGCTGGCCGCGCACGCCTGCATCGGCCGGCGCCTGCCCGGCGGCCGCCTGCAGCGCTGGGACTTCCGCGTCGATGGCGACGCGGTGAGCCCGCAGCCAGCCACGGCGCTGGTGTTCAACGACGGGGACCTGGTGCTGCAGGCGGTGGTCGACGGGCTGGGCATCGCCCAGCTACCCAGCTACCAGGCGTGCGAAGCGCTGCGCGCGGGCACCGTGGTCACCTGCCTGGACCGCTATGCGCCGCACGACCGCGGCCATTACCTGTGCTACCTCAGCCGCCGCCAGCTGCCCAGGCGCATCCGCGCGTTCATCGATTTCAGCACCCAGCGCATCCGCGCGCTGGACCTGGACGTGGTCTCGCACTGGGAGGCCCGCCAGCAGGCGGCGGCCCGGGAAGCGCCGGCGCAGCCGGCGTGGGCGTGACTGCCATTGGTGCGCACGGGGCAACGCTGCGCGTCCCTGCGCGGACCTACTGCCGCGGCCGGCGGCTTCCTAGGATGGCTTCCCGCGCCACCGGCACCCCGCGCGGCCTTCCCCACTTTCTGGAGACATGTCATGAAGCTTCTCGTCATCGGCGGCACCGGCCGCATCGGCAGCAAGGTGGTGGAGCGCCTGCGCGCGGCCGGCCATGAAACCGTGGTCGCCGCGCCGTCCACCGGCATCGACGTGCTGACCGGTGAAGGCCTGGATGCGGCCATGACCGGTACCGAGGTCGTGGTGGACCTGGCCAATTCACCGTCGTTCGAGGACGCGGCGGTGCTGTCGTTCTTCGAGACGGCCGGCCGCAACATCCTCGGCGCCGCGGCGCGGGCCGGGGTGCGCCACCACGTCGCGCTGTCCGTGGTCGGCACCGGCAAGCTCGCCGCCAGCGGTTACTTCCGCGGCAAGATCGCGCAGGAGCGGCTGATCCGCGAGGCGGGCATCGCCTACACCATCATCCACTCGACCCAGTTCTTCGAGTTCCTGCCGGGCATCGTCCAGTCCGCCGATGACGGCGGCCCCCTGCGCCTGCCGACCGCGCTGGTGCAGCCGATCGCCGCCGAGGAGGTGGCCGACGCGGTGGCGCGCGTGGCGCTGATGCCACCGGCCAACGGGGTGGTCGAGATCGCCGGGCCGGAGCGCGCGCCGATGGCCGCGCTGGTGCAGCGCTTCCTCGCCGCCACCGGCGATGCGCGCGAGGTGGTGGGCGATGCGCTGGCCGGCTACTTCGGTGCCCGGCTGCAGGACGACACGCTGGTGCCGGCCGGGTCGGCGTGGACGGGCAAGGTGGGCTTCGAGCAATGGCTGCGGCAGTCCGGCCCGGCGCAGGACCGGGCGGCCTGAGCCGCACGTGAGCGCATCCCTGCGCATCCACGCCACCCCCTGCGGGAAGACCCGATGACCGGACTGAAGCCGCCGCCCTCCAGCGTGCTCGACAAATACCACGGCGATGCCGCGCGCCCGCTGTATACCGGCCGGGTGCGGGTGAGCGGAGGCGAGGCGCGGCACGGGCGCGCCTCCGGCGTGGTGCGCTCGGACGATGGCGCCCTTGCCGTCGACCTGCGCCTGCCGCCCGAGCTGGGCGGGCCGGGCGGCGGTACCAACCCGGAGCAGTTGCTGGCGGCCGGTTACGCGGGCTGCTTCCACGGCGCCCTGGTGCTGGTGGCCGCGCGCGCGGGGCTGGTACTCGACAACCCCGGCATCGAGGTGGCGGTGACCTTCGCCCGCGACCCGGTGGATGGCCTGTACCTGCTGTCGGCGGAGATCGTCGTGTACCTGCCGGGCATGGATGCGACGCTGGCGGCCGAGCTGGTGCGCAACACCGAGCGGGTGTGCCCCTACGCGAAGATGTTCCATCGCGGGATCAGCCATGTGGTGCGGGTGGCCGTGGCGTGATCCCGCGCCCCGCGCATCGCCGGTGCACGTTCCGCTTCCATCCCGCCGGATAGGGCGGCGCACCTGCTTCCATGTCCCGCCGCCGCAGTCGCGGCCTGCAGTGGATTGTGCTAACAATCGCGGCGCAGGGTCATCGTGGGGCAGGACCACATGACAGGGGGAGCCGCCGGCATGGATGAAGAAGACACAGTGCGAGGGCATGACGGTATCGCCGCGGGCGTGCCGTCGTACCGCTTCGCCTCGCCGTTGTGGGCGCTGGCGGCGCTGCTGGCCGGCCTGCTGCTGACCGCCGAGCTGGCGCGGCGCGAATGGAAGGTCGAGCACCAGAAGGTCGAATCCCTGCAACGCTCGCTGGCCGACGCCGCGCCGCAGCGGCTGCGCGAATCGCTGGAAAACACCGCGCTGGTGCTGCGCTCGATGCAGACCGTGTTCCTGTCCAGCAGCCAGCCGATGGACCAGGCCGCCTTCACCGACTACCAGCGCAACCTGCGCTCGGGCGACTGGCTCCACGGCTACGTGCTGACCGGTTTCGCCAGCCGCGAAACCGCGCCGGACGACGGGCGCGGGATCTACCGCTACCTGTTCCTCGCACCGCTGCAGGGCAGCGAGGCGCTGCTGGGCTTCGACATCGCCAGCCAGCCGGAGAACATGGACGCGCTGCTGCGCGCGCGCGATGCCGACACCCCGGCGCTGTCGGCGCCGTTCCCGCTGCTGCAGTTCCGCGACCGCCAGGGGCAGGCGGCGCTGGGCGTCACCGTGCGCCTGCCGGCGTACACGCGCGGCCCGGCGCCGACGACGCTGGCCGAACGGCAGGCGCGCGAACTGGGCGCGCTGGCGGTCAGCCTGCGGCTGGAGCCGATGGTCGGCAACGCGCTCAAGGGCAGCATCCTCGACCACATGCACGTGGACATCCGCGACGCGGGCGCGGCGCCGGAGCACGCGCAGGTATTCGCCACCGCGCCGCTGCCGGCCGACGATGCCGCCGCCGGCGTGCGGGTGCGCCGCGTCGAGTTCGGCGGGCGTACGTGGGAGCTGCGGCTGTGGCCGCGCGCGGAGCTGGGCAACTGGACGCAGCTGTGGTTGATCCTCGCCTCCGGCAGCGCGATCAGCGTGCTGCTGGCGCTGTTCCTGTGGTCGCAGGGCGCCACCCAGCGCCGCGCGGTGGACCTGGGGCGGAAGATGAGCGCGCGCTTCGGCGAGAGCGAGGCCCGCTTCCGCGTGCTCAACGAACTGCTGCCGGCGCTGGTGCTGCTGGCCGGTGCCGGTGATGGCCGCATCATCCACGCCAACCACGCCGCGCGCACCCAGCTCGGGCGCGTGGCCGGGATGCGGCTGGACGCGTTGTTCGCCGACCCGGCGCTGGGCGCGCAGGCGCTGGCCGCCGTCGCCGACGACGGCCATTGGGACAGCCGCGAGGCGGTGGTGCTCAACGGCATCGGCGCCGGCCTGTGGGTACATGCCGCGCTGGCGCGGGTGGAAGTGGACGCCGCGCCGCACCTGCTGATGGTCGCCACCGACACCAGCGCGCAACGGGAAATGACCGAGCGCCTGCGCTACCAGGCCACGCACGACGAACTCACCGGCCTGTGCAACCGCCGCGAGTTCGAGCGCCAGCTGCGACAGGCGCTGATGAACCGTGCCGGGCGCCTGGCGTCCGAGCCGTTCGCGCTGATGTACATCGACCTGGACCAGTTCAAGATCATCAACGACCTGTCCGGGCACATGGCCGGCGACCAGTTGCTGGTGCAGCTGGGGCAGGCGATGCGCGGCGGCCTGCGCCACGGCGACCTGCTGGCCCGGCTGGGCGGCGACGAATTCGGCCTGCTGGCCTTCGACGTCGATGCGACGCAGGCGCTGGCGCTGGCCGAGCAGGTGCGCTGCTGCATCGAGCGCTCCACCTTCATGTGGCAGGGCCGTACCTATACGGTCAGCGCCAGCGTCGGCGTGGTCATGGTCGACCGCGACGGGCGCACCCTCAAGGACCTGCTGGCCTGGGCCGACAGTGCCTGCTACCTGGCCAAGGACGACGGCCGCAACCGCGTCCGCGTGCACGGCGACGACGATGACGCCACCCGGCGCATGGGTGAGATGGAATGGGCCAACCGCCTGCGCTGGGCGCTGGAGCAGGACCGGTTGCTGCTGGACTACCAGGAAGTGGTGCAACTGGATGGCACGCTGGCGCCGGCCACCCACGTCGAGCTGCTGCTGCGCATGCGCGACGAAAGCGGCGGAGTGGTGTTGCCGGGCGCGTTCCTCGGCGCGGCCGAACGCTACGGGCTGATGCCGGCGGTGGACCGCTGGGTGATCCGCACCGCGCTGTCCAACTTCGCCCGCCTGCACCCGTGCGGCGACACGCTGGCGACCTGCGCGATCAATCTTTCCGGCGCCAGCATCGAGGACGAAGGGCTGGCCGACTTCATCCTCGACACCCTCGAACGCCACGCGGTGCCGCCGCGCAAGGTCTGCCTGGAGATCACCGAGACGGTGGCCGTGCGCGACCTGCTGCGGGTGGTGCGGATGATCGAGCGCCTGCGCGCGGCCGGCTGCCGCATCGCGCTGGACGACTTCGGCGCCGGCATGGCCTCGTTCGGCTACCTGAAGAACCTGCCGGTGGACGTCATCAAGATCGACGGCAGCTTCGTGCGCAACCTCGACAGCGACCCGATGAACCGCATCATCATCGACGCGGTGGCCCGCATCGGCCACCAGCGCGGTGCCAAGGTGGTGGCCGAATGGGTGGAGGACCAGCGCTACTTGGAGGTGCTGCGCGCGCTGGGCGTGGACTACGCGCAGGGGTTCGCCCTGCACCGCTCCGAGCGCGTGCTGTTCCAGCGCACCCCGTAATGGCGTTGCCGATGGGTTGTTGACCTTCCCATGATGGGAAGCTTTATGGTGGCCGCCATCACGAATGCCTGCTGGTGAGCCGATGACATCCCCGAACAATCCGCTACCCGCCGCCGGTGGCCCGACACAGGAACTGGCGATTCTCGGCATGACCTGCGCCTCGTGCGTGGGCCGGGTGGAGCGCGTGCTGGTCGCGGTGCCGGGCGTGGCGCGGGCCAGCGTCAACCTCGCCAGCGGCCGCGCCACGGTGCAGGGCGCGGGCGTGGACCGGCAGGCGCTGGTGCGCGCGGTGGAGAAGGCCGGCTACGAAGTGGCGGCACCGGCGCCGCTGGAACTGGGCATCGACGGCATGACCTGCGCCTCCTGCGTCGGCCGCGTCGAGCGGGTGCTGGCGAAGGTGCCCGGCGTGCAGTCGGCCAGCGTCAACCTCGCCAGTGGCCGCGCGCGGGTGCTGGGCGATGCCACGCTCGATCCGGCCGCGCTGGTCGCCGCCGTCGCCAAGGCCGGCTACGCGGCGCGGCTGCCGCAGGCTGCCGGCGACGACGCTGCACAGGTGCAGCGCCAAGCCGATGAACTGCGCGGCCTCAAGCGTGACCTGCTGCTGGCGGCCGCGCTGACCCTGCCGGTGTTCGTGCTGGAAATGGGCGCGCACATGGTGCCGGCCTTCCACCACGTCATCGCCACCACGCTGGGCACGCGCAACAGCTGGCTGCTGCAATGCGCGTTGACCACGCTGGTGCTGCTGTTCCCCGGCCGCCGTTTCTACCGCGCCGGCATTCCCGCGTTGCTGCGCGTCGCGCCGGACATGAACTCGCTGGTCGCGGTCGGCACGCTGGCGGCTTATGGCTATTCGCTGGTGGCCACCTTCCTGCCGCGGCTGCTGCCGGCCGGCACGGTCAACGTCTACTACGAGGCGGCGGCGGTCATCGTCACCCTGATCCTGTTCGGGCGCCTGCTCGAAGCGCGGGCCAAGGGCCGCACCTCGGAGGCGATCAAGCGCCTGCTCGGCCTGCAGCCGCGCACCGCGCGGGTGCGCCGCGAGGGCGGCACCGTGGAGGTGCCGCTGGCGGAGGTGGTAGTGGGCGAGGTGGTCGAGGTGCGCCCGGGCGAGCGCATCGCGGTGGATGGCGAGGTGGTCGACGGCGACAGCTACGTCGACGAATCGATGGTCAGCGGCGAACCGGTGCCGGTGGCCAAGGCCGTGGGCGCCGGCGTGGTTGGCGGCACCGTCAACCAGACCGGTGCGCTGGGCGTGCGTGCCACCGCCGTGGGCGCCGCCACCGTGCTGGCGCAGATCATCCGCATGGTGGAACAGGCGCAGGGCGCCAAGCTGCCGATCCAGGGCCTGGTGGACCGCATCACCATGTGGTTCGTGCCGGTGGTGATGGCGCTGGCGCTGCTGACCTTCGCCACGTGGTGGCTGTTCGGCCCGTCGCCGGCGCTGAGCTTCGCGCTGGTCAACGCGGTGGCGGTGCTGATCATCGCCTGCCCGTGCGCGATGGGGCTGGCGACGCCGACCTCGATCATGGTCGGCACCGGCCGTGGCGCCGAGCTGGGCGTGTTGTTCCGCAAGGGCGAGGCGTTGCAGCTGTTGAAGGAAGCGGCGGTGGTGGCGGTGGACAAGACCGGCACGCTGACCGAGGGCCGGCCGGTGCTGACCGACCTGCACGTGGCCGAGGGCTTCACCCGCGAACAGGTGCTGGCCGGCGTGGCGGCGGTGGAGGACCGCTCCGAGCATCCGATCGCGCGCGCGATCGTCGATGCCGCGCGGGAGGATGGGCTGGGGTTGCCGGCGGTGCAGGCGTTCGAGTCGGTCACCGGCTACGGCGTGCGCGCACAGGTGGCGGGCGTGCGCGTGGAAGTGGGCGCGGACCGCTTCATGCACACGCTCGGGCTGGATGTGGCGACCTTCGCCGAGATTGCGCAACGATTGGGCGAGCAGGGCAAGACGCCGTTGTACGCCGCGCTCGACGGCCGGCTGGCGGCGATCATCGCCGTGTCCGACCCGATCAAGCCCGACACCGCCGCGGCCATCGCCCGGCTGCACGCGCTGGGCCTGAAGGTGGCGATGGTCACCGGCGACAACCGGCGCACCGCGCAGGCCATCGCACGCCAACTCGGCATCGACGACGTGGTGGCCGAGGTGCTGCCCGAAGGCAAGGTCGATGCGGTACGGCGGTTGAAGGCTGCGCACGGCCGGCTGGCCTATGTCGGCGACGGCATCAACGATGCGCCGGCACTGGCCGCGGCCGACGTCGGCATGGCCATCGGCACCGGCACCGACGTGGCGATCGAAGCGGCCGACGTGGTGCTGATGTCCGGCAGCCTGCAGGGCGTGCCCAACGCCATCGCGTTGAGCCGCGCGACGCTGCGCAACATCGGCCAGAACCTGTTCTGGGCGTTCGCCTACAACGCCGCGCTGATCCCGCTCGCGGCCGGCGCGCTGTACCCGGCGTGGGGCGTGCTGCTGTCGCCGGTGTTCGCCGCCGGGGCGATGGCGCTGTCCTCGGTGTTCGTGCTCGGCAACGCGCTGCGGCTGCGGCGTTTCAGGCCGTAGGTCGGGGTTATGCCCCCGACGTGGCTTCACCATGATCGATGAACGTCGGGGGCGTGGCCCCGACCCATGCAAGGCAGGAAACGACGATGGAAGACGCCATGAACATCGGCCAGGCGGCCACGGCCACCGGCATCTCGGCCAAGATGATCCGCTACTACGAGGACGCCGGCCTGGTCGGCCCGGTGGCGCGCACCGCCGCCGGTTACCGCGTCTATGGCCCACGCGACATCCACACCCTCGGCTTCATCAAGCGTTCGCGCGACATGGGTTTCAGCGTGGAGCGCATCGGCGAGCTGCTGGCGCTGTGGCGCGACCGCTCGCGGCACAGCGCCGACGTCAAGCGCATGGCGCTGGAACACGTGGCGGTGCTGCAACGGCGCATCGCCGAGCTGCAGGACATGGTGCAGACCGTGCAGGCGCTGGCCGACTGCTGCGCCGGCGACGAACGGCCGGATTGCCCGATTTTGCGCGGCATCGAGGGCGGAGGTGGTCTGTAGGAGCGCACCTTGGTGCGCGATGAAGCGTTACCGACAACCCGGTGGGTGCCGACCGTTGGTCGGCACAGCCCTCGGCGCCTTGCGCCGCCGCCGCGACCAACGGTCGGGCGCCACCTGGGATGCATCTCCTGCGAAAGTCCCATCGCGCACCGAGGTGCGCTCCTGCCGAGGGCTATCGCTTGGACCAATGTCAGCCATTCCCGCGCAGGCGCGCGGTCAGGCCCTTGAGGAAGTTGCGCAGCAACTGGTCGCCGCAGGCGCGGTAGTTCTTGTGGTCGGGCTGGCGGAACAGCGCCGACAGCTCCGGCTTGGACAGCGGGAAGCCGGCCGCGTCGAAGATCGCGTGCATGTCCACGTCCTTGAGCTGGAACGCCACGCGCAGCTTCTTCAGCACCAGGTTGTTGCTGATGCGCGCTTCCGGCGCGCGCGCCGGCTGGGTGTCGTCGCGGCCGCGGAAGTGGACGATCAGGCCGTCGAGGAAGCGCACCAGCGCCGCGTCCGGGCAGGGCTCGAACAGCGGCTCGTCGTCCCTGCGCAGGAAGTCGTGCACCTGCGCCTGGTCCACCGCGAAGGCGGGGTCGGCCAGCTGGATCAGCTCCACCACGTGCTTGTCGCCGAGGTCGAGCATGTAGCGGATGCTGCGCAGTACGTCGTTATTGATCATCGCCATTCCGTCGCGGCCGTGGCGGAACCGCCCGGCGGGCGCGCATTGTAGCGCCGCGGCGTCATTGCCCCGGCGTCACCAGCCATGCCAGGGGCCGGGGCCATAGCCGAACGGACCGGCGCCCTTGCCCTGGCTGATGTGGATGTTCAGGTCCACGCGGCGGGTGTTGCCTTTGTCGGTGGTGTAGTCCTTGCCCAGGTTGATGTCGGCCGAGGTCCAGTGGCTGTTGCCGAACGCCTTGGAGTAGCCGATGCCGGTGCTGATCGCGCCATGCACCTGCAGGCCGTCGTCGCCGGTGGCGGCGGTATCCTGCTTCGGGCGCGGGCCGCTGTGGTCGCCGTAGTAGGTGCCCGGTGCATCGGACTGGTAGGACGGGTCGTTCATGTAGCGCAGCGGCGCCTGCGGCACGCTCAGGTCCAGCGCACCCGGCGTGGCGCTCTGCGCCGCCGCCGCGAACGGGGCCAGCAGGCAGGCGAGGAGGATCACGGGCGGTTTCATCGCGGGGCGCTCCGGAAGGTGTGGCTGCATCGTGGCAGGGACGATGTGGCCACGCTAGCGTCACCGGGGTGAACCCGGCCTGTCGCGCCGCGACCTTCCACCGGCCTGCCGACGGCGCTAGGCTGCAAGGCCTCTTCGCGGCAACACAGGAGGCGATGATGTACGCGGTGATCCTGCTCAAGGGGGCGCAAGGCTATGCGCGCGAACACTGGGAGCACGTGCCCGAGCTGGTCGATTACGAGGGCGAGAGCTATTCGCTGCGCGCCGGCCCGCGGCAGCCGCTGCCGACCGACCGGGAGTGGGAGCCGGTGGCGGTATACGCGCCGGACATGCTGACCGAAGAGGAATTCCAGGACCTGTACCAGCAGTACCGGCCGCAGGTCGCCGAGCTGGCGCTGAAATACTGAGAGCCGGCAGGCCCGCCATTGGCGGGGCGTGGACATCGGCTGACTTATAGTCCGCCCACGCGCGGTGGTCCGCGCATGCCGCGGATGCGCCGCCTTGTCTTCCCGTCCCCGTTTCCCGTTGTTGCGCGCGTGGTTGCTGGCATTGCTGCTGGTCGGCGCCGGGCCGTGGCCGTGCGCCGCGCTCGCCGCCGGCAACGTGGCCGACGAGGTCGACCTGCCGCAGGCGCGGCAGCGCATCGAACAGGCCGGGGATGCGCTGCAGGCGGTGCGCCGCGGGCTGGACGACGCCGACGCGCAGGAAACGCTGCGGACGCTGTCCGAGCGGGCGCAGCAGGCGCGGCGCGACGCCGAGGCCGGGGTGCAGGCGCTGCAGCCGGCGCTGGAGCGGATGGACGCGCGCATCGCCCAGCTCGGGCCGCTGCAGGAGGGCGCGACCGAGGAGCGTGGCATTGCCCGCCAGCGTGGCGTGCTGGAGCAGCAGCGCAGCCAGCTCGACGCCGACGTCAAGCGTGGCCGGCTGCTGGCCGAGGAGGCGCGGCAGCTCGGTGATTCGATCGAGAAGATGCGCACCCAGCAGTTCGGTGCGCAGCTTGGGCGCAAGGTGGGCTCGCCGTTGTCGCCCGTGCTGTGGCGCAAGTTCGCCGACAGCCTGCCCGGCGACCTGCAGCGGATCCGCGCGCTGTACCGGCAGGCCGGCAACACCCTGCACGACGCGGTGGCCGCGCACGGGGCGAAGGTCCCGTCGCTGGGGGTGTTGCTGGCGCTGCTGCTGGTGCTGCCGCTGCAGTTCTGGCTGCGCCGGTTCGGCCGCCGCCGCGCCGCGTCCGCGCAGGCACCGGCCGGGCGCCTGCGCCGCACCGGGCTGGCGGTGTGGCTACTGCTGGTCGGCACGCTGCTGCCGGGGCTGGCGGCGCTGGCGGTGGTGGGCGGCCTGCGCGCGGTATCGGCGATCCCGCCAAGGCTGGAATCGGTGGCCGACGTGCTGGTCACGGCGACCTTCGTGTCCGCCTTCATCGCCGCCGTCGCCGCCTGCCTGCTGGCACCGCGGCGGCCGTCGTGGCGGCTGGCGAACGTGGACGACGCCAGCGCCCGGCGCCTGCTGGCGCTGGCCCGTGGCGCCGCGGCGTTGACCTGGGCGACCCTGCTGCTGCGCGCGCTGGCGCGCGCGGCGCGCACCTCGCAGGTGAGCGCGGTGCTGCTCGATGGTCTGGTCGCGCTGGGCTACGTCGCCCTGATCATGGCGATGCTGGTGACGCTGACGCGGCTGCACCGGCGCCGCGCCGCCGATGCGATGCGGGCCGAGCAGCGCGCCGATGCGGGCGCGGCGAAGCCGCCGCGGCTGCGCAGCGGCTGGCTGGTGCTGGCGCGGTTGGGTGGCCACCTGACCGTGCTGGCGGCGCTGCTGGCCACCCTGTTGGGCTACCTGAACTTCGCGCTGTTCGCCACCCAGCAGATGGTCGGGGTGACCGTGCTGGTGCTGGTGGTTTCGCTGCTGCTGAAATTCGCCGACGACCTGTCGCTGTGGCTGCTGGCGCCGGACAGCGGCTTCGGCCGCGTGCTGCGCCTGTCCACCGGCCTGCAGCCGGCGCAGCTGGAACAGGCCGGCGTGCTGCTGTCGGCCCTGTTGCGGGCAGTGCTGGTGCTGCTGGGCCTGGCCGCGCTGGTGGCGCTGTTCGGCAACGCCAGCGCGCTGTACGACTGGACCGCCGCGCTGGGCTCGGGCCTGAAGATCGGCGACCAGCTGCTGAAACCGTCGTCGCTGCTGTGGGCGGCGCTGGTGCTGGTACTCGGCCTCGGCCTGGCGCGGGCGCTGCAGCAATGGCTGGTGGGCACCTACCTGCCGAAGACCGGGCTGGATGCCGGCGTGCGCAATTCGGTCAGCACCGTGGCCCGTTACCTCGGCATCGTGCTGGCGGTGCTGTGGGCGCTGGCGACGCTGGGCATCGGTTTCGAGAAACTGGCGCTGCTGGCCAGCGCGCTGTCGGTGGGTATTGGTTTTGGCCTGCAG
>Ga0182745_1001716_pt1 | contig 20663 bp, 16 predicted proteins | sample eDN3rd30CKraftBY_FD_128523 | JGI IMG/M metagenome (GOLD analysis project Ga0182745, IMG submission 128523) | Enriched backyard soil microbial communities from Emeryville, California, USA - eDNA 3rd pass 30_C Kraft BY (version 2) (version 2) | ecosystem: Environmental > Terrestrial > Soil >...
CACCGAGGCCGGTGGCTGGCTCGCACTGGCCGATCAACGCGAGCGTCGTGTCCAGGCTCGCGCAGAAAGACGCCCCCTTCTGGAACTCGAGTGCAAGCTTCACACCGAACTTGCCGGCTCGGGCCGCGGCGTCCTGGAGGGACTCGACGGCCCGGCCGAAATCGTCCGAGGCCAGCTCTCGGATGAAATCGGCAACCACGATGAGCACGGGAACCTCGAGCTCGCCAAGAAGCTCGAGCCTGCGCTGAAAATGGTTCCAGTGGGCTTCACGCTCCGCTCCTCGTGATAGCAACAGCCCCCCTTGAGAGGCCGCCGCGACCGGCTTGAGCCCTTCGGCGGCGAGAAGCGTTCGAGCCTCCTTGATCGAGTGGTCGGCAAGGTAGTCTTCCAGCTTGGTCAGCCAGAGTTCCACGGCCGTCCACCCCGATCGTCCATACGCCCTCAGATCCGCCTCGAACGAGGTGCTGAGCGTGGTGGCCTGGCTTATACATGGCTTCATGATGCCGCGGTCTCTCCCGCCGGGGGAATGGATCCGCCATCGAGCAGGTCGCGAAGCGCGGCGACCGCCCCCGCCAGCGGCACGCGCCACTGGCGACAGGTATCCCGGTCGCGGAAGGTAACCGTGTCGTCGGTCAACGTCTGTCCATCCACGGTGATTCCGTAAGGCGTTCCGACCTCGTCCTGACGACGATAGCGACGTCCAATCGCCCCCTTCTCGTCGAAGAAAACGGGGAAGTGGCGCTTCAGGTCGTGGTAAAGGGCTTCCGCCTTCTCCGGCATCCCATCCTTTCGGACGAGCGGGAAGACCGCGGCCTTGATGGGAGCGAACCGGTTGTGAAACTTCATGACCGTTCGCACTTCGCCTGCCACCTCATCCTCGGTATAGGCTTCGCACAGGAAGGCGAGCGTGGCTCGATCGGCCCCCGCGGAAGGCTCGATCACATGCGGGAGATACTGGTAAGGATAACCCGGCTGCTCCTCGCCGCCTCGCTGCTTCAAGTAATCCTTGAACGAGGTCAGACCGAGGCTCCCCTTGTCGCGTTCCCAGCGCTCGTCGTCGAAGTAGCTCAGGTCCTTTCCACTGAACTTCTGATGCTGGGTTAGGTCGTAATTACCTCGATGGGCAATGCCCTCGAGCTCGCTGACACCAAACGGGAAGTCGTACTCGATATCCGCGGTGCCGGTGGAATAGAACGCCAGCTCGTCGGTATCATGCTCGCGAAGACGAAGCCGATCGCTTCGCAAGCCATGGGTCACGTACCATTGGAACCGCTGGTCGCGCCAGTATTGATACCACTTGGCCGACTCTTCCGGATGACAGAAGAACTCGATCTCCATCTGCTCGAACTCACGAGATCGAAAGATAAAGTTCCTCGGGTTGATCTCGTTCCGGAAACTCTTGCCGACCTGGGCGATGCCGAAGGGGGTCTTCACGCGGCCCGTATCGACCACATTCTTGAAGTTCGCGAAAATCCCCTGCGCGGTTTCCGGCCTAAGATAGGCAACGCTTGATGCATCTTCCAATGCGCCAATGTTCGTCTTGAACATAAGGTTAAACGAACGAGGACGAGTCAGGGTCCCCTTCTGCTTGCACGAGGGGCATGGGGCCTGAGCGTAAAGCTCGTCGGTAATCGCGGGGTTATCCAACCGGATCACGTCGGGCACAAGGCCTGCCGAGAGCTCCCCTACCCCTTTCTTGAACTTGTCGATCGCCTTGGACTGTTCCTTCTCCACATCTTCGCGCTCGCCCAGGCCGCTGAGCACCAACTGCCTCGTTTCCGAGGAAGTCGATCCCGAGGCTGCTCCTCGCGCCGCGAAGACCAGCAGCGTCACCTGGTCGGCTCGAAATCGTCCTTTACACTCACGGCAGTCGACCATGGGATCGCTGAACCCGCTGAGATGGCCCGAGGCTTCCCAGACCTTCGGATGCATGATGATCGAGCAATCAATCCCGACCATATCTTCGCGCATCTGAACGTTATCGCGCCACCAGGCCTCCTTGATGTTGCGTTTGAGCTCGACGCCGAGAGGACCGTAGTCCCAGAATCCGTTGATTCCGCCGTAAATCTCGCTCGAGGGAAAGATGAATCCTCGTCGCTTGCAAAGCGAAACCAGCTTGTCCATGTCCATCGCGTCGTCGTTCCTCGATTCACGGAGAACACCCGCGAGGTGCCCTCCGGAGGTGACCTGATAACGATTCAATCCCATTCAATTCGTGAGAAAGGCTCTCGATTCCAATCCGAATCTCACCGCTGGCACCTTCGCTCGGCCGTCCTCACCCGCGGTTTGCCCGGTCCAACCCAGCATCGTTGCTCGACGCCACGATTCGGACTGGGTCCCGCAGAAGTTCCGCGACGAGCTGGTGCCCCGATCGGTTCAGACGTGCCGCGGCGGCGAGGTCCGCGTCGAGCCCGAGTTCCAGGACCCGCCGACCGCCCCGCCCTCGTGTCAAGTAGCGGACCAGGGGGTTGCTCTCCGCCTCGGGGTCACCACTCTTGTACCAGAGCGAGTTGTGAATTTTCGACCATGCCCCAGCAGCGATTTCCGCCTCGTCATTACTCAGCAATGCTCCCATGTCTTTGAGATGCTGAGCCAGGGCGCCCGCCAACAAGCTGTCTTCCAGGCTAATCAGGCCGTCCGTCCCCGCGCAGACGATATGCACGTCTCTCCACTCCAGATGGAGCACCTGCATGATCGCCGCGAAATTAGGAAAGGCCGCGATGAGAATACGCTCCGCCTCGAGGCTGGCGAGAATCGCACGAGTGCCATTGGTCGTGGTCATCACCACCGTTTTACCCCCGCAGACCTCTGGGGTAAATGCGTCGGGAGAGTTCCCCAGGTCAAAACCTTCGATCGGAAGGCCTCTGCGCTCTCCAGCCAGAACCACCGACTCGCGGGGAAGCTTTCCCGCAAGCTCGCGGGCCTCTTCAATTTCCAAACAAGGAATGACCGCCTTACAGCCCGAGGCCAGCGCATGAACCATGACCGTGGTTGCCCGCAGCACGTCCAAAACCACAGCAACTCCACCTCGCAATGCGCCCGGCGGAACTAAGCTGGGAAGGAAGTGGACAAAGACCTTGGGTCGCTCGGTCTCCGGCATGGATGACAATCCTCTTCTAACTCAATCGAAATACCCTCGGGGCCCAAAAGGATTATGGCATGGACCACACCTCGTTGGGGAGACCTGATTCTCGCAAAGCCGCAGTGATCGGACGACGGAACACCCCTTTTCCAACATCCTGCCAAGCTCCCTCAAGACAATCATTTGCCCCAGCTTTCCGAAACTTTCTCTTTCTTAAATCATTGATTTGTCAAATCGATCGCTCGTGGCAATGGACCTCGAGATGAAATCACCTGCTCCGAATTTGAGACAGATGGAGAACGTTGGCGCGTTCCGATCTAAGGAGTGACGGTAGGCGCAACAATCTGAAACGTTCGCCTTCCCAAGGTGAGGGCTTTCGATTAAGGTCTGCCTCTCGAGACGGTTCGACCTGGATTCGAGCTCTCTCGAACAATATGAAGCAGCCGATTCAGCCTGGGCGAGGTGCATGGATGCACGAGCCGATGGGAAGGATTCTCCCGCTCAGCGGGCCCAGACGATTCATCATCGATCTGGTTCATTTTGCGCGTCAGGTTCCCTCGACGCCGGTTAGTCGGGTGGTGAACGTCTCCGCATTAATGGAGCCGCGAACCCGCCACCCGATGCGCCCGTCATGGGCCCTTCTCTTTATGAAGGCCTATGCGTTGGTGGGATTGGAACACCCACCACTGCGGCGTGCTCTTTTAGAATTCCCCTGGCCAAGGATTTACGAACATCCTTGGATGAACTGCGCGCTCGCAATCGAGCGGGCGTTTGAAGGGGATCAGGGTGTTTTCGTGGGGCTCTTCCGGGCGCCTGAGCAACAGTCGATCTGCCAGCTTCAGCAGGCGCTCGAGTATTACAAAAACCAACCGCTCGACCGAGTTGGCGTCTATCGGCGAGCCCTGAAGTTCAGTCGGGTCCCTCGGCCCATCCGCCGTTTATTTTGGTGGAGCACGCTGAACTTCTCTGGATACAAGCGCGCCAAGCGATTCGGTACCTTTGGGCTGACGAGTTACGGAGCCCTCGGCGCGGAGTCGCTCCACCCGATCTCCCCCCTGACAACCACACTGACCTTCGGGCCCATCTCGCCGAGTGGAGAGGTGGTCGTGAAATTGATCTACGACCATCGGGTGCTCGACGGAGCTTTTGTCGCCAGACGCTTGCATGACATAGATAACATGATGCAAGGGGCGATCCTCGACGAGTTGCGCAATGGGCCCTTCACCACGGCTGACACCCCGACTCGAGATGTGATCCCGACCCCGATCTCACTCAAGCTTCATCGGCCGACGGAGCGAGGGCTGGAGACCGAGCAAACGAGTGAGTCACGGGCACGAGATGATCGAGCCTCCCCGCCAGGCCACGCAATCCAGGGTTAAATACAAGAAGCCCGGCCCTGTTGAACACGAGGCCGGGCTTCTTCGCGTTAGAGCTTTCGCATTCCACATCCGATATCGGGTTGGTAGCGATAAGCCAGGTAGCTCAGACCGCGTCGGTCGAGCGCGGACTATCGACTTCCTGGTCCGTGGTCACGCGAACTTCGAGTCGGCTCATCAACCTCTTGAGGCCTTCCTCTTTCGAGTTGATGAAGAGGACGTTGTCCAGAACAATCGCCTTGCGCTGTTCGGTGACATGGAGCACGAGACGGCCCGAGCCCAGAAACAGGAATTCAAAGACGTCGGGAATCTCCTTGTCGAATTTGAGATTCAAGGTGGGATACCGTTCCAGGTCGCTCAAAGGACCGTGGTGGTGGAGAATCTCGTTCGGCAAGATCTCCCAGTAATCCAGGTATCGGCTTGCGTAGATCACCAGGAAGTTGATCCCCAGAATCAGCGCGATCGCGAAGTAGAAGCCGGCGTCCGCGACCGTGTAAATACCGCCGAAGAGGATCCGCGCGGGCCTGAGCAGGTCTGTCTCGAAATAGGCGGCGATCCAGAGCAGAACAAAGAGCGCCAGGAGAATCATGAGGACAAGGGCCACGACGGTGAATCGCGGGAAGTCGATGGCCATGATCATGAGGTTAAAGAAGAAAACCCCGAGAAAAAGTACGCCGAGCAAATTCTGAGGAGTCATGAAGCGTTCGTGCTTTTGCGGAACGCGCGCGGGTTCGTCTGGAGCTCGCTCGCCCGCCGCGACCTCGGCGGCCGCAACCGATTTGACCTCCTTGATCGGATCGGCGGTTTTATCGCCGATGAGCTTCATTCCAATCGCGCAAATCAACGCGGCGATCATGGTCGGGAAGATGAAGATGAGCTTCGGATAAGTGAAAATCCGTATCCCCTTTTCGCGTGAACCCACCGCGGACGAATTCGGGGATGAAGCTTTAGGATCCGAGGCCATGTTGGTTTCTCTCCAGAACCCATTGTCGCGAACGAACCAAGGGCTAAATCCGCGGCCCTTTGCCGCGAGAGCGTTCGTTTCGACACTGGACGTATTCGGCTGGGGGCATCGTACCGCCCCTCCCGCCGTCGGTAAAGTCCCCGAGCCCAAGGGGATCGGTAGTGAGGCCACCCCCGCTACCCACTCTCGTCTTCAAAGCATTTCGTTCACGAAGGCGCATCATTGCAAGAAACGCATCCCACTATCCCAGGCCACTATCCCGAGAAGGAAGACACTCGAGGCTCAAATGGTCGCATTCCCATTCCAAGCCTCCTGAGCCACGTTCTCAGGAATGGGCCTTGTAACCAGCAGGAGCGCCGTATCAAAGATTCTGAACCACAGTTGCGACCTCCAGGAATTACCAGCGAAGAATTAGCGCTTGGAATGGGCAAGGCCAAGCCGGCCAGCCCGTCTTCCACCGTCCTAAAACTTCGGTTTCGATTGAGCGAATCCACCTGGTATTCCATCCACCCACCCGGTATACTTCTATCCCTTGAACTTGATCCAGGTGACGGCAGGTCAAGGGTTGGATCGCAATTCTGAGGAATCAAGTTTCCTCGTCTTAACCCCTCTTTCACCAACCATCATCCTGTGATATCCTGAGCACATGCCGGAGAGGTGACCGAGAGGCCGAAGGTGCAGCACTGGAAATGCTGTGTACTGTCACAGGTACCGAGGGTTCGAATCCCTCCCTCTCCGCTTGAAGTTGAATGCGATCCCCACTAGTGCAAATTAAATGCCAGGCCCCGATCACTTTACTGATCGGGGCCTGGCATTTTCTTTTCTCACCCGCCGTACCAACGCTTCGACATCCTCAACTAGATGTAAACATACCGGCGAACCCAGACCAGGTCTATCGTCCGAAAGGAATGAGCCATCTCAAAGGATGTTCCCCTTTGCTGGTGATTGCTGCTGCCATCCCATACCCGCGCGGAATAACCTATTAGTTTAGCGAAGCCTCAATGAACCCTCGCGAGTCGAAGTCTTCGACTTGCGTCGAACTTACTATCATTCCACACTCAACCCACTCGAAGCGGCGGATCAAAACGTTGCTCTGGTCGGATCACGCGTCTGATGCATTTCTGACATTCAGATCAGATCGGGATGAACACCAAAGGCTTTCAATCTCGGTCTGAGGTCGAAAAGCGAGCCTGTAAATGCAAAATCCCCCTCCTGAAGTTCAGGAAGGGGATTGCGTTAAACCAGACGAATCAAGCGGAGGAGGTGGGATTCGAACCCACGGTAGGCTTGCACCTACTCCGGTTTTCGAGACCGGCCCTTTCAACCACTCAGGCACCCCTCCGAAGAATCTCTCAATCTTATGCTTATGGCGATGATCGTCTGGCTTGAAAAAACTGTGTGAGAAGCTCGCTGGATTCTTGAGCCAGAATCCCAGAAGTCACTTGAGCGCGATGGTTCATCCGCAGGTCCGTCACAAGTCGATAAAGGCTTTGACAGGCCCCCGCCTTGGGATCGGCCGCTCCGTAGACAACTCGATCGATCCGACTTTGCACGATTGCCCCCGCGCACATGGCACATGGTTCAAGCGTGACAAAGAGAGTATAACCATCGAGCCGCCAGGTTTCCAGAGCGCGGCCCGCCCAGGTAAGGGCTAATCGTTCCGCATGGGCGGTGGGGTCATTCAAGGTCTCTCGCAGGTTATGGGCCTGAGCGATCACTCGATTACCACGCGCCACGACAGCACCAACCGGGACTTCACCAACCAAGATCGCCTCGCGAGCCAGTTGAATCGCGAGCCGCATCATTGAGAGGTCCCAGGCATGGACACTTTCATCAACATCAGGGTTCACGGCCATGAGCTTATGCCATCAAGCAGTAGCGAAGGCAACGTGAGTGAGCGGTTGAGGAAAGTTGATCGACAGCGCCTGACCAACCTGCTGACTGTTCGAGATTTTAACGAACCCCCTGAGCTTTGCAAGGGGGACTTGGCATGATTCACGCACGCGTTGTACTCCTGGACTCCCTCCCTAGCCAGTCCCTCGATCCACTCACTCGACCCACAGCTGTTTTGCCTCAGTTGAAATGGGACAACCCGTCTGCTCGAATAAGCTACGACTTCGAGCGGAGGTCCCTCCATGCCCAAGAAAACCCGTAAACGTTTCACGGCCCAGGAGAAGGTCGCCTCCTTCGACTCCATCTCCTGGAGCACACGCCCATCTCCGATCTCGGTGACCAGCACGGCATCCATCCCACGATGTTCTATCGCTGGCAGAAAGAGTTCTTCGAGAACGCCACCGCCGCCTTCGAACCCCGCGCCCGCCAAACCAACGACGACAAGGATCGGAGGATCGCTCACCTCGAGCTGAAGCTCCTGCGCAAGCATGAGGTCCTCTCGGAACTCATGGAGGAACATATCAAACTAAAAAAAGATCTTGGGGAACTCTGAACGGAGCCTGGGTTCCCCAGTCCACCCGCGATGCCATCGTCCAGTTCATCACCGACTGGGCGAAGCGCACCGAACTGCCGGTCCGACGGTTGCCGCACTGGCTGGGCGTGGCGCGCAGCAAGTTCGACCGTTGGAGCCAACGGCTGGGGACACCCAACCGGCACAACGGTCGCATCCCCCGCGATTTCTGGTTGGAGGATTGGGAGAAGGAGAAGATCATCGACTTCCACGACCTCTATCCCCTGGAGGGCTATCGACGTTCGGCGTACATGATGCTGGACGTCGACATCGTGGCCGTCAGCCCCTCCAGCGTCTACCTTGTCCTCAAGGCCGCCGGCAAGCTGGCCCGCCAAGCGGGGCCGCCCTCCCTCAAGGGGACGGGCTTCGACCAACCCTTGCGGGCCCACGAGCACTGGCACGTCGACGTCTCGTACATCAACGTCGCCGGCACCTTCTTCTACCTCCGCGGCCTCCTCGACGGCAACAGCCGGTTCATCGTCCACTGGGAGCTCCGCGAGAGCATGACCGAACCCGAGATCGAGACGATCATCCAGCGGGCTCGCGAGCGCGTCCCCGGCGAGCGGCCCCGGATCATCTCCGACAACGGCCCGCAGTTCATCGCCAAGGACTTCAAGGCGCCTATCATGATATGCGTAATTACCAACATAAAGACACCTACATTCAATCCCCAAGCTCAACGGGAAGATCGAGAGGTGGCACAAGACCCTCAAGGGCGCATGCATCCGCGTCAAGACGCCGTTGAGCCTGGAGGACGCACGGCGATTGGTCGCCGAGTTCGTGGAGCACTACAACACGGTCCGCTTGCACAGTGCCATCGGTTACGTCACGCCAGCCGATAAGTTGGCCGGGAGGGCTGAAGCGATATGGGCGGCACGACGCCAGAAGTTGGCGGCGGCCGATGCCAGACGGCGAGCCAAGACCCCGGAGGAGAGATTTTGCTCAGGCACGGCCCCCTGAGTTACAGTGAGGTGACCTGGGCGGAGGATAGGGCAACGCGGGGACGCGACCCGAGCGCCGACCCAGGTGCCAAGACCGGGATGGGCGGCACGATGCCGCCCCTCGGCTTCCCGAGATTGGCCCGAATGCGATAAATCCATCCACAATTCTTGTTTTCCGTCTCCAGCTTAACGAGCAACCCCGTTTGTCCCGCTTCCGCTGAACCAACACACATTCATTTCACGATTTCCATCAGCTTCCCATAGCTGTCCACCACGTCGTACTTCACCTGCTCGGACGTGATTTTCTTGAAGAACTTCCTGGCACACTCAATCTTGGTGTCTTCAATTAGACGCAGGTCCATTGACGACATGGACCCTTTGGTTTCAGCGATGAAGTAGATGTGCTTCACCTTCCCTTCCTCAAACGCAATCGCCCAATCCGGGTTGTAATTGCCGACAGGCGTCGGAATGAAGAAGCTTTTGGGGAGCTTGGCGTAAACCACGACTTCAACGCTGGTTTCGAGTTCGTGGACGAATTCTCGCTCGTTCTTCGAATCAGTGAACACATACTCGTAAACATGGCGGCTGACCGGAATCGCCTTGCTGAAGTCTTCCTTTGGCTTTTCACGGGTGAAGATGTCGCTGTCGTAGCGATCATCCACCATGTCGTAGGTGAGATGCTCGACAATGACGGTGGCTTTCTGCTCGTTGATGAGGCGGGCCGCCTTGGCCAGGAAGTCCTCCGGGTTCACCTTGTACTGGCCAAATGTCGGACCACTCACACCTTGAAGAATAGTGGCAATCGTACGGCGGGTGAGTTGCGAATCCTCAGCAAGTTTCCCGACCAAATCATATTCGACTGCTGAGTGGATTGAAGCCTTGTGCGTGTCGGTCGTCGTTTCCCGAAGCTCGAAAGCGTCTCCTTGTTTCAATTCGTCGTAGCTGGCGGAGTCTTTTTGCTCCCCATGATGAATCGTGTACTGGAGTGGGGAGACGTTGAGTTCCTTGTCGAGCGTCCGAACGCACTTACCCACCAGTTCCGGCGTGTCGAAGTGAACCGTGTAGGCAGCCTTTCGGTTGATGCGGTTCCAGAGTTCCTGAAATTCCTTTTTCTGGAAATTCGGGCTGAGAGGATTGGTCTTTACCTTGCGGTCATCCTCGATGTCCGGCATCTGAGCGTCGCTGAATACGCTGTCGATTAAGGCAAAGACCTGCTCTGCATGTGGAATGAGTTCTTCCGGAAGGGGAGCAAGCTGCTCTTCCTTCTTGGCATCGTGATACGCTTGCGTTATCCGATCGCCGCCGTCCGTGTAGTCGTTCTGGACGAGGTAGCGATAAATCAGCTTGGCCAGCTGTGGCGTCACTGAAACGTCGCCGGAAGCAGTCTTTAACACCTTGCCGGTAAAATACTCTTCGTCCGCAACACGAGGACGGGCCGAAAGCGATTCGCTGATGTCTTTCTGCAATGCGGTAACGAAATCCTTGTAGCTTTCACTGGCTACGACTGTGAGGACATTTGTTTGGTGTACGGTGGCCGGATCATCCATCCGCTCACCGCGTTGGTTGACGGACAGGCGCATTCCGCGTCCGACCTCTTGGCGTCTGGAAATCGTGTTGTCGCTATGCTTCAAGGTGCAGATGACAAAGACGTTCGGATTGTCCCAGCCTTCCCTCAATGCTGAATGGGAGAAGATGAACCGGACCGGTTCCTCAAAGGACAAGAGCCGTTCCTTGTCTTTGAGAATCAGATCGTAGGCGTCCACGTCGTCGGTTTCGCCCTTGGTTTCTCCAGTCTTCTTGAAGGCCGGGTCGACGAGGTGGTTTGTTTTCTTGTCAATCGAGAAGTAACCGTTATGTGTCTTCTTGACGGGGATGCCCTTCAGGTAACGGTCATACTCATCGCCAAAGAGCGTCAGCATCTCCTCCATTTGGGCTTGATACTCTTCCTCGAAAATCTGGGCGTACTCGCCCGGTTGCTCACCGCTTTCATCGTATTGGCGGTACTTGGCCACTTCGTCGATGAAGAACAGAGTAAGAACTTTGATTCCCTGTCTGAAAAGCACCTGCTCCTTCTCGAAATGGGCGCGAATGGCTTCGCGGATCTGGATGCGACGAAGCGCCATTTCGTTCACGTCACCCGTGGCTTCACCGGCTTGAAGTTCGACGCCGTTCGAGAAGCTCACTGAATCCTTCAGGGCGTCGATGTCAGAGATGACAAAGCCCCGATACTGCTCCAGGCCACCGGAAACGTCGAAGAGGTTGTCGTTTTTCCCGAGATTCCGATGAATGCGTTTGATGCCGCTTGTTTGCTTGATTTCCAATTCCACCTTGGCCATCGGTGGCTTGCTGGTTGAGACCTGGATTCCGCCCAAATAGAGATAAGCGTTCGTACCGGTCAAACCCTTCACAGAGATGCCCCGCACTGCGATCTTTTTCACGAGCTTCTGGTTGTAGGCGTCCAAAGCGTCCAGGCGGTGGACCTTATTGTGCTCGGTCTTGTGCGTGGCCGAATATCGAAGAATCATCAACGGATTGAACTTGACCAACGATTCGACGGTTCTCTTCCCTTCCATCTTCTGCGGTTCATCCAAGATCAGAATCGGGCGGTTGGCCTGAATCACGTCGATGGGTTTCCGCGATTGGAAATCATCGAGTTCCTCATAGATGCGGCGGTTGTCTTTGCCAGTCGCGTTAAACGCCTGGACGTTGATGATCATCACATTGATTCCGGCATCCGATGAGAAGCTCTCAATCTCATGCAGGCTCTTGGAGTTGTAGATGAACACCCTGGCTCGCTTGCCGTATTCTTCGAGGAAGTGCTCGGCCGTGATCTCGAATGACTTCTTCACTCCTTCGCGGATGGCGATGCTGGGAACCACCACGATGAACTTGCTCCAGCCAAAACGCTCGTGCAGTTCAAACATCGTCTTAATGTAGCAGTAGGTCTTCCCCGTCCCCGTCTCCATTTCGATGTCGAGATTGATCGGGCAGACCTTGGTGCTGGCCAAGGCAGTAGACAACGGGAGGTTCTGCCGACGCTGCACGGCCTGAATGGTGTCGAGCAATCGCTGCGGTGGAAATGCCAGGTCGGCATTCTTAAAGCCCGCGACCTCGTCGAACTGCTGAAACGACTGCTGCGTTCCACTACTCCTGCGACCCGGATCGATCCGGTACTGGATTCCTGCCGACTTCGGTTGCCCGGCAAAGCAGTCCGCAACCGCTTCCACGGCGGCGGACTGATAGGCTTGTTTTTTGAATTGCAGCTTCATGCTTACGCAGTCCTATTCGTTCTCTTGTCCATCATTGGTTTCTGCTATGGCGGCCTCAATCAGCTTCCGCTCCCGCTCGATCTCCAGCGTCAATTCCTGCTCACTCGGCAGGAATTGCAGGTACTTCGACGCGAAAATCAGCTGGCCTTCGCTCAGGACGGAGTATTTCGCCACGGCTTCCGACTTGTCGGAGCACAGAATCAGGCCGATGGTTGGGTTATCTCCTGGAACCTTAAAGCGGTCCTCAAACAGTCGGACGTAGCCGTCCACCTGGCCGACATCCCGATGCGTCAGCTTGCCGATCTTGAGATCAATCAGCGGTAAGCACTTGAAGAGGTAGCGGCTTCCCGCTCGTTGAACTCGCGAGCTTCGCCATTTGAAACCCGGATCAAGGCCCGGTAGTTCGACCAGGAAAGTTGCGGCGAGAAGCTATGGGTGACATCACTTGCAGGCAGGGAAACCAATTCACCACCTGTCGGGTGGAGAATGTCATTCGCACCAGATTCTCTCCCCATTGGGAAGAGTTTTCCCACGTCGGTCGATTCTCTCGCCGCCGGGGAGGGAATTGGAAACCGATCCGCGTACTCTTGATAGAAAAGCCTGTAATTCCAGAGGGTTTGCGACGAAAACCCTCTGCCGTACGTCTGAGTCAACCGGGCCGACAAGCTTTCGACGACCTCTTTTCCGTATTCCCCTCGATCTTCGCCTCCCTGAAGCTCTTGAACGATTTCCCGACCAATCAGCCAGTAAGCCAGCACCATGTTCGTGTTGACTGATCGAGCGACATTGCTGCGCACCTGATCCAGGATGGCGGCAACACGCTGAAAGAGATCGTTCCCTTCCGGTCGGCTGAGTTCCTGCTTCTTTCCTTTCTTCTTACTCATATCGCCTTGACCTCCGTGCCGGGCGAAAAGAGCTTGAAGATCTGTTCGACGTTGATCTTTACCGCGTCGCTACTGAATCCGGAGTCGCGGAAGACGGCGCGGAGGGGCTTACGTGCGGCGAGCTTCTTGACGAGTTCTTCCGTGACGTCCGTGTCAAAGCATGCGGCGAGAGCGTTCTCATCCACGAAGAAGACGGTCTTACCGTCAATCATTTCCTTGGCAATCGGCAGACTCAGGTCCACACCCCAATCGAGCAGCACCTGGAAAAGCAAGTCCTCGCATGTGCGGTCTTGCTTGATGTTCTCAATGTGATCCAATAGCTCGTCCTTCTTGACCGCGTCCGGCCTGTAGTGCACGTCCTTCATGTTGGACGTGTCTACCTTAAGAACGCGGAAGCCGATGTCGAGCTTCTGGCCTACAAGACCAGCTTCCTCCTTAACCTTCTTGCCTGCGCGACGGATGCGTTCTTTGCAGACCTCCGAAATGGAAGGCGAAACTCCCAGAGTGACGCAAAAATCGAACGCTTCTTTTTGACTGTTCTCATCGTTACTAAGAGGTTCAGGCAGTTGCACGAGCACGAATCGCAGATTCGTGCCTTGAGCCGCGTTATGCTCCATGATTGCGTGCGCAGTTGTCCCTGAACCCGCAAAAAAATCCATTACGATGTCGTCGCCTTCAATCCGTGCAACCTCACAAAGATATCGAATCAGCGACACTGGCTTGGCAAAACTGAATGGTATCCGAAGCGCACGCAGTTCGTGCGAGCTGCCTTGGTTTAAGTGGCCCTCAATCAGGCTGTTTGGCTTCGCCGTCGTATTAGCAATCACATCACGTAAATATGTTTTTGTGTACACATTCCACAATACGCTGTCACCATTTGAGTCGACGAGATTAGACGATCTCACCTGTTTAATCACTATGCGATCCTTACTCTTCAGGTATGTCTCGCGAGTCCACCTCCACACTTTGTCATCCGCTCGTTCGGGAGGTATTGATGCACCCTCGACCTTGTCCTTTGGGAAAATAGTACCAGGAGGAATGAGCAGTGTGCCATCTGGAGCTTGAACATAGTACCGCTGATTGCTACACCCCCTCAGCGGATCAAGGCTCGTCATATACAATCGCACCAACTGGTACTTTTCCCCCTTGCGCGGCCCATCAGCCTCTACTTCATTGTACGCTTCATAGTTCACCCCTCCGAAAAAGCCTCTGCAAAGTTCTTTGTTGCGAGCATAAGTGAGAACATAATCAAAATTCGGCGACCAATAGTCACCTTGATTGTTCGTCTTCTTGGCGACGCGACAGGCGCAGCCCAGGAAATTCTTTGCGCCAAACACTTCATCACATATTTTCTTCAAGTTTGCTTGCTCATCATCACCAACTGACATAAATATGATGCCGTCATCTCTGAGCAATGCGCGAGCGAGTTTCAAGCGGGGATAGATCATATTGATCCAATCTGTGTGAAACCGCCCATTTGACTCTTGGTTGAGAACTAGTCGGTGTCCGGTGTCACCTGTCTGCTGAGATGCGAGAAAGTAGTCATATCCATCTGTGGAAAAGTCGTCCTCGTAGATTAGATCGTTTCCTGTGTTGTACGGCGGATCAATGTAGATCATTTTTACCTTGTTAAGGTACGTCTCCTGCAACAACTTCAGCGCATCCAGATTGTCCCCTTCGATGAACAGGTTCTTCGTCGTGTCGAAATCGACGCTTTCCTCCCGGCAAGGGCGGAGCGTCTTGGCAATCGGCGCATTGGCAGCGAGCAGGGCTTCCCGCTTACCCGGCCAGTTGAGGTGATACCGTTCGCGCGGTCCATCGATGATGTGATCGGACAACTCCTGCCTCAACTGGTCGAAGTCAATCCAACGCTTGACGGTACCGTCTTCGGCATGGGCTTCAGTGATGCAGTTCGGAAATAACTCGGCCAGACGGGCGATGTTCTCTTGCGTGAAGTCGGGTGTGTGCAGTTTCAGTTTGTCCATGATGCGTCCAGTTCCTTACCATCCGTCAGCCCTAGCAGGCTGCTGAGTTCGTTCTTGAGTGTGCGAAGGGCCTGATTCAGTTCAACCTTGCGGTTGAATTGCTTTTCCTGCTGAAGCCGTACTTCGAGTTTCCGGTACGCGACCTTCTTCGCCCGGATCGAATTCACTCGCTCCACTTGAGCCTTGAGAGATTCACCGAGGAGCGGCGCCAGGGCGATATGCCGCCGCAACACCTGTTCGTAAAGGCCAAAGAGATCGAGTGCCACCGGGAGTGATTCACGGCCACATCCTGCCGCAATCCAGGGAGTCTCAAAATAGGCATCCACGACCCACTTGGCCGAATCGGCATCGCTCGGTCGCTTGTAGGCAGCCGTGGACTTGATGCGATCCCCGTGCGAAAGCTCAAAGAAGATCGGGAAAGGAATCGCCTTGTCGATAGTCCGCAGCACCGACTCACTCAACTCGCCGGTTCGGAGAGAGACGTTGAAAATCTCGATCTCCGGTACACCGGGACGGGCCGGAAGATTGACCGTTTCCGGCGAGAGCTTGTACTTCCAGACAATCTGGTCAATCTCGGCGACAAATCGCTCCCGAATACTCCGGCTGGGCCGGGCATGTTCGTAGATCTTGCTCTTGGGGAGCACCCGGTTGAACTCGGCCTGCTTCGGATAGGCGAACAGCACTTCGCTCATACTCCCTCCTGAATGACAAGGAAGGAAATGAGTTCAAAGTCTTCGAGACCGGAGATCGTGCCGACCAGCGCTGTGGTTTTTCCGCCCGAGAAGAGGCTGTCGATGTCGCGTTCTTCCTTGATGGCGACCATCGAGTGAATCGCCTTATCGAGCAGGTCGGAGTAGACCTGCATGTCGCGGCCGTCATGCGACGCCTCGTTGAACCGGCGGCAGGCAATGGCGACGGCTTCGTCTTTCCCCTTACAGGCGGTTCGCGCGAGGTCGAGCAACTTCTTGACTTCGGTGTGGTTGCTCACCACTTGGCCGTCGTTTGCGATATAGACCAGATAAAACGGATGGAGCCGATTCAGCTGATTGATATTGACGTTCTGATTTCGGTTTCGGAGCGTGAAGATCACGCCGGGTGGCAAGCCCCGCTCGGCGTCAGCCGACACCACGGCATGCAGTCCGTTCGGAACGTTGCTCAAGTCACCGTTGGCTTTGACGTAATTCAGCAGATCCATGCGAAAGTCGTTGAGTCCCAGGTCCGTGATGGAGACCCCGGTCTTGAGATCCTCCATTGCGATGACCTCTTCTTGGAGCCGCCTCAGTTGTTCTTTCCGGTAGGCAATGTCGTTTGATTCCTGATTGAGCGGATTGTCGTCGCCGGTTGCCGTCACGTCGGCAATCACCATACGGTTTTCGACTCGTTCCTTCAGATTGATGTACTCATCGAGCGTAATGTCGGGCCAGTAGTTCACGAGTTGAATGCTGGCGTTGGGTGAGCCGATACGGTCGATGCGGCCGAACCGCTGAATGATTCGCACGGGGTTCCAGTGAATGTCGTAGTTGATGACCGTATCGCAGTCCTGAAGGTTCTGGCCTTCCGAGATGCAATCGGTGCCAATCAGAAGATCGATCTCCCCCGGTTCGTTCGGAAGGATCTTCGCCTTCTCTTTCGAGCGTGGCGAGAAGAGCGTCAGCAGCGACTGGAAATCGTAGCCCCGTTTTAGCGTGGATTTGGGAGCGTCTGATCCGGTAACGCGCCCCGTATGAATCCCGTGTGACTTCAAAAGACTTTCCGCCAGATGCTCGTAAAGGTAATTGGCCGTGTCGGCAAAGGCGGTGAAGATCAATACCTTCTTGTTGCCGGGGTTGATCGGGGACGCAAGTTTGCTGTGAATCTGGGTCTTTAAGTGCTGAAGCTTCGCATCATCGGCAGGTGTAATCTTCCGCATTTCGGAAAGGAGTTCCTCGATCAGCACGAGGTCTACTTCCAGATCATGCTCCCAGGAAGGCAGATCCATGTCGGCCAGGTTGATTTGAACCTTCCCACCAATACTGGCATCGTCCGGTTCGGGAGAATCGTCATCCTCATCCGGCTCGGCGTTCTCGAAAGCAGCGGAAACGTCTGAGAACCCGGTATCCCGTCCTGTTTTCTTGAACGCTTCAATCTTGGCCAGTGTTCCGGAGCAAAGCCGCTCCAGCTTGGAAAGCGTAATGCGAAATGCTTCGACGGAACTTTCGAGACGTTTCAGTAAATTGACCGTCATCAGGGCCTGGAGGCTACGCTCCCGGTCGGCCTGCCGGAGTGTCCCCTTTCCTTCTTTAACTTCGGTATCGTAAAGCGCTTCGTACTTGGCCAAGCGGCTTGGCAAGATGTAGTTCACCGGGGCATAGACGGAGAGTTTCATCAGCGAAAGCTGGTTGAAAATCTCGTTGAAGCCAATCACGTCCGTTCGCTGCGTCAGCGAACAATGAAACGAGAGTGGTTTTCTCCGCTCAGGGAACGTGCCGATGTCCTTCGTGTCGTAAAACGTCTCGATATGCTTTCGTGAACGGGCAATCGTGACACTGTCGAGCAGTTCAAAGAAATCGAAATCCAGCGCATTCAGGATTGCGGACGCGGTGCGTTCTTCCGGCGGAAGTTTCGACCACGCGTTAAACGTGGTCTGGGCCTTTCGAAAAATCTCGTTGATGTCTTTCTCGGTGCGAAGCCGGGCGTTGAGCTTCTCGGAGTCCCCTTCGTAGGCCAGCGCCAGTTGATTCCGCAGGTCGCTAAAGCGGTTGTTGACGGGTGTGGCGGAGAGCATCAAGACTTTGGTTTTGACGCCATCCCGAATCACCTTGTTCATCAGCTTCTGGTAGCGGGTCTCCCGTTCCTTGAAGGCATCGTTGTTGCGGAAGTTGTGGGACTCATCGATCACCACCAGATCGTAGTTGCCCCAATTCACTCGGTTGAGCGGCGTGCCAAAGGACTCGCCCGTTTCTCGCTGCAAATCGGTGTGGCAGAGCACGTCATAACCAAAGCGGTCTTTGGCAAAGATGTTGGTCTTGAGGTTCCGGTTATACGTGAGCCAGTTGTCCGCAAGCTTCTTCGGGCAAAGCACCAGTACCGATCGGTTGCGTAGCTCGTAGTATTTGATGACGGCCAGTGCTGTGAAGGTTTTGCCGAGGCCGACGCTATCGGCCAGGATGCAGCCGTTGTAGGTTTCAAGCTTGTTGATAATGCCTGTCGCGGCATCACGCTGAAAGTTGAAAAGCATCTGCCAGACGAGGCTGTCCTGATAGCCGGTGAGGTCATTCGGCATTACATCTTCCGTCAGGTCTTCCAGGAACTCATTGAAGATGTTGTAGAGCATCATGAAGTAGATGCGTTCGGGCGAGTTCTCCTGATAGACGGACGCGATATGCTCGCAAAGGCGTTCTGTCACGTCTTCGAGCTTCTCCTGGTCGCGCCAAATCTGATCGAAGAGCGAGAGGTAGACGCCCGTGGTCGTCGCGTCGTCGAGCTTGTTCACGAGGTTGGAAACAGCGTCACCCCGCTGATACCCCAGGTCCACGGCCGTGAAGCCGTGAAGCGGCAGGTAGACGGCATCCCCCGCTTCGGACTTGACGCAGGCGAACTGCTGCATCGGCGCTGTACTGCGATTTGACCGAAAGTGAGCCTTCCGCCGCATCCAATCAGCGCATTCCTTGGCGATAGCTTTCTGAGTGAGCTTGTTTTTCAGTTGGATCTCGAACTCCGTCCCATAGAAGCTCCGCTCGCGCTCGGCCTTCGGGATATGGAACTCGCGGCGTTCCTTTTTGAACTTGTCCGTGACTTCACCTGGAACAAAGGTCGGGGCCGTGAAGATGAAATCCAAAGACTCGATCTGTTCGAGTTCCTTCTTGAGTGCTTCAAAGGCGTAGATGGAGAAGCACGAGGCAGCGATCTTGAGTTTCGCCCCTGGCGCAATCGACTGCTTCAGGCTGTCGCCAAGCAGACTGCTGATATTGTCAATCAGTTCCATCGTGTCACCTTCCTCACGGACATACAACTCTTGCCGGAAACGAAATCAGAATACGGCAGAGCTTCAACCTGTCTTTCGCTTTCCCTTCTTGGGCTTGGGTTCCGGGTGGCGAAGCCGCTCCCGGAGTTTTTCCAATTCCGTCCACTCGAAGAGCCGGTAGTTGTTCACGGGATGGCGGTATTCGGTCACCTTCCCTGCGCTTCCCCAACTCCGGAGCGTATTTGGTGATATTCCCAAAAACTCACACGCTGCCTTAACCGTGAGGTACTCACCTTCTATCTCAGGCATTGCTCAACTCCATCTCGTCAATGACTACCCCGCAGCCCGCAGGCATCATACCTTACCAATCCTTGTGAAGCTTGCCAATTCGACCGCCACAGAAGCGAAAAGGATCCGGTGGCCATGTCGGAGCCTGACCTGGCCTTAACCAGAGACTCGACTGGCCCAGGCAGAGCCACAGTTATTGCCTGAAATCAGATGGTCTTAGGCGGCCGGTGTGCGGCTGCGGGTTTGAAATGTCACGCAAGGCCCGTCCAAGCGGAATTGCGCTGCCCAATGGCTTTGAGGGAAATAGTCGCACCACCGGTGCAACTATTCGAACATCGAGAGGCTTCTCGTCCATTCAGGAATCTGACTATTGGGGGCCTCACTTCCTGCACGCGTTCCGATTGTGCCACACCGGTCAAGGGCCGCCCGCGGCTGCTGCTCGCGGGGCAAGCCCCGCGAGACTTCCCCTTGACTCGGTGTTTAGCACGAGTCGGCGTATGCAAGTCATTCTGGCTTGCCAGAAATAACACATTTAATGATTGAGAAAATATATAACTCAGCTAACTGTCAAAGAAAATGATCATTGGAAGACACGCATCCGCCGCAAAGTCGATCTGACAATCGAGAACTTGTTGGCAAAGAGCGATAGTCATTATTTGACTGTACGCGTTCACGAGTTGGAACTTGACAAAGCTGTGCTGAGGCCGTCATGTACCAGTCTATGACTTGGGCCAGCACAATCGTTCCAGAATTGTGGCAGACTCTTCCCGAGGAGCTTCAACCACGGCTCCTGGCATGGATCACTTCATTCGAAGCACGCATCGCAACCCTGGAAACTCAGAACGCCGAGTTGAAAGCCCAGAACGCCGAGTTGAAAGCCCAGAACGCTGAGTTAAAGGCACCCCTGAATCAAAACTCGTCCAACTCCTCTCGCCCTCCTTCCAGTGATCCTCCCTCGCTCCAGTACAAGCCGGCCCCTCCACGCAAGCCTTCCTCAAAAACGCCGGGCGGACAACCAGGCCACCACCGCAACCAACGCGTTCGACTCCAACCCGACCAGATCCTTGAGGTGAAACCTCATCACTGCCGACGATGTGGGAAAGCCCTTCAGGGCGAGGACTCAGAGCCTCTGATTCATCAAGTCTTCGAGGTCCCCAAGATCCGACCTCACGTGGTTGAGCACCGTTTGCATCGATTGACTTGCCCACAGTGCGGGACCACCACTCGCGGCGTACTCGCTCCAGAGGAACAACCGGCTCATGGCCCTCGTGCCCAAGCGATTTGTGCCTCGCTGGTCGGGGCCGGACACATGGGAAAACGCGTGGTGAGTCGGACCATGATGGATCTGTTCGGCTTGCCGATCCGTCCCGCGATGGTCTGTAAATTGGAACGACACACAGCGGCGGCCCTGGCTCCGATTCATGCCGAAGCGATCGAAGCGGTTCGCCAACACCCCACCAACGTGGA
>Ga0182745_1001718_pt1 | contig 20648 bp, 17 predicted proteins | sample eDN3rd30CKraftBY_FD_128523 | JGI IMG/M metagenome (GOLD analysis project Ga0182745, IMG submission 128523) | Enriched backyard soil microbial communities from Emeryville, California, USA - eDNA 3rd pass 30_C Kraft BY (version 2) (version 2) | ecosystem: Environmental > Terrestrial > Soil >...
CCGAGCTGGTGCGCGCGATGGCCCAGATCAAGGCCATCGAGAAACTGCGCAAGATCAAGCAATAGCCGGCCGGCCCAGGTAGCCGCGGACCCGGCCTGACGAAATCTTCGCAATCGACCAATGCGCCCGCCGGGGCGCATTGTCGTTTTGGAGTTGCCGCCAGCGTAAGCTCACGCTACGGCGGGTAGTTTCAGCCAAATACGTCAGATCATTCCAGAGTCGACATCCCAGAGTCCAAATTCATGAGCAGCGGACCCCTTTCCGGCCCAGACGCGGCCAGCGGCACCTCCAGTGCCTCGGTGCCCCATGCCGTAGCTCCATTGAGCATCGTGATTCTGGCGGCGGGCCAGGGCAAGCGCATGAAGTCCGACCTGCCCAAGGTGCTGCAGCCCCTGGCGGGCCGGCCCATCCTGGCGCACGTGCTCGACGCGGCCAAGACGCTGGGCGCCGAAGCCATCCACGTGGTTTACGGGCATGGCGGTGACCAGGTGCGCGCGGCGCTGGCCGACGAGCCGGTCCATTGGGTGCAGCAGGCCGAACAATTGGGCACCGGTCATGCGGTAGCCCAGGCCATGCCGGCGATTCCGGATCATCACCGGGTGTTGATCCTGTATGGTGATGTGCCATTGGTGCGGCCGGCCACTTTGCAGCAGCTGATCGAGCGCTGCGACGAGCGCTCGCTCGGACTGCTGACCGTGGTGCTGGCCGACCCCAGCGGCTATGGCCGCGTGGTACGCGATGGCGCGAGCAACGTGGTGCGCATCGTCGAGCAGAAGGATGCGAATACCAAGGAGCGCGCCATCAACGAGATCAACACCGGCCTGCTGGCGGTGTCCGCGCGTTCGCTGCGTAAATGGCTGAGCGCCCTCAAAAATGACAATGCGCAAGGCGAGTACTACCTGACCGACATCATTGTCATGGCGGTGCGTGATGCGGTGCGCATCGGCGCCGTCGTGGCTGCCACGGAAGCGGAAGTGCTGGGGGTAAACGACAAGGTGCAACTGGCGCAGCTCGAAGCGGCGCTGCGTGCCCAGCGGGCCACCGAGTTGATGCTGCAAGGAGTCACCTTGGCCGATCCGGCGCGCGTCGATATTCGGGGCGCGGTCACGGTGGGGCGGGATGTGTTCGTGGACGTGAACGTGGTGCTGGTCGGCTCGGTGAGCCTGGGCGATCGGGTACGGATCGGTCCGAACTGCTACCTCAAGGACTGTCGTATCGAAGCGGACACCGAAATTCATCCCAATTGCGTGATCGATCGGGCCCGCGTGGGCGCCCGCAATTCCATCGGCCCGTTCGCCCGGCTGCGGCCGGACAGCCTGTTGCACGAGGATGTCCACATCGGCAATTTCGTCGAAGTGAAGAAAAGCGAGATCGGCGCCGGCAGCAAGGCCAATCATCTGACCTATCTGGGCGATGCCAGCGTCGGCAGCAAGGTCAACGTGGGGGCCGGCACCGTGACGGTCAACTACGACGGGGTCAACAAGCATCGCACCGAAATCGGCGATGGTGCCTTCGTCGGCTCCGGTTCCATGCTGGTGGCACCGCTGAAAATCGGCGCCAACGCCAATACCGGGGCCGGTTCGACCCTGACCAAGGATGCCCCCGAAGGCAAGCTGACCCTGGCGCGTGCCCGCCAGGTGACCATCGAGGGCTGGAGTCGGCCGCGCAAACCATAGGCTGGCCGTAGCCCCCTGATTTGTGGCCTGGCCCATCGTCCCTGGCAGCCCTTCGGCAGCCAGGCTCCCGGTGTCCTCAAGTCCACCACAGAGCTGCCGCCTGGACCCGGACCAAGGCCTATTCCCGGGGCCGGGTCACGGATTTAAAGGGCCGGCTCCAGTACAATGGGCTTTGCGAGCTTGATTCAAGTTTTTCCAACATCCCGTTCTCAATACCCCCCAGGATCACCTCATCATGTGTGGAATCGTCGGCGCCGTCGCTGATCGCAACATCGTTCCCATTTTGATCGAAGGCTTGCGCCGGCTCGAATACCGGGGTTATGACTCGGCGGGCGTGGCGGTGCTCAACGGTACCGGCCATCTCAGCCGGGTGCGCGCCGTAGGCAAGGTGCAAAGGCTGCAGGACGCCATGCTCGAGACGCCCACCGACGGCCGTCTCGGCATCGCACATACGCGCTGGGCGACGCATGGCGTGCCTTCGGAGCGCAACGCGCATCCGCACATCTCGCGCGACGGTATCGCCATCGTGCACAACGGGATCATCGAGAATCACGAAGAACTGCGTGAGGAACTGGTGCGGTTGGGGTACACCTTCAGCTCCGAGACCGATACGGAAGTCATCGCGCATCGCATCCATCACCACAAGCAGAAACTGGGCGATATTTTCCGCTCGGTGCGTGCGACCGTGGCGGAGCTGGAAGGCGCCTATGCGTTGGCGGTGGTGTCCGAAGACAGTCCCGACAGCATCATCCTGGCCCGGGCCGGCTGTCCGGTGGTGGTGGGGGTCGGTGAAGGGGAGAACTTCGTCGCGTCCGACGTCTCGGCCCTTCTGCCCGTGACGCGCAAATTCATTTTCCTCGAGGAAGGCGACGTGGCGGAGATTCGCCGTCAAGGCGTGCGCATTCTCGATGCGGAAGGCAACAGCGCGCAGCGACCGGTCCGCGAGAGCTCACTATCGGCTGACGCCGCCGAGAAGGGGGATTACCCCCACTACATGCTCAAGGAAATCTTCGAGCAACCGCGCGCCATCGCACAGACCCTCGAAGAGCGCGTGGCGGGCGGCAAGCTGCTCGAAGCGGCCTTCGGTCCGTTGGCCACTGAAGTGTTTCGTCGCACCGAGGCCGTGCAGATCGTCGCCTGCGGCACCAGCTATCATGCCGGCGCGGTCGCCAAGTACTACATCGAGCAGATCGCGCGTCTGCCCTGTTGGGTCGAGATCGCGAGTGAATATCGCTATCGCAATCCAGTGGTGCCGAAGAACACGCTGTTCGTCACCATTTCGCAGTCCGGCGAAACCGCCGACACGCTGGCGGCGTTGCGCATGGCCAAGCAATCCGGCTACCTGTCCAGCCTGGCCATCTGCAACGTGCCGGAGAGTTCGCTGGTACGGGAGTCCGATCTTGTGCTGCTGACGCGCGCCGGTCCGGAAATCGGCGTCGCCTCGACCAAGGCATTCACCACCCAGCTGGCTGCCTTGGGCATGCTGGTGATCGCGCTGACCAAGTTCAACGGCGCGGCGGATGCCGAGCGCGAGCGGGGCCTGGTGCAGCGGCTGCTGGAAATTCCGGGCCTGGTGGAGAAGACCCTGCACCTGGAGCCGGCCATCAAGGAACTGGCCAAGCGGTTTGCCGACAAGCAGCACGCGCTGTTTCTGGGCCGCGGCCAGATGCACCCGGTCGCCATGGAGGGAGCGCTCAAGCTCAAGGAGATTTCCTACATCCATGCCGAGGCCTACGCCGCGGGCGAGCTCAAGCACGGTCCACTGGCGCTGGTGGATCACGACATGCCGGTGGTGGTGGTGGCGCCCAACAACGATCTGTTGGAGAAGCTCAAGTCCAACCTGCAGGAGGTGCGGGCGCGCGGCGGTGAGCTGGTCGTGTTCGCCGATCCGGACTCGGGCATGGAGTCTTCAGAGGGGGTCACCATCCTGAACATGCCCAAGCATGTCAGCCATTTTCAGGCGTCGGCCGTTTACAGCATCCCGTTGCAGCTGTTGGCGTATCATTGCGCCCTGCTGCGCGGCACCGATGTCGATCAGCCGCGCAACCTGGCCAAATCGGTCACCGTCGAGTAGAGCCATCTTTCATGCAAATCGCCCAGGACGCCGTCGTCTCCATTCACTACACCTTGACCAACGACAAAGGGGAGACCCTGGACAGTTCGGCGGGCGGTGAGCCGCTGGTCTATCTGCAGGGCCACGGCAATCTGATTCCCGGGCTGGAGAATGCTCTGAACGGGAAACAGGCCGGCGACAAGCTCACCGTCAAGGTGAGCCCGGCCGAGGGTTATGGCGAGTACGACAAGAACCTGGTGCAGCGCGTGCCGCGCCGTTCGTTCCGCGGCATCGCCGAGGTGCGCGTCGGTATGCAGTTCCAAGTGCAATCCGAGCACGGACCGCGTGCCGTGACCGTCACTCAGGTGGTGGGAGACATGGTCACGGTCGACGGCAATCATGAACTGGCCGGCCAGACTCTGAACTTCGATGTGGAAATCGTCGAGGTGCGTGCCGCTACGCAGGAAGAGTTGGAGCACGGCCACGTGCACGGTCCCGGCGGCCATCACCATTAGCTAGCTGATGCACCAACGGTGTGCGGCGGCTAGTGCTTGCTGCCCCGTCTTGAGGAATCCCCGCGATACCCCCGCGGACTTCCCTGACATGTTCCCGTCATCGCGCAGGCGTAGTATGAGTTACGCGGCTGGCACGGCCCGTGCTTGTCCGCAAACCGATGCTTCAATCGGTCGGAGGCCCACTATGCCAGTATCTCCCCAGACCCCATCTCTCCAAACCTCTTCTCCCGCCCGTGCCCCGGTAGTGCCGGACACTGTGTCCAAGACCGCAGCTCCCCAGGTCACCGTCAAGCGATCTCGGGCGCGCAAGACTCCCGGCCAGAAATCTCCGGACCAGAAATCTCCGGATAAGACATCCAAGGTGGCCGCCGAGACCAGCACTGCTGCGCAGGCAAATGCAAGCGCCGGCGTCGGCACCACTCCGCCCGAGCTGACGGGCATGATCGCTACGGCCGCCTACTTCATTGCCGCGCAACGCAATTTTGCCCCCGGCAGGGAATTGGACGACTGGCTGGAAGCGGAACGCCACATCATGGGACGGCTCAAGCCGCGGGCGGGTCTGGCAGCGCGTCATTCCGCGGCCTGAGGCGCCCGGCATCGAGCCCCTCGATGCCACGACTGTCAGTCAGCGTGCTTGCGGGTTGCCGAAGTTGCATCCCGGGGGCGATTCTGCCCATCCTGCGTCGTGATGGCTGCAGGAGGGGTTGGGGCATGCTGTACATTCGTCATCTTCTCGACACCAAGGACCCACAAGTCTGGTCGATCGCACCCGAGGCACCGGTACTCGATGCCATCCGCCTGATGGCCGAGCGCAGGGTCGGTGCGCTGCCGGTCATGCAGGGCGGCGAGTTGCTCGGGATAGTTTCCGAGCGTGACTATGCGCGCAAGGTGATCTTGATGGGGCGCTCCAGCGCCAATACTCCGGTGCACGACATCATGAGCGCGCCGGTCACGACCATCGGACCCGACGAAGCGGTACATCGCTGCATGGCCATCATGACCGAACAGCGTATCCGGCACCTGCCGGTGCTGGCGCACGGCAGGATGGTCGGCATCGTGTCCATCGGCGATCTGGTGAAGGCCGTGATCGAAGAACAACAGGAAACCATCAGCCAACTGGAGCGCTATATCGCCACCTGAAGGCAGGACTGGGCCGGATGCGTGTCGGATACTAGAGTCCGAGCAGGCGCTGAATGTATTCCTTGGACAGGCCCGGTGCCTCGAAGCCCGTGGTCAGGTGGGCCCGGTCGCAAAACGGTTGGGTTTTGGACCTGCCGCAGCGGCACAGCTGGGTCACCGGGCCGCAGATGCCCAGCTCGACTCCATTGCTGTCATGCAACGTGAAATTGCCGCCAATGAAGCATGGACCATTCTCCAGAGGCAGCACGCGCAGCGGACCGGTGGCGGATTCGACCTTGGATTGAAGCGGTTGCGCCGTACCGGCCTCTTGGAACATGGCGGCTTCATGGCTGTTGTCGCAGAACGGCTGGTTAGCCGACTCTCCGCAGCGACATAGCGCCACCCGCGTTTCCATGACCGGTGGCTGGTCGGGGGCATGGATCTCCAGATTGCCATGTAAGTTGATCGGACCCAGAGCCGATGAGCGTGCCGCATTGCGTTCCGGCACGGCCTCTTCGGGTTTGCCGTCCTTGCGGCGATACTGCAGCGCCCCAGTGGGGCACTCCTCGATGGCGCGCGCAATGTCGTCGGCGCTCGCCAGCGTGGCATCGATCCAGCGGCGCCGGGTCAGGTTGAAGACCTCCGGTTGGCGACGAATGCATTCCAGCGCATGAGTGCAGCGCCTGCGCTCATAGCTGATGGTGATGCTGTCGGCCTCGTAATGGTGGATTTTTCTCCGTGGAGGCATGCGGGAACCTGTGGGCGACGGGATTACGAGGCGACGATCGCTGGATCGTGAATGGACTGGCCCATTCTACCAAAGGGCCATGCCGCGGCCTTCTGGACCATTTTACGACCCATCGTAAAATGGTCTGGACTATTTTACGATGGGTCGTAAAATGGTCCCAGGCGTTGGGGAGTGCATTTTATGGCTGAAATACGCCTCTACGATCATATCCTCCAGGATCATTTCGCGCGCAATCGCCAAATGGCGCTGGTCAGCGGGCCGCGCCAGGTTGGGAAGACCACAACGTGCCGCTCTCTCGGCAACGATTACCTCAATTGGGACAACACTGACGACCGGCGGGTCATCGTCCAGGGGCCTGCCGCCGTTGCCCACCGACTGGGCCTGGAACGACTCGCCGCCCAGTTGCCGGTTGCGGTATTCGACGAATTGCACAAGAACCGCAAGTGGAAAGGCTTCCTCAAGGGCTTTTTCGATACGTATGGTGACCAAGTACGCATCCTGGTGACGGGCAGTTCACGGCTGGATGTGTTCCGGCGCGGCGGTGACAGCCTCATGGGACGCTACTTTCTCTACAGGATGCATCCCTTTAGTGTGGCCGAGCGGTTACGTACCGCCATGCCGGTTAGTGTGGTGCAGCCGCCAGCGGCGTTGGAGGACGAGGAATGGATAGCTCTATGGAAACACGGCGGTTTCCCGGAGCCCTTCCTGCGTCGGGAGACCACCTTTACAGTCAGGTGGCGCGGACTACGTCACGACCAGCTTATGAAGGAAGACGTCCGCGAGGTGGCTCAGGTACAGGACCTCGCTGCACTCGAGCATTTAAGCACTTTGCTGGCCGAGCGCACCGGGCAGCAGCTGATTTTTTCGAATCTCGCCCAGGAAGTGGGCGTGGCTGTCGACACAGTGCGGCGATGGGTGGATTTGCTCGAGCGGTTGCATTTTGGCTTTCGCGTGCGGCCATGGTTTACCAATGTCACGAAGGCCTTGCGCAAGGAACCCAAATGGTTTTTGCGCGACTGGTCCGGAATCGAAGACGCCGGTGCGCGCGCTGAAACATTCGTGGCGTGCCACCTGTTGAAAGCCGTGGAAGGCTGGTCGGATCTGGGGTTGGGTCGGTTCGAGCTGCGCTATCTGCGCGACAAGCTCAAGCGGGAAGTGGATTTCCTCGTGGTTCGAGACCGAAAGCCATGGTGTCTGGTCGAGGTCAAAGCGAGTGACACACGCGTTTCCGATTCGCTGCGCTACTTTCAGGACGCCACGCGAGCGGCACATGCGTTTCAAGTGGTAATGGAAATGCCCTACGTCGAAGCGGATTGCTTCAAGCGCACCGATCCCGCGGTCGTTCCCGCGAAGACCTTTCTGAGTCAGCTCCTGTAGCAGCGAGCAGAGAGGGCCCGGCGATAGCCGGGCCCCCGTGGGCTTTCCAATCAGCGGTTTTACGGTCAGCCGCCAGCGGTGGCGACGGGCATGGAGTCGTCGATCAGGCCGCGCTGCAGTGCGCGGTTGACGGCGCTGATCACCGCGAGAAGCGAGGCGGTCACGATGTTCTCGTGAATGCCAACCCCGAACAGGGTGGTGCGGGCAGGCGTGGTGATTTCGACGCATGCCATCGCACGGGCGTTGCTGCCGGTACCGATGGAGTGTTCTTCGTACGACAACACGTCGCACTGGAAGCCCAGCGCATCCACCAGGGCGTCGATGGGGCCGTTGCCTTCTCCGTGCAGCACCGCGCCCTGGCCGCGATAGCGCAGCTTGATCGACAGCTTCTCCACCTCGGGATGCTCGCGTGAATGCGAGAGCTGGTGGGAGGCATAGGCGTAGGTGCCGTCCTGTTCCAGGTATTCCTGCCGGAACAGGCTCCAGATCTGTTCGGCCAGCAATTCCTTGCCGGTGGCGTCGGTGATCGCCTGTACCACCTGGCTGAATTCGATCTGCAGGCGACGCGGCATGCAGACCCCGTAGTCCCGCTCCAGCAGGTAGGCGACGCCACCCTTGCCGGACTGGCTGTTGACGCGAATCACCGAGTCGTAGGTGCGGCCCAGGTCGCGTGGATCGATCGGCAAATAGGGAATTTCCCACAAATCGCCGTCCTTGCGTGCCGCGAAGCCTTTCTTGATCGCATCCTGGTGCGAGCCGGAGAAGGCGGTGAACACGAGGTCGCCGATATAGGGATGGCGCGGATGAATCGGCAACTGGTTGCAATGCTCGACGGCGCGCGCGGCCTCGTTGATGTTGGAGAAGTCCAATCCCGGCGACACCCCCTGGGTGTACAGGTTCAGCGCCAGGGTCACGATGTCGACGTTACCGGTGCGCTCGCCGTTGCCGAACAAGGTACCTTCGACCCGGTCGGCCCCGGCCATGACGGCCAGTTCAGCGGCTGCGACCCCGGTGCCGCGATCGTTGTGCGGATGAACCGACAGAACGATGGAGTCCCGGTTGGCGACGTGGCGGCAGAACCATTCGATCTGGTCCGCATAGATGTTCGGGGTGGCCATTTCCACCGTGGAGGGCAGATTGATGATCACCTTGTGCTGCGGTGTCGGCTGCCATACGGCATTCACGGCATCGCAGATTTCGACCGCGAAATCCAATTCGGTGCCGGTGAAGCTTTCCGGGCTGTACTCGAAGAACCATTGGGTTTGCGGCTGCTGCAGCGCCTGTTCGCGCACCACCTGGGCGCCCTTGACGGCGATGTCGATGATGCCGGCGCGATCCAGGCCGAAGACCACGCGCCGCTGCAGCGTGGAAGTCGAATTGTAAAGATGCACGATGGCGCGTTTGACGCCGCGCAGCGACTCGAAGGTGCGTTCGATCAGCTCCGCCCGTGCCTGGGTCAGTACCTGGATGGTGACGTCATCGGGAATCAGGTTCTTGTCGATCAGCTCGCGAACGAAATCGAAATCGGTCTGCGAGGCGGCGGGGAAACCCACTTCGATTTCCTTGAAGCCGGTCTTGACCAACAGGTCGAACATGCGCCGCTTGCGGGCGGCATCCATGGGTTCGATCAGCGCCTGGTTGCCATCGCGCAAATCGACGCTGCACCACAGCGGCGCCGTCTCGATGACTTTGTTGGGCCAGGTCCGATCCGGGATCGGGATTGGGGCGAAGGCGCGGTACTTGACGGAAGGATCCTGCAACATGGCGTCGATTCCTGTGACTTGGGGCCGCCGGTGACGCATCGAGGGCGATGGCAACGAACCGGAGGACCGGAACAAAACTGACAAGGGATTTTTTCGCAGCGCCGAGGGCGCCGGGGATTAGTTTTGTGCGTCTGGGCGACGCAGGTGCAGGCGCGCACCCAGCAGTAGGCCGCCGCGAAGGGGCAAGGCCGACATTTGCTGGGAAGTACGCATGGGGCGAATCTAGCAGCACTCGCCGCGGCTTGGCAAGCGGCTTGTATACAAACTGTGGCTATCCGCGCTGCCCCAGCAGCCGGAGCCAGTTCCGGCTCATGTCGCCGTAGACAAAGAAATGCGGGTTCAAGAGATCGGGCTTGGTGTTGTAGCGCAGCGGCCGGCCCTGGGGGTCCACGACCTGGCCGCCTGCGGCTTCCACTACCGCGTGGGCCGCCGCCGTGTCCCATTCGCTGGTGGGTCCGAAGCGCGGGTACAGGTCGGCGCTGCCCTCCGCGACCAGGCAGAACTTGAGCGAACTGCCGACGCTCAGCAGGGTGTGTGGTCCCAGGCCGGGCAGATACTGGTCGAGGGTGCCGGGCGCCGCGTGTGAGCGGCTGCCTACAATGCGCAGCGTCGCCGCCGCCGGCGTCTGCACCTGGATCGGAGTTGCCGGGGCGTCGCCCACCTGGCGCCAGGCGCCCTGGTTCACGATGCCCTGGTACGAGGTCCGTCGCACCGGAACGTAGACCACGCCCAGCACCGGTGCGTGATCTTCGATCAGCGCGATGTTGACCGTGAATTCGCCATTGCGTGATACGAATTCCTTGGTGCCGTCGAGCGGATCGACCAGCCAGTAACGGCGCCAGGCGCGGCGCTGTTCGAACGGGATGTCACTGGCTTCCTCCGACAGCACCGGGATGCTGGCATCGAGTGCCTGCAGCCCCTGCACGATCACCCGGTGCGCCCGCAAGTCCGCCTGGGTCAGCGGCGACTGGTCGGTCTTGCTGATCACCTCGAAGTCCTGGGCATAGACCTCGAGTATCTCGGCACCGGCCCGCTGCGCGAGTTCGGTGACGGCGGACAGCAAAGCGCGCAGGTCGGTCCCAGGCCCTGCCAGGTTGCTCCCAGGCCCCGCCAGGTCGCTCATAGGCCGGACAACTCGTCCGCCGGATACAGCATGCCGGCGTTCTGCAGCTTGAGCATGATCTGTTCCGCCGCCTGTTCCGGTGAATACAAGGTGGTGCGCAAATGAATCTCGGGATGCTCCGGCGGCTCGTAGGGCGAGTCAATGCCGGTGAAGTTCTTGAGCTCGCCGCGCCGCGCCTTCTTGTACAGGCCCTTGGGATCGCGCCGTTCGGCTTCCTGCATGGGCGTATCGACGAACACTTCGAAGAACTCGCCGGACTGCACCAGGTCGCGCGCCATGCGGCGTTCGGAGCGGAACGGTGAAATGAACGACACCAGCACGATCAGGCCGGCATCCACCATGAGCTTGGACACCTCGGCGACCCGGCGGATGTTTTCCACGCGATCCGCGTCGGTGAAGCCAAGGTCCTTGTTGAGTCCATGACGCACGTTGTCGCCATCGAGCGTGTACGTATGGCGGCCCATGGCATGCAGACGTTTCTCCACCAGGTTGGCCACGGTGGACTTGCCGGCGCCGGACAAACCGGTGAACCAAAGGATGCACGCCTTCTGGCCCTTGAGCGACGAGCGGGCGTAGCTGTTGACGTCGAGCGCCTGCCAATGAATGTTCTCGGCGCGGCGCAAGGCGAAGTTGAGCAGGCCGGCGCCCACCGTGTCGTTGGTCAGCTTGTCGATCAGGATGAAGCCGCCCATCTCGCGATTCTCGGTGTAAGGGTCGAACGCCACGGCGCGATCCAGGCTGAGATTGCAGCTGCCGATCTCATTCAATTCCAGCTGTTTGGCGGCCAGGTGTTCCAGGGTGTTGACGTTCACCTTGTACTTGGGCGCGGTAATGCTGCCGGTGACGATGCGGGTGCCGAGCTTGATCAGGTAGGGCCGGCCCGGCAGCATGGGTTCGTCGTGCATCCAGATGATGCTGGCCTGGAACTGGTCGGCCACGCTGGCGGGAGCGTCCGCCGCGGCGATGACGTCGCCGCGGCTGATATCGATTTCGTCGGTCAGCGTCAGGGTGACGGATTGTCCGGCGACGGCCTGCTGCAGGTCGCCATCGTGCGTGACGATGCGTGCCACCCGGCTTTGCCGGCCCGAGGGCAGGGCGCGGATGGTGTCACCCTGGCGGATGGTGCCGCTGGCGATGGTGCCGGCGAAGCCGCGGAAGTCCTGGTTGGGTCGATTGACCCATTGCACCGGCAGCCGGAATGGCTGCAATTGCAGGTCGTCGTCGATCTCGATGGTTTCCAGGTGACCCATCAGGGTCGGTCCCCGGTACCAGGGCATGTGCGCACTGGGTTCGAGGATGTTGTCGCCCTTCAACGCCGACAGGGGGATGGGCACGATGTTGTCGAGGCCGATCTGGCGCGCGAATTCACGATACTCGGCGACGATGCTCTCGTAGGTGGCCTGCGAGTAGTCCATCAGGTCCATCTTGTTGATGGCCAACACCACGTGCCGGATGCCGAGCAGCGATACGATGTAGCTGTGCCGGCGTGTCTGGGTGAGGACCCCGCGGCGCGCGTCGATCAGGATCACCGCCAGGTCGGCGGTCGAGGCGCCCGTGACCATGTTGCGCGTGTACTGCTCGTGGCCCGGGGTGTCGGCGACGATGAACTTGCGCCGGTCGGTGGAGAAGAAGCGGTAGGCCACGTCGATGGTGATGCCTTGTTCGCGTTCGGCCGCCAGGCCGTCCACCAGCAGCGCGAAATCCAGGTCGCCGCCCTGGGTACCGACTTTCTTGGAGTCGGCCTCCAGTGCCGTCAGTTGGTCCTCGAAAATCATCTTCGATTCGTACAGCAGCCGGCCGATCAAGGTGGACTTGCCGTCGTCGACGCTGCCGCAGGTGATGAAACGCAGCAGGCTCTTGTGTTCGTGCGCTTTCAGGTACGCCTGGATGTCCGAGGCGATCAGTTCGGATTTGTGTGCCATGGCGTTAGAAATAACCTTCCTGTTTCTTCTTCTCCATCGAGGCGGCGCTGTCGTGATCGATCATGCGGCCCTGGCGTTCGGAAGAGGTGGTCAACAGCATTTCCTGGATGATGCTCGGCAGGGTGTCGGCCTGACTTTCGATGGCCCCGGTGAGCGGATAGCAGCCCAGGGTACGGAAGCGCACCGATTTCATCTCCGGCCGTTCGCCCGGCGCGAGCGGCATGCGTTCGTCGTCCACCATGATCCAGGCGCCGTCGCGGCGTACCACCGGGCGCGGCTTGGAGAAATACAGCGGCACGATGGGAATGTTTTCCAGGTAGATGTACTGCCAGATGTCCAGCTCGGTCCAGTTGGACAGCGGGAAGATGCGCAGGCTCTCGCCCTTGTTCTTGCGTGCGTTGTACAAGCGCCAGAGTTCCGGGCGCTGGCGTTTCGGGTCCCAGCGGTGCTGCGCCGAGCGGAACGAGAACACTCGTTCCTTGGCGCGCGACTTTTCCTCGTCGCGGCGGGCGCCGCCGAAGGCGGCATCGAAGCCGTACTTGTCCAGCGCCTGTTTCAGGCCCTGGGTTTTCATCACGTCGGTGTGTACGCCCGAACCGTGCACGAACGGGCTGATGCCGCGCTCGAGCCCCTCGGGGTTGATGTGCACCAGCAGGTCTAATCCCAGCCGGCCGGCCATCTGATCGCGGAACGCGATCATTTCACGGAATTTCCAGGTGGTATCCACGTGCAGCAGCGGAAACGGCGGCTTGGCCGGATAGAACGCCTTCATGGCCAGGTGCAGCATCACGGAGCTGTCCTTGCCGATGGAGTACAGCATGACCGGCCGTTCGCACTCGGCGACGACCTCACGCAGGATATGAATGCTTTCGGCCTCCAGGCGCTGGAGGTGGGTGAGCCGGGCAGTGGTCGGGGTCATGGTATGGGCGCACCAAGCTTGGGGTCGGGGCTCGAGGGTCGGGGGACTCAACGGCCGAGACTCCAGGGCCAGGGCGCGGGGCGAGCGGTTATAACCAGGTTACTTTCTGGTAGCGATTGTGCGTGAACCCGGGCACCAATGCATATCGCTAGTGGTGTCCGTGCCCTTACCGAACGTTATAAGCAGGATCGGATCGGGGGAAGCCTTAGGCGCCCGGCGCGGCACGATTCCATTGGTCGCAGCGGATGAACGGCTTAAGCCGCCAGACCCTGGGCGCGCCCGGCGCTGCGTTACGATCATTAACACTTTTTAGCGTCCTGGCCGGTTGAACTTGTTCATGATGCGGTGGCATCGAAGTTCCCCGGGCAGGGCCCGGGCGTCGGGAGAACATATTGGCGGAAATATCAGAACCCATGGCGGGAGCGACGACCGGGCGGCTCACGCGGTTGGGCTGCTTGATTTTCAGTTGCCTGAGCGCCGCCGTGCTCGCCGGGTGTGCCGTCGGTCCGGATTACCGGCCGCCACAGGTCCCGGTTCCCGATGCCTGGCAGTCGCAGCCGTCCTCCGGCCTCAAGACCGAAGCAACCGATTCGCCGACCCTGGCCACATGGTGGACGGTATTGAACGATCCGGTGCTCAACCAATTGATCGAGCGCGCCGTGGCCGAGAACAAGAGCGTCAAGGGAGCCATGGCGGCGGTGACCGCGGCCCGTGCCCGGCGCAGTGCCAGCGCCGCTCCGTTCTGGCCGTCGCTGGATGCCTCGGCCGGTGGCAGCCGCTCGCATTCCGAGTCGACCGGCACCGCCAAGAATCACGACGCCGGCCTGGACGCCGCCTGGGAGCTCGACTTGTTCGGCGGCCAGCGCCGCTCGCTCGAATCGGCCACCGCCACGTTGGCCGCCACCGAAGCGGATCTGCGTGATGTGCTGGTGACTCTGTTGGGCGATGTGGCGCTGAGCTACCTGGACGTGCGCACCACCCAGTCGCGGCTCGACTATGCCGAGCGCAATCTCGAATCACAGCGCGAAGTGGTCGACATGACCGACTGGCGCCATCAGGCCGGTCTGGCCAGCGTGCTGGAGGTGGAACAGGCCAAGGCCAGCTATGCCCAGACCTCGGCGGGCCTGCCGTCGCTGGAAGCGGCGCTGGCCGCCGCCAAAAATCGCCTGGCGGTGCTGACCGGCCAGGCTCCGGGCGCTTTGAACCAGTTGCTCGCGGAGCGCAAGCCGATTCCGACCGCGCCGCTGGAAATAGTCGCCAGCGTGCCGGCCGACCTCATGCGCCGCCGCCCGGACATTCGTGCCGCCGAGCGACGCCTGGCGGCCCAAAGCGCGCAGATTGGCGTTGCCACCGCTCAGCTTTATCCGAGCCTGTCCCTGTCGGGATCGCTGGGCCTGGTGGCCGGCACCGCGGGCGATCTGTTCAGCTCCGGCGCCACGGCCAGCAACCGCTATGGCTTGTCGCTGTCGATGCCCATCTTTCACGGTGGCGCCCTGCGGCAGAACATCAAGGTACAGAACGCGTTGTTCGACCAGGCGCTGTCCACGTATGAGTCGACGGTGCTCACGGCGTATGAAGACGTCGAGAACTCGCTGACGCAATGGGTGAACGAGCAGCGCCGGCATGCCGCGCTGGTCCAGGCGGCCGACAGTGCGCGCACGGCCAGGGAACTCGCCCTGATGCAGTACAACTCCGGGCTGGTGGATTTCCAGACTGTGCTCAACGCGGATCGGGACCAGATCTCGGCCGACGATCAGCTCGCGGTAAGCGACGGCGAAATGACCGCCAACCTGGTGCGTCTCTACAAGGCCATGGGGGGCGGCTGGTCCGTGTTCCCACCGGCCGTCACGGCGTCCGCCGGACAGTAATTCTCTCGAGACAGATTTATGGAAACAGCAACCGACACTCTCACCACCGACAGCAACCGTCAGGGCGATCGCCTGGGCGATCTGGGGCCGGGCCAGGCGCCCGCCTGGCAGCGCTGGCTCAAATGGGCCTTGCTCGGCGTCCTGGTTCTGTTCGTGCTGTGGTACTGGTTTGGCCGCAGTGGTCCGGTTGGACCGCGGTACGTCACCCAGGAGCTGGCGCGTGGCGATCTGACTGTCTCGGTTACCGCCACCGGCAATCTCGAACCGCGCAATCAGGTCGATGTGGGCGTGGAACTGTCGGGCACCATACGTAATGTGTACGTCGACGTGAACGACCAGGTGAAGCAGGGGCAGCTGCTGGCCGAACTGGACACCACCAAGCTGCAGGCGCAGGTGTTGCAGGCCCAGGGGTCGTTGGCGGCGGCCGAAGCGCGCGTCCTGCAGAGCCAGGCGACCGCCAAGGAAGGACGTGCCAACTATCAGCGCCTGCTCAAGGTGCGCGAGCTGAGCAACAACAAGCTGCCGTCACAGCAGGACCTGGACGTGGCTGAAGCAACGGTGGCACGCGCCGACGCGGATATCGCGGCTTACAAGGCGGCCGCCGAGCAGGCACGTGCCAGCCTGGAAACCATCCAGACCGATCTGGCCAAGGCCCAGGTGCGTTCGCCGATCAACGGAGTGGTGCTGGTGCGCTCGATCGAGCCCGGCCAGACGGTGGCCGCGTCCATGACGGCGCCGGTGCTGTTCACCCTGGCCGAAGACCTGAAGAAGATGGAACTGCACGTGCTGGTGGACGAGGCCGACGTGGGTTCGGTCAAGGCGGGCCAGGAGGCTTCGTTCACGGTCGATGCGTTCCCCAATCGCCGTTTCGCCGCCGACCTGCGGCAGGTGCATTTCGCCTCGAGCAATATCAAATCGGCTACGTCGTCGAGCTCCGCCGCGAGCAGCGCCAACGGCAGCGCCACCTCCACTGGTGTGGTGACCTACGAAACCGTGCTCGAGGTGGACAATTCCGAATTGCTGCTGCGGCCGGGCATGACGGCCACGGCCGAGATCGTCACCAACCACGTCGGCGACGCCCTGTTGATTCCGAACGCCGCCCTGCGTTTCACCCCTGAAGGCTACGACGCATTCGGCAATCCGGTACAAGAGGCGAAGACCAGTGCCTTGTCCGCCATCATGCCTCGCATGCGGCGCGGCTGGGGCGGTGGTCAGCAGCAAGACAACGCTTCCAAAGGCATCGGCCGCGCCTGGGTGCTCGAGAACGGCAAGCCCACATTGGTGCTGTTCCACACCGGCGTCACCGACGGCCGCATGACTCAGGTGTTGCCGTTCGCGAAGGAGCCCGATCTGGGTCGCATGGCGCAACGCCCGGACATGGTCGAGCGCCTCAAGCAGGCCTTGCAGCGCAAGCTGGAGGTCGGCACGGCGGTGGTCACCGACACCCAGGTGGCCAAGAAGCCATGACCGGCATGCCCAACGCGCCGCAGCCCGTCATCGAGCTGTCGCAGGTCACCAAGGTCTACGGGCACGGCGAGGGTGAAGTCCGCGCCCTGCGGGGGATCGACCTGCGCATCTATCCGGGCGAATTCGTGGCTGTGATGGGACCGAGCGGCGGCGGCAAATCCACTTGCATGAACATCCTCGGCTGTCTCGATACTCCCACCAGCGGTACTTACCGTTTCCTCGGTGCCCAGGTGGCCAGCATGAGCGCGGATCAGCGCGCCATGTTGCGTCGCAATTATCTTGGTTTCGTGTTCCAGGGGTTCAATCTGCTGAGCCGGACCAGCGCGCTGGAGAACGTTGAATTGCCGATGGTGTATCGGCATGTGCCGGTGGTGGAGCGCCACGAGCGCGCGCGCCGGGCCCTCAAGGAAGTCGGTCTGACCGGCCGGGAGCGACACGTGCCCAGCGAATTGTCGGGTGGCCAGCAGCAACGCGTAGCGATCGCCCGCGCCATCGTCACCGAACCCAAAGTGTTGTTCGCCGACGAACCCACCGGCAACCTGGACACCGCCACCAGCATCGAGATCATGAAACTGCTGACCTTTCTCAACGAGGAGCGTGGCATCACCATTGCGATGGTGACGCATGAGCCGGACATTGCCGCGTGGACGCGGCGCATCGTACGTTTCCGCGACGGCACGATCGAGAGCGATGCGGTCAATCAGCCGGTGAGGACGGAGACGCACTGATGTTCTTGAATGCCCTTCTGTTGGCGCTGCGTGAAATTCGCCGCAATGTGCTGCGCTCGTCGCTGACCATCCTGGGAATAGTGATCGGCGTGGCCGCCGTCATAACCATGGTGACCATCGGTGAGGGAGCCACCGCCAAGGTGCAGGCCGACATCAGCCAGCTCGGCACCAACCTGCTGCAGATCTACCGGGGCCAAGGCCGTGGCGGCGGTGGTGGCGCGCGTGCCATGTCGCCACCGTTCACCATGGCCGACGTGACGGCGATTGCCGAGGAGATCAACGGGGTGGAGGCGGTCGCTCCCAGCTCCACCTCCAACACGCAGGCCATCTATGGCAACAACAACTGGTCGACCCAGGTGATCGGCACCTCCGACCAGTACCTGCGGGTGCGTGACTGGAATCTGGCCGAGGGCCGCAATTTCTCCGACTCGGAATTGCGCAGCGGTGTCGCGGTATGCCTGCTCGGCAACACGGTCAAGCGTGAGCTGTTCAGCAACCAGGATCCCCTCGGCGCCACCATCCGTTTGCAGAAGCTCGCCTGCCAGGTGATCGGCGTGCTCGAAACCAAGGGCCAATCCGGCTTCGGCCAGGATCAGGACGACCTGGTGGTGATGCCGCTGCGCACCTTGCAGCGGCGCATGGTGGGCAATGCCGACGTCAGCTCCATCCAGGTGTCGGCGCGTGACGGCGTTTCGACCGAGAAGGTGCAGGCGGACATCGAGCGCCTGTTGCGCGAGCGTCGCAAGATTCGTCCCGGCACGGAGGATGATTTCAATGTCCGGGACCTCAAGGAAGTGGCCAGTGCCTTCACCAGTTCCACGCGCGTGCTGACCTCGCTGTTGGGTGCGGTTGCCGCGGTGAGCCTGGTGGTCGGTGGCGTAGGCATCATGAACATCATGCTGGTGTCGGTCACCGAGCGTACCCGGGAGATAGGGACACGTCTGGCGGTCGGGGCCATGGCGCGCGACGTGTTGCTGCAGTTCCTGGTCGAGGCGGTGATGCTGGCCGCGCTCGGCGGCATCATCGGTATCATCCTCGGCTTGAGCGCCGGCGCTGCGGCAACTCACGCGTTCCAAGTGCCTTTCGTGCTGAATCCATCCATCGTGATGCTGTCGTTCGTGTTCTCCGCGGCGGTGGGCATCGTGTTCGGCTATTTCCCGGCGCAGCGCGCCGCGCAGCTCGACCCCATCGAGGCATTGCGGCACGAGTAAAACCGCGATTGCCACGATTTCATTTGATGCGCTGCGCAAAATCTTGCGGGGCAAGCGCCGTACGGATCATGGCGGTACAATCCTGCCACCCATGACCCTATAGGTGAATCTGCCATGTCGGGGTGGCCCCGGTTGGCACGTGGATGGATCGCCGTCGTCGCCATCGTGGCGAGCGGCTGCGCGACGCTGCCGAATGGCCGCGACTGGGGCGAGAATGCGACCTTCGCTCCGGGCTGGGAGCGCGTGAGACGGGCGGCCGAGAACGCCGCGCTGGATCCCTGGGTCTGGGGGCCGCTCATTGGTGCCGCCGCATTTCAAGTCGACAATTGGGATCGTCGCGTGTCGGATTGGGCGCGCGAGCACACACCGGTGTTCGGTTCGCAACGCAATGCTGAGCACTGGAGTGATGAACTGCGCACGGCATCCGCAGCCGCTCACTATCTCACTGTTGCGGCAACCCCCGGGGGTAGTGATCCCGTCGGTTGGGTCGCGCACAAGACGAAGGGCACGCTGGTAGATATCGCGGCAGTCGTTGCGACGACCACGGTCACGCGCGGGCTCAAACAGGCCGCAAATCGCGAGCGGCCCAATGGCCTGGGCGGCGAAAGTTTTCCATCAGGCCATACATCGAGCTCCGCGGTACATACCCGGCTCGCGGCCCGCAATCTGGAAGCGATCGAGATGAGGACCGGATTGCGGCGCACTCTCGACGCTGGTTTGATTGCGTTGACCTTGGGAACTTCCTGGGCGCGTATCGAGGCGGGGTGGCACTATCCTTCCGACACTTTGTTCAGCATGGCGCTGGGCAATTTCCTGGCATCGTTCGTCAACGATGCCTTCCTGGGGCTGGATACCACGCATTCGGCGCTGCGCCTTCGCGCCAGTCATGATGCAGCCATGCTGCAGTGGCAGCAGCGCTTCTGATGCCGCGGCTGGCGGGCATCAGTGTGTCATCAGCACACCGATGCCGCCCAATATCGACAGCATGCCGAGCAGCCGGGCGATGAAGTAGCCATTCGGGACCAGTTTCTCGATCGAGACGGCAACGGCGATGCCGGCGATCCACCACAGGTTCATCACGCCGCCGATGAACAACAGCAGCATCGCCAGCCAGCAACACCCGACACAATACAGACCGTGCTCCAATCCCATGCGCCAGGCGCCAAGCCGCCCGGCGCGGAAGCTGTGCGCCAGTACGTGCACGGGTGACTGGCAGTGGCGCAGGCAAGCCAGCTTGACCGGCAACCATTGATAGATGCCGACCAGGATCAGCAGCGCAGCGCTGAGCTGCCAGTGGCGTGCTATGCCCATGGTGTCGATCCAGTCCAATTGGATCAGCAGGATCTGCAGCGCCGACACGGCGAGGGAGAAGCCCGCCCAGGCGCTGAAATAACCCGCTACGAAGCTCGATGTGCGTCCAGCCGTGGCGTGGCCGTGGCGTGCCGCGCGGTCGAACAGCAAGATGACGGGAACGACCGCCGGCGCCATCATCGCAACCATCATCAGCGACCACATGAGCGTGCTCAGTATCAAGTAGCTCAGGGTGGCAACTCCGGCGGCGTCTGGCATGGGCATTGGCCACCATGCCAGATAGCACCACGCCAATGCGGTGAGCAGACCCAAGGCGCCGAGCACGACGGGACGGGCCGGGGTCGCGGGCAAGCTTGACACGATGGCCGTTGGGCAGTCGTTGCCGGTGGCGATCAAGTCCTGATCGGGCCCTGGCCGGTAAGCCGCAGCCGCGTCATGTGCGAGTGCCGGCTGTCCCACTGCAAGATCAGCCCCGGCGGCGTGTTCTGCGACTTGAGTCGGCCGCTGGCAAACTCGGCTTCGGTGAACTCGAACCCATCCGGCAGATGCACGCTGACGCGTTGCTCCGCGCCGGTGATGCGGTTGCGGATCGGTTCGCCGTCGGCTTCCACGATGCCGTCGACGGCCAGTCGAGCCACGCGCTGATCGAGATCACAGTGGAAATCTATGTGTCGGAACAGTGGCGGGTGCACGGTTTCGAGCGTGCTGGCGAAGACGTTGAAGAACGTGGCGCCGGGTTCGGTTTCCTGGCCGGACATGATGGCCAGGATGGCATTGCGTTGCGGCTCGCTGGCGCGTTCGTCGACGATGGGCAGCGCCTGGCCGTGGCCTTCGTGAATGGCGCCCGG
>Ga0182745_1001721_pt1 | contig 20637 bp, 19 predicted proteins | sample eDN3rd30CKraftBY_FD_128523 | JGI IMG/M metagenome (GOLD analysis project Ga0182745, IMG submission 128523) | Enriched backyard soil microbial communities from Emeryville, California, USA - eDNA 3rd pass 30_C Kraft BY (version 2) (version 2) | ecosystem: Environmental > Terrestrial > Soil >...
ACCACCGAGGATGCGTTGGCGGTGATGCGAAGCATGGCAGGACGTTGGTCGGACGAACATATTGCCGCTTCTCTCAATCGCATGGGCATGCCTACAGGACAGGACAAAACCTGGACGGCCCACCGTGTCGCCTCGGTCCGGCGCGTCCGTGGCGTCCACGCCTACCGGTGCGCGGAAAAGGATGGCGCCTGGCTGACCATGACGGAAGCTGCGAAAGCCTTGGGCGTCACAAACCACCGGATACGCCGCCTCATCAAGACAGGCGTGCTGCCCGCCGAGCAGGTTGTTCGTGGCGCGCCTTACCAAATCCGTGCCGACGATCTCAACTCGACACAGGTTCAAGCCGCGGTAACCCGAAACAGTCGCCCGTGTCGCCTCGCCGATACAGACACGCTTCCAATGTTTACAGACAGTTGATGATGGAGTGCACAATGACTCGGCCGTCGCGCAGGAAGGTCTGCAACCCGTCCCAGTGGCGATGGATATAGGCCAGCTTCTCTCCGAGGCGGGACTTCATTGACATTCGCCGACACTGCAGCTGCAGCCATTCGCCGAAGGCCGCGACCAGCGGCGCATTGCGCGCCTGGCGGGCCGAGAGGCGCTGGCCGGCACCCATGCCACGGATCTCGGCTTCGATCCGGTAAAGCTCGGCGATCCGGCGCAGGCCTTCGGCCGTGATCTCGGCGCCGTCGCGATCGAAGACCTCCTTCAGCTTGCGTCGTGCATGTGCCCAGCAAGGGGCGACGATGATTGGTGCGCCGCCTGTCCGGGAAGGCCGTGTCAGCCGGTTGTAGCCGGTGTAGCCATCCAGTTGCAGGATGCCGTCAAAACCCTGCAGGATACGCTCGGCATTCACGCCCGCGCGGTCGGGGGCGTAAGTGAACACCACGCCGGGCGGGTCTGCTCCGCCCCAGGTTCGATCGTCGCGCGCCAAGGCCCAGAGATAGCCTGTCTTCGTCCGCCCCCGGCCGGGATCGAGCACAGGTACAGTTGTTTCGTCCATATAGAGCTTGGTCGACGTCTTGTTCGGCCAGCCGATCGACCACGGGGTCGAGATGGACGGCGGCGGTGCCGACCCAGTCGGCCAGTGTGCTGCGATGCAGTTCGACCCCGGCTCGGGCCAGGATCTGGCTCTGGCGGTATAAGGGAAGGTGGTCGGCACACTTGCTGACAAGCACATGCGCGAGGGCACCCTCGGTGGGCAGACCTCCTTCGATCAGATGTGCAGGTGCTGGTGCTTGGGTAACACCCTCGGCGCACCGGCGGCAGGCATATTTGGGACGGATGGTGACGATGACCCGCAGCTGCGCGGGCACGATGTCCAGCCGATCCGTGCGGTCTTCTCCGATCCGGTGCATCTCGCCGCAGCCACAAGGACAGAGCAGGCTATCCGGCTCGATCACCCGTTCGAAGCACGGAAGGCCCGCCGGAAGATGCCCGCGATTGCGGCGCGCGGTCCGCCGCGACGGCGCGAGGGGCGCAGCCTCCGCATCCTGCCGGGTCTCGGCCTCGGCCATGGCAGCTTCGAGATCCTCGAAGGCCAGCGGGCGCTCGTCGTCGCTCAGTCTCTCGGAGCGCTTGCCATACGCGACTTGGTTCAGCTCGGCAATGAGATGCTCCAGCGTCCGGTTTGTTTCCCGCAGCGCATCCCGTTGGTGCAGCACTGCCAGCACAGCAGCACGTTGGTTTTCAGGGATGGCGGAAAGATCGATAGGCGGGGAGGTGGACATGTCCCGATCATAGACCGGTCATCCTGATATTGCTCGCCTTTTCTGCTGTTCAACTCATTCTGCAACGGCCGGTTTTGGCGTTTCCAGAGGCCGATGGCACGCGACAAACAGGATGAGATTCCGCGTCAATCAGGATGAGACGGAACGGCCTGTGCATGACGTAGGGAGGGCGTAGCCCGACCGGAGGCATGCACAGGCCGTTGCGCCCAAATTTCCGGGGTCTGTGATCGCGGTCGCCTCGTTACACTGGTGGTTTTCAGGATTGGAGAACCACCTTTGTGCCGGGGCGCCATGTAACCGATCATCAGACGAGGCTTTTCATGAAGCTGAGACAGGACCATCCAATTGAGACCGCCGCTGCCAAGGCGGGCCTGAGCCGGGCGACGGGCTACCGGATCGCGCAGGACACGCGGCGGCCCTCGCAGAAAGGCGAACCTCGTGGCCGCCGTCGCCCCGACCCACTTGAGCAAATTTTTGATGCCGAGGTGGTGCCTTTGCTGCAATCGGCTCCCGGACTACGGCCCGTCGCCATCTTCGAGGAGATGCTGCGCCGTCATCCCGAGTTGCAGCCGGGCATCCGGCGGACCCTGGAGCGCCGGATCCGATCCTGGCGAGCGCTGCATGGGGAGGATCAGGAGGTGATCTTCCGGCAGGTCCATGAACCGGGCCGGCTCGGCCTGTCGGATTTCGCCGATATGGGCGCGCTCGGGATCGCTGTCGGGCGAACGGCTTGATCATCTGCTCTATCACTTCCGTCTGCCATGGTCCGGGTTTGAGCATGCTCATGTCATTCTCGGCGGCGAGAGTTTCGTGGCCCTGGCCGAAGGGCTTCAAAACGCGCTGTGGATGGCAGGCGGCGTCCCCGCAGCCCATCGCACCGACAGCCTCTCGGCCGCGTTCCGCAACCTTGATGCCGAGGCCCGGACAGATCTGACGATGCGATATGAGGCCCTGTGCGCCCATTACCGCATGGTGCCGACGTGGAACAACAAGGGCGTCGCTCATGAGAACGGTTCGATCGAGAGCGCCCATGGCCATCTCAAGGGGGCGATAAGGGATGCCTTGCTGATGCGCGGCACTTGCGACTTCGATGACCTCGGCAGTTACCGTGCCTTCGTCGACGAGATCGTCGGGCGCAGGAATGCCGCGCGCAGCAAGAGTATCTCGGCCGAACGCGGCCATCTGCAGGAGCTGCCGGCTCGGCGCAGCACCGATTTCGAGGAGGTGATCGTCACTGTCACGGGCACCGGCGGCTTCACCTTGCGCAAGGTCTTCTACACCGTGCCCTCTCGCCTGATCGGTCATCGATTGCGGGTGTGCCTGTTCGATGATCGGCTGGAGATCTTCGTGGGCGGAACCCATCTGCTGAACCTTCCGCGGGGTCGGGCCCAAGCCAACGGCAAGAATGATCAGGTGGTGAACTACCACCATGTCATCCATTCCCTGCGCAAGAAGCCCATGGCGCTGCTCAATCTGGTTTATCGCGACAAGCTCTTCCCCAGGCAGGATCGGCATCGTCGCGGGTGGCCGCCGATTGCGGGCCCTGCAATGGCTGGCCGAACGCGGCAGAGGTCTGGCAGAGGTCGCGGTGCGGCTGACCGGGGATCGCGATATGGCGCTGCTCTGGGCCAGCACCGAGAATACCGCGCGCGAGGCGCTGCATCCCGCCGATGAAATCCGCGCCTATTACCGAATGCTCTCGGAAGGGCAGGCCAGCATTGCGCAGGTTGTCAGTGCCTTCGCCGTGACCGAGGCGCAGGTGCGACGCCGGGTGCGGCTGGGCGCCTTGCCCGATCCGGTGCTGGTCGCGCTGAAATCCGGCCAGATCACCCTGGGCCAATCGCAGGCCCTGACCATCTCGCAGGATGAGGCCCGCATCCTCGCCACGCTGGAAAAGCTGATCGCTGCGCCCTATCCGGGCTATTACGGCGAGCATGAGCTGCGCCGCATGGTGCAACCCGACCGCATTGCTACCAGTGACCGCCGCCTCGCTTTCGTTACCCGCGCCGCCTATGACGCGGCAGGCGGCGAGAGCACCATCGACCTGTTCGAGGACAGCGCGGTGCTGCACAGCCCCGATGTGCTCGACCGGCTCTTTGCCGAGAAGCTGGATGCCGCCTGCGAGGCGGCGCTGGCCGAAGGCTGGGCCTGGGCCGAGGTCCGCCCGGAGGCCGATCTCCATTATGCCCGGCTGTCAAGCTGCGCCCGGCTCTACCGCGAGGAGGGACAACTGACTGAGGCGCCGGTCGCCCGTTATGACGCGCTTTCGGAACTGGCCTCGGCCGAAGCGCTGGACGCAGGGGGGGCGGAAGAACTGATCGCGCTCGAGGCCATTCTTGAGGGCCAATATAGTGCCGAGCAACGCAGACATGCCGGAGTGCTGTTGCATGTGAACTGGCGCGGGTCGCTGGTGAGGACGGAAGGGCTGGTCCGCGCGGCGGACGCCCCGGTCGCCATTGCCGCCGGGGTGCTGGCCGCCTCGGCGCACTTGCCGGAGGCCGCGACCGGGGATGTAGTAACTGCCGCGCAGGGAAAGGTTCTTGCGCAGCGCGAGCTTCAGCGGAAAGCGCGTGGGTTCATTACTGAGCGCGCCGTGAATGACGATGGTGCGGCGGGGACGAGTTGGCCCGCCGACCGCATCCAAGGCCGCGTCAATGCCCTCGGGGGGCCGCAGGTGCCAGGCACTTTGCGAGGTTTTCGCGTTTCATGATACGCACCGCCTCGGCACCGGTTTCCGGATCGCCGCCAGCTCAGACGCTGATTGAAGCAACAGCTCCGTTTCAAGGTTTGGCTGCGCGGCGCGCGACCACCACGCGAAAGCCGTTGCCCCGCCAGAAGCCGGCCGGCTCCAGAGAACCACGATAGATGCCATTCGCCTTCCAGTCGGGACTGGAGAAGCAGCCGCCCCGCAGGACGCGGCGCATGGTCGGTGCAGCCTCGTCGGCCTCTCGTCCGTCATCCTGCCAAGGAAAGGGGAATGAGGGGTGGGTCATGTCCTCGCCCCAAAGCGTGTGGCACCATTCCCAGATGTTTCCGGCCATATCCTCGCAGCCGAATGCGCTGCGGCCTTCGGGGAACAGGCCCGAGGCACAGATATCGTTGAAGCCGCTTTCCTCGCCATTGCTGTGCAGCGGCTGCCAGTCGTTGCCCCATGGCCAGAAATAGCCCTGCGCCCCGCGTGCGGCGGATTCCCATTCGCGTTCGGTGGGCAGACGCACCACCTCATCCACGGCAATTCGGCCCTCGTCGCGCCAGACCGTGGTCAGCCACAAGCAATAGGCGCAGGCGTCATACCAGGTCAGATCGGTCGCCGGATTGTTCCGGCGCGAGGGATCGTCCCGCGCAGTGCTGCGCCACAGCCGCCCGGTGGCCGCGATGAAACGCGCGTAATCCGTGACGGTCACGGTATGGCGGGCTATGCGGAAGGGTGCCAGGATCACGCTGTGGGGCGGAGCCGAATTCGGATGTGCGGTGCTGCCCATCGGATAGCTGCCACCCGGAATCTCGCACAGCTGGCAAAGATCACGCGGGTCGCCAAGGCGCGACAGCGTCTCGCCGATCTTGCGGCGCAGGGGGAAGGTGTCCGTCGCTGCCAGCCGCAAAAGAAGGGAGCGGGCCATCAGATCGCTTTCCGCACTGCCCGGGCGTACCAGCGCCTCGGCCGCCAGAATATGGGTCACATCGGCCGTGCTGTTCAGAAGGCCGGTGGCAAGGACCGCGGCCTGCGGGTGATGCGGCCCCCACCATTCGGCGAGAAGGCCAAGCGCCGTGGTGGCGCCAAGGGGGTTTACGGTGATCTGTTGCAGGATGACCGGCGCGGCCTGAGTGGTCCAGGCCCGTGCCCGTCGGGCGTCCTGCAGCCAGCTTTCCTCTTGTGGCGATGCCGGGATGGCGGTGGCAAGGCCTGCGGCCTGTTGCAGGTCTAGCGCGCGACCTGCCGCGCAGGACAGCGCCCAAAGACCGGGTTCCATCCAGTCGGCGGTAACAGGATCCTCCAGCCGTCGCCTTCCACGTTCCGAACGCGGCAGGGGCATCAGCCGATAGGCGGGAAGGGCAGGCGGGCGTGCCAGGAGATCCATTTTCCCGCTGTCCAGGAAGACAACCATCCGATGCCCGCACCCGGAGCCATCGGCCTGGGTCAGATCCAACGCACGCTGCAAGCCCGGGCCAAAGCCCTCTGGCAGGCCGTCGAAGATCATCAGGATGGGGGCATCGCGGACGGATGCGGTCTCGACCAGGGCCTCGGCCCCGGTCAGCCCGTCGGTTTCCTGCCAGAGGAGCGGGTGCATTGCCCCGGCCGTCCAGGCCTGCGGATGCAGATCGCCCTCGGGGTTGCGAGGCATTGCCGCATGCAAGAGATCGGCTCCGCCCGTGTCATAGGCCAGAAGGGCATCGGCCAGCGCCTGCGCCGCCCGGGTCTTGCCGCCGCCATGGGGGGCATGGAGCAGGACGGCGGGGCGCAACGAGATCATCTCGGCCAGCGAAAAATGCACAGGGCGCTGCGCCTCGGCCTCTGCGCTGAATTTGCGCAGACCCTTGGCCTCGTGATCCTCGAAGGTGAACCCGACCAGCCGGGCCAGCCCCTCGGCTGTTTGCGGGCTCATTTGAACAGCCTTGCCACGTCGGGATTGTGGAAGCGCTGGACCTCGATCGCATAGCCTGCAGGGTCTTCGAAGAAGAAATGCTCGCAATAGGTGCCACGCAGCATTTCAGACTGGCCCTCGACGCCGGCGGCCTTAAGCCGGGCGTGCCATCCCGCGACATTCTCGGTGACAATGGTCAGAAGGGCGGCACTTTTGGGCTGGTGCTTCAGATGGCCGCGATTGCCGTCCACGATCCCGAAATAGCTGCTCCCCGCGACGCGGTAGATCCGGGCAAGGCCTTGATCGAGAACCAGTTCAAAGCCCAGAACATCTTCGTAGAAGGGGGCGACGGCGGCGATGTCCTCATAGTAATAGAAGGTGATGCCGCATTCGATTTCGGAGGGTGTGGGGGCTGATATCATCCTATACGTCCTTATTCTGTGTCCGTGGGGCTGCGCCCGTCGGGAATGCCGGGATCAGGCGATCCTGAGGATGCCCTTGTGGGTCAGGCTCAACCCCCGAAGCTCTGGTACATGAGCCAGCGCCTCGACGGGATGGAACAGATAAAGCCAGTGCGGCTCTGCGTGCAGATGGCGCAACAGCGCACCATAGGCCTTGTCGCGGGCCTGAGGGTCAAGGATGCGGCGTGCGGTCTCGAACAGGCCATCCGCCTTGGGATCGACGACGCCCTGCCACCAGACCGCACGGGTCCGGGACGAGATCTTGTCATCCGCGACACGGAACGTCGAATGCGGAGAGCTGTCGAAAATCGCCAAATCGCCGGTCCTCTTTTCCCCAAGTTCGCGAGCATAGGCCGGGCGGTCATGGGCCAGATCTATGGTGACCGCGAAGCCCACGTCTCGCAGGCTGTCGGCGAGGAAGGCCGCGATTTCGGGCGCGCGTTCGGGCATATGGGAGGGGCTGCGCAAAGTGATGGTCTTCGGTGCCTCCACCTGTGTCAGCAGGGCACGGGCGCGGGTCGGATCATGGCCCATCGCGGGCAGGCCTGCGGGGCCAAAACCATGATGCCATGGACTGACGATGGTGGTCGCGGGCAGGCCAAGCCCGCCCATCACCTGCGTGATCAGCGCCTGCCTGTCGATGGCCAGATTGGCGGCAAGACGCGCGCGTGGATCGGCGAAGACCCCGGATGCGCCATTCATATAGGCGATGACAGAAAGCGTGATCGCCTGTTCGTGCCAGATAAAGCCATCCAGCGCGCGGCGGGGACGGGCCAGCCGCTCCATATGCATGGCGGCCTGCACGGTCCCGTCTTGCAAAGCGGCAAGGCGGTCCTCGGCCCGCGGGATCGCGACAAAGCGCAGACGCCGACCGTCGGCACGGTGGCTCAGAACGGCCTCGGCCCCGCGCGTGAAGCTTTCGACCGCCCAAGGGCCGGTGCCAAGGGTCGGTTCCCCCTTGGCGTCGGGCCGGGGCAGGTAGAATTCCGAAAGAATGTCGGGCAGGTCCGGGAAGGGTTCGGGCGTGCGGATCGAGAGGCGGGGGCCCTCGGCGGTGATCTCGGCGCCGTCCAGATAGCGGGCATAGCTCCATGGCATGCCAAACATGTCGCGGGCCTTGAGGATCTCTTCGATGAAGGCCTTCGCATGCTGGGCCTGAACCGGGGTGTCGTCATGGAAGCGCGCATCCTGGCGCAGCTCCAGCTGCCAGTGGCGGCCATCCTCTGACAAGGCGAAGCGGTCGAACAGCCCTTGCGCGACTTTGCCATCCTGCCAGGAGAGCATGGGCTCAAGCACCAGATTTTTCAGGGTCAGTACGCTGGCATCGTCGGTCACCCGGTTCGGTGGCAGGAAATCCACCTTCTCCATGGCGATGGTTGGCAACTCGGTCATTGGATCTGGCTTCTCCGCCGGGGGTTGAACCAATCGGCCAGCGCATCGCCCAAAAGGTTGAAGGCCAATACCGTCAGGAGGATCGCAACGCCGGGACCAAGTGCCGTCCAGGGGCTGGACCGCGCATAGGCCAGATTGGCCGAGACATCCGCCCCCCATTCCGGCATTGGTGGCTGCGCCCCTAGACCCAGAAACCCAAGGGCCGAGGTTTGCAGAATGGCACTGCCGACATTCAGGCTGGCCTGCACCAGAAGCGGGCCGATGGAGTTGATCAGCACATAGCGCAGCAGGATGCGGCGGCGCGACAGGCCAAGGGCGGTGGCGGCCTCGACATATAGGCGGGTCGAGACGGCCAGAGCTTGGCTCCGCGCGACGCGGGCGAATTGAGGGGCCATGGTGATGGCCACGGCGATCATGGCGTTTTGCAGGCTCGGCCCGATCGCGGCGGACAGCGCGATGGCCAGGACCAGCGCGGGAAAGGACAGGATCGCATCGACGACGCGCATGATGATCGTATCGATCCAACCGCCGCAGAAGCCCGCGAGGATACCAAAGAAGACCCCGATGGCAAAGGCGATGGCCACGATGACAATGCCGATCGACAGCGTATAGCGACCGCCGCTCAGCACCCGGGCCAACATGTCACGCCCGAAGCTGTCGGTTCCCAAGGGATGCGTGGCCGAGGGCGGCATGAGCTTTTCGGCCATGTCGATCTGGATGGGCGATTTCAACAGCAAGGGTCCGACCAGCACCGCCAGCAGCATGATGCCCAAGATGATCACACCCGCCAGCGCAAGGTGATTGTGACGCAGGAAAAGTTTCAGCTCTGACATCATGGCCCCTCAGGTCATCTTGCGGCGCATGCGCGGATCAAGTGCGGCATATAGCAGGTCGACGCATAACGAGGTCAGGATGAACAGCAGTGCGAAGATCAATGTTGCGCCCTGGATGACCGGGTAGTCCCTGCTCTGGATCGCGTCGAACATGAAGCGCCCGAGCCCCGGCCATGAGAAGACAGTCTCCGTCAGGATCGCCCCGCCCAGCATCTCGGCGAATTTCAGGCCGACGACGGTGATTGCGGGCAAAAGAGAATTGCGCAGCGCATGGCCCACGATGACCTGCCTACGCGACAGGCCCTTGGCCTTGGCGGTGCGGACAAAGTCCTCGCCCAACGTCTCCAGCATCGAGGCGCGGATGAACCGTGCCAGCGTTGCGGCCAAAAAGGACGACAGCACGATCACCGGCAAGACAAGGTGTGACAGTGCCGACAGGACCGCGCCCGGCTCTCCCGAAAGCCAGGCATCGACAAGCATGAAGCCAGTGATCTCGTCGAAGAAGTAATAGCTCGAGATCCGGCCCGAGACCGGCAGCCAGCCCAGCCAGGTTCCCAGAACCAGCTGCAACAGCAGCGCCAGCAGAAACGCCGGCATCGACACGCCTGTCAATGACAGCACGCGTAGCACATGGTCTGGCAGGCGGTTCACCCGGATTGCGGAATAGACGCCGATCGGCGTGCCCACGACGATGGCTACGATCACCGCGCCGAAGGCGATCTCCAGCGTCGCGGGCAGGCGAGACAGGATTTCCTGCAGCACAGGGCGGCCGGTCTTCAGCGATACGCCCATATCGCCCTGCGTCAGACCCGCGATATAGTGCCAGAATTGCAGGAGCACCGGCTCATCCAGGTTCAACTGAGCACGCAGCGCGGCAATCTGCGCATTGGTGGCCCCCGGCCCCAGAAGCGTGACTGCCGGATCGCCGGGGATCAGTCGGACCAGCGAAAAGACGATCACCAGAACGATGACCAGGACCGGCACCAGCGTCAGCAGTCGTCGGATGAGGAAGACATGCATCGAATACGATTTCCTGCGAAGTCCTGAAAGAGGTCACGGCGGAACCGCGACCGCTCTGCATTGTCATTGATGTCCTGGGTCAGTCCTTGTGGACGCCCCAATACTCGTTCAGTGGCGGCGCACTGTTGACGACCAGCCCCTTCACATTCGCACGGGCGAAGATGATGAGCTTGGGACTGAACAGATAGGCGCCCGGCGTCCTGGTCACGATTTTCTCTTGCAGCTCGAAGTAAAGCGCCTTGCGCTTGGCTTCGTCGACCTCGGCCTGCGCGGCAAGGATAAGGGCGTCCAATGCGTCATCCTTGGGCATACGGAAGGTCATCGCCGTGTCGGCCAGGGATGAAAGATAACCGATGGTGATATGTGCGTCGGGGTCGTTGTACCAAGGCTGACGGCCATCCAGCGCCAAGTTGAATTGACCTGCGGTCTGAAGCGCACGATAGGCCGGGAATTCGGGTTGCTCGATCGTCACTTTGACGCCGATATCGGCCAGATTAGCCTGAACGAAGGTCGCCACCGCCCCCCAGAGCGCGCCGCCGAAGCTGTAGAGCGTGGTGTTCAGCGCCTCGGGCGAGACTCCGGCCTCGGCCAGAAGGGTCTTGGCCTTCTCGGGGTCGTATGTCGGGGCCAGTTCCTCCACCTTGGGATTGTAGGCCCAGGAATTCGAGGTCAGCGGGCCATAGACCCGTTCCGCCGTTCCGCCGAAGATGCCCGATAGAAGGCCATCGTAATCAATCGCATGGGCTATAGCCAACCGCACGCGCGGATCTGCATATGGGCCTTCGGTGGCCGCGTTGTTGAACTCCAGCTGGCGGATGATCTGGGAAGCGCTTTCGAGGATCTGGATGTCCGGGTTCTGCGAAAAGGCCGCGATTTCCTCGGTCGCCGGAGCGGACAGCTGGCTCGCCTGCTGGATCATGTCGATGCCGCCATTCTCCAACTCCAACCGCCGGGTCGAGGCCTCGGGGATGATGCGGTACATGATGCGCGACAGTTTGGGCGCGCCACGGAAGTAATCGGGATTGGCATCCAGCACGACCCGGGTGTCGGCGGTATAGTTGCGGATCACAAAGGGGCCGCTGCCGACCGGCGCATCGGCGAAACCTTCGCCCAGTTGCTCCACCGCCGTCGGGCTGACGATGCCCGATTGCGGCTGGGCAAGGATCGCCAGGAAGGCGGGATAGGCTGATTTCAGCGTGAAGACCACCTCATTGGGGGCGGGGGTCTCGATGGTTTCGATCAGGCCAAGCGAGGCTTCGACATAGGGGTTCAGCTTGATCGTGCGTTCAACCGAGAATTTGACCGCCGCGGCGTCCAGCGTCGTCCCGTCGGTGAAGGTGATGCCATCGCGCAGCTTGAAGGCGAAGGTTTTCCCGTCGTCCGAGATGGTCCAACTTTCGGCCACGCGTCCCTCGACCTTATCGAAGGTAGGCGGCACCCATTCCACCAGCGTGTCGAAGACGTTGAGGATGATCTCTGATCCGACCGGTTCGGCCTTGTTGTTGGCCGGCTCCAGCCCGACGGGGTTGGAGGGCACGGCGACGACGAGCGTCGCTGCTTCTTGCGCATGGGCCATGCTGGCCATCCCCAGAGGCAGTGCGCTGGTGCCGAGAAACGCGCCTGTCAAGCGGCCAAACTGCCTGCGGGTAAGTTCCATCGTCTTCTCCTGTGCGACGCGCGAGGGGGTATCATCAAATGAAGTTCTGAAAAATATCTTTCTTGAGATATTTGGTGGCAAGAAGAAATTGCCATGAACATCCCAAACAGCTGTTTTTGTCTCCGACAATATCCTCTGACAGCAAAAACTGTCAGCCGGTATGCCGGCTCGACAGGCAATTTTCTCTCTCAGGGGTGTGGGCCGCGTTGGACCGGTCGCGCGGGATCGTTGACCCATTGGGACCAGGAACCAGGATACATGGCGGCCTGCACGCCGACCGCCGCCAGGGCCAGAACCGTATGGGCTGCTGACATGCCTGCTCCGCAATAGACGCCGACGGGACGTCCATCGGTGATGCCAAGCCCCCGAAAAAGCTCGGCCAAGGTGGCGCTGTCGGCGAAGGGGCCGGGGTCGGTGAGAGTGTCCAGCGTGGGCGCGCTGACCGCACCGGGAATATGGCCGCGCCGGGGATCGCCGCCCTCAACCGGGCCGCCGATGTAATTGGGCCTGATTCGCGCATCCAGCAGCATGCCGTCGCGCACGAAGTCCGACACGGATTCCGCGTCGAACTGGGCCATCATACCGGTCTTTATATTAATATCAGATGGTTGCGGGGTTTCCGCAATCTGGGCGACGGGCAAGCCTGCGGCTTGCCAGGCCGGAAGTCCACCATCCAGAACCCGCACATCCTGCATCCCAGCCCATTTCAGAACCCACCAGCCACGGGCGGCGGTCATTGCGCGGTCGTTGTCATAAAGGACCACGGTTTGCCCCGGCGTCAGTCCCCATCGGCGCATATTGGCCTGAAGCATTTCGGGTTCGGGCAGTGGGCGCTGGCCCAGATCCGGCCGTGCCGGGGCGGCCAGTTCGCAATAGGCGTCAACATCGACCGCACCCGGCACCCAGGCTCCCGTGCGCGAGTTGGTGCCGGTATAGGGGTTGATCGATTGCACGGCCAGAACGCGTGGCGGTTGCGGCGATTGCAGCATGGCCCAAAGCTCTGCCGGGGTCAGAAGCACTTTGCTGCGCGTTTCGTGATCGGTTCTCATGCCCCATCCTTCGTGCATCAAGATATTCTACGAGATACACCATATGTTGACACGGTCTCCATTCCAAGACGATACTCCCTGCCACAACCTACACTGACGACTGCGCGTTGCGCCCATGCCGATGGTCATGCCGATGTCTGCCGAACCCATCCTTTCCGTCAAAGACCTGAGTGTCGCGGTGCGCTCTGCCTCGGGGTGGAAGACCGTCGTTGACAAGGTGAGCTTCGAGGTGGCCGAACGTCAGACTTTTGCCCTCGTCGGCGAATCGGGGTCGGGCAAAAGCGTGACCGCCTTGTCGATCATGGGTCTGATGCCCGCCAATGCCGCGCTGGTCACGGGCCAGGCGGTGATGGATGGGCGCAATCTTGTCGACCTGCCAGAGGCCGAGATGACGCGGCTGCGTGGCGACCGCATCGCCATGATCTTTCAGGAGCCCATGAGCGCGCTGAACCCGGTGATGACCGTAGGCCGCCAGATCGCCGAGCCGCTGATCCGCCATCGCGGCCTGTCACGCGCCGCGGCCCGGGCCGAGGCGCTGCGCCTGATGGACCGGGTGCGCATCCCCTCGCCCGGGGTCCGGGCGGCCAGCTACCCGCATGAGCTGTCGGGCGGCATGTTGCAGCGTGTCATGATTGCCTCGGCGCTGGCTTGCGCGCCGAAGCTTCTGATCGCGGATGAACCCACGACCGCGCTGGATGTCACCATTCAGGCCCAGATCCTTGAGTTGATCCGCGAGTTGCAGCGCGAGGATGGCATGTCGGTGCTGTTCATCACGCATGACATGGGTGTCGTGGCCGAGTTGGCCGAGCGGACGGTCGTGATGTTCCGCTCTCGGGTGATCGAAGAGGGGGCGACCGAAGATATTTTCCACCGGCCACAGAACGATTATACCCGCAGGCTGCTGGCCTCTGCACCCCGGCTCGGCTCGCTGGGTGCGAGCGCGCTTCCCTTGCCCTATGCCGACGTCGATGTCGATGACGCCAGCACCCCCGCCGAAGCCGTCGATACCATCCGTCATGACCTGCCCCCGCAGGTGGAGGTGAAGAACCTGTCCGTGCGGTTCGACCTCCGCCAGGGCATCTTCGGCCGCGTCCACGCGCGCGTTCACGCGGTTGAGGATGTCTCGTTCGACATCCGTCAGGGCGAAACGCTGTCGCTGGTAGGCGAATCCGGTTGCGGCAAATCCACCACCGGTCGCGCGCTTCTTCGTCTGGCCCAGCCGGTGGGCGGCCAGATCCGCATTGACGGTCAGGATATCCACGCCTTGCCCCATGCGGCACTGACGCAGGCCCGCCGGAAGATGCAGATGATCTTCCAGGATCCGTTCTCCAGCCTGAACCCCCGGATGCGGATTGGTGATGCCATTGCCGAGCCTATGCTGGCCCACGATCTGATACCCGCCGCCCAGGCTCCGGCCGAGGTTGCGCGCCTGCTGCGTCAGGTCGGGCTTTCCCCCGAGATGGCCAGCCGCTGGCCGCATGAGTTTTCGGGCGGCCAGCGCCAGCGCATCGCCATCGCGCGTGCCCTTGCGGTCGAGCCGAAGTTCATCGTGGCCGATGAAAGCGTTTCGGCGCTGGATGTGACGATCAAGGCGCAGATCGTGAACCTGATGATGCAGCTTCAGAGGGATCTGGGCCTGACCTATCTGTTCATCAGCCATGACATGGCGGTGGTCGAACGGATCAGCCACCGCGTCGCCGTGATGTATTTGGGTGAGATCGTCGAGATCGGACCTCGGGCCGCCATCTTCGGCAACCCCGGCCATGCCTATACACGCAGGCTTCTGGATGCGGTGCCCGAACCCGATCCCGCCCGCCGCCTTGCGCCGCGCGCCGTGGCCGCGGGCGAGGTGCGTACTCCCATCCGTCCCGCTGATTATGTCGTGCCCTTCCGCAATATGCGGCGGGTCGGGCCGGACCATTTCGTCCTTCAGGACGGCGCTGCCTAAGGAGCCTGCCTTGTCCCGTATCCTGATCCTCAACCCCAACAGCTCCGTCGCCATGACGCGCAGCATGGTCATTCCGTTGCAGGGGCTGGCCATGGTCGGCCGACATCAGATTGACGCGCAACGCATCGAGTCCGCGCCGCCCGGCATCGAAAGCGATGCCGATGTGGCCCTTGTCGCGCCGATGGTGGTGGATCGTGCGCAGGGCGCCGATGCCGATGGCATCGTCGTGGCCTGCTTTTCGGACCCAGGGGTAGAGATGGCGCGTCATGCCCGGCCCGGCCTGCCTCTGATCGGAATTGCCGAGGCCGCCTATTACGCTGCCCTGCCCTTGGGGCGCAAATTCGGCGTGGTCTCTTTGTCGGTGGGATCGGTGGCGCGCCATGCCCGCCGGATCGCGGATCTGGGCCTTGGCGCGCGCCTGGCGGGCGACCGCCCGGTAGATATGGGTGTGGCCGAAGCCAGCGATCCAGAGCATGCGCTCGGCCGGGTGTGCGATACCGCCCAGGCCTTGCGCGATATCGACGGAGCCGAGGTGGTGATCCTGGGATGCGCGGGGATGGGCCATCACCGGCCTGCGCTGGAAAAAGCGCTTGGCATACCCGTGGTAGATCCGGTGCAGGCCGCGGTGGTCGCCGTGATCGGCCAGCTTGAGTTGAATTACAGGACTGCCTGATGAGACAGATCGACTTGGTTTTGCGGGGGGACATCGTCATTCCCGAACGCGTGCTTCGTGACGGCTGGATTGCCGTCCGGGACGGGCGCATCCTCGCGGTGGGGTGTGCAGACCAGCCCGCGCCAGATGCGGCGCGGACCGTCGACCACTCGGGCCGGCTGATCCTGCCGGGCGTGGTGGATGGCCAGACCCACGCCACCAGCGCCCGAGGTCTGCCGGGCATCGAAAGCACCACTCGTTCGGCCATTGCCGGGGGTGTGACGACGCTTGTCGACATGCCTTATGACAATCCGCTGCCCCTCGACCGGATCGAGCGGTTTCAGGCCAAAGCCGACGCGATCGCGGCCCATTCCCATGCTGATATGGCACTTTACGCCACGGTGACCTCCGAGACCCGGACCCGTCACGTCGATGAGCTGATCAGGGTCGGGGTTTGCGCCTTCAAGGTCTCGTCCTTCGAAAGCAGTTCGACGCGCTTTCCGCGCATCGGCGCCGATGTGATGCTGGAATTGTTCACCGTGCTGAAGGATAGCGGCCTGCCGCTTGGCCTCCACAATGAGGATCAGGAGATCGTCCTTCACGGCATCGCGGCCGAGCAGGCCGCCGGGCATGAGGGTATTGCCGCCCATGCCGCTTCGCGCCCGATTGCAGCGGAACTGGCAGCCACGGCGCAGTTTCTGGCGCTGGCGCAGGCCACCGGGGCTCATGCCCATCCGGTGCATGTCTCTTGCGGGCAGGGCCTCGACATGGTCTCGGCCTTCGCGACGGATCTGGCGACCCGCGCGACGGCCGAGACCTGCGTGCATTACCTGTGGTTTGATCTGGCTCGCAACGGCGGGCGGCTTGGCGCGCGCATGAAGGTCAGCCCGCCGATCCGCTCCGGCGAGATCGACGCAATCTGGGCCGCTATCGTGGCGGGCAAGGTCGCACTGACCTCGTCCGATCATTCCAGCTGGCCCATCGACGGCAAGCTGACGCCCTCGATCTTTGCGGCGGGGGCGGGCGTCCCGGGCGTGGAGACCTTGTTGCCAGCCTTTTTCACCGCCGCCGCCGCCCGCGGCCTTGATGCAGCCACCCTGACGGCAAGCCAGCTTTCCAGTGGACCTGCGCGGCTGTTCGGACTGGAACACAAGGGCCGGATCGCCCCGGGCTTCGACGCCGATTTCGCCATTCTGGAGCGGGGCACTTTCGTCTGGGACGAGGCCGCGACCCATGACGAGTTATGCTGGTCGCCCTTCCATGGCGAGACCTTTGGCGTGCGTGTGGCCTCGACCTGGCTGCGTGGCGCCGAGGTCTGGAATGGCAAGGATATTCTCAATACCCCTGGCAGCGGCCGCTATGTCGCCCGCACCGGTCGGGGCTGGTTCGGAGCAGTGTCATGACCCTTCTGACAAATACCGCGCGTGGAGTCTATGTGATCTCCTGCACCCCGTTTCACCCTGACGGAGCCGTTGATTTGGACAGTCTGGACCGGGTGACGGATTTCTACATCGAGAAAGGCGCGACGGGCCTGACCATTCTTGGCATGATGGGCGAAGCGCCGAAACTGACGCAGGAGGAATCCCGCCTCGTCGCCCGTCACGTGATCGCGCGCGCGGGGAAGGTGCCGGTCGTGGTGGGCGTTTCGGCCCCTGGCCTGGCCGCGATCACCGAACTGTCGCATTCGGTGATGGACATGGGTGCGGCGGGGGTGATGATCGCTCCGCCTTCGTCGCTGCGCACCGATGCCCAGATCAAGGGCTATTTCCATCAGGCCTGTGGGGCGGCGGGGGCCGATGTGCCGGTGGTGCTTCAGGATTTCCCGCTGGCCACCTCGGTCCAGATCGACACCGGCCTGATGCTGAAGCTGTTCGAGGAGTTGCCCCAGATCGTCATGCTCAAGCATGAGGACTGGCCCGGGCTGGCCAAGATCACCGCATTGCGCAAGGCCGAAAAGGCGGGCGCGCGGCGGGTCGCGATCCTCTGCGGCAACGGCGGGATCTTCCTGCCCGAAGAGGTTGCCCGCGGTGCCGATGGCGCCATGACCGGCTTTGCCTATCCCGAGATGCTGGCGCAGGTTGTCGATCTGGTACAGGCGGGCGAGATCGACCGCGCGCAGGACATCTTTGACGCCTATCTGCCGCTGGTGCGCTATGAACAGCAACCCGGTGCGGGGCTGGCGGTGCGCAAATATGTGCTGGCCCGGCGGGGGGCCATCGCCTCGGCCGCGCTGCGTGCCCCCGGTGCGCCGCTCGCCGCCGAGGCCGAAGCGGAAATCCTGCGCTTGATCGCGCGGCTTGAAACCAGACTGAAGGAACTCGGCTGATGGATTATGGACTGAAGGGAAAGCGTGCCGTCGTTCTCGGCGCAAGCCGTGGCCTCGGCGCGGCATCGGCGGTGCTGCTGGCGGCAGAGGGCGCGCAGGTGATCGCCGTATCGCGGTCGGGCAAGGTACCTGAGGGCGCGGCGGGCGACATCAAGGGCCGCGCGCTGGATCTGTCGGATCAGGCGGCGGTCGCGGCTTTCGCGCCGGAGCTGGCCGGGGCAGGGATCGATATTCTTGTCAACAATTGCGGTGGCCCAAAGGCCGGCCCGGCCCGTGGGCAAAGCCGTGACAACTGGCAGGCCGCTTTCGACGCCATGGCCCTGCCGGTCTTTGCCCTGACCGAGGCCGTGATCGGCCCGATGACTGAACGGGGCTGGGGCCGCATCGTTACCATCGGCTCTTCGGGGGTTGAAATGCCTATTCCGGGATTGGCGCTGTCGAACGGCATCCGTGCCTCGGTCGCGGGCTGGTCGAAGACGCTGGCCGCCGAGGTGGCCGCCAGTGGCGTTACCGTCAACATGGTGCTGCCGGGCAGGATCGACACCGAACGGGTGGCGGAACTGGATGCGGGCAAAGCCAGCAAGCTTGGCAAGACCGCCGAAGAGGTGGCAGCCGCCTCGCGCGCAACGATTCCCGCCGGGCGCTATGGACGTCCCGAGGAATTCGCCGCTGCGGTGGCTTTCCTCTGCTCGGCTCCGGCGAGCTATATCACCGGGTCCATGATCCGCGTCGATGGCGGGCTGATCGGCAGCCTGTGATGGTCACGCTTCTTTCGCCCGACCGTCGCGGCAGCGATTGCAACAAATGGGGACGCTACCCGGCAGACGTCATTCCGCTTTGGGTCGCGGACATGGATTATGCCGCCGATCCGGCCATCGTCCAGGCCTTGCAGGACCGTCTGACCCATCCCGTGCTTGGCTATTGCGGCCCGGGCGAGAAGCTGCGCGAGATTTTGGTCGCGGCCATCCGGCGCGATCATGGCTGGCGGATCGAGCCGGACTGGCTGATGTTTTTGCCCGGGGTTGAACCGGGCTTCAACATGGCGCTGCATGCCTTTACGCAACCCGGCGACGGGCTTTTGCAGGAACTGCCGGTCTACAAGCCCCTTCGCGCCAGTGCCGGGTTCTGGGAGCTTGATCTTCTGGGCGTCGACCAGATCCAGCGCGATGGAGCCTGGATCAGCGATGAGCCGGCGCTTGCCGCAGCCGCCGCCCGGGCGCGGGCGCATATCCTGTGCAATCCGCAGAACCCCACCGGCCGGGTCTATACCCGGGACGAGTTGGAGCGTCGTGCAGAGCTGTGCCTGAAACACGATCTCGTCCTGATCTCGGACGAGATCCATTGCGGCCTGACGCTGGACGGGCGGGCGCATCTGCCCATTGCCTCGCTGTCGCCGGAAATCGCCCGACGCTCGATCACACTGATGGCGGCCAGCAAGACCTGGAACATCGCCGGGCTAAAGGCAGCCTTCGCCATCGTGCCCGATGCAAGCATGCGCATGCAGATGCTGGCCGCGAAATCCGGCCTTGTGGACAGCGTGAACATCTTCGGTCTGGCCGGGACCGAGGCCGCCTATGGCTGCCTTGAGTGGCGTGATGCGATCCGTGCGCAGCTGGCCGCTAACCGCGATTTACTTGCGCGTCAGCTGGCCCTGCGCATGCCGAAGGCGCGCATGATTCCGGCACAGGCCAGCTTTCTTGCATGGATCGATTTCACCGCCCTAGAATTGCCTTTGCCCGCGGCCGAGTTCTTCCTGCACGAGGCCCGCGTGGCCTTGGGTGCCGGCAACGATTTCGGCATTGGGCTTGAAAGCTGGGCGAGGTTGAATTTCGGCACCCCGCCCGAGACGCTGATTGAAGCGCTTGACCGGATGCAGGCGGCATCGGCGGCGGTCTCGCGGGATTGACCGCGAAGGCTGCTCTGACAGAACAGACCGGGCTGGGCGATGGTGCCGGCTCCCGACAGGCAAAGGAAGCATAGGTAGATGGCCAGGCAGGTAATCCCCGCGAAAAGCAAGAAATCCGCCGGTGCCTCTTTGACCGACCGGGCCTATCGGGCGCTTCGGACGGAGATCGTGACTTGCGTTTTGCCGCCGGGGGCCGAATTCAGCGAACTTGAACTCGCTCCGCGTCTTCAGATGAGCAAGACCCCCGTGCGCGAGGCCCTGTCGCGGTTGATCCAGGAAGGCTTGGTCGAAGCCTTCCCCCGTCGCGGCTATCGCATCACGCCGGTCACGGTGAAGGATGTCAACGACCTGTTCATCATGCGTAGCGCACTTGAGGCACTGGCGGCCGAACATGCCGTCCAGCGCATCTCGGATGCCGAGCTCGATCAGCTGGCCGCCCTTGCCGTGATCCGCTACACCCCCGGCCAGGACATGACGGTTGAGGGCTTTATCGCGGCCAATACCGATTTCCACCTTGCCATCGCCAATGCCTCGGGCATTCCGCGGCTGGCAGTCCAGATTCAGAACGGGCTGATCGAAGCCGAACGGTTGTTCTATATGGGCGCGATTTCGCGCGACGTGAACCCGGAAACCGAGGCTGACCACCTTCAGATCGTCGCCGCGATGCGCGCGCGAGATGTCGAAGCCGCGCGCGCGGCGGTGATCGCCCATACCGAACACACGCGCCGTGGCCTGCTGAACGCCCTGATCGCCAGCGGCTCCGCTACACTGCACCTTTAGACCCCATGATCGGCCTGTCAGCTAGCCGGGTCATCGGCTTCGAGGGGTGCGTCAGATCGGCTGGCGCCGCGCCTTGCCAATGCCGCACGGGGGCATTCACCGAAAGCAGCCGTTCGACACGGGATGGAGGCCAGCGCAGCATGGGGGCGTCCCCCATCAGCGACATGAATGACTCGCTGGGAGGCTAGGGTCCAGACTCATTGAGTTTCGGAGCCAGAACAAGACGGTTGCGGCTAGCAAGATCGCAGAGAAGAAGGTTTCCGGGCACCGGTCGTATCGGGTCGCGACGCGCCGCCAATC
>Ga0182745_1001726_pt1 | contig 20559 bp, 16 predicted proteins | sample eDN3rd30CKraftBY_FD_128523 | JGI IMG/M metagenome (GOLD analysis project Ga0182745, IMG submission 128523) | Enriched backyard soil microbial communities from Emeryville, California, USA - eDNA 3rd pass 30_C Kraft BY (version 2) (version 2) | ecosystem: Environmental > Terrestrial > Soil >...
GGCGCCTAAGATGAACTCCCTGATTGGGACTAAGTCGTAACAAGGTAGCCGTAGGGGAACCTGCGGCTGGATCACCTCCTTTCTAAGGAAAATCGAGGATGCATGATTCACTGAATCATGTACGCCTCCACAAACCTCCTCACAGAATCTAGCCAGAATTTGTGAGGAACCTGGACGGGAGAGAGTGAAGAAGTGGCAGGAATCAGGTCTTCCTAATTCCTACCTCCTAATTCCTATCTCCTTCCTTAATGAGTCAGCCATTTGAAGCAGTAATGCAGAAAAAAGCAGACGCGATTCAAAGTCAATCGACCTCACCAGCCATTTGATATACGTATCAGCCGCTGAAAGAGAAATCTTTCAGCGGCTGATCGCGTTTCATACCTGCTTAACGGCGTTCGGTTTCAAGAGTGTTTCATCCTGTCACGGTACGCGGTGGGAGACATTCCCAGTTCTTTGCGGCAGACCAGCGCCAAGTAGCGGAAGTCAGAGAACCCTGAAAGAGTCGCAACGGCCTGCATTTTCAGGTCGGTCCCTGACAGAAGCCGACAGGCACGCTGCAGGCGTGTTCTACGAATTTCTTCCCCAAGTCCCCAGCCAAAAGCGGCCAGGCAACGTCTTTCCAGTGTGCGGCGTCCGATGGGAACCCGTTGCAGAATATCCTGAATGGTCACTCCCTGATGAACATTGTTTCGAATGAAACGAATCGCTTCTGTTAAAGAAGGGTCGTCAATGGCGAGCACTTCGGTAGATGCCCTGATATTTAATCCCAGAGGGGAAAGCAGGAGTGGTTCATTTGATGTGGTCTCTCCAGACAGCAGCCGTTCCATCAATGCAGCAGCTTCGTATCCCACTTGTTCTGATGGAAGAATGATACTGGAAAGTGCCGGTCGGGTCAGTTCGCAGTAAAGGTCATCGTCTCCAACTCCCAGTAATGCGACCTCTTCAGGAATGCGGACTTCGGCCCGCCGACAGGCTTCTGCGACCTGCACTCCCCAGGAATCGAGCGGAACAAAGATTCCAATCGGCTTGGGAAGTTGCCGCAACCATCTGGCGAGAGCGGAGTCAAGGTCCCATTGCTGCCCGAAGGCCGGGTCTGGTCCCCCGGAGGAATCAAGCAGGGGAACCCATTTGGATGGATCGACCTTGTAGAGATTCACCTCATGCCCGGTCCTTTGAGCTGCTTGCCGAAACGCCTGTTCCCGTTGTGTCGAAAAGAGATGGTCGGGTGAGCCGACATAGGCAAACCGTCGCAGTCCCAGTTCGAGAAAATGGTCAACGGCCAGTTGCCCGATCTCGGTATTGTTGACGTTGACCCAATGAAACTGCGGAGACGGAAGTGCGGCTGAGATGTTGACCACCGGCCGCTTCCAGTTGGCAAGTGCCTGCCCCATGGGAACAGACGTGACAGAAGCAATCACTCCTTCCGGCCGATGACGACTTCGTCCCTGCAACGCTTCCGGTGTCGGAGTCAGTGAAGTGACGGACCACTGGGGTCGGGATTCAATAAAACGACGAATCCCCCGTAACGCACTCCGGTAGTACGCGAAGTTCTGCACAATCGCGAGTCCGATGTGATGTGCTTCGGTGCAGGTTCGTTTTGTTTTACGAGCCATGTTGTTGTATGGAGTTTGATCTGAAATTCTTCATCAGCAGAACCCTTCAAGTTTTTTGCGACTGTCGCCGCCGCCCGCTCAAAGTCTTGCGAGACATTGTTTCATCGTACATGATCAGGAAGTCTTCATGAAACAAGGAACGATATGTTGCACAGGGCTTTCGCTTTATTGAAAATGTCCCGGGAGGGCGAGGCTCCCGCCGAGCCGCAAACCATGGAAAGCGTCAACTTTCATGCGGCTCAGCAGGAGCTTCGCCCTCCCGAAAATTGCCCATCTTGAAACAAACAAAAGCCTTGACATGTCGCAAAGATTGAACTTCACTTTGATTGTCCTTCTGTTCGGCGGTTCGTCATTGCTGTTCGCAGAGGAGAAGAAAGAGAAACCGGTCCCGTTGAATCCGGAAGGGACCGTTCTTTTCGACAAAGGGAACCAGAAACTTCTTCTCAAGACAACGGTTTGTTTGCGCGACGGATTACTGGAGATGTTTCTTTGCCCGAAGCAGACCAAGGAACATGAATCGATTCTGTCGATTGACGCCCAGGCACAGGTGATTCATGCCGGATTGCTGGCGTTGGGAGCCAAACCGGGACGCCCTGTTCAGTTTCAGCCGAAGTACCAGCCTCCGACCGGTCAGAAGATTGAAATCCATGTCGTCTGGAAAGATGAGAAAGGGAAAACCCATCGAGCCAGGGCTCAGGACTGGATTCGACATGCCACGCATCGATACTTCGAAGCCCCGTTAGCGAGTCTTCCGGACGGCGTTTCTTTTCCCAAAAGGGCCGACCAGTTGATCTTTGACGACCTGAATCATCAATTAATTTTCTTTGGCCCTATGACAGAGGAACAACAAACCTCTTTTCTGAAACTGAGCGACAATGCCAACTATCAGAAAGCGGTTCGTATTTTGTTTGAGCAAGGACGCCCAAGGCAGATGGAAGCGGATTTCATCTTCGCGGGAAGCGGGTTTGCCAGGCTGACTAACGGGAAAGAAGCCTATATGGCGGATGCAGGGAGCCTGATCTGCGTCGCCAATTTCGGGGACGCCATGATCGATGTCAATCGGGAAAGCACCGCCAGCAACGATTCCGGTTTGCTGTTTGAGCCGTGGACGGAACGAGTCCCTCCCTTGAATACCGAAGTCATCGTTGAGTTGACTCCGGTGAAGGAGAAAGAGTCTCCTCCGTAACCTGAATATGGGAGAAACCACGAATCAAGCGAATCGGTCGAATCAATTCCTGATCGTTCACTGATCGAAGGATTCGTGAAATTCGTCTGATTCGTGGTTCTTTTTGCTGAAACGGTTCCCTACTCGATCGTCAGTAACAAATCTCCGGTGGAGACCTGGGTTCCGGCTTTCATCAGAAGCTGGCCGATGGTGCCGTCCCGATCGGCGTTGAGTGTCGTCTGCATTTTCATGGCTTCGACGACAAGAAGTTTTTGTCCCTTTTTGATCTTGTCCCCCGCCTGAACCGCCACGCTGACCACCATTCCCGGCATGCTTGCAGCAATATGGCTGGGATTTTGCGGATCGGCTTTGATGTTCTTTTCGACTGTGGATTCCACCGACCGGTCGTCAATGGTAACGTCTCGCGGCTGGCCGTTCAGTTCGAAGAAGACGGTTCGTGTTCCGTCCGGATGTGGGCTGCCGGTGGTGAGGTATTTGATGAACAGGGTTTTCCCCGGTTCAATGTCCGCGGCGAATTCTTCTCCTGCCTGCATTCCAAAGAAGAACGCTGGAGTTGGGAGAACACTGGTATCCCCATATTCTTTGACGTGATGGGCGTAATCCTTGAAGACACCGGGGTACATCACCCAACTGAGTATTTCACGCTGTGACGGTTCGCGTCCCAGGATAGAGACGAGTTTGTCTGAGGCTTCTTTGAAGTCGATGGGGGGGAGTGTTTCTCCAGGGCGACCGACGAATGGTTCGCGATCTTTGAGGATCCGTTTCTGAACCGCTTCTGGGAATCCGTCGGCTGGCTGCCCCATGGCTCCGCCGAGCAGATCGATCACCGATTCCGGGAAGGCAAGTTCACGGTCACTGTTCATCAGATCGTCTGGAGTCAGCTCATTGGCGACCATGAACAGAGCCATGTCTCCCACCGCCTTCGAGGTGGGGGTCACTTTGACGATGTCTCCGAATAACCGATTCACATCGGCGTAAGACTGACAGATGTCGCTCCACCTGTCGGCCATTCCGAGTGCCCGGGCCTGTTCGAACAGATTGGTATACTGTCCCCCCGGCATTTCATGGTTGTAAAGATCGGCAGTCCCGGGAAGAACGACACTTTCGAACGGAAGATAAAACTCCCGAACCGCCCGCCAGTATTCCGCCATCTCATCCAGACGATGCGGATCCAGTTGTGTATCGCGTGGCTGATGATGCAGGGCTTCACTGAGTGTGTTCAGGTTCACTTGCGAAGTTCCCCCGGACATCGGAGCCATCGCGGCATCCACAACATCGACCCCAGCTTGAGATGCCAGCAACAACGACGCGGCCTGAATTCCGGCGGTGTCGTGCGTGTGGAAATGAATCGGCAGACCCACTTCCTGCTTCAGTGTGGAAACCAGCAGATGAGCTGCTTCCGGTTTGCAGAGTCCGGCCATGTCTTTGATGGCGAGGATATGCGCCCCGGCTTTTTCCAGCTCTTTCGCCAGGTCGACGTAATATTTCAGATTGTACTTCGTGCGATTCGGGTTCAGCAGGTCGCCGGAATAGCAGATGGCTGCTTCGCAGATTCCGCCCGATTCGATCACTGCTTCCATGGCGACTTTCATGTTGTCGGCCCAGTTCAGGGCATCGAAAACACGAAAGACATCATTCCCCGCGTCTGCCGCTTCTTTCACAAAAGCTTTAACGAGGTTGTCCGGGAAGTTGGAATACCCCACTGCGCTGGAGGCTCGCAACAGCATCTGAAAGAGGATGTTTGGGCACTTTTCCCGCATCTGAGTCAGGCGATCCCATGGACATTCCTTGAGGAACCGCATGGTGGTATCGAACGTGGCTCCTCCCCACATTTCAATGGAGAAGAGTTGCGGCAGCAGATACGAGTACCCTTCCACGATATTCAGCATATCGTGTGTCCGGAACCGGGTGGCATGCAGTGACTGGTGTGCGTCACGGAACGTGGTGTCCGTGATCATCAGTCGCTGTTGCTCTTTGATCCACTGGGAAAACTTTTCGGCACCCAGTTCTTTGAATTTGTCGCGTGATCCTTCCGGGCGCGGAGCGGTTCGATCGTACGCCGGGACTGGAGCCGGGGCACGTCGAATGGCGACCGGGCGTCCTTTGACCAGCGGGTTTCCATTGACGATCGTTTCGCCAATCGATTTCAGAATTCGGGTGGCCCGATCGTGTCGTGTCGGGAAATCAAAGAGTGAACTGGTGTCGTCGATGAACGTTGTTGTACAGCGCCCCGCCAGGAAGTCGGGGTGATTGAGCACGTTCAACAGGAACGGGATATTTGTCTTCACTCCCCGAACACGGAATTCCCGCAGACAGCGATCCATGCGGGTCGCGGCCTCTTCAAATCGGCGTCCCCGAGCCGTGACTTTCACCATCAGTGAGTCGTAGTACGGGTGGACGAACGCCCCGGAAAATGCGGTTCCGGCATCGAGTCTCACTCCCATTCCGCTGGCGGATCGATAGTGGGCAATTCGACCATAGTCGGGAACAAAGTTATTGGCAGGGTCTTCGGTGGTCACGCGGCATTGCAGTGCATATCCACTGACATGCACGCTTTCCTGTGAAGGAATGCCGATTTCCGGTTCATCCAGCCGCAGTCCCTGGGCGACATAGATTTGCGAACGAACGATGTCAATTCCGGTCACTTCTTCCGTGACCGTATGTTCAACCTGAATTCGGGGATTCACTTCAATGAAGTAGAATTTCTCCGTATCAGCATCGACGAGGAACTCGACCGTTCCGGCGTTGTAATAGTTGACCTGCTTGCCGATCTTGACTGCCGCGGCACAGATTTCATCTCGAACCGATTCCGACAGATTGACTGCCGGAGCGATTTCGACCACTTTCTGATGCCGTCGCTGAACCGAGCAATCCCGTTCAAACAGGTGGACGAGGTTGCCATGCTGATCACCGAGCAATTGCACTTCGATGTGCTTGGCGCGCTGAATGTACTTCTCGATGAAAATGTCGGGGCTGCCGAATGCGGTGAGTGATTCCTGTCGGGCCGCTTCGTAAGATTCGGCCAGTTTGTCTTCCGAGTGAACGACTCGCATTCCCCGACCGCCGCCGCCGTGGGCTGCTTTCAGAATGACGGGATAACCGAGCTTCCCAGCCAGTTCGAGCCCTTCAGTGGCATCCTTGAGCGGGTTCTCGGTTCCTGCCAGAACAGGAACTTCGGCCTGAATGGCAATGCGTCGGGCGGCTGTTTTGTCTCCCAGGTTCTCCAGAAGGTTGACGGAAGGGCCGACGAACGTAATTCCGGCCTCTTCACAGGCTTTGGCGAATTCCGGTTTCTCGGACAGAAAGCCATAGCCGGGGTGAATGGCGTCGACTCCGACTTCCTTCGCAATCGCAATGATCGCCGGAATATCGAGATAAGACCGAATCGGCTCTCCCGGCTTGCCGACCTGATAGGCTTCGTCTGCTTTGAAGCGATGAAGTGCAAACCGGTCTTCATAGGCATAGATCGCAACGGTGCGAATATCCAGTTCTGAGGCGGTCCGAAAGACACGGATCGCAATTTCACTTCGGTTGGCAACGAGAAGTTTCTGAATTTTCTTCATGATTCTGGTCGATTTCGCAACACGGCCCGCCGTGCGCAATGGTTCCCGGCGATTCAAATCGGATCAATGAATCTGCAACTTATCGCGACAGAACCCGTGTCACAAGTTCACGACGAGGACGATTCAGGAAATCCCGATATCGGTCAGATCTCCGGCGTTAAAGAGAACCGGGATTGCCGGAAAACGTCTTTTTCTGGGGCTGTCTGAAAATTTTGCGGATGGCCTCGATCTTTTTCGGGTGGCCCAGATTGCTTGCAATCTGGGTGGCGCAGCCATGGGAGGCCGTTGATCGCGCTGTGCAGGCTTTCATCAGTTTGAAGACTGATTGGAAATCATTCTGAATTAAGATGATCCAGGATGGAAAACGCTGTGCCGGTGGCCTCTTACGGCTGCGCCGCCCCGATTGCAAGCAATCGCGGCCACCCCGGTTGCAGCTTCATTCAGTATTCCCGAACCAACCGCGAAGGTGTGTTGAGATCTCATTCAGATAAACCCGCCGCAGTGCGTCATACCCACGGTCGTTGGGGTCTTCAAGATTGTCGAAGTACCAGTAATGCGGGTCTTTCGATGAATAGTGGGACATCCAGAATTTTCGACAATGAATTCCGTGGCCGAGAAACGTGGAATGAATATCGACCAGATGAACATTTTTTCGTGTCTCACAGTGCCCGGCGATGATTTCGTTGTATCGATCCAGAATTTGGAGACCGTCCGGCCAGCGGGGAAGTCCGGCATTCTGAGTGTCTCCGACGTTGTCGGTCGGATCGTAGATGTTTCCCAGGTAAATTGTGCATCCGCCAGGGAAACGGGATTCGATTTCATCCAGAATCACTCCGAGCCGCTTCTGGAAGTTCTCGATCCATGGTTCTGCCTGTTCCAGCGTGGCCCCGTACATCGCTCCTTCACGGGGAGGGGACTGCCCGTAATTGTGAATGATGTCATTTCCACCGGTCGTCAGGAGGACGATGCCAAACACATCATTCGGTTGTCGTTCAATACGGGGAAGCGAGTTTTCGAGGAGTTCAATGGATGTTGTTCCGGACAGGGCGCTGTTTTGTGTTTTCAGATTTGGAAGCACTTTTTTCAGGCAGATTCCCTGAATGTCGCCGAAGTCATCGTTGCGTGAATGGGCGATGAGATCGAAATGAGACCGGCCGGGACTGGAGCCGAATCCGGCCGTAATACTGTCTCCCAGCCCCAGTAATAACACCGGTCGTTCGCTCCACACTGAATCAAACTCGGCCACATCGACCGGGATGTGAACCGGACCTTCTCCAATCGGACGGCGCAGCCAGAACTCGTAGTAACCGGCCGCCAGTCCGCATAAAAGTAGAGCGATCACACCCAGACGAATGACTCGCCGGATTGAACGAACGGGACGCTTCGGCTCTGTTTCGTTCATCACCTGGCTCCTGCTCGACGAAGATGAGGCGTCAAGAATTGACGCCCGGCTGATCTCCTCTTTCTGCTGTACGTTTGGGACGATCGTATCTGTTGGGGGAAATCGGATACCACGTTCATGTCGGCGGAAGATTCCGGGAAAATTGCATGAAAAGTCAGATGAGTCTGGACTTCTCGCCTGAAACGTTTGAACGTGGTCTGGCGGGAGGGTAAAGTGTTTCCAATCAGGAGGATGCGAAAGAGGGATTTCTCAAGCTGCCCGATTGCAGTTCTTTTTGTTTTTCACAGAGAAAACCTCTTGATCCAGAATGCCGGAGAGGCACCATTGTTGCGAATCGCAGGCAACAAACGACGTTGTTGAATTTTTTTTCTCACACATTTCTGACAGAGTGAAGAGGATCCGATGGGGGGATTGACCTTACTGGCCCAGGCTCAGGAAGAAGTGATTCGGTTGCCATACACGGCGCTGGTCATTGGTTATGCCATCTTTATTCCGTTGCTGCTCTTGCTCAACTACACAACGAAATCGGGAGTGATCGCCCGGGCAACGACCAAAGAAGCGGTGAGACAGCCCGTTTTTCTGTTGATGACTGCCATCGGTTTGACGGTGATCACCATCAACGTCTGGGTGCCGTTCTTCTCACTCGGCGATGATACGAAAATGTACATCGACTGCGGTCTGGCCACCGTGTTGATCTGTGCCTTGTTGCAGTGTGTCTGGACGGCCAGCTTGAGTGTTGCCGACGAAATCGAAGGCAAAACCGCGATGACCCTGCTTTCCAAGCCGATCAACCGTCGTCAGTTTGTGTTTGGAAAATACATCGGGATCTTCCAGTCCGCGTTGATCATGATCGCGATTCTGGGAGTCGTGCTTTTCTTCCTGACGTACTACAAATTCCATTACGATCAGAAAGAATCGTCACAGGAACAGTCCCCGCTGATTTACATGCGAACTGCCAGCTGGCTTCCGTTTCAGTATCCGGCGTTCAATCGGATTTACTTCGAAGTGGCCCGAACCATTTTCCCGGGATTGACTTTGATCGCCATGGAAGTCGCCGTGATGACCGCGGTGAGCGTGGCGATCTCCACCCGGGTGCCAATGCTGATGAACGTGCTGATCTGCTTTGCCGTCTTCGTGATCGGACACTTGACTCCCGTGTTAGCCCAATCTGATGTGAAGAATGTCTTCGTAAAGTTTTTCGCAGGCTTCTTCGCCACAATTCTCCCGGGACTGGATCACTTCAACATGTCGGCGGCGGTCTCGACCGGTAAGGTGGTTCCTCCCGAATATATCGGTCTGGCGGGCTTGTATTGCCTGGTCTATGTTGCTGCGATGATTATGGTCGGGTTCCTGCTGTTCGAAGACCGGGACCTGGCGTAATGAACTGAGACTGCTGGACTGAGACTACCGGATGGGAAATTGATTCGGACAGGCGACGCTTTTTCGGCGTCGCCTTTTCGTTTTCCCGGGAAATGGACTTGGCAACGGCCTTGTCAATGAGTCTGATGGAGAGATCATCCGGCGCTGCGAAGTGGAATTGTCAATTGTTGATGCTGTTTACAATTGCGTTCTCAGAAACAGTCGTGAATGGAGTGTTGGGATGTGCATTTCACTTTGTGCTGTCAGCGGTTAAAAATGAGGCGTGCCACCTTATAGAAAGATTGGAGACGATGTCTCAGTCTTGGCGGTGGTTTGTATTACTTTCCTCTTCACGAAGCCCGTTCCCATGCCCGTGATGCTCACTTCGATGCGGCGACTGATCACACGTCGATCCTGGGTCGATCAATTCGGGGTCAGACTCTTTTTCTGGCTGATTGTTGCGGCGGTCTGTGCGGTTTTTCTTCTTGTTCAAATCACTCTGCTGGTCGACCTTCTTGTCACCAGAAATGCAGTGGAATTCATCCCTGCATCGGTTCAGATCGATCCAGAGTCGGATTTGCAGGAAAGCGGTATCGATTCCGGACTGACTCTGCAGGCAGAGCGTTTCGGGAACCTCCCGCTCTGGTTCTGGTTGAAGCCGGCCAGTGAGCGTTTGCTGTTTTTGCAGACCACGACAGGGGCATTGACCACCCTGATTCTCGTCACATTGCTGACGGTGGTGCTGTTCTCGTATTCGCGAACGCTGGCTCGCGTGGCGTCGGCTCGGTCGGCTCGTGAAATTGGGACGCTGCTAAGAAGTCTGATTCATCGTCAAACCCTGCGACTTGGGCCCAGTGATTTGACGGGGCATCGCTATCAGACAGCCATGACCCATTTTGTCGACGATACCGAAACAATCCGGGAGACCGCTGCCGAATGGCGCTGGCGGTTTGTTCGAAGCTGCATCCTGTTGCCTGTTCTCCTGATCTGCGTCCTCGCTATCGATTTTCGACTGGGAATCGAATGTCTGATTCCCGCGATTGCCTGCTGGTACGTCTTCCGTTTCGAACGAAAACAGGGAGCACAACGACGGCAGATCGCAGAATCACACGCCGAAACCGAAGCCCGATTTCTTTCCGAAGCTCTGAAACAGACCCGTCTGGTACGGGGCTACAATATGGAAGAGTTTGAGCAGTCGTTGTTCAACCGGCATCTCGGACGAATGACCGAGCAGACCCGGAACGCCCGGCGGCAGGAACGAACCGCTCTTTCCACGGCCCGACTGGTGACTTGGGTGGGATTAACATTAATTCTTCTGCTGGTCGCATTACGTGTGACCTCTGCGGTCAGTCCGTTGCCATTGTCGAACGCGGTGGCGTTGCTGGTGGCATTAGGGTTGTTTGCAGTGGAACTCAACTCCTGTGACAGATTGCTTCAGCTTCAGAATAAACTCGAAACCACCGGCGATCGGGTGTATCGCTACCTTGATGAAATCCCTGAAGTTGGTCAGGCGGTCGGGGCGAAATTCATCGAACCGGTCACCAAATCCATTCTGCTGGAAGCGGTTCATTATCAACAATTAGGGCATCAGTTGTTACGTGGAATCGATTTAAGAATCGAAGCCAGAACGGAAGTTGCACTGGTCTCGCTCGATCCATTATTACCTCGAACAGTTGCTTATCTGTTGCCTCGATTTATCGAACCGACAAAAGGACGGGTGCTTTTCGACGGCGAAGATATTGCCTGGGGAACTCTGGAATCGATTCGCACGGAAACGCTGTATGTCGCCGCGGAAGATCCGGTTCTCTCCGGAACCGTACTGGATAATATTGTCTGTGGCGAATCTCGCTATTCCGAACAGGATGCGATCGAAGCGGCCAAGCTGGTCCATGCCCATGCTTTCATCACACGGCTGCCGCAAGGATATCAGACCGTTTTAGGAGAGCACGGGGAGCAGTTGGATGCCGGGGCCTTGTTTCGCCTGGGACTGGCTCGCGCTGCATTACGTGATCCGGCCGTCATGATTATCGAAGAGCCTAAGGTTCTCCTCGATGATGATACAAAATCACTTATTGACGATGCGTATCAACGTCTGTCCGCAACCCGAACCATGATCTACCTTCCGGGTCGTTTGAGTACCTGTCGACGTTGTGATCAAGTGGTCTTGCTGCATGAAGGACTGGTGGAAGCGGTCGGGACACATCAGGAGTTAACGAAGTCCTCCGAAGTCTTCCGGCACTGGGACTATCTCACGTTTAACTCATTCAACCGACGCACCCAGCGGTTGCAGAAAGCATAGCACCAATGCTCCAGAGCATGCAAAACTGGTGCTCACAGTTCCGCATGCTCTGAGAGATCATTGGCTGTCTGTTCCCCTGCATTCACCGGAACACAAGGGGCATTAAATCTCGGTTGCCCCCGCGATATCAGAATTCCCCGATCACTTCGTTCCCTCCAGGTGAATGCAGCGAGACCCAGAGATCTCCGTTGATGTTTTCGCTGACAAAGCGAACCGAACCGTCCAGAAGGGTGGCATGAACTCCCCCCGTATGAAAGCTGCGAGGGGTGACATGATTCGACGACAGGTTTCCAACAAGGGCGTAACTGTTTGGGGTGGCGGCTCGTTGGACGACGTAGAGGATGCTGCCTGTGGCGGGAACTGACCATGAGGCACCAACCGTATTGTTGGTTGTTCCTCCCAGTGGTTTTATACCGTTCGGGTTGTCAGTCGTTTGGGCAGGATGTCCTGCAGAGAACTCACTAAAGGCAAACGTATTACTCGTTCCATCTGTGATCATCGATAGCTTCATTTGCTGGCTCTGGTTCTTGAAGTTGCCATCACCGGCCCAAGCCCCATCAGTGACCGCTCCCAGTGCCTCACGAATTCCCCAGCTTGTCGAGAAAACTCCGGTTCTTCCGTTGTCATGACCGTGATGTCCACACAATCCGTAACTATGGGTCGAACCGGCACCGGGATAATGCCCCGGCCAGTTATTGTTCACTTTTTGAGGAATGAGTGCGCTGGGACAGAGGAACGACGCAATTTTCGACGTTCTTGCCATCATGTTATCGGCATGGGCAATTGGAAGAGAGAAGTTGATGAGATTATAGACAGCCGTCTGATCCAGGTAAGGGAGCAGCATTGAGTGAAGAGTGTGTCCATATCCCCCATCATCTGTGTAAACGCAGCAGCATGTTCTGCCTGTTGTAATGTTGACGCCCTTTGGGAAAACCCCTTTGGTCCGGTCCAGATAGTTATGAAGTGCGAGTCCGATCTGTTTCAGGTTGTTACGGCAGGTACTGCGACGAGCCGCTTCCCGGGCCTGTTGAACAGCAGGAAGAAGGAGTGAAACAAGGATTGCTATAATTGCAATCACAACCAGCAGTTCAATTAGGGTAAAAGCAGTGCGCTGTCTCATGACGGGAATCCTTAATATAAAGATAAAGACTGATCGAGCGACGTGAATTTATTGTGATCCAGAACCAGAGTTCTCCTCTGCCTGCGGACTCTTGTGATTACTTTTTTCCGGGTGACTTCAATTCAATGTCGACTACGGTTTTCCCTTCAATGACTTCGGCTCGTATGTCATTGTCGTTGCCTGACCAGTGTTTGAGCGGGTTTTCTGATGTGTATGCCATCACGATTTCCGATGGTGTTTCATCTGCTTTGGGTGTTGTGGCTTCAGTGAGTGTGACGTAATACGTTGCCGGATAGACGTTCTTCATGGTGTATCGGCCTTCATCGTCCGTCGTTGCCAAACGCATACGGTGTTTGGCTGGAAGAGAGTCGACAGCAAAGAACTGCACTTGAACGTGCGCGAGCGGCTTTTCGTCGAGTGTGAGCAGTCCGGAGATGGCGGCAGGAGTTCCAAACTCGCTTTTGCCACAACCGCAAACCATCACGGTCGACACGAGAAGAAGCGTGGTCCAAAGATGAGATCGTGATATCCGAACCCGTGATTTGGAGATTTCAACGGGTTCATGTAACAAGAGCCCGTAACGTGTCGAAGCACACGGCCGGAATGATCGATTCCTCATCATTCTCTCCTACTCCTGGCATCACACCAGCAGTTGCTCTTGAAACACAAGGCTGGCCTCGACAGGCGAATGACTGTGAGACCGGCAATTCGATTGGTTTGTGTTGGACGGTATTCGGGAAGATGTTCCCCAAAGAGCACTGGGAACGATCAGGTGAGAAGTGTTGATTGCTTCTCTGAATAGTGATAATAACAAATATTATTCTGTGTGATTTGTTTTTCTGGTGTAATACTTTGAAATGAGAGTGTAGATAAAAGTGACACTCATTCTGCCGCCCGGGGAAACAGCAAAAATGTTTTCATTGTTGCTGAGGGATCCATCGTTCAGTCTGCAGAGGACGTATTCAGGATAGCTTGCTCTACTGTGTGTGGGAGGGCTCAGAACAAAAATGAAAATCTCTCCACAAGGAACACTGAGACCGGATATGAATGGGTTCTGGCCTGATATGAAAGCGAAAAGATCCCATCTCTGGGGAGTTTTTATGCTTCTGGTGGGGGTGCTGATTCTTAAGGTCAACGCCGCGATTGTTCTGAATTATCGCAACTATCTTCCTCCGAATTTCAACTCCGATTTTTTGCGAGGGCGTGAAGACTATTTCTTCGGCAGTTATCAGTGGGCGTTCTGGGGGCATATTTCCTCAGGACCCGTTTCCTTGGTCCTGGGACTACTTCTGGTCAGCACATCGTTTCGTGTGCGGTTTCCCGGCTGGCATCGGCGTCTGGGACGTCTTCAAGCGGTGAATGTGCTTTGTTTGCTGGTTCCGAGCGGTTTGTGGATGGCGTTTTATGCAGCTTCCGGACCGATTGCCGGGGCAAGTTTCGGAATGCTGTCCGTGGCAACGGGCATCTGTATGGCGATGGGATGGAGAACGGCGGTGCAGCGAAAATTTGCTCAACACCGGCGGTGGATGCTGCGAACATTCACGTTGCTTTGTTCAGCGGTGGTTCTCCGACTCGTGGCAGGAACCGCAACGGTGTTTGAGTATGGACCCGACTGGTTCGATCCCCTGGCCGCATGGGGATGCTGGCTGGTGCCGCTGTTGTTGCTGGAATGGCAACTCGGTCGAAAGAAGCGAACGGCATCCCTCCCTCTGAATCATTCTCCACCAATCAGAGAACAACTCTTGGGGTAAGTCATCCCTGACCTGTTTTCGGGGATTTTAAGAACCACGAATCGAACGAATCTGACGAATGAATTCCAGACGGATGTCGATCAGAATATTCGTGCGATTCGATTGATTCGTGGTTTTTCTTCCCCCTCCCCCTCGGAATCAAAATTCCCCAACGTCATCTCCGGCATCCACGGTGATCAAGGCGCGACGGGTTTCCAGAGAAGTGGAATTACTGATGGCGCGGACTGAGCCATCCCCAAGAGAGACCTGAAAGATTCCGGTGTGCAAGGTTTTGGACTCTGGGTTGATCTCCAGAATGACCTGTTCCCCTCCGTCCTGAGGTTTCATCCATTCAAACGTCTCGCCCGGCAAGACCTCCATCACAATCACGGTGTTAGACAATCCGTCCTTGAATTCTGAAAATGATCGAGGGCGAGTGGGGGCAAAGGCAAAGTCTTCTCCGACAATGGCCACATAGCTTGTGTGGTTTGATGGAATCTCTGCCGCTGGGCAGCGATAAATTGACACGGAAAAATTTCGTGCCTGCTCATTGACGGGATCGTCCCAGGGCTTCGTCAGGTCAATGCTATCGTAGAGTGCTTTCTGATCCAAATAGGGGAGAATCAGGGTTCGCCAACTGTGTAATGGCTTTCCATCGGCATCAACCGTATACGCGGGTGGAAGTGCTCTCCAGGCATCGTGATAATTGTGGAGAGCCAAAATGATGTGCTTGACGTTGTTCTTGCATTGCATTTGCCGTGCAATCCCCCGGCTGTCTCTTTCAATGTCAATCAACATCATCATCCCCGCCATAAGGACCAGCCCAAGCGAGATCGTCAATCCGACGAACCACGACATGAGTGATTTCCCGCCGTCTGAACGTCCTGACGCCTGCTCATCACTGGAGTTTGCATAGGGGTTCTCATTCATCGGAGTGACCTCCCGAATTCTTTGAAATGTTCTCTTGCGGCGAAAGTACTCTAAAATTCCCCCACGTCATCACCGGCATCCACGGTGATCAGGGCGCGACGGGTTTCCTGGGGGATGGAATTACTCAGGGCTCGGACTGAGCCATCACCGAGTGTGACCTGAAAGACTCCAATGTGCCAGGTTTTGGATTTCGGATTCATGTCCAGAATGATCTGCTCGCCGCCGTCCTGAGGTTTCATCCATTCAAACGTTTCATCCGGCGTAACTTCCATCACGAGTACGGTGTTGGACAATCCATCCTTGAACTCCGAAAATGGCCGGGGACGAGTGGGAGCAAAGGCGAAATCCTCTCCGACGATCGCCACGTAGCTTGTGTGGTTTGATGGAATGTTGGCCGATGGGCACTGGTAAACCGAAACAGCAGTTTTGCGCGCCTGTTCATTGACGGGGGCGTCCCAGGGCTTCGTCAAATCAATTGTGTCATAGAGCGATTTTCCGTCCGTGTGGGCTAAAATCAGGGTTCGCCAGCTGTGTAGTGGTTTTCCATCAGCGTCTACGGTATACGCGGGGGGAAGGGCTCCCCAAACATCGTGATAGTTGTGTAAAGCCAGTGTGATCTGTTTGAGATTGTTCTTGCATTGAGACCGTTCAGAGGCTGGACGAGCGGTTCTGACTGCTGGTGATAACAGCGCAATAAGAACAACAATAATGCCGAGAGAAAGTGCCCAGCCGACGATTCTGGAGATCAGTTTGTCATAGGCAAGTGACTCTGGTGGCGGGATCTTCTCGTCACCGGAATTGGCAAAGGGGTTCTCATTCATCGGAGCGGCGTCCTCTTCTGAAATGTTCTCTGACGGCGAAAGTACGCGGGAAGTGAAAAGCTGATATGATTGACTCTGTTCAATGATGACAATGGAGCAGAGTGTTCGTCCAGATTGTTGTTGTCTTCTCCCTGCTGTGGAACTGGAAATGAAGCTGATTTTTCGATTGAGTCTCTGCTTTCTGGCGCTCTCGCTGAACGTGTCTGCTCACGATACCTGGGTGGAGACGAACACCAGTGTCATTCGCACCGGCGACGCTGTGTTCATTGATCTGAAACTCGGTAACCATGGGAACGATCACCGGGATTTCAAACTCGCCAGCAAGGTTCAGCTGGAAGGATGTACGCTCAATCTGCTGATGCCGAATGGAATAAAACTGGATTTTCTTCCCAATTTGAACGATGTCGGCTACGCCCCCAACGAAGGATACTGGACCGGAAAATTCGTGGCCCCTTTCGCTGGGACTTACTCTGTGGTCCATACGTATGATCGAATTGTCCGGCACGGCAAACCGACCCGATCGCTCAAAAGCGGGAAAACCTACTTCCTTGCAGGGGTGCTGCTGGACCAGTTGAAAGATGTCGGCGACAACTGGAAAACGCCGCTCGGGCATCCGCTGGAGATTGTCCCAGTCTCTCATCCGGTTCTCTTCACCGGCCCGGGGATGCCGATTCAGGTGCGACTGCTGTTCAAAGGAAAACCACTGGCCGACACCCGCGTTTCTTTCATCCCGCAGGGAACATCTCTCAAAGAAGGCTTCGACGAAACTTACGAACGTCAGACCGATCAAAGTGGGGAAGCCTCATACACTCCGAAAACTGGCAATCGCTATTTAATTGTCGCGCATGTGAAACGGGATGATGAAACCGGCGACGATTATGACTCGACCTCCTATTCCGCCACATTACAGCTATTGATTCCGGAAGTCTGTCCCTGTTGTCAGTAATTGACCGGGGTCATTTATTATATTGTGCGAGTGATATTATAATCGGGAGGGCGAGGCTCCCGCCGAGCCGCAAACGATGGAATGCGTTCCTTTTGCTCGCGGCTTAGCAGGAGCTTCGCCCTCCCTGTTCGTTTTATTCTTTTTTTAAGATGTTTTTGAATAAGGTTTTTTATACGTGAATGTTGTTCACATTATCACCCGGATGATTATTGGAGGGGCTCAGGAGAATACGCTGCACACCTGTGAGAACCAGCATCATCTGCATGGAGATCAGGTGACACTCATCACCGGTCCCAGTCTCGGGCCGGAAGGGAGTCTGATGGAGCGTGCGGAACGGGCGGGATTTCGTATTGAAGTGGTCCCTGAACTGATTCGGAGTATTCATCCCTGGAAAGACTGGAAGGCGACCCGGCGTTTGACCCAGCTATTAAAATCAATTCGCCCGGACGTTGTACATACGCATAGTTCTAAAGCGGGAATTCTGGGACGGCGGGCTGCGTTTCGATTGGGGATTCCGGTCGTCCATACCATTCACGGAGCCTCGTTTCATTATGGTCAATCCGCTCTCACTTATCGCTCCTATGTTGCAGTTGAAAAGCTGGCGGCGCGATGGACGGATCACTTTATTAGTGTCGCGGATGATATGTCGAACGAATACCTGCACGCAGGGATCGGAACACCGGATCAGTTTACCACCGTCTATAGCGGCTTTGACGTCGAACCATTCTTGAATCCTCCGAAATCACGTGAAGAGGTTCGTCAGGAACTCGGCTTTTCCCCTGATGATATTGTCGTCGGAAAGATCGGTCGTTTGTTTCACTTGAAGGGACACGAGTTCGTGCTTCAGGCTGCGCCCCGAGTTGTGGCAGCGAATCCGCGAGTGAAGTTTCTGTTCATTGGAGATGGAATCCTGCGTTCACAATTCGAACAGGAGATTGCAGACAAAGGACTACAGAACCATTTTGTGTTTACCGGACTCGTTCCACCGACCCGAATTCCGGAGTTGATGGGAGCGATGGAAATCGCGGTACATACCAGTCAATGGGAAGGACTCGCCCGGGTGTTACCGCAGGCCCTCATTGCGGGAAAACCGGTTGTTTCGTACGACGTTGGGGGAGCACGTGAAGTGGTGAAGCCGGGGGAGACCGGATTTCTTCTTCCGCGAGATTCCGTCGACTCTCTCGTAGACGCCATCGTTGATCTCGCCGGAAACGCAGACAAGCGTCGGGCGTTCGGTCAAAGGGGACGAGAACTGTGTCAGGAACGATTCTGTCATCAGACGATGTCGGCGGAAATCGGGAGAGTCTACGAACGGGTCCTTGGACGGTAAGAATTCCGAGGCAAAGACCGGTCTCTCATGCCGTCGCACAGCGAGCTTTGTCGGTATGAACGTGTGTGTTATCTCACTCGGGCATAAAAAAACTGCGGCGAATCGAAACGACTCGCCGCAGCTATGGAAATTCAAATCCGTTGCGTGTTGCGCAGTACAGGAACTGCTGCGAGAAAGGCGACCGTCAGGGCATGTCTAGCACGTCCCTTTGGTGACGGAGGCCTACGCTAATGGTTGATCCTCTGGCGAACAGGTTGCAACGGATTTGCTAACCACACGGTAATCCACCACTCACTTGGAAGCGGTGAGTCGGAAGACTCTTCTTTTCGGCGAGTTCTGTCAATGGAAATCAGGACGATCTTTCGTGATGCCAGACAGAATGAAATATTTACCTGAGAAGACCAGCGGCCTGGGGAAATCATTTGTCCTGATTCGCAGCCTTTTGTCGGGCTTCGTAGTTTCTTTTCAGAATCATTCGGAAGAGTGCCGTCAGGATGGCGCCTCCCAGGCTGCCGGAGACCACGTTTCCCATAATTCCCCCCAGTCCTCTCGGTTCGAGAACTCCAAGGGCACATGCAATCTGGCCGGTGATGACTCCGCCGATGATTCCCGCGATTGTTGCTCGCAGCGTTGTGAGTTCCGGGTTACGCGATGCTGCGGCAACAGCAGTCCCACCAGCGGCACCACCGAGAATCTGGACAATCAACAGAATAGTCTGTTCCATGAGGCTGGACCTTGCGACGATGGGAAAGGAATTGGCACTTGTTTTAATCGGTGACCGTGCAAGCATCCTAATCGAGCCTCACTATGCAATACAACGCATCCATTGGGTTGAGTTGATTCATGAGAACAAATCGGTCATACCATCTCCCTGGAACATGATTTGGATTCGAGAGCGAGGATGAGCGAATGCGTCGCATTTTGACGATGTTGAGGGTGTGGTCATTACCGATTGGTCTTTTATCGACGGGGGTGATGGCATCTGTTTCGTCCGGGGCCGACCCGATTCGGTTTGAAGTTCGCCTTCTTGCCGTGGATGCCAATGAAGGCTGCGACATCGCTGACTTTGACGGGGACGGCAAACTCGACATCGTTGCCGGTCGAAACTGGTATCGGAATCCGGAATGGGTGCCCAGACCGGTACGAAATATCGACGATGTGAATGGGTACGTGCACTCCAACGGCGATTTCGCCTACGACGTGAACGGAGATGGACGCCCTGACGTCGTGGCCGGCGATTTCTTCGATACCAAAGTTTTCTGGTACGAAAATCCCGGTCCTGATTCTCTTCTCAAGGGGTTTCAGTGGAAGAAACATCTTCTGGTGGATACCGGTCTGGGGGCCAACGAGGCGGCCTTTCTGCATGATCTCAACGGAGATGGCAAGCCAGAATGGATCTGTAATTCCTGGGTGAACACCAACCCGCTGGTTGCCTGGGAATTGATGACCGTTAAGGAAACCGTTCTTCCCAAGGATGGCAAAGGGGGACCGAAACTGGTCGACCGGTTTACCGCATACCGTCACCTGATTTCAGAAAAGGGACAAAGTCATGGACTGGGCTTCGGGGACATCAACAACGACGGTCGCCCGGATATTCTGACGGCCGCCGGATGGTTCGAATGTCCGGAAGGAAACCCATTCGAGGGACCATGGAAGTTTCACGAAGACTGGAACACACGCTGGAGCGTCCCGGTGCTGGTGCGGGATCTCAATAAAGATGGTCGGAACGATATTATCATCGGGAATCCGCACGATTACGGACTGTACGTCTGGTGGGCCGAAGAACCGGAAGCAGACGGCAAGCTGAAGTTTCGGGAAGAAGTGATCGACAAATCGTACTCACAGTTGCATTGCGTTCACTTCGCCGATCTCGATGGCGACGGACAGGACGAATTGATCACCGGGAAACGGGTTCGCGCTCACAACGGCGGCGATCCCGGTGCAACTGATCCGGCGATCATCTGCTACTACAAAATTGATGAACAGGGAAAGTTCACCCGCCACGCTCTTGATGTGGAAGGAGTCGGGATCGGTCTGCAGATCCGGACTGCCGATCTGGATGGAGACGGAGACATTGACATCGTACTCCCCGGGAAAGACGGAACCCACATTCTGTTTAATCAGTCGAAATAGAGGGGAAAATTCGAAACAAAGTAACACTTTAGCGGAATGAAGTCGCTGTTCCTCGTTCCCAAGCTCCGGCTTGGGAACGCACTCGCCCAGAAGCTCTGCTTCGTGATTCGTATTAAAGACAACCTGA
>Ga0182745_1001727_pt1 | contig 20557 bp, 19 predicted proteins | sample eDN3rd30CKraftBY_FD_128523 | JGI IMG/M metagenome (GOLD analysis project Ga0182745, IMG submission 128523) | Enriched backyard soil microbial communities from Emeryville, California, USA - eDNA 3rd pass 30_C Kraft BY (version 2) (version 2) | ecosystem: Environmental > Terrestrial > Soil >...
AAAAATAGTTCCATCGATAACACATGACCGTATTTTTTCAACTGACATCGAAGCAATGACAAATTGGTTAAAAGCAGAGAAACCTTACTTTAAAACTGTATTGGAGGGAAAGCTATATGAATAACAATAAAGTATCGAAATACAGAGGAAACACCTTGCATACAAAAGGATGGCAGCAAGAAGCTGCTCTTCGAATGCTCATGAATAATCTTGATCCTGAAGTGGCCGAAAACCCCTCAGAATTAGTCGTATATGGAGGTATTGGAAAAGCAGCACGTAATTGGGATTGTTTTGATATGATCGTCCACTCTCTTAAACAATTAAATAACAATGAAACATTACTTATTCAATCAGGAAAGCCGGTCGCAGTCTTTCAAACACATGAAGATGCCCCACGTGTTATATTAGCTAATTCAAATATTGTGCCTGCCTATGCTAATTGGGAGACGTTTCATGAGCTTGATCAAAAAGGGCTCATGATGTATGGACAAATGACGGCTGGAAGCTGGATATATATCGGTTCACAAGGCATTGTTCAAGGTACTTATGAAACATTCGCAGAAGTAGCAAAACAACATTTCAATTCATCATTAAAAGGTACGATTACTTTAACAGCAGGACTAGGCGGAATGGGTGGTGCCCAACCATTAGCAGTAACAATGAACGGTGGCGTTTGTATAGCAATTGAGGTTGATGAAAAGAAAATTGATCGTAGAATACAAACTCGGTATTTAGATATGAAAACTACTAGTTTAGAAGAAGCGATCCAGCTGGCCACAAATGCGAAGAAAACACGAAAACCGTTATCCATCGGTCTATTAGGAAATGCTTCAGATCTATTACCTGAGTTGATAAAGATTCATTTCATTCCTGATATTCTAACAGATCAAACGTCAGCACATGACCCTTTAAATGGGTATATTCCTTCAAATATGACATTAGAACAAGCAGAACACCTGAGAACATCCGATAAGAATTTATATATAAAATATGCCAAAACCTCAATTGCCAAACATGTAGAAGCAATGCTAGCAATCCAAAATAAAGGAGCCATTACATTTGATTATGGTAATAATATCCGTCAAATAGCCAAAGATGCTGGTATACATCAAGCATTTGATTTTCCGGGTTTTGTTCCGGCCTACATTCGTCCTCAATTCTGTGTTGGAAAAGGACCGTTCCGATGGGTGGCATTATCAGGAGACCCGGAAGATATTTTAAAAACGGATCAAGCAATCTTAAAAACGTTTAGTGAAAACAAGCCACTTTGTAATTGGATTAAGATGGCGCAAGAAAAGATTCAATTTCAAGGCCTTCCATCACGCATCTGCTGGTTAGGATATGGTGAACGTGCGAAGTTTGGAAAAATGATAAATGACATGGTTGCAAACGGTGAGCTCAAAGCACCTATAGTAATTGGGCGTGACCATTTAGACGCTGGTTCCGTTGCTTCTCCTAATCGGGAAACAGAAGCAATGAAGGATGGATCAGATGTTGTTGCAGATTGGCCAATCTTAAATGCGATGATTAATGCGGTAGGAGGAGCAACATGGGTGTCTGTTCATCATGGAGGAGGTGTAGGTATGGGCTACTCACTGCATGCCGGGATGGTGATTGTTGCTGATGGCACAAAAGAAGCTGAACAAAGAATTGAACGTGTGTTAACAACTGATCCCGGAATGGGAGTTGTCCGTCACGCAGATGCAGGATATGACCTTGCCATTGAAACAGCCAAACAGCATGGATTAAACATGCCGATGTTAAACCAAGGAGGAGATGAATGATGAAAAAGCCACTATGGATTAAACACATAAATCAATTGGCCACTTTAAAATCAAACCAACTTGGTGCTCGAACAAAAGCTTCGATGTCAGATTTAGGAATTATCATGGATGGGAGTATATGGATCGAAGACGGTCTCATCCAATCAGTTGGAACAACAGATCACTTAGAACAACTCTACCGAAACAATCTTCACAATGCCGATATTATTGATGCAACAGACCATTTAGTCACACCCGGCCTAGTCGATCCACATACACATGTTGTGTACGGTGGAAGCCGTGAGAAAGAATTCGAATTAAGATTAAATGGAGCTTCTTATATGGACATCATGAATGCAGGTGGTGGAATTCATGCCACTACGAAAATGACAAGAGAAGCAAAAGAGGAAGATTTGATAGAGCAAACACTAAAAAGGCTCGATTCCTTTTTAGAACATGGTGTTACAACGATTGAAGCTAAGAGCGGATATGGACTTAACCTAGAAACAGAACGAAAACAATTAATTGTGATTAAAAAACTACAACACCTACACCCTATCGACCTTGTTCCAACTTTTATGGGTGCCCACGCTGTACCTGTGGAATATAAAGGGAAAGAAGACGACTACGTAAATCTGATTATTAACGAAATGTTACCGATAATAGGAAAGGAAAACTTAGCTGAGTTCATCGATGTATTTTGTGAAAAAGATGTGTTTACCGTTGAGCAATCAAAAAATATTTTAGATGCAGGGAAGCTTTATAACCTGATTCCAAAAATTCATGCTGATGAAATTGTTTGCTTAGGTGGTGCAGAATTAGCTGCCGAAGTTGGAGCCATATCAGCTGAGCACTTACTTAAAACAACTGAGCAAGGAATGAAAGCCTTGGCTCTAAAGGGAACAATTGGATGTTTACTTCCAGCCACCGCTCTATACTTAAGAGAAAAAGCAGCTAACGGAAGAAAAATGATTGATGAAGGAGTAGCTGTAGCCATCTCTACAGACTGTAACCCTGGTTCATCACCAACTACTTCTATGCCTTTAGTGATGAACTTAGCATGTTTAACCATGAAATTAACTCCGGCTGAAGCATTAACAGCAGCCACATACAATGCAGCCTGTGCAATAAAACGTGAACATATTGTTGGAAGCATCGAAATAGGGAAGCAAGCAGACATCGTGTTGTGGAACGTAAAAAATTATCAAGAACTGCAATATCGATTCGGTGTCAATCATGTGAAAACAGTCTGGAAAAAAGGAATCAAGGTGGTAAACCGATGAGAGAGCATTGGTTAGTACAACCAGAATGGTCATGGAATCAACCGAATAAACATAATCCAACTTATGTTCATGAATGGGTACAATCCATTCACACGATGAACACCCCACCTGAACTGCTCATTTATGGTGCACCATTATCACGCTCTTCCATCAGTGTCTCAGGAGCATCTCTTTACCCGATGGAATTTCGTCGTATTTGGAAAGGTTTTGCTACTTATAACATAGAAAAAAACATAGATCTTAGCTCGTTTCTTGTCGGAGATGCAGGTGATATCTCTATGCATACGACTGATATTTCTATGTCACACGATCGAATCAAACAATCTACAGCATATCTTTGTTCAAAATATCCATACTCACGAACATGTATGATCGGTGGAGATCATTCCACAACCGCTTGTGCAGTAAAAGGTATTCAACAGGCATTCCCTAATGAAACAATTGGTATTTTGCAGTTTGATACACACCTTGATGTAAGAGATCCGAAAATAATGGGACCTTCAAATGGGACACCAATTAGGCAATTAATTGAAGAGAACATTGTAAAGGGAGAAAATATCGTTAATATTGGGCCACATGGTTATTATAATGCCAAACCATTAGTAGATTTCGCCAATAAACACCATATTAAGATCATCACGTTAAAAACAGCGCGAAAAGCAGGAGTTATCCAAACTGTCCTTCACGCCCTTAAAACATTAAGCGAAAAAGTAGATCGCATTTATGTAACGGTAGACCTTGATGTCCTGGACATCTCCTTCGCTCCAGGTGTTCCCGCATCAACTCCAGGTGGAATGACAACAGAAGAGCTTTTTGATAGCCTACTCGAAATTGGAAGTCATGTTGCTGTTCAGCATATCGATTTTGTTTGCCTCGATCCTAGTAAAGACACGCCCGTAAATGAAACAGTTAAGATAGGAGGGTATGCCTGGATGCAGTTTGTTACAGGCTGTGTGTTAAGAAAGATACCTTGATATATGTTTTCAGTACCCTTATAATGTGGAGCAATTTCATGTAACTTGTATAAACAATGTAACATAAATTTTTAATCTAAGAACTTCCAGTAATGGTTGTTCTTTTTTTGAGGGTTTGTGTCGTTTTTTGACAAATCGAAAATAAAGCATGGAAAATAGTAAATTAAACCTTCAGAATAGAGAATATCTACTCATAATCGAAAATATCCAAGCAAAATCGAAAATAAGCTCCTTCCCCAATTTTCCTTCGACAAAAAATATACAGGATCATGATCAACTAGATACTTTAGAACCAAAAATAAAAATAAAACACTAGTATTTCAGTCAAAATACCTGTTTTCCATCTCTTGCCACATCCTTTTTTACTATAAAAATATAATATTAAAGATAGAAAGAACCATCTTTTAATTCAATACAATCTGCTAAATATGTCAAAATGATAGGATTTCCCTGCTATTAAAACAAAATTAATATAACAGTACAATAACAATATCATTCTATAAATATGGGAGGAATGTAATAATGAATCTAAAAAGGAAAGTAGTAGCTGTGTCACTATCAAGTCTATTAGCTTTTGGCGCAATGACAGTTGTTTCTTTACCAGTCGATGCAGTCGGTAACGGGCCAAACACCGGTAATGGGTCCATCCAAACTTCCATTCTTCATACATATGATAGTTTAGTGGAGTATTTAAAAACACAGGATAACAAGCAGGATAAAATGGATCTTGAAATCATTGGACAAACGGTCAAAGGTAGAGATATCTACATGGCGAAATACATATCAAATCCACAAAATCCAACCATATTATTCTTAACACAGCAACATGGAAATGAGCAGTTGACAACAGAGGGAGCACTTGAATTTATTAAACACTTAGGAACAAATAAAACCAAGGGTGTATTAGATCATGTGAATATCCTTATCATTCCGATGCTTAATGCAGATGGAGCAATGGGTGATGTTAACTTTTCATTGGACAATTACTTAGCTGATGGAGATCGTCACTTAACTCGTTATAATGCCAATAATGTTGATTTAAACCGTGAGCATGATAAAGCTCCAAGTGAAATGGAACCAGAGGCAAGAGTTCTTCATGAAAATGTTCTTGCAAAATACAACATCGACTATATGATCGATCTTCACCATCAAGGTACTCGAAGTGAAACAGAGGGTGAGCTTGTATCCGGCTCGATTTTGTATCCTACAAATGCAAACGTAAAACCTGAAGTCCTAGATCGTTCAAAAAAACTAGGGTCAGTTGTCTATCATGCCCTTGAAAATACCGGATGGGGTCATATTGGAAAATACAATGGGGGAAATGGAGAAAATATAGGGCGTAATGGTACAGCCGTTCGATATGACATCTCTACATTATTATTTGAAATGCGTGGAATGTCAGACCATTATATTGAATCTTACGCTCTTGGCCAAAAAAGCAATGGATATTTAATTAAACAGACAATTTCAACATTAGATACTACTGTCAGAGCCATTGCAGATGGTTCAATTGATACCGCAGATACGAGTTTTTGGGACACTTTACCAACACAAACAAATCGTTCTAATGAAGAATCTGATGAATAAATGGAATGATCAAGCACATCCTCTTGCACGGTTTGAGGATGTGTTCCTGTTTGTAAAGATGATAGAATAACACCTCAATAACTATCACTCTATTAGTAATATTCAAATACACTATGTCGAAATATCTAACATTTCATTTGACAAGCTTAATATAACCTATGGTAGTATAATGATGTGCTTTTTATACACAAATTTACCAAAAAAAGGGGGCTACACTTTGAAAAAACTTCGTAGTAGTTTTTTATTCATCATGGTTCTTACACTTGCAATGATTATTACTGCTTGTGGCGGTGGTAATGAAGGTGGGACAAGCGGTGCTGGTGAAGAAGGCGGCACTGATGGCGGGAAACAAAACCTTAGCCTATTAACTGGTGGTACTGGTGGTACATATTATCCACTTGGTGGACAGATCGGAAATATTATTTCTGATAACACAGATGCAAATATTACACCTCAAACATCAGGTGCTTCTGCAGAGAACATGGAAACTTTGAGAAATGGTGAAGCAGAAATTGCTTTCTCTCAAACAGACATTGCTTCTTATGCTATTGAAGGAAAAGAAATGTTTGATGGCGCTGCTATCGATAACATTCAAGCAATTGCATCTCTTTACCCTGAAACAATTCAACTCGTTACAACGGCAGATAGCGGCATTAAATCAGTTGAGGATTTAAAAGGAAAATCAGTATCAATCGGTGCTCCTGGATCAGGTGTTTACATCAATGCGATGCAAATTCTTGAAATCCACGGTCTAACAACTGATGATATTAAAGCTCAAAACTTATCGTTTGATGAGTCTACTGATGGAATCCAATCAGGTAATATTGACGCAGCATTCGTTACAGCCGGTACTCCTACAGGTGCAGTTGAAGCGTTATCTGCACAAGCAGATGTTGTAATTGTTCCGCTCGCAGATGATAAAATTGCTGAGTTAGTGGAAAAATATCCATATTACTCAGAAGATACAGTACCAAGTGGAACATACAAGATTGATTCTGAAGTGAAGACGGTTGCTGTTAAAGCAATGTTAGTCGCATCTAAAGATCTTGACGAGAATTTGGTTTATGAGATGACAAAAGCAATGTTTGAAAACACTGACCAAATCACTCATGCAAAAGGAGAGCTTATTAAAGCTGAAACAGCACTAGAAGGTTTAGGTGAAATGGAGTTACATCCTGGAGCAGCCAAATATTTTGAAGAAAAAGGCATTTCAAAATAAAAGCTTTTACATGTCGATAGATCGCATGAGCGGTCTATCGATTTCATATGTTTTATGTATGTAAGGGATGGGTATTATGAAACTAAAATTAGTATTAATGATCATACCTCTACTATCACTTATCGCATTTTTAATTTTCTTTCCTTATAAATCAATTATTGCCTTTACCTATGAAGATAAAGACGAAATTCTCGCTTTTTTACCTATAAAAAGTGAAGATACCTTTCGAATTAAATACACCCATTCCATTCACCTCTCAGATGTTGTTGAAACATATTCCGCTTCTGAAAAAGAGATTACGCTAAAAGAGCTTTCTTACAAGGATTTTGCGGTTGGAATGCCTTCTAATGCAGAAGGTGACGAGGTATTTGAGGTAAAAAATGGTACATACTATATTACAAATATGAATCGTCATTTTCCATATATTGATTTAAGACTCGGACAAGTGAGAGCGGATCATCGAATGATTTATAAGGACCACACATATACATTATCTAATTTTATAACACCAGGAACCTGGATAAGAATATCACCACAAAAAATTTCATATTGGGAGCAATTGAAAGGAGTGAATATCAGTGAGCAATAAAGAAGAAATAAAGACTTTAACCGAAGAAGAGCAACAGGCACTTTTAGAGAAATATGATCCTGAGGCTGGAACAAGAAAGCTTACTGGAATTATTGGTTGGATAGCATTTTTAGGTTTATTAGCATTCTCCCTATTCCAATTGTATACGGCCATTTTTGGTGTGTTTACAGCACAAATACAAAGAACTGTTCACTTAGGCTTTGCCTTATCCTTAATCTTTTTACTATTTCCTGCTAATCGGAAGAAACGTCAGAAGGGGAAACTTCAGATTGCATGGTACGACGGGATACTTGCTTTACTAAGTGTTGCAGTTGGAGCTTACTGGCCATTATTTTTTAATGACTTGGTTATGAGTGTTGGGCGTTTATCAACAATGGATTTTGTTGTTGGGATTATTGCAATATTGTTGGTTCTTGAAGCAACAAGAAGAGCCGTCGGTCTTCCTATTACGATTATTGCCGTTCTATTTTTGTTATATGGATTGTACGGTCAGTTTATGCCGGGGTTCCTGGCGCATAGGGGATTATCCTTAGAGCGACTAGTTCAAACAATGTTCTTTACAACTGAGGGTATTTTAGGCACACCACTTGCTGTCTCTTCAACTTTCATTTTCTTATTCCTTTTATTTGGTGCATTCCTTGTTAAAACAGGAGTAGGTCAATATTTTAATGATTTAGCTGTTTCGATTGCGGGTCGAAGAATTGGGGGACCTGCAAAAGTAGCTATTTTCTCCAGTGCACTTCAAGGTACAATTAGTGGAAGCTCTGTCGCAAATGTTGTTACATCAGGATCTTTTACAATACCGATGATGAAGAAACTTGGATATAAGAAAGAGTTCGCCGGAGCAGTAGAAGCAGCAGCTTCAACAGGTGGACAGCTAATGCCGCCAATCATGGGTGCTGCCGCTTTCCTGATGGTAGAGTTTATTGGTGGAGGCATCACGTATTGGGAAATTGCCAAAGCTGCTGCCATACCTGCAGTTCTTTACTTTGCCGGTATATGGATCATGACACATTTTGAAGCGAAAAGAATTGGCTTACGTGGTTTAACGAAAGAAGAAATGCCTGATCGGAAAGAAGTAATTAAGAAAATTTACTTATTACTACCTATTATTGCTGTCATTGTTTTATTAATGTCAGGTGTGATCGTTACACATGCAGCACTTTATTCCATCTTAATTGCGATTATTGTTGGACTAATTAATAAAGAAACAAGAATGGGACCTAAAGAATTTGTATTAGCACTTGTTGATGGTGCCCGTTCAGCGTTAGGAGTTGCTGCAGCAACAGCCGCAGCAGGTATCATCGTAGGTATTGTAACGAAAACAGGACTTGGTTTAAAAATGGCGAATGGATTAATTGATCTTGCCGGGGGATACTTAATACCGACATTAATGCTTACAATGTTGGCAGCATTAGTATTAGGAATGGGATCACCGACTACAGCAAACTATGTTATTACATCAACAATTGCTGCACCAGCTATTATTTTATTAGGTGTTCCTGATTTATCAGCTCACTTATTCGTGTTCTATTTTGGAATCATTGCAGATATTACACCACCTGTTGCATTAGCAGCATTCGCAGCCGCTGGTGTGGCAGGAGGAGAGCCATTACGTACGGGAGTAAATTCTGCAAAACTAGCCATAGCTGCTTTCATAATCCCGTATATCTTTGTCCTTTCTCCACAGTTACTCATGATCGACACAACATGGTTTGAGTTAGTATGGGTAATCATCACAGCATTCTCAGGAATGATTGCGATTGGTGCAGGTATCATCGGATATTGGTTTAGAAAGTTACACTGGGCTGAACGAATTATCGCGATCATTACAGGATTGCTTTTAATCTATCCTGAAGGTGTCTCCGATATAACCGGAATTATTACCTTCGTTGCATTACTTGCACTCCAAATCTTTTGGAAACGTGATAAAGAAAATACATTAAAAATGTCAAATTAAACAACCATAACCTGAATTCACATTTAGTGGGTTCAGGTTTTTTACTATATTACTTTTTAATAATGAAGCTGGTTATTTTTTGAATAAAATGAAAAAGGGACCCGAAAAATTCCAGGCCCCTTAAAAGGTCCATCACATTATTGGTTTCGAAGTTGATTTTCAGCCATAGCGACTAAACGCTTTGTCATTTCTCCACCAACTGAACCATTTGCTCGAGCGGTTGTATCAGCTCCAAGTTGTACCCCAAATTCATTCGCTATTTCCTCTTTCATGGAATTTAGAGCATTTTCTGCACCTGGCACGACCAATTTATTTCTTGCCATTGTACAACACCCCTTTGAATGGTTTAGGAACTTTAAGCACTGATATCAGATGCTCAATTTTATTTTATCCAAAATGCTAAATAATATCATTGAGCTTTCAGAGCTCTGTATAACCTTTTTCATGAAAGGGAAACTTATATGTAAAGGCATTAATTGCGAACTGTTATAAAGGAGGAAACCGGTCGATGGATACGTTCGAAAAATTCCCTGTTGCACATTTAGATTCTGATCAACTACAAAAAATCCTTGCACTTGAAACCGAACTTCGTAATGAAACAAATGAGAACATCGTTTTAATTGCTTATGATGAAAAAGGGGAAGAATAAACTTTATATATATTTTGTAAAATTATCCAAAATTATGTTGATATTTCCTATCCATTCTTATATGATGATATCTATTGGGTTAAATGCTCTGTAACTTTAAAAAATCCCCGCTCAGTTATACTGGGCGGATTTTCATTTTTCATTTTGTCTACTTTTGTATAAACGCACGTATACTAGATTAAGAGTGACCTAGCTTGTTAGTCTTAAATTCATCTGATGTGAGGTGTAATGAACATGTTTTCCCAAGAAGAGAAAGATGCATTATACAAAGTAATTGAAACAAGAAGAGATGTGCGGAGTTTTAATAATAAACCGGTACCTGCCGATGCTGTAGAGCGAATATTGAAAGCAGCACATCAAGCTCCTTCAGTAGGATTTATGCAGCCTTGGAATTTTATTTTAATTGATTCCAATGAATTGAAAGAAAAGCTAGCTTGGTCTGCTGATAAAGAACGAAGAGCACTTGCTATTCACTATGAAGGGGACGAAAGGGCATCAGCATTTCTTAAATTAAAAATTGAAGGAATTAAAGAAGCTCCTATTACGGTCTGTGTTACATGTGATCCAACAAGAGGAGGAGCCCATGTGCTTGGGAGAAATTCAATTCCCGAAACTGATATGATGTCAACAGCTTGTGCTATTCAAAATATGTGGTTAGCTTCATGTGTAGAAGGCATAGCAATGGGCTGGGTTAGTTTTTATAAAAAGGCAGATGTCCGCGAAATTTTAGAAATACCTCCACATATCGATCCGGTTGCTCTCATTTCATTGGGGTATACAGATGTTTATCCAAAGGCACCCATTTTGGAATCGTCAAAATGGGAAAAGAGAAAGGATTTACAAAACTTAATCTCTAAAAATAAATGGGAGGGACCAGAGAAGTAAACATACCCTATGATACACATGACCTGTCATTATTTTATGTGTATCTTTTTTAGAGAAAATTCACAGAAATTATTGTTATGAAGGAGTCATTTTTTACATGAAAGAAAATCAATTAGTACATAAGCATGAGGAAACCCTTTTTATTATCTGTGTGATCACAACATGTTTAGCTGCTTTATATTTATTAATATCTATTGTTGGTGTTTTTATTTTTTTAGCATTTGCTCTTCTTTCGCTTTTTTCACACATTATTTCAATGTCACATATTCAGTTAAATGGTGTTAGACTTCGTGAAACACAGTTTCCAGATTTATATGAAAAAGTTGTACACCTTTCAACGAAAATGGAATTAAGAAATATTCCGGAGGTCTATATTCTTGAATCTGGTGGATTATTAAATGCGTTTGCGACAAAAGTACTTGCTATCTCGGGAAAAAATATGGTTGTTTTATATTCTGATTTTGTTGATATCGCTGATGAATCCCCGGATTTTGATATTGATTATATTATTGCACACGAACTTGCCCATTTAAAACGAAATCATATTTCAAAAAGTATCTTTGTATCGTTAGCTATGTGGATTCCATTCTTGGGGACTAGTTATCTGCGAATGGCTGAATATACTTGTGATCGAATGGCCGCTTATTATACAGAAAAACCTCAAAATGCAATCAATGGATTATTAATATTAGCAGCAGGAAGACGATTATATAACAAAGTCAACTTAAATGAATTTTTAGAGCAATATAATGAGAAAAAAGGTTTTTTTGCAACATTAACAGAATTATTGTCAACTCATCCGCCAATTCCAAAAAGAATACATGAAATTGAAACATTTATGAATGATGATAACCAACCAACCGTAACATTAGTAAGTAAAACAAAACAAGTTGTCTTTATCATTGTACTGGTTTTCTTCCTGTTGCCAGGGTTATTTATAGGCTTAACCGTAGGAACTGCATTCGTAATCTCCAAGCTTGATTTCTTAAGTGGAATTGCAGATCCATATAGTTACGAAGATGAATATAATTATGAAGACGAACCTTTAATGCAATCTATTGTTGATGATGATCAGGAAACTGTTGAACAATTATTAGAGGATGGGGCAGATCCTAATACGATTAATGAATTTGGCGAAAGTGCACTAATGATTGCCATTATGAATGAGAAACTGAATTTTGTTCCAATGCTTCTTGAATATGGGGCAGATCCGAATCATCAAGATGATTACGGATGGACGCCGTTAATGTCAGCCGTTGTTGCGGATGACATTGAATCAGGAAAATTACTGCTTGAATCTGGTGCTGATCCAACATTACAAGATACAGATGGCTTGTCAGCAATAGACTATGCAAATGATTATGATAATCAGGATTTTATTCAGTTACTTGAATCGTATAAAAATGATCCTAGCATGTTCTAACAAGCTTCAGTTATATTATGAATAAAAATAGTGAAAAGGATGAACATAATCAGGTTCATCCTTTTTTTATCGTCTTTTTTCGGGATGGTTTACAAATAGGATCCATCAACTTAAGTCAAATTAATTTTCTTAGAAAGAAAATTATTATATGATCGTATATACATATAATGAACAATAGGAGGTTTACTTAATGGTAACTAAAGTCTATTTAAATGATACACCTATATCTATAACCAAATACGAAGAAAAATCAGTTAATAATCTTATTCAACTATCAGTAGAATTCCTTGTTACTAGTAACGATTATCATGACATCACGACTTTATTGTATAAAAATGCGTTTCATGTAAAAATACCTGAAAGAAATATAACTTTTCATGGGGTTATAAATAACTATTCCACATCCTTGACAAATTTATATAAAGAAAACCAATTATCAACATTTTCTTTGCAAATCATTGAAAAGTCAAAATAGAGAGGCGATAAAATGAGGTTAAGTATATTAGATCAGGCACCCATATCTTCAAACCAGACACCTCGAGACGCGTTACTGAAATCATTACAATTAGCCCAAGCAGGTGAGCGTCTAGGATATACTCGTTTTTGGATTGCTGAACATCATGATTTAGCAGGACTGGCATGCTCAGCACCTGAAGTAATGTTAGCTTATATTGGAGCAAATACAAAAACAATTCGCATTGGTTCGGGAGCTGTTTTATTACCATATTACAGACCTTATAAGGTAGCAGAAACATTTAACATGCTAGCTACCTTATTTTCTGATCGAATTGATATAGGGATCGGACGTGCACCGGGAGGATCAGCAGAAGCATCAAATGCGTTATCAGACCAATTTCTTCAACAAGTGTGGGATTTACCAAAATCTATAATGGAGTTACTTCATTTTATTTATAACGATTTTCCATCAGATCACGAATATGCCAAAGTTCAAGCAGCTCCACTTCCTGACACAGCTCCAGTACCTTGGCTCCTGGGAACAAGTAAAAAAAGTGCCCTATTAGCGGCAAAGACAGGATTAAGCTATGCATTTGGGCAGTTCATGAGTGATAATGACGGTAAAGAAATTATTAACCAATATCTCGATCATTTCAAACCAAAACGAAAAGTAAACCATCCCAACGTAATTCTTACGGTTTCAGTGATATGTGCAAAAACAACTGAGAGAGCGGAAGAAATTGCGTTAAGTTCTCTATTATGGTCTATTCAAAAAGAGAAGGGGGAGGGAACAAAAGGCGTTCCTTCTATTCAAGAGGCAATAGAATATCCTTATTCCGAAGAAGAAAAGCAAAAAATTGAAATGTTAAAACAAAAGATGATTATTGGTAATCCGTTAAAGGTAAAACAGAAGTTAATCGATATTCAAGCTTCTTATCAAGCAAATGAACTCATGCTTGTCACAATCACACATTCGCCGGAAGATCGTCTCATATCTTATCAGCTAATTGCAGAAGCATTCATGTAACATGTATAATCCATCCTTTATCGCTCATTCTATAGTAGAGAAGAGTGTATAGATGAGGAGATGGCATAATGAAGGATTATGATATTACACATATGATCATAGATGATGGATTATATGGAGAAGAAGCAGTGACAACGGAATTCTCCCATAAGAATAAGGATTACAGTATCACGTTTAAAAAATCAGATCTCGAGATTTTAAATAAATGGGTATTTGAAAACAATACCTCACTCCCGGCAAATCTTTCAGATGAATTGATTGAACTCATTCGGGATGAAGTGAAGAAGAAGATACATGAATAACCTCAACAGGATAAGTTAACCCTTGTTGAGGTTCATCTTTATACTGAAAAAAGGAAAGAGTCTTTCAGTACAGTTATTTCATCTTTTTGTAGTCCATTCTCATTACTTTCAAAAGCTATTTTTACAAGCCACCTCGTAAATGGAGCAACATTCATTTGTTCAATTTCTTCTAGAGTGTAAAAACCTGCTTCATCTGACTCAATTCCATCAGGAACCGGTTCACCATTTATATAATCCATAGTAAAGGCAATATAAACATTATGAATATGGCGTGGGAGGTCACGAAGTGCAACAATTCGATTTACTCTCGCTGTTATTCCAGCTTCTTCTTTGACCTCTCTTTGTATCGTTTCTTCAATATTTTCAAATTGTTCAATATATCCTCCAGGATTAGTCCAATATCCTTTACCTGGATCATGAGCACGTTTCACAAGGAGAATTTTGTTTTCTCTAATTACTAACCCTCCTACACCAATACTATAATCACCCCAATAAACGAACTCACAACTGGAGCATGCTTTTCTTTCTACACCATCGATTTCTCGCAAACCCATTTGCGAACCACATTTCATACAAAAATTCACTGACAAATTCATCATCCTTATTTTTATAAATTCTTTTCTTATATTCTCCAGTTCGTACACCATTCCCTCTTTTTGTTGAAAAATGAGGGAGAATTACAGCGAATCAAGAAGAGAAATAGCATTTTTTGCGCTTGCCCAGGAAATGTTCTTGATATATTCCTATTACCTATCATGAATAAATTCATGGTAAACTGTATGTTGACATTTATCTTAAAATAGTTAATCCGCTTCAAAGGAGGCCAGACATTGAATATTAAACTAAACCATCAAATCATAAAAGAAGTGTGTGGCATAACATCCTTTAAAAGGGGAAGTGCTTTTTACCATGCAAATAAAGTAGTCTTTGACTCTTATCAAGACCAGCAATATAACGCAACAGTCACTGGCACAGAAGATTTTTACGTTACAATAAAAAATGAGGGAAAAGGAGAATTTAAAGCAGCGTGCACTTGTCCAAAACTAGCTTCCTTTGATAAAGATTGTCAGCATATTGCGGCTGTTTTGTTATCAATCTATGAGCAGCAAAGGAAAGGAACAATGCTAGAAGATTCTGACTCATCAACTGAACAATTGACAGAAGGATTGTTTGGCTTATTCAATGGTTCTCAATTCCGAGCAAGCAGACATCAAGATCACTTTGAAAATCGTGAAGTGTTGGAAACAGAATTTGTTTGTAAGCCTATTAAAGGAGAAGACGGGCATTACTTACTTGGAATAGAGATAAGTATACAAAATCAAAAAATTCAACATCTCCGTAAATTCTTAGAAAAATTAGAGCAAGGAGACACGATCCAGCTTTCTTCTTTTACTTTTTATCATAACAAGCATTGCTTTCTGAAAGAAGATGATGTGATTTTACAACAACTGATTCAAGTTGTTTATGACGAGAGAATCTATAATGAACATAGGTTAACACAATCCCAACTTATATTAATTCCACCGACTTCATTTGGAAAGTTATTTCCTTTGCTCTTACAAGCGCCGCTCGTGAAGATAGAAAATAAGAAAAAACGTTACCTAAGGATTATTCAGTCAAATGATTTACTCCCTATTCATTTTAGTTTGGGTAAGACTCACCATAACGGCTATGAACTATTAATTAACGGTTTGGAAAAAATGATAGTCCTACAACCATATCAATGTATTTTGTATGAAAATACGGTTACTTTTCTAGAGAATGAAGATTCAATTCGATTATTTGAAATGCAACAGATGCTCAAATCCTCCGGGACTAATCGACTTATGATTCCTCAAAATCAAATAGCAACATTTCTAGAAAAGGTGGTACCAGGTCTACGTAGACTTGGAAAAGTATCTTTTACAACCGAAATGACAAATTTGATGATAAAAACTCCATTAGTCGCAAAACTGTATTTAGATCGAATTAAAAATCGGTTATTGGCAAGCCTTGAATTTCAATATGATCATATCATTCTTAACCCTCTTGAAACCCGTGAGCCACCAACGAATACATTGCTCATTAGAGATCTGGAAAAAGAATATGACATTTTAAGGTTGATGGAAGAGGCTATGTTTTCTCAAACCGAAGAAGGCTACTATCTACAAAATGAAGAACTAGAATATGATTTTTTACACTATCTTGTGCCTAAGCTTCAGAAACTGACACAAATCTATGCTACAACAGCGGTACGCTCCCGTCTCTTTAAGGAAAATGTGAAACCGCAAATACGTATAAAAATGAAAAAGGAACGGATAAATTGGTTAGAATTCAAGTTTGAAATAGAAGGATTTGTAGATAAACAAATCAAAGAAATACTGGAAGCCCTTGAAGAGAAAAGGAAATATTATCGATTAAACAACGGTTCATTGCTTTCTTTAGAAACAAGAGAGTTTCAGGAAATACAACGGTTTCTTCAATCTCCTTTTCTTCAGAATCAACGTTTATCAGATGGTTTGGATATACCGTTCGAGCAATGTATTCAGCTTCTTGATTATGTTGACAGCAGTGAATCATTTCAATTAGAAGCCTCTTTCAGAGAATTTCTTCAATCAGTTCGGGAACCTGGAAGCCTTGAATTTCCAATACCAGAGAGTTTGGAGTCAATTCTTAAGGACTATCAAAAAACAGGATACAAATGGATGAAAACCCTTGCCCTTTATAGGTTTGGAGGAATATTAGCTGATGACATGGGATTAGGGAAAACTGTCCAGAGCATCGCGTTTATTGTGTCAGAGCTTCCATCTATTCGTGAGACAAAAAATCCTGTTCTTATTCTATGTCCATCTTCACTCACCTATAATTGGCTAAGTGAACTTCTAACTTTTGCGCCGGAAGTACAGGCTATTGTGTTAGATGGCAATAGAGCAGAACGGGAATCCCTTCAAAAGGATTTAACAAACATAGATGTTGTCATTACATCGTATCCTTTATTACGTATGGACATTAAGTGGTATGAAAAACAAGATTTCCATTCCGTATTTTATGATGAAGCACAAGCATTTAAGAACCCTTTAACCCAAACAGCACGAGCTGTTAAGAAAGTAAAGGCAAACAACCGTTTTGCTCTTACTGGAACTCCGGTTGAAAATTCGGCAGAAGAGCTTTGGGCCATTTTTCATGTTGTGTTTCCACAGCTGTTTTTAGGATTAAAGGAATACAGTCAGCTAACAAATAAAACGATCTCACGCAGAATTCGGCCATTTTTATTAAGACGAATAAAAGAAGAAGTTTTACATGAATTTCCGCAAAAATACGAAGAAACAGTTACTGTCGAGCTGCTTCAGGAACAAAAGAAGCTGTATGCTGCGTATTTGGCAAAGCTTAGACATGACACACTTAAACATTTAGATAAAGATACAATCCGAAAAAACAGAATTCGAATTTTAGCAGGGATCACACGATTACGACAAATTTGCTGTCATCCAAAACTATTTGTAGACGGATATAAGGGCAGTTCAGCAAAATTCGAACAGCTCTTTCACATCATTGAGGAAGCTAAACATGCGGGAAAAAGGGTGCTCATTTTTTCTCAGTTTACAAAAATGTTAGAGCTTATAGGAAAAGAGCTCACACTAAGAGGACTTTCATACTTTTATCTTGATGGACAAACACCCTCCGAGGAGCGGGTAGAAATTTGCCAACGATACAATGCAGGGGAAAAAGATTACTTTCTCATTTCTTTAAAAGCAGGTGGAACCGGCCTGAACTTAATGGGTGCGGACACCGTTATCTTGTATGATACATGGTGGAACCCTGCAGTAGAAGAGCAAGCAGCCGATCGTGCTCATCGTATTGGTCAGAAAAATTCTGTTACTGTGTTAAAACTCATTTCAAAAGGGACGATAGAAGAAAAGATGAATGAGCTCCAAGATAAGAAGAGAAATCTGGTCGAAGAAATCATTCAATCCAACAGTGAGACCTCCTCAACACTTACAGAAGAAGACATAAGAGAAATTTTAATGCTATAAGCCTTCAATCAAAGATTGAAGGCTTTTCTCTATGCTTCCTAAAATTGGCGTATTTATTCCTGTCTGCCTTCTATTATACTAGAATAATAGATGAACATCGTTTTTTTGAAGGAGGGACGTGAATGTTAAAACAACTAAAGAGATTCGTTCTCTCAAGTATGATTATCATCCTTTTAAGTATCATTGGCGTTATTGTAACGGTAGAATATTGGAGTCACACAGAAGCCGGAAAGGTACCTGTAAAAACTGGTGTTTTATTACATGCAGTCGATCAACGGATTGTAACATCCGGTATGAAGGTTCCTAAAATCTTTACAGGTTCTGGTGAATCCCGTTTTGACCGTAAAAATATGGCCATACCAATGCATGATGGAGCGGAAATACCAATTAGAATCTATCAACCTAAAGCAGACGGTCCACATCCCATCATTTTGTATTATCACGGCGGAGCTTTTTTAGAAGGCTATGGAAACATTCAAACACATGATAATATCGTCCGGGAATTAGCCTCTAAAACAAATAGTGTTGTCATTTCTGTCGGATATCGTTTAGCACCTACATATCCTTTTCCAACTGCAACCGAGGATAGCTATAAAGCACTAGTCTGGGCAAAGAAACATGCGAATCTATTTGATGGAGATTCATCTAAACTAGCTGTAGTGGGAGATAGTGCTGGTGGAAATTTAGCGACAGTCGTCACGATGATGGCCCGGGATAGAAACGGACCAAAGATTACCGCTCAAGCATTATTATATCCGTTAACTACGTTTCAAGATGTTTCATTCCCTTCACGTCAAATCTATGATAGCGGCTATTATTTTATATCAAGAAGTGTTATGGAAAAAGCTAGAGATAACTATACCCCTGATGAAAAAATGTGGTCAAATCCCTATACATCACCACTTGATGCCAACCTTAGCAACCTTCCTCCAGCATTCATCATATCAGCTGAGTTTGATCCACTTCGTGATGAGGGAGAAGCGTATGGGAAACGTTTAGCTGACTATAAAATTCCAGTTACGGTGACTCGATATAATGGTGTTATGCATGGGTTTGTTTCATTATATGAGGTTATGCATAGAGGAAAACAAGCATTAGATGAAACAGCAACTTATTTAAATACTGCTTTTGGAAAACAACCTACCTATCAATCTTATAGCTTTACAATCAATGAAGAGCAATCCACAATGGAAAAACTTCAAGATCGTGGAGAAGCCTATGCAATTGGAGCTTTTTTGATAGGAAAACAAGCTTTTTCCTTAATGACATCTTGGTAATTTTAAAAAGGATGATCAAGTATGTTGATCATCCTTTTTTATTTATATTTCAAAATCTATAACAACAATATCAGAAAGACCGATCTCTTTTAAGTAAGAAACAGCTTCCTGGTGTTTTTCATGTGGACCATATGCTTCAAGAGCCTGTTTATCTTCAAATCGTACTGTAAGACCTACTTGGAATCCCTGGCTCCTATCTGAAAAGTTTAAACCCGCTTGAATATCGACAATTCCAGAGATTTCATTTTTTAAATTTTTCAGCTTTTGAATCGCTTCAGTTTGTTGCTCAACGGATGTTGTCTCATTAAACTTAAATATCACAATATGTTCAACCACTGCTACTCCTCCTAATATGTACACCTATTTTACTTTTCCTTTTTATTATTGCATAATTCAGAAGAGATGTTCAATTAAAAAAGGATTGTGTATAAGAAGAAGGAACGCTATAGTTAAATGAGCTTAGAACTATTAATAAAGGAAGTGTAAACTTGATTAACATAGAAATACCAAAAAGTGATGTATCGATTATTAAAAGAAAGCAACCAGAACAAGAGAATACACCTGTCATTAAATCGATTCAAGGATTTATTGATCTTCATGAAATCCCAAGAGATAAAGGCGGAATAATCTTATTTTACAACAGGCAGGATGAGCTGCTATTTGTCGGCAAGGCTAGAAAACTAAGACAACGTGTAAAAAAACATCTTGAAGACACTGTTTCTCCATTAAAAAATCACCGAGATGAAGTTTTTCGCATTGATGTTTCTATAGTGGAAGATCCGATGGAACGTGAAATATATGAAACGTATATCATCAATACACTACAAGCAAAATACAATGTAGACAAGGTGTTCTTTCATTAATTAAATTCAGGTACTATGCATAGTTGCATAGTCCTTTTTTTCGTTTCAGGAACAATATAAGAGTATAATTTCTCAAGCTGGAAAATTGAGAAACTGAATGTCTTATATTAGACTAAGCAAAGAATAAAGAGTAAGAAAGGGGTGAGTATCATTAAGCTAAGTGTTCTGGACCAATCAGTTATAAGAAAAGGGGAAACAGCAAAGATATCTTTTAATCAAACTCTAGAACTGGCAAAGTTATCTGAAGATCTGGGATATACACGGTTTTGGGTAGCGGAACATCATAA
>Ga0182745_1001731_pt1 | contig 20508 bp, 18 predicted proteins | sample eDN3rd30CKraftBY_FD_128523 | JGI IMG/M metagenome (GOLD analysis project Ga0182745, IMG submission 128523) | Enriched backyard soil microbial communities from Emeryville, California, USA - eDNA 3rd pass 30_C Kraft BY (version 2) (version 2) | ecosystem: Environmental > Terrestrial > Soil >...
CCTTCGAGGGCTCCATCCCCTATCACCGCCTGGCGGTGGAGCTGTTCACGCTGGCGTATGTCGTCGCGCGCGGCGCGGGCGTGCCGCTGGGGCCCAGGTACGAGTCCCGGCTGCGCCGCATGTTCTTCGCCGTGCGCGCGTGGTGCTCGGAGCGGGGGTTGGCGCCACAGATTGGCGACAATGACTCCGGCCGCGTCTTCCCGCTGCGTGAGCGCGAGGACAACGCCCACGGCTACCTGGTGGGGCTGGGGGCGGCGCTCTTTGGCGACGCGGGCCTGGGGGGCGGCGAGCTCGTGGACGAGGCCGCGTGGCTGCTGGGCCGTGCCGGTCAGTCGCGCTTCGCCGCGCTGGCTCCGGCTCCGGCGCCCGTGTCGATGAGCTTTCCGGAAGGCGGCTTTCACGTCTTGCGCGGCGCGGGCGTCGTCATCACCGTCAGCGCGGGCAGGCAGGGGCAGGGCGGCGTCGGAGGACACAGTCACAACGACAAGCTCTCGTTCGAGCTCCACCTCGACGGACGCCCCGTCATCGTGGATCCAGGCACGGGCACCTATACGCGAGAGCCCTCGGTGCGGAACTGGTTCCGCGGCACGGCGGCGCACAACACCGTGCAGGTGGATGGCGCGGAGCAGGCGCCGCTGGACCCGGCGCGCCTGTTCGCGCTGCCGGAGGAGGCCCGGGCGCGGGTGCTGGCCTTCCTGCCGGGAAAGATGGTGGACAGGCTGCTGGTCCGGCACGACGGCTATCGCCGGCTGTCGGCGCCAGTGGGAATCGAGCGCGCGTTCCGGCTGGACCGGGGCGAGCGCGCTCTGGCCGGACGTGATCGCTTCGTGGGCACGGGCCGGCATGACGTGGTGGGCAGGTTCCACCTGCCGGATGAACAGGCGCGTGTGGTGGCGCCCGAGGTGCAGGTCCTGTCACGCGCGGGTCGTGTGATGGAAGAGCCGGTGACGTTCGAGCCGCTCGTGGTGGAGCTGGGGCCCGAAGGGGCCCCGCTCGCCTGGATTGTGCTGGAGAAGGGGCTGGCGGCGCGGCTGGTGCCGTCCCGGTATTCGCCGGGCTACGGGCGGGTGGTGTCATCGCTGGCTGTGGAGTTCCGGGGGCAGGTGACGCCTCCCGCGGAGTTGAGGTGGGGGGTCGTATTCCGCTGAGTGTCGGGTCGGGACGTGACCGTCAGGAGCGGCGCGTCGCATCAGGAGAGGTGAGGACGATGAGGGTGATGGTGAGCAGCCCGCTGCTGGAGCGCATCAAGAAGCGGGACGCGAAGGTGGGTGTGGTCGGGCTTGGTTACGTCGGTCTTCCGCTGGGCATGGCGTTCGCGGAGGCGGGCTTCCCGGTGATGGGGCTCGACGTCGACAAGCGGAAGATCGACAAGATTGAGAAGGGGGAGAGCTACATCAAGCACATCGCCAGCGCGCCGCTGGCGGAGCTGAGCAAGTCGGGCAAGCTGAAGGCCTCCGCGGACTTCGCCAGGGCGAAGGACATGGACTGCGTCATCATCTGCGTGCCCACGCCGCTGACGGCGTCGCGTGAGCCGGACATGAGCTACGTCATCCAGACGGGGGAGGCGCTCGCGCCCTACGTGCGGCGCGGACAGCTCTTCATCCTCGAGTCCACCACGTATCCGGGGACGACGGAGGAGGTGCTCAAGCCGCTGCTGGAGAAGACCGGCCTCAAGGCGGGCGTGGACTTCCACCTGGCCTACAGCCCCGAGCGGGAGGACCCGGGCAACAAGCGCTTCAACACCAAGACGATTCCGAAGATTGTCGGTGGCTACACGCCCGAGTGCTCCGAGGTGGCCGCGGCGCTCTACGGCAGCGCGCTGAAGGAGGTGGTGCCGGTGTCCTCCACGCGCGTGGCGGAGCTGGCCAAGCTGCTGGAGAACATCTTCCGCTGCGTCAACATCGCCATGGTCAACGAGATGAAGATGCTCTGCGACCGCATGGACGTGGACGTGTGGGAGGTCATCCAGGCCGCGAGCACCAAGCCCTTCGGCTTCATGCCCTTCTACCCGGGCCCGGGGCTCGGCGGGCACTGCATCCCCATCGACCCGTTCTACCTGACGTGGAAGGCGCGCGAGTACGAGTTCCACACCAAGTTCATCGAGCTGGCCGGCGAGGTGAACTGGCAGATGCCGTACTACGTCGTGCAGCGCACGATGGAGGCGCTCAACAAGAACAGGACGACGCTCAACGGCGCGAAGGTCCTCTGCCTGGGCGCGGCGTACAAGAAGGACATCGACGACATGCGGGAGAGCCCGTCGCTGCGCGTCATGACGCTGCTGGCGGAGAAGGGCGCGGACCTGTCGTACCACGACCCATACGTCCCCGTGCTGCACAAGGGGCACGGCTTCAATCTGGAGCTGCGCTCCGTGCCGCTGAAGCCGGAGACGCTGGGGCAATATGACGCCGTCCTCATCCTCACGGACCACTCGGACATCGACTACGCCATGGTGGTGGAGCGCGCCAGGGTCGTCGTCGACACGCGCAACGCCACCAAGGGCGTGGGCAAGGGCCGTGAGAAAGTGACCAAGGCCTGACAGTCACGTGCCGCCCGCCCGGAAACCGACCCTCCAGGCGGGGGGCCACTCGTTCACGGATTCCGCTCGGCGGCAGCCGTGAACGCGGAGCTGCTCGTATCGCGAAGTGGATGGGCTAGTGTCGGGGCCGTGCAAGCCCTCCTTCGAACCGTGTTTCCCCTGCTGGCGGCCGCTGCGCTGCTGACGGCCGCGGCGCCCGCGCCGGATGCGCGCGTGCACTTGCTCGACGCGATGTCCACCGAGCTGTCCCGCAACCACCAGCAGCTGAAGATGCAGAACCATGAGCCGCCGTACTTCATGAGCTACCAACTCAAGGACTACGAGCAGCACGCCATCTCCGCGCGCTACGGGGCGCTGTTCATGGACGACAGCTACCGCGAGCGGAAGCTGTACGTCGACGTACGCGTGGGCGACTACGACTTCGACAGCTCGGTGGCGGAGGGGCTCGAGTTCAGCTTCTCCAGCAGGGGTACCAGCTACGTGTCGCGCAAGGAAGGCCCGTTGGACGACTCGCCGCTGGCCCTGCGCACCGCGCTGTGGCTCGTCACCGACGAGAAGTACAAGTCCGCGCTGTTCCAGTACCTGAAGAAGAAGGGCGAGGACGTCTACGCGGTGGAGAACCCGAAGCGGGCGCCATCCTTCTCCCGCGAGAAGCCGGTGACGCACGTCGACCCGCCGGTGAGCGCGCCCTTCGACCGCGAGCGCTGGGTGAAGGTGGCGCGCGACGTGTCCGCGCGCTTCAACGCGCACCCGGAGCTGTTCGACTCGGAGGTGCGCGTCACCAAGGACAAGGTGACGCGGCTGTTCGTGTCCTCGGAAGGCAGCCGCATCATCACCGAGGAGTCGCTGTACGGCCTGCACGTCTCCGCCGTCACCCGGGCGCCGGATGGGCAGCTGCTGGACAACTCGCGCAACTTCTATGCGCCCACGGAGGCGGGGCTGCCGGACGATGCGCGCCTCGGCGCGGCGACCGACAAGGTCATCGAGGAGCTGCTGGCGCTGCGCGCGGCGCCCGCCATCGACCCGTACACGGGACCCGCCATCCTCGCGCCGGAGGCCGCGGGGGTGCTCTTCCACGAGGCGGTGGGCCACCGGCTGGAGGGCGACCGGCAGGACGGCGACAACGAGGGCAAGACGTTCAAGGGGCAGGTGGGGAAGCAGGTGCTGCCGTCGTTCATCTCCATCCACGACGACCCCACGCGGCGCGTGCTCCACGGGGAGCCGCTCAACGGCTACTACCTCTTCGACGAGGAGGGCGTGCGTGGCCAGCGCGTGACGCTGGTGGAGAAGGGCGTGCTGCGAAACTACCTCCAGGGCCGCCGTCCGGTGGAGGGCTTCCTCCAGTCGAACGGGCACGGCCGCAGCCAGGGCAACCTGAAGCCCGTGGCGCGCATGGCGAACCTGCTCGTCGAGAGCGCGAACGGCGTGAGCGACGCGGAGCTGAAGAAGCGGCTGATCGCCGAGGCCCGGCGTCAGGGCAAGCCGTATGGCCTCATCATCCGCGACATCACCGGTGGCAACACCAACACGTCCAGCTACGGCTACCAGGCCTTCAAGGGCGTGCCGCGCATGGTGTACCGGGTGGACGTGAAGACGGGGAAGGAGACGCTGGTGCGGGGCGTGGAAATCGTGGGCACGCCCCTGTCGGCGGTGAACCGCATCCTGGCCTCGGGGCAGAAGCCCGGCGTCTTCAACGGCTTCTGCGGCGCGGAGAGCGGCAACGTGCCCGTGTCCACCGTGGCGCCGGCCATGCTGCTCCAGGAGCTGGAGCTCCAGCGCACCATGGAGGGCAAGGACCGACCGCCCATCCTCTCCAGTCCGGCGGCGCTGGAGGCCCCGACGGCGAAGCCGTAGCGCTGCGGCGGTCGCGCGGCGCTCCTGGTGCCGCGCGTGGGTTCCGCGTCATGAAGGGCGCGTCCAGGGCTCTGCCGTCACTGGGGCACGGAGAGCGGCGGGAGCCGCGTGGGACGCGGGCGCGGCGCGTGCAACTGCCTGGCGCCCTTGAAGCCGCGCAGGCGCACGTACCGCTGGAAGTCCTGCAGGAAGCTCGCCTGGGGAATCCCCACCGTCTGGTGGAAGGCCTGGTCGAAGTCGGGGCCCTGGCTCATCGCGTGGAGCAGCGCGCGCATGGTGTCCTCGCCATAGCGGCGCACCAGGAAGGTGAAGGCGTGGTGGGCGGCGCCGTAGACGATGCTGCTCTCCGATTGGTAGAGCGCGTCCGCCTGTGACAGCGGATCCGCGTTGGGGTGCTGGCGCCAGAAGTGCTCCAGGTCGTCCAGGCTGGAGACGCGGTAGCCCTGCTCGGCGGTGTAGGAGGCCATGCCCTCGCGGAACCAGAGGGGAATCCGCTTCCGCGTCCAGCCGAGCCGGTCCGAGGCCACCTGGTACATGAGGCTGTGGGTGAGTTCGTGCAGCAGCAGCTCGTCTACCTGGGCCTGACTGCCGCCCCGGGTGGACCAGGTGCGCGGGCTCTGGACTTCGATCTGCTCGTACCGGGCCCAGGCGCGGAGGAAGTCATGGCCCGGCCGGTTGGCGGCGCGCTCCAGGGCGGCGTGGTTGGGGTGGACGACGATGGTGACGGTGTCGTCGAAGGTCCCCCAGCGCTGGAGGCGGGGGAGGGCACGTTCGACAGCGAGGCGTACCTGGGCGGCCGCGTCGGCGTCGCGCGGGAGGAACTCGACGTCGATGCTCGTGCCCACGGGCAAGCGGGTGGCGTCGGCGGCCGTCTCCAGCGAAACGCGGGTGTTGCGTGCACACCCGGCGAGCAGCCCGAGGACGAGCAGCACCCCGACCCAGCCGGGCCGCCCGCCGCGCAATGGAAGTGCCTCATTCACGCCGCACCCAGCCAGCCCAGCACCGCGCGTCCGACGTCGGCCACGGTGGAGAAGGACTCCACCTCCGGAGCGGGCGGGCCGAAGTAGAGCACGGGCACGGGGTGGAGCGTGTGCCCTCGCGTGGACAGGTCCTCCACGTTGCCGTGGTCGCTGCAGACCAGCACCCGGGCGCCGGCAGGGCGCGTGGCCACCACCGCGCGGGCGAAGGCGTCGAAGGTGTCGAGCGCCGTCAGCGCGGCCGTCAAGTCCTGGGCGTGGCCCGCCTCGTCCGCGAGGTAGTGTTCGAAGAAGGTGAAGTCCACGCTGGACGCGACGCGCCAGAAGACGGCAGCGGCCTCCTCGGGCGTGCGCGCGGGCGCGGGCAGGCCATACGCGCGAGCGGCCTCACCGGTGATGTCGTGGGTGAGGCCGTCGCCGGCTCGCGCGTCATCCAGCGTCCTCAAGGGAATGCCGCCCGCGGCGAAGGCCAGCTTGGACGCCGAGGGCTTCATCTTGCGGCGGGACTCCGGCGACAGGGCGAACTCCGGTGGAGAGCGGCTGGGGCGGCGCGGCACGCCCAGGGCGTCCAGGTACGGAGCGGGGTAGGCGTTGGCGAAGGTGGCGGTGCGGCCCGCGGTGGCCAGCCGCCGGATGATGGAGCGGTCCGCCATCAGCCCACGCAGCGGGGCGTTGGGGTAGCCCAGCACGTGGCGGCCGAGGAGGACGGGCGCCGGGTCTCCCGTGAGGATGGCCGTCTGGTTGGACGCGGATTGGGGGCGTCCAGGGACGCCGAAGGTGGTGTCCACCGGGAGGCAGCGGCCTCCATGGGGTAGGGGCGGGGCCGGGGCGTCCTCGAAGCGGGAGAGGAGGTGCTCCCGGTGAGCAAGCGGATTCACCGCCGGGTCCTTCCGGCCAATGCCCACCCCGTCGATGAACAGGAGCGCGACGCGCACGGCTGGGGACTGTATCCTCGAATCCGACACACATGGCCCTCCACGGCGACCTCTTCAGTTATCCGCTCCCCGAGTTCCTTCAGTGGCTGGACAGCTCCCGCAAGACGGGGACGCTCCAGCTTTCGTGGGAAGCGGGTGAGCGAAAGCTCTTCCTGCTCTCCGGCCAGGTGGGTGCCACCGCCGCCGAAGGGCTTCGTGGCCGGGTGGCCCGGCTCCTGACGCTGTCCAAGCTGGCCTCGGGCACGAAGGTGCTCTCGGCCTTCGACGAGCTGGCCCGCACGCCGGACGTGGACGCCGCGTTCGACACCCACGGCATCCAGGCGCGGTGGATTCGCGACCTGGGCCGGGAGGAGCTGTTCGCCGCGATGATGGACCTGACCATCGCCGGCAGTGGCACCTTCCACTGGACGGAGGACGCGGACCGCTCCGGCGAGGACTGGGTGCCGTCCGACATGAGCATCCGCGAGCTGCTCTTCGAGTCGCTGCGCTGGGTGGACGAGCAGGCGGACGTGGACAAGGCGCTGCCCATCGACGCGCTCAGCGTGCGCGCGCTGGCGCCGCCCAGCCCGAGCCAACCGCTGATGCACCGAATCATCCTGGGCCTGTGCGCATCGCCGCAGAACCTGGGGCGGCTGCGCCTGTCCATGGGCGTGTCCCGCTCGTCGGTGACGCGGCGGGTACACGAGCTGCTGCGCTCGAAGCTGGTGGAGGTGGATGGGGCGCCGCAGGTGGAGGCGGACCCGGTGGCGGAGATGCTGGAGAAGGGCGCGGTGCTGATGCGCGAGGGCCAGTACGACGCCGCGGGCATCGTCTGCGCGTCCCTGTTGGCCAGCGACCCGGCGGACAGGCGCGTGCGCGAGTTCGCGCGGCTGGTGCAGCGCGAGCACGTGGCCGCCCTCTACACGGACATGCCGCCGCTGGCGGTGCCCGTCATGGTGCACGACCCGCGGGGGCAGGCACTGCTCAAGCCCGAGGAGCGGCAGATTGCCGGACTGGTGAACGGCACCTGGGACGTGTCCACGCTGGTGCTGGCCAGCCCGGCGCGGGAGCTGGAGACGTTGAAGACGCTCGCCAAGCTCCAGCGGATGGGGCTGTTGCAGCTCGGCTTCCCGCGCTGAGCGGCGCAGGGCGCCCGCTTCCAGGCGGGCGCCTCAGGGCCCGTGCTACTCCGGGCTGGGCAGCCCCACCGCGTTGAGCCGCACGAAGACCTGCATCATCACGTAGAGGGAGAAGGCGGCGTCATCGACGCGCAGGTGCCCCTGGGTGGCCAGGCCCTGGAGCCGGAGCAGGTCGGCCCCGTCCACGCGGAGCAGGAAGGCCTGCTGCCCCAGCGTCCCCTCGCCGGCGAAGGCCAGCGCCCGCCGGATGGCGTCGGAGCACGCGGTGACACAGGTGGCGTAGTCCCCCGACATGAAGGCGGCCTCGGCGGCGCGCGCGTGGTCGAACAGGTCGCCTGGGGCCAGGGCGCTCGCGGCGCCCAGCAGCTTGGTGCCGCCGGGCTGCGGCGCGGGGATGGGGGCTGGCTCCACACGCGGCGGTGGCACCACGGCCACGGGGGCCACGCGGGGGGCCGCACCGGCGGCGGCCTGGGTCTGGGGGCCGGTCTGCTGCCGGTTCTGGAGATGCTGGGTGAGCTGGGCCTCCAGGCCCGCGGGCTGCACGCCCGCGGCGGGACGGGGCGGCGGGACGATGCGCTTGGCGCGCAGGTCCTTGATGACCAGCCGGGTGATGGCCTTGAGCGTGTCGAGCACCCCGCGGCCGTTGGCGGCCGAGGTCTCCAGCTCTGGAACGCCGCGCGGGTTGAGCTCCTTGCGGAGCGCCTCCACGGGCAGCACGCCGTCCAGGTCCCGCTTGTTCCACTGCATCACCAGCGGGAAGCGATCCAACCGGATGCCGTGCTCGAAGAGGTTCTCTTCCAGGTTCGCCAGGGACTCGCGGTTGGCGTCCATGGCCTCCGGCTGCGAGTCCGCGACGAACACCACCCCATCGGCGCCCTGGAGCACCAGCTTGCGGGTGGCGTTGTAGAAGACCTGGCCCGGCACGGTGTAGAGCGCCAGCCGCACGGAGCAGTCGCCCACGCGCTCCACCTTCACGGGGAGGAAGTCGAAGAAGAGCGTCCGGTCTCCCTCCGTGGCGATGGACATCATCTCACCGCGGTGGGCGGGGCGGACCGTCTCGTAGATCTTCCTCAGCGAGGTCGTCTTCCCGGACAGACCCGGTCCATAGAAAACGATCTTCGCGGCCACTTCGCGGGCCATCAGATTGACGCTGCTCACGGTGCCAGCTTACCTAGAACGACTTGACACCTCGCGCCAGTTGACGACGAGACATTCACCCGGGTCCGCGAGGTGCAGCGCCGGAGGTGAGGCCACGTGCTGGAGACAGGCTCGCCAGGATGCGCGCCCGCAAGGCACCCTCCACGGCTCACACCCCTCCCGTCAAAAAGGAAGCAGGGTACGAACCGCCCGGATGGCGGCCTGGTCGTCATGCCACCGGCGAACCACCGCGCTGCCCAAGAGCAGGGATGCGGCGTCCGCGCGGGATGAATCCGCTCGGTGGGGGGCAGTCGCGCTGAATGGAACGCGCGTCGTGCCCTCCCTCGAGCGTGAGAACCTCAGGCGGCCTTCACCACCTTGCCCGCCTTGATGCAGCGGGTGCACGCGAGAACGCGCGTGTGGCTGCCCTGCACGCTGGCCCGGACCTTCTGGAGATTCGGCAGGGTCCGCTTCTTGGTCTTGTTGTTCGCGTGGCTGACGTTGTTACCCACCAGCGGACGCTTGCCACAGATGTCACACTTCCACGCCATGACTTCTAACTCCTTGAAAACTGGGGCGCTGGACGCCTGCCGTATATAAAGAGCGGCGGAACCTGCCAGAGATCGGCCTGGAAATCCAGCCTTAGATCCAGGATCAGCCCTTGAGCGGATCCTTCTTCTTCGACATCTCCTGCACCAGCCGCGCGGCCCGGATGCCCGCGAGCAGCTCTCCCTCCAGCCCCAGGCCGGGGAGGACCTCCCGGTTGGCGAGGAGGATGTTCTTGGCCGGGGTGCGCTGGGGCAAACCCGTGACGCCCAGGAAGGCTTCCGACTCAAAGGTGAACAGGGGGTGCGGCATCAGCCGGCTGCCTCGCACGCCGCCGGCGTCCAGGTAGGGGGCCGAGCGCAGCAGGCGGTGGTTGGCCGTGAAGGGCATCAGCGCGTCCAGGTGCTCATCGATGCGCGCCGCCAGGGCCTGGAGGTGCTCCTCGCCCAGGTCGCGGGCCGAGGCGGGCACGAAGGCGCCCGCGCACACCACGCGCACCCCTTCGGTCGCCTTGGCCTCCTTGCCGCCGTGGGGCTGGGCCGCGCGCGCGGGGTGGAGTTGGATCAGCAGCGGTCCCAACTCCGCGTCGCGGGTGTCCAGCAGGGCCAGCTCGCCCAGGCCGCGAGGCAGCGCCGACTCCGGCACCACCCAGTTGACGGTGAAGAGCAGGGACTTGGTGTTCGACTGGTCCAGGTGCTCCAGCAGGCCGCGGTGGTGCTTCTTGTCCGTCACCAGCCGCCGCAGCGCGCCCGCGTCCGTCGCCGCCACCAGACAGGAGGCGCGGTACATGGTGTCCGAGCGCATCAGCTTCAGGCCCGCGAACTTGCTGCCCTCGAAGGCCAGCTCCTCCACGATGAAGCCCGCGGGGGTGTCCCGCCCGAGCACGTCGCCCCCCAGCTCCGCCACGCGGCGGGCGAGCAGCTCCCGTAGGCCCTCGTGGCCGCCGGTGAAGAACGACGGCGACGACAGCACCTGGGACATGGCCCGCGTCTGCGCCAGCGGCGACTCGGGGCGCTCCAGGTGACTGATGAAGGGCAGCAGCCCTCGCACCAGCGACACCGGGGCGGAGTCCCCCATGAGCCGGGGGGGCGTCTCCAGGCCTGGGTGTGCACGGATGAGCTTCTTCAGACCCCAGCCCTCGAAGAACCCGTCCGGGGGCAGGGCGGGACCCGCCTTGAAGAAGGCGTCGCTGGCCTCGTGCTGCGCGGCGGTGCCGGCGAGGGCGCCTAGCAGGGCCTCGCCTTCGCCGCCCAGCTCCCGCGTCACCTCCGCCTTGCGGCGGGCCGTGTCGGCGTGGAGGTCCAGGCGGTTGCGCGGCATGAGGAGCTGCAGCTCCGGCGCATGGGGCCGCAGCGCGCGCTGCACCAGGGTGGTGAGGCCCAGCTCGGTGAGGGCCTCCTCCACGGCGGGCATGGCCTTGAGGGGCGGCGCGACGAAGGGCGCGTACGGGAGCAGGTAGCCGCCGTGCTCGTAGCCGGGCCCCATGCCGTCGTGCTCCACCAGCAGGACGCGGTGGCTGCGCTTCGCCAGGAGGGCCGCCGCGAGCGCACCGCCCAGCTGACTGCCGAGCACGATGACGTCGTAGACATGCCGGGATGGCCCGGCGGGAAGCTTGAGCTTGGCAGAGGACGTCGCCATGAGGCGGGCAACACTACACAACGTGCCCGCCGCTGGCGCCCTTTTCACCACCGGCCGCCCGCCAGGGGCGCGTCAGCGCGCTGGATGGCCGAAGAGCCGCTGCTCCAGCTCCGGGGGCAGCGTGCTGAAGTCCGGGAGAACCCAGTGCGCGCCGGCCTGGCGGAGGTCGGACTCGGGCGCGCCGGTGGTCAAACCCACCACCGTCATGCCGGCCTCTCGCGCGGACATGACCCCCAGCACGGCGTCCTCGAAGGCGAGGCACGCGGTGGGCGCCACGCCCAGCGCCTTCGCGGCGGCCAGGAAGATGTCTGGCGCGGGCTTGCCGCGCGTCACCTGCTCGGCGCCGACGATGCTCGCGAACTGGGAGCGGATGCCCAGCCCGTCCAGCACCAGCTCGCGGTTGCCCTGGGGCGCGGCGGTGGCGATGGCCGCGGGGATGTGGGCGTCCCGCAGGCGCTGGAGGAAGGCCTCCGCGCCCAGGTGCAGCTTCAGGTGAGGCCGGTAGAGGTTGCGGTAGTGGTTCTCCTTCTCGTCGGCGATGCGCTCCAGCTCGTCGGGCGCCACCGGGTGGCCGAGCAGCTCCGGGAGAATCTCCTCGTTCTTCTTGCCGGCGAAGCGGCTCTGGAAGTCGGCGGCTGTCAGCGACAGGCCGAGCTTCCGGGAGAGCGAGACCCAGGCCTCGTTGTGGAAGCGCATGTTGTCGACGAGGGTGCCGTCCATGTCGAAGACGACGGCACGCAGGGGCGCCAGTGCGGAGGTCATGGGGTCCCCATAGCGTGTCTGGTGACACGGTGGGCCACTGATTCCACCCAAGGGGTCGCTCGCCTGATATCCCCCGGGGCATGACTGACGACCTTCTGCTCGAGACGCGTGGCGCGGTCGGCGTGGTGACCCTGAACCGGCCCAAGGCCCTGAACGCGCTGAACCTGGGGATGTGTCGCGCGCTGCACCCGGCGCTCGATGCCTGGGCGGCGGATCCGGCCATCCAGGCCGTGGTCATCCGGGGCGCTGGGGGCCGGGCCTTCTGCGCGGGGGGAGACGTGCGCGCGGTGGCGTTGTCGGTGGGCGATGCGCCTCGCGGAGAGAAGGAGCGCGTGTCGCGTGAGTTCTTCCGCGCCGAGTACGGGCTGAACCACCGCATCCACTACTTCGGAAAGCCCTTCATCGCGCTGGTGGATGGCGTCTGCATGGGCGGGGGGCTCGGGCTGTCGATTCACGGGACGCACCGGGTCGTCACGGAGAAGCTGGTGCTGGCCATGCCGGAGACGGCGATCGGCCTGTTCCCGGACGTGGGCGGCGGCTGGTTCCTGCCGCGCTTCCCGGGGGAGTCGGGCACGTACCTGGGGCTCACCGGCGCGCGGTGCAACGCGGCGGACGCGATGTGGCTGGGCTACGCCACGCACCATGTGGAGTCCGCGCGCCTGGAGGCGGTGCTGGATGCGCTGGTGGCCGCGCCCTGGGGGAGCGCCGCGGCGAGCACGGTGGTGGACACGGTGCTGGCGGACTTCCACGCGGACACAGGGACGTCGCCGCTGGGCGTGCAGCGCGCGGCCATCGACCGGTGCTTCGCGGCCGAGCGCGTGGACGACATCCAACAGGCGCTGGAGCTGGAGGGCTCGTCCTGGGCCCAGGAGACGTGGGCCACGTTGCTGCGCATGTGCCCCGCGAGCCTCAAGGTGACGCTGCGCCAGCTCCGGATGGGGCGCACGCGCGAGTACGACGAGATGGCCAACGTGGAGTACCGGCTCAGCCAGGCGATGACGGTGCGGCCGGACTTCCGCGAGGGCATCCGCGCGGTGCTCGTGGACAAGGACAACAAGCCGCGCTGGCAGCCCGCCACGCTGGCGGAAGTCACGGACGCGGCGGTGGACGCGCTCTTCGCGCCGCTGCCCGACGACACGTGGACGGTGCCCACGCGCGGGTAGCCTCCGCTGATGTCCGGGAGCGGGCCGCGGAGCTGGCGGTGCGCCGGGGGGCTACAGGTCTTCGTCGCTGAGGACGGTGATGCCTTCGGCGCGCAGCAGCGCCGCGGTGATGCCCTCACCGTCGCGGAGCTGGCCGGACTCGTACACACGCTGGCTTCCGCACGAGGGGCTCTTCTCCTTCAGCAGTGCCACCGTCGCGCCGAAGCGGCGCGCGGCGTCGAGCGCGATGCGGGCGCCTCGCTGGAACGTCTCCGTCCGGTCGACGCCCCCGGCGCGCTCGACCGCGGTGGCTCGCCCGGCCCAGACGTCCACACCTGTCCCGCCCCGGAGATCCACGGGCGGGCGCGGGATGGGCAGGCCCGATGCCACCTCGGGGCAGACGGGCACGACGTCCTTGTCCGCCAACGCCGCGAGGACGCGTTCGGAGCGCTGTGAGCGCCCGTCATATCGACACGCTTCGCCCAGCAGGCAGGCGCTGACGAGCACCACCTGGGCTTCCCGGAGCGCGGCGACCCGCTCGTCCCGCGACGGCATGCGCGGCTCGGGCGCGCTCACGGGAGCTCGTCCGCCGCGCCCGGATTGCGCAGCGCCAGCTCGCCGACGGTGGGCCGTGCGTCCACGCGCGTCCGCGCCGCGTCCAGCGTCACCTTGCCCGTCACCGCGAGCCGTACGGCCAGCGGATAGAGCCGGTGCTCCTCCGCGAGGATCCGCGCGCCCAGCGCCTGCTCGTCATCGTCCGGGAGCACGGGCACCGCCGCCTGCGCGATGATGGGCCCGGTGTCGGTGCCCGCGTCGACGAGGTGCACGGTGCAGCCGGTCACCTTCACCCCGCGCTCCAGGGCCTGCCGCTGCGCATGAAGCCCCGGGAACGCGGGGAGCAGCGACGGGTGGATGTTCAGCACGCGCCCCGCGTAGTGCCCCAGGAAGTCCGCGCTCAGTAGCCGCATGAAGCCGGCGAGGCACACCCACTCCACACGCGCCGCGCGCAGCGCGTCCAGGAGGGCCTTCTCGAAGTCCGCCCTCGCGGCGTGGGCCTTGTGGTCCACCACCGTGGCCGCCACGCCTGCCTTGCGAGCCCGCTCCAGCGCGAAGGCGGTGGGCACGTTGGACACCACGCAGGCGACCTCGGCGGGGAAGTCCTCCCGCGCGCAGGCATCCAGCAGGGCCTGGAGGTTGCTGCCGCTGCCCGACACCAGCACGCCCAGGCGGGCCCGCTGGCCGCTCATGGCTCGATGACCGCCGTGGCCTCGCCCTGGCTCGCCTCCACGCGGCCGACCTCGAAGGCCTGCACGCCCCGGCCGCTCAGCACGCCCAGCGCCTGGGCGACGTCTTCCTTCGCCACGACGAGGACGAGCCCCAGGCCCATGTTGAACGTGCTGAACATCTCATCCCGCTCCACGCCGCCGAGCTTCGCGATGAGGTCGAAGATGGGCGGCTTCGGCCACGACTGCTCGCTCAGCATCGCGCGCGTGCCCTCCGGCAGGCAGCGGGGCAGGTTGCCCGGGATGCCGCTGCCGGTGATGTGCGCCAGGCCCTTCACCTTCACGGCCTGGAGCAGCGCCAGCACGTCCTTCACGTAGATGCGCGTGGGCTCCAGCAGCGCGTCCGCGAGCGGCCGGTCCAGGCCCTCGGGCGTCGCGTCCAGGGCCAGCTTGCCGTCATCCAGCAGCACCTTGCGCGCCAGCGAATAGCCGTTGCTGTGCAGGCCGGAGGAGGGGAGCCCGATGAGCGCGTCACCCGGCCTCACGCCCTTGCCGTCGATGATGGCCGAGCGCTCCACCACGCCGACGCAGAAGCCCGCGAGGTCGTACTCGCCTCGCGGGTAGAAGCCCGGCATCTCCGCCGTCTCGCCGCCCAGCAGCGCGCAGCCGGCCTGCTCGCAGCCCTGCGCGATGCCCTTCACCACCTCCGCGGCGGCGTCGACCTCCAGGCGCCCGGTGGCGAAGTAGTCGAGGAAGAAGAGCGGCTCGGCGCCGCAGGTGAGGATGTCGTTCACCGACATGGCCACCAGGTCGATGCCCACCGTGCCATGCCGTCCGGCGGCGAAGGCCACCTTCAGCTTGGTGCCCACACCGTCCGTGCCGGCCACCAGCACCGGCTCCTTGTACTTCCCCGGCGGCAGGGCGAACAGGCCGCCGAATCCGCCGACGCCGCCGATGACCTCGGGACGCAGGGTGCGTGCGGCGTGCGGCTTGATGCGCTCGACGAACGCGTCGCCGGCCTCGATGTCCACTCCGGACTGCTTGTAGGTCGTTCCCACGTGCGGCCTTCTACCCGTCCCCCGCGCCGGTGTCTCGCGTGGCGTTGCGGCTGTCCCACCGCCGCGCACAGAAAAGGGAATTTGACCGGGCGAGTGTGGGCTGATTGACTCCTCGCAGGATGGGCGCCGAGGAAACCCTCTTTCAACGTTTCGGCAAGGAGTTCCCCCAGGGCACCGAGCTCTTCCGCGAGGGAGAAGTCGGCAAGGAGATGTTCGTCATCCAGGCAGGACGGGTGGCCATCTCCAAGCGGGTCCGAGACGTGGAGAAGGTCCTCGCCGTGCTGGGCCCCGGGGAGTTCTTCGGGGAGATGGCCATCATCTCCAACAAGCCCCGCAACGCCACCGCCACCGTCAACGAGGACGCGCGGCTGCTGGTCATCGACCCCAAGACGTTCGAGGGGATGATCCGCGGGAACGCGGAGATCGCCGTCCGGATGATCAAGAAGCTGGCGGAGCGGCTCTCCGAGGCGGACGCCCAGATCGAGAACCTGCTGCACAACGACCCGGCCAGCCGGGTGGTGCACCAGATCCTCCAGACCTGCCAGACGCGGGGGCGCCCGGTGGAGGAGGGCGTGGAGATCGACTTCTCGGTGAGGGAGCTGCCGCGCGTGATTGGCGTGGGCGAGCCCGCGGTGCGCAGCGTGGTGAACCGGATGGAGCGCTCGGGCCTCGTGGAGCGCAATGGAGACCGGCTGTGGGTGCCGGACACGGCCAGGCTGCACGACTTCCTCCAATACCTGGAGATGAAGTGGAAGTTCGGAGACCTCTAGCGTGAAGCTGCGAGTCCTCGGCTGCCACGGCGGCGAGCTGCCCAACTGCAAGAGCACCTGCTTCCTCGTCGATGACGTGCTGGCGCTCGATGCGGGGGCGCTCACGGGGACGTTGTCGCTGGAGGAGCTGTGCCGCGTGGACCACGTCCTGGTGGGACACAGCCACTTCGACCATGTGAAGGACCTGCCGCTGATGGCGGACCTGGTCATCGGCCGGCGGGACACCCCGGTCACCATCCACGCCTCGCGCGAGTGCGCCCGGGCCCTGCGCGAGAACATGTTCAACAACGCGCTGTGGCCGGACTTCACCCGCATCCCGACGAAGCGCCAGCCCGTGCTGCGAATCAAGACGTTCCGGGCCGGCGGCACCTTCCAGGTGGGGCCCTACACCGTGCGCAGCGTGCCGGTGAGCCACCCCGTGGAGTCGTGTGGCTTCATCGTCTCCAACGGCAAGAGCGCCCTGGCGATGAGCGGCGACACCGGGCCCACCGACAAGCTGTGGAAGGCCCTCAACGAGACGAAGAACCTCAAGGCGCTGCTGCTCGAGACGTCCTTCCCGAACAAGCTCCAATCCCTGGCCGACATCTCCGGCCACCTCACGCCTCACACCCTGGGCCTGGAACTCCAGAAGTTCGAGCGTAACGGCGCCTCGGTGCTGCTGTATCACCTCAAGCCCGCCTTCGTGTCGCAGCTCAAGAAGGAGCTGGCCGAGCTGCCCGTGGAAGTCCTGGAGCTGGGCGATACCTTCGAGTTCTAGACGCGTCGCGCCACACGGAGGGGTTGACGACCGTCAGCCTCCGGATTAACCCCGCGCACCCCATGGCCTGGTTCTCGAAGAAGCCGCGCATCGCCGTCGACCCTGAACAGCAAGCCGAGCCCCGGCCGTCTCGCATGGAGGGCCTGTGGGCGAAGTGCGAGTCGTGTGACGAGATCATCTACCGCCAGGAGCTCGAGAAGAACTGGATGGTGTGTCCGCACTGCGAGCACCACCACTACTGGGCGGCTCGCGCGCGGCTGACCGCGATGCTGGACCCCGACAGCTTCGAGGAGTTCGACACGGAGCTGGAGCCGCAGGACCCGCTCGGGTTCAGCGACTCGAAGAAGTACAAGGACCGCCTCAAGTCCTCCCGGAAGAACCTGGGCGAGCCGGACGCGTTCATCTCCGGCGTGGGCCGCATCCAGGGCCACCAGGTGTCGGTGGGCTGCTTCGTCTTCGAGTTCATGGGCGGCTCCATGGGCTCGGTGGTGGGCGAGAAGATGCCCTCCTGCATGCGCGCGCACGAGCTGAAGTGCTCCGCCATCGTCTTCTCCGCGTCGGGCGGCGCGCGCATGCAGGAGGGCATCTTCTCCCTCATGCAGATGGCGAAGACGTCCGCGGCCATCGCCCGCTTCCGCACCGGCACGCGGCCGTATGTCTCCGTGCTGCTCAACCCCACCACGGGTGGCGTCGCCGCGTCGTTCTCGTGGCTGGGGGACATCATCCTCGCCGAGCCCAAGGCCCTCATCGGCTTCGCCGGGCCGCGCGTCATCGAGCAGACCATCCGCCAGAAGCTGCCGGAGGGCTTCCAGCGCTCGGAGTTCCTGCTGGACCACGGGATGATTGACGGCATCGTCCACCGCAAGGACCTGCGGGCGAAGCTGGGGCAGATCCTGGGGCTGCTCGGCTGAGCGCGCCGCGGACACCGGAGGAGGCGCTCGCCTTCTTCTCGAAGCTCAACCCCTCGGGCATCAAGCTGGGCTTGGAGCGCGTTCAGGACGCATTGGCGGCGCTGGGGCACCCGGAGCGCCAGTACCCGGCGCTCCACGTCGCGGGGACGAACGGGAAGGGCAGCACCTGCGCCATGGTGGCGGCCGCGCTCCACGCCGCCGGGCACCGCGTGGGCCTCTACACGTCGCCGCACCTGGTGCGCGTCAACGAGCGCATCCGCGTGGGCGGCGAGGACATCTCCGACGCGGCCTTCGGCCAGCGCATCCTGGAGGTGCTGGAGCGCTATCCCAGCGCGGCGTCCTCGCCCATGACGTACTTCGAGTTCGGCACCGTGGTGGCCCTGTGGCACTTCGCCCAGGTGCGCGTGGACGTGGCCGTGCTGGAGACGGGCCTGGGCGGCCGGCTGGACGCCACCACCGCCGCGAGCCCGGTGGTGACGGCGATTACGCCCGTGTCCTTCGACCACGTGGAGTACCTGGGCGGCACGCTGTCGGCCATCGCCGGAGAGAAGGCGGGCATCCTCAAGCCCGGCGTGCCCTGCGTCGTGGCGCATCAGGCACCAGAGGCCCTGGAGGCCATCGCTCGCAAGGCCAGGGAGGTGGGCGCCCCGCTGAAGCTGGAGGGACGCGACTTCTCCACCGGGCGTCAGCCGGATGGGCACCTGTCATACCAGGGGACCGCGTGGCGCCTGGATGGGCTGTCCCTGGGCCTGCGGGGGCCGCACCAACGGCAGAACGCGGCGGTGGCGCTCGCCTGCCTGGAGGCCTTGCAGGTGCACCGGGTCGCGGTGTCGCCCGAGGCCGCGCGTGCGGGGCTGGCGTCGGCGCGCTGGCCGGGGCGCCTGGAAGAAGTGGGGCAGCAGCCCGCCATCCTCCTGGACGGCGCACACAACCCGGCGGGCGTGGAGGTGCTGCTCGCGTCGCTGAGAGACTTGTATCCAGGGCGTCGCATCCACCTTGTCTTTGGCGTGGTGGGTGACAAGGCCCGGGGACCGATGATGCGAGCGCTCTTTCCCGAGTGCGCCTCGGTGCAGCTCACGCCGCTGGAGACGCCGCGCTCGCTGGCGCCCGAGGCCTACCTCGCCGAGGCTCGCGCGCTCTGTCAGGACGTGACGCCTTGGCCCGACGTGGACGCCGCGCTGGCCGCCGCCCGCGAGCGAGCAGCCTCGGACGACCTCGTCCTTTGTACAGGCTCACTGTTCCTTGTCGGGATGTTGAAGGCTCGCTTGTATTGAAACCTTGGCGCGATGCATCAGCCGCCGTAGATTCAAGACATGCGCCTGCCGGACTGGAGAGCCGCCGCGATACCGGGGCCACCCATCCCCTCCATCGACGAAGTCGATTTCCGGGCGCTTTACTCGAAGACGAAGTACGTCGTGGAGACTGCGGACGGCTGGTCGCTGGTCATCACCCGCTACCGTCCGGTGAAGCAGCCTTTTCCGCAACCCTTATTTGGCGAGCCCCTGCTGCTGGTGCACGGTTTCTCACAGAACCGGCACACCTGGACGAGCGGGCAGTTCGTCAAGAACCTGCTCTTCTTCGGGGTGGACATCCACATCCTGGAGCTGCGCGGGCACGGCAAGAGCTCCATCGCCTTCCAGCGGGAGCGGGCCGAGCGCTTCAAGCGCCCCCTGCCGCCCGACCTCGACTACGGCTGGGACATCGACAGCTACTTCCTCTACGACCTGCCGGCCGCGGTCTCTGGCGTGAAGCGCATCACCCGGCGCGAGCGCATCTTCTACTGTGGCCACTCGATGGGCGGGATGCTCGGCTACGGCTACGCCGGCATCCACAACGACTTCGAGGGGCTCATCACCATCGGCTCCCCGGCGGACCTGGGCCGTGGCTTCATGCTGCTGCGCATGCTGGCCCATGGCGCGCCCATGCTGGCCGGGATGATCGACCTGACGCTCGCAAGCCTCAACATGGGCGGGAAGGTGGAGGGGGCGGGGCGCAAGCTGCTCGCGCAGGGCGTGGGGCTGTTGAACAAGGGCATGGGCCGCAAGCTCGCGCCGCGGGAGCGGCGGCCGCTGCGCTTCGACGCGGTGCCGGTGGACATCATCCTCAAGTCGCTGGAGCGGCAGCTCGCGAAGGCGGAGGACTCGCGGCTGTATCAACAGCTCACCACGCGGCTGAACCGGCTCATCAACCCGGAGCGCGTGAGCGCGGATGACATCCGCTGGTTATTGCGCGAAGGCGGCGAGCGTGAGCCGCGCCGCGTGCTGGAGCAGTTCGCGCGGTGGATCCGCCGGGGAGAGATGGTCTGCTACCGCACCGGCTTCGACTTCAAGCGGGGCTTCGGGCGCATCGAGATTCCCATGGCCATCATCTTCGGGGACCTGGACCCCCTGGCCTCGCTGGAGTCCACGCGCAGCGTGTATCGCGCCGCGAAGAGTGAGTACCTGCTCTGGCGGCCGGTGAAGGGCAACAGCCACATCGAGCTGACGATGGGGCACGACATCCGGCAGATCTGCTACGACATCAAGAACCTCATCGAGTACGCGCGGACCCACCGCTATCGTTCTCCGAGCCTGCCGCGGCTCCGCTAGGAGCGTCCGGACGGAAAGTTGGAGGCAGGTTGGCACGTGGTAGCCTCCACTCTCTTCTGTCAACGTGAAGGGGAGTGGTCGATGAAGGCGTTTGCCGTGTGGCTGCTTGGTGTGGTGCTCGTGCCCTTCGTGGCGCTCGCGCAGGCGCCGGCGGCGAACCTGAACACCATCACCGCGGTGCAGGTGAATGGTGGGACAGTGACCATCACCGGCACGCAGAAGCCCAACTTCACCACGTTCACGATGACGGACCCGCCGCGGCTCGTCATCGACATCTCCGAGGCCGTCCTCTCGGAGGTGCCCGAGGAGCTCCAGGTGGGGAACGGCACGGTGACGGGCATCCGCACCGCCAGCTACGGCTCCGACGCGTCCTCCATTGCCCGCGTGCTCATCGGCTATGAGCGCGAGGTCGAGACGGAGATCCAGGCCCAGGGCAACCAGCTCGTCGTCCGCGTCGCGGGCGGCGGGGGACAGGCCGTGGCCCAGGCTCCCGCCGCGGAGCAGGCCCCCGCGGGGAGCTCCGCCGCGGACGCCGCCGCAGCGGCCAGGGCGGAGC
>Ga0182745_1001732_pt1 | contig 20492 bp, 9 predicted proteins | sample eDN3rd30CKraftBY_FD_128523 | JGI IMG/M metagenome (GOLD analysis project Ga0182745, IMG submission 128523) | Enriched backyard soil microbial communities from Emeryville, California, USA - eDNA 3rd pass 30_C Kraft BY (version 2) (version 2) | ecosystem: Environmental > Terrestrial > Soil >...
CAAGAGGATCGCAAAGGCGTCTCCCTTCGACGTAATTTACTGCATCGCCACCGGATTCGTTACTCCTTTGAAGCTTGGCCAGGTAGGCCCGCGCCCCGTACCTCAATGATCGCTGGCGGGGCGATGACCCTCAGTGGATTTGTTTCCCCGACCTCGCGCAACGGTTGGTTCCGTTTTGGAACGCGAAGTTGACGGTTTAGCGGTTGATCCAGGAAGTGCCCGAGGATTTGCGAGGTCAGGCGAATACCGATCCCCCGGGGCCTCAACTCCGCGACGCTCTCAGGTTTATCGGAGCACTGAGTGGGGGAGCTTGCAACTCCTCCGAAGTAAGCGCAGGTTGACTTGTCAGGTTGGTCGCCCTACCGTTAAGTCGACGGTCGTTGACTACGGCCGAAGATCGGGCTGGTGGACTGTGGCTCCTCCGCGTGCCTGGCCCGACGATCCTACCCGACTTGTCAGGGTTGGCGGCGGCGGCCCGAATGGCGGGCCTCCGCTCGAAACTCGATCACCCGCGATCGGCCCCCACAGGGTGCCGTTGACCATGAGACCTCTTCATTGCCCGTCCGTCCATGCGAAACTCCGCCCTGCCGCGATGCTCGTAACCGCGCTAGGGGCGATGACCCTGGCCGGCTGCGGCGAGCCGGTCACTCAGGCGGCCCCGCCGCCGCCGACTGTCGGAGTCGTCCCGTCGCGGCGGATGAACGTTCCGATCCAGGCGAACACCAATGGCACGTCACGCGCCATTGAGGAAGTCGCTATCCGGGCTCGGGTCCGCGGGTTCCTCACGGAGCGTCACTTCGAGGAAGGATCGGCCGTTAAGGCGGGGGCTCTGCTTTTCGTCATCGACGAGGAACCGTACAAGATCGCGCTGGAGTCGGCCAGGGCCCGGCAGGCGGAGGCCGATGCCGCGCTGAAGAAAGCCCAGCAGTCGAAGGGCCGGGAGATCGCCGCGTCCATGCTGGCGCTCGACCAGGCGCAGTTACTCCTCGCTCGGGTCGTCGAGCGGCGCAATCGGACGTTGCTGACCCGCAATGCCGGCTCGCACGAGGACGTGGATCGGTCGGAAGCCGAGCGCAAGAAGTTCGAGGCGCAGGTTGAGGCCGACAGGGCCAATCTCGATCAGGCGAACGCCGACTACGATATCGGCATCCTAACCGCCAGCGCGCAGGTGAAGGCGGCTCGGACGGCCGTCCGCGAGGCCGAGCTCGACCTCGGTTACTGCCGGATGGTGGCGCCAATCGACGGCAGGATTGGCGAGGCCAAGGTCAAGATCGGCAATCTCGTCGGCCCGGGAGAAGCCGGTGGCGGCGAGTTCTCTGAGCTGGCGACGATTCAGAAGCTAGACCCGATGGGCGTCGACGTGCGCGTCAGTGCCCGCAACCTCGACCTGGCCACGGAATTGATCGGGGATGGACTGACTTCCCGGCTGATTCGCACGGGGATGGACGGCGAGTATGAATATCCCCACGAGGGAGAATGGTTCTTTATCGACAACACGGTCGACCAGACGACCTCCACCTTCCTCGCCAAGTTGAAGGTACCGAACCCCCGGGGGTCGATCCTACCGGGCGAGTATCTACGCCTGCGGACAGTCGTGGGCCACTCCAAGGGGGCCGTCGTGGTGCCCGAGTCGTCGGTGATCGAGACGGAGGCCGGCCCGGTCGTCTACGTCGTGGACAAGGATGACAAGGTGGCGGTGCAGCGGGTCCAGGCGGGCGAGTCGTACGAAGGACTCCGGATCGTTTCGAAGGGGCTCGAAGCCGACGTTCCGGTGATCGTCGAGGGGTTGCAACTGATCCGGCCGGGGATTCCGGTCAACGCCGAGCCGGCAATCCTCGCCCGACCGGTTGAGGAGGCGTCGAAATCCGCCGGTGCTCCCACTGGCGAGCCGCCCGCCTCGAGTTCGGACGCCGCGTCGGATACCTGAGATTCTGAGCGAACCGGCCCTCCTCGCCGAGGGGGCCTTCCGCCCTGGCCCTGAACCTCCAACCCCCACCGCTAACCGCGCGAGCCCGCTCTCAACATGGTCGACTTTTTCATCCGCCGCCCGATCTTCGCCACCGTTCTGGCTCTGCTCATGCTGCTGATCGGCGGGATCTGCGCCTTCCTCCTGCCGATCGCCCAGTATCCACAGATCGCCCCGCCCCAGGTCCAGGTGACCACGACCTACACGGGCGCCGACGCCTTGACGGTGGCCGAGACGGTCACCACGCCGATCGAGCAGCAGATCAACGGTACCAAGGGGATGATTTACTTTTCCTCGAGCAGTACCGGCAACGGCGTGGCGAACATCGTCGCCACGTTCGACGTGGGTTACGATCAGGACATCGCCGCCGTCGACATCCAGAATAAGGTCCAAACGGCCACGCCGCAGCTCCCGCCCGAGGTCAAGCAGTACGGCGTCTCGATCAAGAAGACGTCGACCGACATCGTTTGCGTTGTCAACCTCGTCGACGAATCGGGCGAGGATCGCTACGACGCCAACTTCCTCGACAACTACGGCCAGATCTACGTCGCCGACACCCTCAAACGTATCAACGGGGTTAGCGACGTGAATGTTTTTGGGCGTAAGTACGCGATGCGGATCTGGCTCGACCCGAACCGAATGGCCGAGATGCGGATCCGGCCAACGGAGGTGGTTCAGGCTGTCCAGCAGGAGAATCTCCAGGCCGCCGCCGGCAAGATCGGCGGGCTGCCGGTCCCCGCGGGGCAGGCGTTCGAGCTTCCAATTACCGTCAAGGGGCGACTGAGCAAGATCTCCGAGTTCGAGGAGATCATCGTCCGCCGTAGCGACGACGGCTCGATCGTCCGCCTCCGCGACCTCGCTCGGGTCGAGCTTTCTTCGGAGAACTACGAGACGGCCGGCTATCTCGACGGCAAGCCCGCTGGGGCCATCCCGGTCTACCAGTACGCCGACGCCAATGCCCTTTCGATCGTCGAGACGGTGCGGCATGAGATGGATCGGCTCTCGAAGAACTTCCCGCCGGGTCTCAAGTACCGGATCGCCTACGACACAACCAAGTATGTTGAAGAAAACATCGCGGAGGTAGAGCACACGCTGATCGAGGCCTTCATCCTGGTCATGATCGTGGTGTTCCTGTTCCTGCAGGGCTGGCGGGCCACGCTGATTCCGATGATGGCGATCCCGATCTCGCTGGTCGCGACCTTCGCGTTGATGGCGCTCTTCGGCTTCTCGCTGAACTCGTTGACGCTCTGCGGGCTGGTCCTGGCGATTGGCCTGGTGGTCGACGACGCGATTATTGTCGTCGAGAACGTGGAGAAGTTCCTGCATCGGGGGCTTCGACCGCTGGCGGCCACCCGCGCGGCGATGGCCGAAATCACGACGCCGATCGTCACGATCACGCTGGTCTTGGCCGCGGTCTTCGTTCCGGTGGCTTTCATTCCGGGGATGACCGGGCGGTTGTACAACCAGTTCGCGATGACGATCGTTTTCTCGTTCCTGTTCTCGGCGTTCAACTCCCTGACGTTCAGCCCGGCCATGTCTCGGCTGTTCCTCAAGCCGAAGCACGGCGAGACGAAGTTCTTTGTTTTCCGATGGTTCAACGCCGGAATGCGCTGGCTTGAGAACTCTTACGACGCGATCCTCGAGTTCACGGCCCGCCATTGGTGGACGATCGTCCTGCCGTCGGTCGGCCTGCTCGTGCTGACAGGCTGGATGCTTCAGGCTCGCCCCAAGTCGTTCATCCCAACGGAGGACCAGGGTTACCTGATCGTCGGGGTTCAAACTCCCGATGGCACCAGTCGCGAGGCGACCGGACGGGTTGTCAAACGCGTCGAGGCGATCGCCGGCAAGCTGCCCGGTGTCGAGCACGTCGTGACGCTCGACGGACTAAACATCCTCAGCGGGACCAATCAGAGCAACGCCGGCATCATCTTCATCCCGCTCAAGCCCTGGGAGGAGCGCACGACGCCCGAGCTGCGGGCCTCCGGCCTGGCGACGCAGCTTCAGATGCAGGTCTCATCGCAGGTCCGCGACGCCATCGTGATGGTCCTTCAGCCGCCACCGATCCGAGGCCTGAGCCAGACCGGCGGCTCCGAAATGATGATCGAGGACCGCGCGGGCAAGGGCGTCGAGGCGCTCCAGCGCGTCGTCGACCAGTACCAGGCCGAGGCCCGCAAGCGGCCCGAGCTGGCCGGCGTCTTCTCCACCTATTCGTCCCGTGTTCCCCAACTTCGGTTCGAGCTCGATCGCACCAAGGCCCGACGTCTCGATGTGCCGGTCTCCGACGTCTTCACGACGCTCCAGACCAACCTCGGCGCGTATTACATCAACGACTTCAACCTCTATGGCAAGGTCTGGAAAGTCCTGATGCAGGCCGAGGGGGAGGCCCGACGCAAGCCAGGGGACATCTCCAACCTGACCGTTCTGAACCGAGCGGGCGAGAAGGTGCCGCTTAGCGCCCTGGGGGACGTCGTGCATCGGCTTGGCCCGATTGAGGTGCCCCACTACAATCTCTACGCCTCCGCCAAGGTCAATGGTGGCCCCGCCCCCGGCTACAGTTCGGGCCAGGCCCTCGCCGCGATGGAAGAAGTTGCCGCGAAGGTCCTCCCAGAGGGCTTCAGCTTTGAATGGACCGGCACGACTTTTCAGGAGCAGAAGACCGGCAATCTCTCAACCTACATCTTCGCCCTCTCAGTGATTTGCGTCTTCCTCTTCATGTCAGCCCTCTACGAGAGCTGGATCCGGCCCACGGTTATCATCCTGACCGTCCCCCTGGCCATGTTTGGCGCGGTCGCCGGTCTTTGGTACTACGACATGCCGCTGGACGTCTTCGGGCAGATCGGCCTGGTCATGCTCATCGGTCTGGAGACGAAGAACGCCATCCTGATCATCGAGTTCGCCGTCGAGATGCGCCAGAAGCATGGGATGACCATCATTGAGTCGGCCAAGGCGGCGTCGCGCGAGCGGCTACGGCCAATCCTGATGACTTCGTTCGCCTTCGTGATGGGGGTCTTGCCGATGGCCCGAGCCACCGGCGCGGGGGCATACAGCCGGAATTCGCTTGGGATCGTGATCGCCTTCGGGATCGGCATCAGTACCGTGCTCGGGCGGTTCGTCATCCCGGTCTATTACGTCCTGGGCGAGCGGATTATCGACTTCTTCGGCCGGTTCCGCGACGACGATGAGGATGAGCTGGAAGCCCAGACTCAAGCCCCGGGGGTCAACGGCGCGACGTCCGAACGGGGGAGCGAGCACGACGGGGAAAACGGCGTCCTGGGACGGGAACGGTCGGCTCCGCCGAGCTCCGCGCCGGCGGAGGCTCCCTGATGAGCAACCGTCGATCTCAGGGGAAGTCGTCGACCGATGTCGGCGATCGCTTCCCGATTCCCGGTGGGGGGCGAGATCCGCGCCAGGCGAGTGTCGGGAACGAGCGCGATGAACCATTGGCCGGGAAATACCTCATGCGGGAGGCGAAGGGGACCCGGGCGGTCATTCTGGACGCGGCCACGCGCGTCTTCGCCTCGCGCGGATTCGCGCGTGCCTCAATGCGGGAGATCGTGGTCGCGTCGGGCGTCAACAAACCGCTAATCTACTATTACTTTGGCAGCAAGCGAGAGCTCTACGCGGCGGTCGAGCAAGGCCTCATCGCCGAGAGCCGCCGACGGGAAGCCGGGGCTGCGCGGGGGGACGGTCGATACGCGGGAACACGGGCCGAGTTGCGGAGGCTTCTCGAGACGTTTCGCGATAATGAGGAACTGCTACGGATCTGCGCGTGGGCACGTCTCGAAGGGTACACCACCGCGGTCGAGTCGGGCGAGAAAGAATTGCTGGCGTGCCTCCGGGGACACCTGGAGCGGGCCCGAGAGCGGCGGATCATCCGCGACGACATCGACCCCGGTAATCTGGCGAACATGCTGGTCGTCCTGGTCGCATCCTCGCTGGAATCACGCCCCAATCGCGACTTGGACCGCGACCTTGACCGCGGACCGGAGGACGACAGCTACCTCAATGATGTGATCGCGCTGGTGGAGCGTGGGCTTTTGCCCCCTCACGACGAGCCTCGAGGCCCGACCTCGACGGAGGTGAGCGCTCCGATGGAACTGTTGGAATGACGCTTGTATCCGACGCGGACTCCGCCCGCTCTCGAACGACCACGGGATCGGCGGGCGATTATCCAAAGATGCCGATCTTATGATTTCTCCTGGCACGCAGGCATCAAAGGCTTTCCGCGAGGCCGGAGACCGCTTAACGGTTTCGCGGCCTTTTGGGTTGGGGCCGGCAGGTCGGGAGCGGAAGGATCAGGCCGGTGGAGTGGGGAACCAGGCGAGTGACCGACCCATCAGGACCGCGACGCCCGAGGCGCCGGCCGCCACGGGGCCGAGCGGCTGTTCGGAGAGAGCGCGCCAGGTCACGCGTCCGTTCAGGTCGGAGCAGATCAGATGGACCCCCTGCTTGGAGAGTCGTTGCACCTGTCCGCCAGGAGCGGGGGCATGAACGTCGAGGGGGTTGCCGGCCACGCGGGTCTGTGCGTGGAGACGGCCTGATCCATCATGGGCGGTCGTGCGCCCATCGGCCGAAACGACCAGCGTGACGGCCCCGAGTTGATGGAGTTGCCAACCTTCCCAGGGGACGGGACATTGCCAGATCGGATTGCCGACCAGGTTGTGGCCACGCAATACCTGGTCGCGCCGGGCCAGGGTCACCCAGGCAAGGCCTCCAGGCGCGTTTTTTGGAGCCTCCACGACGAAGAGTGGGTTGGACGGGTGACCGGCGAATGTGCCGGTGCGTCCCCCCCCGGGATCCATCACGACGAGGGAGCCCTCCGCCGTGGTGAACGCGGTGAATCCCTCGTTATTGATCGCGAACTCTTCGATGGGAGACGGGACTTCCAGCTTCCAGATCCAACGCCCGGAAAGGGTCGCACGACCGATTCGGTCGCGTTCCTGAATCACTCCGATCCCATAAGAGTCGGGACGAATGGCCAGGTGAGTGAGCTCCACCAGGCTCAGATCCGCGCGTAAGGCCCGAGCACGACGCGCGTCGTACAGCATTACGTTGCGGTCGGTTGCCGCGGCGATCCAACCTGGATCGGTCCTCAAGATCCGACCGACGCCCAGGATCTCGGGAGCCAGGCCGAGGTTCTCTCCCTGCGCGGAGAAGACCTGAAGTCGGTTGGTGTTGGTGATCATGCCGATCCGAGGAGGATCGTCCATGACCGCCAGCACGGCGAACTCCGCTTGTTCGTCGGAGGTGCAGACGGGGATGGACCAGGCGGGCGAGCGGATCGCGGCGCTGCTTGTCTTGGCAACGCCCTTCGGGGCGGCGCGCTCGGGATTCTTCGTGGAGGATGCGGCCGACTCGCCGTAGAGGTCCAGGCGGGCGACCTCGCCGGTCTCATGTCCGAGAATGAGGTAACGGCCCAACGGGTCGACCTCCAGCGCGAAGACCGGCCGAGGCAACGTCGACTTCCAGCGTACTCCGCCCGAAGAGCTCAGGACCGCCAACTCTCCTTCAAGCGTGGCCACCGCGATCATTCGCCCCGCGAAGTCCGCGGCGGCGTGGGAAGCGGTTCCTCCCAGATGATAGGAACCCTCATTGCTCCCTCGGATATCAAAACGTTGAATCCCATAGGTGAAGCAACTGGCGAGTACCATCCCGCCGTCCCCGGTTGTGGTCAGTCGACCGACGCTCGACATGAGCGACTCGTCCCACTCGAGCTCCGCCGAAAGCTTGCCCGAGGTTGATCCTGGCTGCAACCCGATTCCCACAAGCCTTCCGTACCCGGATGCCCCGATCAGAAAGGGCAAGTTCGGCACGAAGACCAGGTGCGCCATGGCCTGCTGGGTTTCGAGCTGACCCGCCTGTTTACCGTGCTTGTTAAAAAAATGAACGAGGCTCAAACGCGAGCCAACCGCGATGAAACGGCCGTGGGGATCGATGGCGAGGTTGGTGGCGTCGGGCGGAGCCGACCGTTCCGTGATGAGGTCGAGGTCTGGCCCGAGGAACCACATACGGGACCCTTCGCCGAGCAGGACGATCAACGTGCCATTATCGCTGATGGCTCCAGCGATGATGCGGCCGGGCGCGGAGGAGACCGATCGGTAGTTTCCGTAAAGGTCGAACAGGTAGAGCTGTCCCGACTCATCCCAGGCCAAGATGGAGCAGGCCTCGCGCGCGAGCGCCAGTCCTTTGAGCGGAGCTTCCGTCACGTTCGACCAGGCCTGAACCGGCTCAATGTGCGTTTGCTGTCGCCCCGAGATTTCCGGCATGGTCCATCCTGAAAGGGGTCCGTCGCCAGGCGCTGGCATTGGGGAAATGGAGCGGCGTTCGAGGGTAGCGACCGAACAACACGCGAACCCCACCGGCCGACTCGGAGGTGGCGGTGGGATTGAGGCGAGGCGTGGAGGGAACAAGCAATCCTCAACGCACCGAATAAGACGTCGCCTGGTGCTTCTTGGCCTGCTGCACCGCCACGGCGAGCCAGGTGTCTCGGTCTGGATCCCCCACAACCACCTGGTTTGACAGATCGGCGTCCTCCGAGTTGGGTTTGGCCGCGGCCCTGATCCGCACGTTGGGTTCGACCCCTTGCTCGCTGTAGGGGCGATCCGTCGGGGAGTAGAACTTGGCGGTAGTGAGCTTCAAGCCAGCGGGGGCGGTCCGAAGCGCGAAGATACTTTGGACGGACCCTTTGCCATAGCTTCGTTCGCCGACGACGATGGCTCGGTTATGGTCTTTGAGGGCCCCCGCGAGAATCTCACTCGCGCTGGCGCTGTCGTGGTCGATCAGGACCACCATGGGCATCTTCCAGGTCGCCTGGGCCGTGGCGCGATAAACCTGGCTTTGGCCGGGCGCCCGGCCTCGTGTGGAAACGATGACCCCCTTATCGATGAACCGCTCGGCGATCTCGACCGCGACGTTGAGGAGCCCTCCTGGATTGCCTCGAAGGTCCAGAATGAGCGAACGCATGCCTTCCTTGTTCAACAGTGTGATCGCCTTGTCGATCTCTTCGGCCGAATTCTTCTGGAAGCCGATCAACTGGACGTAACCCACACCCGCGGCGGGATCGACGATCTTGGATTGCGCGACGCTTTCCACTTCAACGTGCCTGCGCACGATGCGGAACGACTGGGTGGATCCATCCGACCGTTTCACTTGCAGGTCGATAAAGGTCCCTTCAGCCCCTTGCAAACGCCCCGCGGCCTCGTCGAGACTGAGCCCTCGGACCGCCAAGGTACCGACCTTGGTGATCTGATCGCCCACTCTCAGACCCGCTTCGGATGCCGGTCCCCCTCGGATCACGCCAACCAGCCTCAGGCCTTCCTTGTCCAACTTGAGCTCGACCCCGAGTCCAACAAAGTTCCCGTCGATCATCGCGTAGAGATCATCGAGCTTGTTGGGGGTCAGGTAGCTGGTGTAGTCGTCCAGCGCATCGCAGGCCCCATAAGTGAACTCGAGAATCAACGCGGAAGGAGAAAGGCCCAGGGCCCGGCTCCCTAACGAGCAGGCATTGAGCATTTCGGCCTGCGCCGCGGATCGATCAGCGGCCGAGACCTGAGCCCGCCGTGCCCGCAAGGCATCCCTAAGCCATTTGATCCGAGCCGTATCCTGGGTCTGTGAATTGGTTTGGAGGAAATTTGGGTCTCGTAGCGCGACCTCTAGGTTATCGTAACCGCGGCGAAGCAACGGCTCGAGCGGGACGGGGTCGACATAGTGCGTTTCGATCCGCTCCAGAAGCTCGTCATAGAGCGCTAATGCCTTCTCGCGAGAAAGTCGAAGAAGAACATTACGAAAGCTTTGGTCCTGGTAGCGCCGAATAAGCTTGTAATGAGTTTCGCAAAGCCGACGTCGATGAACGAAGTCGGTGTTACTTGGCCAGATATCAAGCGCCTCGGAATAGGCGCGGATGGCCCCTTGCCAATCTCTCTGGCGTTCCAGGTCCAGGGCCCGTTCAAGAGCCTTGCTTGGCTCGCGTAGATGATCCGCAACGGAGGCGTCGGGAGCCGAGGTGGCTCGAGGAGGCTCCAGGGGGGGTGCAGACCACGCGAACGGTGGAATTGTCCAGGCCAGGGAAGCCAGGAATATCCAGGCCGTTCGGCATGATACCAGGGGTCGCATTGCCGACGATCCTCCGACTCCGGAGCGTGGCGACAGGATCGTCCGGGCAAGGCCTGGGTCGTGTGGTTGAGCCTGACAATTAAGAGGGGGAATCTGTCGCCGTTTAAGCTCTCATGGCTTCAACGGTGACGTCGATCTCAGGCCCGCCAAACACAAAACCATACCGTGCCGCATGATCCGTCCGCACCGCTCCCTGGTTGCCATTCGATGGGGCTGCTCAGTGATTAGCGGATGCGGCAACGAATCGGTAACAGCGCGTCTTCACGTGCTATTTTGATCGATGTGCCGGTCCGGAGGGAAAGGCAAAACTCCGCTCACCTCTCCTTCTGAAAGTGGATTATAACACATACTCAAACCGGGCAAGAGGAACACAAGGGACTCCCCCTCAAATCGCTAGAGTTTTTGAATCGAGACGATACCGGCCGGTTCAAGCCTTGTCGGCGGAAGTCCTTTTCTGGTCGGCTTTCCAGGCGTAAGCCGTGCGACTCGCATTAAGATGCGTGTTTACCGGCAATGCATTCAACGCCTGTTGAATCGCCGCTCTGTGTCATCCAAAAAAAGCGATCGAATCCGACCTGGACTCCATCTTTGGCCTATTCTGATCAGTGGATTCCTAGCGTGACTCATTTTGAGGTTCTGCCCGGCCGTCCCTAAGCGACTGGGCTGATCAAACTCACCAGCGCAAACTTGGTTGAGAATAGCAACCTGTTCGCGAATCGATTGGGGGAGCGGTTGTTGGTGCAAATGAATGAAGTCGAGGGCTTTGGGGAGGGGGCAGATCACGGTATCAGGGAATAGATCGCCGAGTCTGGCAAGGAAGTGCGGCCTGGGTGAAACGGGAGGAATGGGCTGGCCGTGCGATTCGGCACCCTCGGCCGCTAGCTTATGGGTCACCTGGATAGATTCACGGGAAACGAGAGATCAAGTTTCCTTTCCCGGGCGTGCGGATGTCCCTCCCTCAATGGGCAAAAGCGAAGGGCAGACTCGATGCCACGCCCTCCAGAAAAGTCTTCTTTCTCTGGGATCGCAGTCGCCCCGCCCGCAATGGAATTGGAAAAGTCGAAAGGCGGGTCAGATGCCCGCGCTTCGAGGAACGGCGATGTTGGGCTTGAATCTCCCCGTGGATCGATGCGGGTTGCTATTAAGCACTCAGGGGGTCCTTTATGTGTCTCGAAATTATGAAATCACGATGTCTAGATTTGGAGGTAATGGTTCCATTTCCTTACGAATGGATCGGGATGAAATTGCGTGGCGATCGAAATCCAGGCTGATCCGAGGAGCATTGTTTAAGAGGACTTCTGGAAAGTCTCTTACCATGTGAGGTTTTGATTTCGGCGGACATTTTGGATTATGAGGAAACTCCTGTTCGTCTCATCCGGAAATATAAGAGATTCGTACTGGTTTGAGTTGGAGTGAGTGATGACTCGGCGGCCATCCTCCGTTACACTCGCAAGAGACTCTTCGGTATTCGAGAACGCCAGAGGCCCTTATCGTTTCGAGTGAGGCACCGGAGCTGGTGCGAAATCGTTCGATGGGAATCAAGTAGTCAGGATCTTCAGGAAATCTCAAGTGATGTCGAATGATGACTCCGCTCCGGTGATCGCGGCCCAGACCCGGCTCGACGAATTGCGTCTACAAGTGGGTAACCGGCATCCCGAATACGCGACTGGTCTGAATCGGCTCGCGATGCAACTGATCATGCGAGGTCGTATCGAACCGGCCGAACCGCTCCTCCGAGAGGCTCTTGAAATACGCAGAGAGACGTTAGGACCCAAGAATTCAGAATACGCCACGAACCTGATCAGTTTGGGAGGATTGCTCTGGGCCAAGGGCGACCTGGATGAATCTGAAGAACTGATGCGTGATGCGCTCGACATCCGCTGGGAAGTCATGGGCCGAGATCATCCCAAGACGCTCGCGGTCTTGAAAAGTCTTGAACAGCTCATGCTTGCCAAACGCGCCACGCTGGGCGAGAGTTCGTCCGGATCCTTGGAAACGGAGAACGCGCCGGAACCGACCGACGCATCGATTTTGACCGAAGAAGACAAAACGCTTGTTGAGGCTTCTCCACGGGAATCGGTTGAGGAAGCGGGGGTGGTCGGAGTCTTCGCGCAGGGCAATGGCGCTGGCTTATTGGTCGAGACGACGGAAACCCAGCCCGCCGAGGCGGAAGCGGTCGCTCGGTTCGATGGCGATTTCGAGGCGTACCAAGGCCAGCCTCATCCCTCGGCGCACGAATCGCATGACGATCCCGTGGATTCGAGTGAAATCGCTGGCCGCAACGGGCCGGACTTCCGTTCGGAACCCGCATTGAGTGGCACTCCCGCTGAAGAACCTTCTTCGGTGGAACGAGCGGGTGGGGAACGTGCGTTGGCGACCCGCGCCGAGCTGCTCGCGGACTGCGAGCGGCGTAAGCACCAGTTCAATCAAGCGGGGGATCTCCTGTCGCGTGAGGCGGAGCGGTGGAGCGTCGAAGGGGTGCCACCGAGCGCTTTGCTCATCGACCAGCTCGACGCCTGTAACCGCGACTTCAACACGCTCCGAGTCAATGCACTCGAACTCGCTGGTTCGCTGGGAGTCTCGCTTGAATCGGTCCAACTGACGAACGTACTTGAAGTGGAGCATTTGCTTCAAGTGCTTGGCGAGGTCGAAGGGCGAAATGCCCAGTTCGAATCGATCCGTGGACTCGCGCTGGGTCAACTGGACCGCTTGCTGACACTCGTTCATGTGGAACGAGATGACTTCGAGCCGCTTCAGACTTGCCAAGCACAGGCGAAGCAACTTTACAATGCAATTGCGAACGCCCCCGTGCTCGAACTCCCCGCCGAGGCGAGCGATCTGGCGGAAGGGACTCACCCCCTTCATTCGCTGCTTGCTCTTGCCGAGGGGGAATCCCTGGATGACGAACTCTGGAGTGTTTCCCTCGAACAAGTTGAGAATCACTTTGGCAAGGCACTCTCCGTCGCGCTGGGCCGTTCCAAAATTATTCAGCCGTGAAGAAGCAAACCTGTGTTGATGTTAAGTGCGACATGCATTGAATTAAGAATTGCCGATGCAGTTTCTTCCTTCCGAGAAAGCGCTTTACCTAGGAGTATGGCTCATAGGCGAGTGAAGGCTTTCAGGTATAAGGAATAAGGCCTGCGTATCGACCGGATCAAATACCAGAGAGTGAGCCAAACCTTTCCCGGCGCGTCCGGGGTGTGAGGAGCCAGTCGAATGACTCAGGACAGCAGCGACCTGACTCAAGAGGTCTTGAGAATTTCCGGTCAATTTACGCAGCTTGGGGAACGATTGCTCGGAGCGGCTCGGCATCTGCATTCCCCAGGTACTCCCCCCCCCGAAGAGCTGATCGAGGAATTGGGGCAGGCGCGAGCGGACTTTGTTGAGCTGCGTCACCGGGCCGTGGAGCGAGCCTCGGAACTCAGCCTCGGACTACCACCGGCCGAAACGCTCGAGACTGTCCAAGGATTGACGGCGCTGGTGGACCTGGTCGCCGAGTCGGAAGTACTCCAGGGTCAGGCTGAGGAGTCGCGGCGGCGTGCCCTCTCTGGGCTGGATCGGATCTTGACGCTTCGGTACACCGGGGGAGAATTCCAGCCCTTGACCGACTGTCAGAAGCAGGCCCAACTGCTTCGGGATTCGATCGCCCAGTCGTCCTGGAATGCACTTCCCGAGGAGGCCGACGCTCTTTCCGAGGGGGGGCATCCTTTTTCAAACCTGCTGGCTCTCGTGGATGACCGCGAAGTACTCAACGACGACCTCTGGGCATCGTATCACGACACCATCGGCACGACCTTTGGCAAGGCTCTTGCCGCGGCCGCCGCGAGGTCGAAGCTCGTCCTTCCTGATCCCTCGCATAGCGAGACCTTGAACGCCGACTCCGAGTCGGTCTCCGCCACCGCGAGTTAACTGGCTCTGCCCCGGCGGGTTGAGCTTGGGCATGCGCCACGTTCCGATCATCGGGTCCATATTAGATCAACATGGACTCTCTTGTGCTTTTTGGTTCAATGATGCAGGGTGGACCTGATGCACGGGCAAGGCCGAGCAGGAACGATCTTCGCACTCGCCACTCTCGCTTGGGCTGGCCCGCACCTGATTCCACCCTCGTGCCTTCACCCGCATTCGTACTCGCAACCTGGTCAAGTGCGGGCAGGCCAGCCGGAAACCTCCGCTTCAGCACTGAATGAAGCGGAGGTGGAAGCGCTCATCGACGCTCACAACCGAGAGAGGTCGGGCGCATCACCTCCTCTTCCTCCACTCGTTCGAAACAAGAAGCTGGAGGCCGCGGCGCTCGCTCAGGCTCGCGACATGGCCCGCCACGAAACCCTCTCGCACGAGTCGCACGACGGCTCCACCCTCCCTGAACGCGTCGAGCGGCAGCAGTACCCCTATCGCGGCATCGCCGAGAATATCGCCCATGGACCAAGGGAATCGTCCAAGGTGCTACAGATGTGGATGAAAAGCGAACCTCATCGAAAGAACCTCCTGGGCGATTATTCCGACATCGGTGTTGCTCGAGTTGACTCCTCCAAAAGTATTCCCTACTGGGCCGTTGTGTTCGGCAAGCCCAAAGTGCAATCGTCGCCGTAGAGGATTCGGGGACGAGGATCGTGGCAAGCATCGAGACGCTAAAGTTTTATATTGAAAAAGATTGAACTGAATATTTTTGTGTATGACGTCTGATAGATTTGATGTTTGTGAATTAATTGATTATGTAAAACGTGATAGTGTGGACATGGAAATGTCGGCCGTCTAGGGCGTTTGCATCGATGTGCGTGACGATGGCCGAGTGCCTGGACGGGCTCTGTCTGATATGTTTGGCTTGATGAAGCCTCTGGGGCATCCGTCAAAGGGCGAAGATTTTTACTGACTCGCAATCTTTGCCGTGGTCTGTAAAATGGGCGTGCCGATCTCGTTGCTAGCGAGAGCCCGTCGCACCTTTGGCCATTGTGCCTGATCGCTCTCCGTCCGTTCCCAATGAGCCGCCCACTCCGTTGTCACAACCCGGCGAGGGTCTCCCATGGCAAAAAAGCAAGACCCGACCTCCTCGTCCTCAACGTCGCACGCGATGGGCAAGCCCACCCAAAATCAAGCCTCGAATGGCAGGGCGAGCCGCGTTCCCGAACCCACCGCCTCGTTCGACTCGAAGACCCTACTGATGGCCTTGCGCAGTCTGAAGCGGGGGGACTTTCGCGCGCGGATGCCCGTGGACGATACCGTCATGGGATCGGCAATCTCCGATGCCTTTAACGAGGTGGCCGAGCTTCTCGAGAAGAGCACGATCGAGTTCGCCCGCGTCGGTAAGGTGGTGGGTAAGGAAGGAAGAATCTCGCAACGGGCTTCTCTGGGAGGCGCATCGGGGAGTTGGTCAGCCTGGGTCGACTCGATCAACACCATGATCGGTGACCTCGTGCAACCGACCGAGGAGGTGGCCCGCGTGATCGGCGCGGTGGCCAAGGGAGACCTCGAACAGCGCATTCCGCTTGAGATCGAGGGGACGCCCCTCAAGGGAGAGTTCCTGCGCATCGGTAAGACCGTGAATACCATGGTCGATCAACTGGCCTCCTTTACCTCGGAAGTGACCCGCGTTGCCCGCGAGGTCGGCTCCGAAGGAAAGCTGGGTGGGCAGGCTCAGGTCCAAGGGGTGGCGGGAACCTGGAAGGACCTGACCGACAGCGTGAACTCAATGGCGGGGAACCTCACCGCGCAGGTGCGTAACATTGCCGAGGTAACGACGTCGGTGGCGAACGGCGACCTGTCGAAGAAGATCACGGTGGATGTGAAGGGGGAGATCCTCGAGTTGAAGGACACCATCAACACGATGGTGGACCAGCTCAACTCCTTCGCCTCGGAAGTGACCCGCGTGGCGCGCGAGGTGGGGACGGAAGGGCGGCTCGGCGGTCAGGCCCAGGTGCGCGGGGTGGCGGGAGTTTGGAAGGACCTGACCGACAGTGTGAACTCAATGGCGGGGAACCTCACCGGCCAGGTGCGTAACATCGCCGAGGTGACGACGTCGGTGGCGAACGGCGACCTGTCGAAGAAGATCACGGTGGACGTGAAGGGGGAGATCCTCGAGCTGAAGGACACCATCAACACGATGGTGGATCAGCTCAACTCCTTCGCCTCGGAAGTGACTCGCGTTGCCCGCGAGGTGGGGACGGAAGGGCAACTGGGCGGCCAGGCTCAGGTGCGCGGCGTGGCGGGGGTTTGGAAAGACCTGACCGACAGCGTGAACTCAATGGCGGGGAACCTCACCGGCCAGGTGCGTAACATTGCCGAGGTGACGACGTCGGTGGCGAACGGCGACCTGTCGAAGAAGATCACAGTGGATGTGAAAGGGGAGATCCTCGAGCTGAAGGACACCATCAATACGATGGTGGACCAGCTTAACTCCTTCGCCTCGGAAGTGACTCGCGTGGCGCGCGAGGTGGGGACGGAAGGGCGGCTCGGCGGTCAGGCCCAGGTGCGCGGCGTGGCGGGGACCTGGAAGGATCTGACCGACAGTGTGAACTCAATGGCGGGGAACCTCACCGCGCAGGTGCGTAACATCGCCGAGGTGACGACGTCGGTGGCGAACGGCGACCTGTCGAAAAAGATCACGGTGGACGTGAAAGGGGAGATCCTCGAGCTGAAGGACACCATCAACACAATGGTGGATCAGCTCAACTCCTTCGCCTCGGAAGTGACTCGCGTGGCGCGCGAAGTGGGAGCCGAGGGACAACTCGGCGGACAGGCCCAGGTGGGGGGGGTGGCGGGAGTTTGGAAAGACTTGACCGACAGCGTGAACTCGATGGCGGGCAATCTCACGAGCCAGGTGCGCGGAATCGCCAAGGTGGTGACCGCCGTGGCGAAGGGCGATCTGAAGCGGAAATTGATTGTCGATGCCAAGGGGGAAATCGCCGCGCTCTCCGACACGATCAACGAGATGACCGATAACCTCGCCACGTTCGCGGAGCAGGTGACGACCGTCGCTCGCGAGGTGGGGGTCGAAGGAAAGCTGGGCGGTCAGGCCAAGGTGCCCGGAGCCGCTGGAACCTGGAAAGGTCTGACCGAGAACGTGAATCAACTGGCCGCGAACCTGACCACCCAGGTGCGAGCCATCGCCGAGGTGGCCACGGCCGTCACCAAGGGGGACCTGACCCGTTCGATCACCGTCGAGGCCCAGGGAGAAGTTGCCGCGCTCAAGGACAACATCAATGAGATGATTCGCAACCTGAAGGACACCACCCAGAAGAACAACGAGCAAGACTGGCTCAAGACCCACCTCGCCCGATTCACCCGGATGCTCCAAGGCCAGCGCGACTTGCTCTCCGTCACCCGCATGATCCTCTCCGAGCTGGCCCCGGTGGTCTCGGCGCAACACGGTGCCTTCTACCTGATGGATCGTGCCCCCTCCGAGGAGGTGCTGCGGTTGACCAGTACCTACGCTTACCGCGAGAGGAGAGGCTTGAAGAACGCGTTCGCCGTGGGCGAGGGGCTCGTCGGCCAGTGCGCGTATGAGATGGAACGGATCCTCGTCAGCGACGTGCCGGGCGACTATATCAAGGTGAGCTCGGGTCTAGGCGAGGCCCCCCCCTTGAACCTCGTCGTTCTTCCCGTGATCTTCGAAGGTGAAGTGAAAGGCGTTATCGAGCTCGCATCATTTAGTCATTTTAAAGATATTCATATTAGTTTGCTCGATCAGCTTGCGGAAACGATCGCGATCGTGTTGAACACGATCAAGTCGAACATGCAGACCGAGGCGCTTTTGAGCCAGTCGCAGAGTTTGGCGGAGGAGCTTCAGAGTCAGCAGGAGGAGCTTCGGAAGACGAACCGGCGGCTGGAGAAGCAGGCGGCGTCATTGCGGGAATCTGAAGAGCTCTTGAAGCGCCAGCAAGATGAGCTAAAGCAGGCGAACGAGCAACTCGAAGCGAAGGCCGGTCAACTCACGCGGCAGAAGGCCCAGGTGGAGGGGAAGAATCACGAGATCGAGCTGGCCAAGCTCGCGCTTCAGGACAAGGCACAGCAACTCTCGCTCACCTCCAAGTACAAGTCTGAGTTTCTGGCGAACATGTCCCACGAGCTCCGGACCCCGTTGAACAGCCTCTTGATTCTGGCGGAGATGCTTGGGGAGAACTCGGATGGGAACCTGTCGAACCGCCAACAGGAGTTTGCTCGAACCATCCACGCGGCGGGGTCGGACTTGCTCTCGCTGATCAACGACATTCTCGACATGGCCAAGATCGAGTCGGGGACGATGGCGATCGAGCTGGGGGAGGTGGCATTCGACGAGCTACGCGGCTTTGTGGAGCGAACCTTTCAGCCGGTTGTCGAAACCAAGAATCTGGCCTTTTCGATTCAGCTCGATCCTCGGCTTCCTCGCGTGATGAGGACTGACTCGAAGCGGCTTCAGCAAGTCCTGCGAAATCTGCTCTCCAACGCCTTCAAATTCACCTTCCGAGGCCGGGTGGACTTGATCATCGAGCCCGCTGGCGAAGGTTGGACCTTCGATCACCCGGACCTGGTTCAGAGCCCCGAGGTGATCGCCTTCGTCGTGACGGACACGGGGCCAGGGATCCCCGCGGACCGGCTTCAGATTATTTTCGAACCCTTTCAACAGGCTGACTCCGGGACGAGCCGGACGTATGGGGGAACTGGGCTCGGGCTCTCGATCAGCCGAGAGTTCGCCAAGCTGCTGGGAGGCGAAATCCAGGTCCGAAGCGCGGTGGGGCAGGGGAGCCAGTTCACCCTCTTTCTACCGAGAGACTATTCGTCCGGCTCCCTCTCCCCCCAGTCTACCGGAGAGACTTCGTCTCTCTTCGCCCCTTCGATGCGACTGGAACCACAAGGCTTTACCTCTCGGAACCAGGTTTTAGAAGGCCAGACCGACCTCACGAGCGAGGTGGAAGGGGGTTGGATTACCGCCCCTGGCGATCGGGTGGTCTTGATCGTGGAGCCGGACCCCCGTTTCAGCCGGTTGCTTGCCGACCAGGCCAATGCGGTTGGATTCAAGACCATTGTGACGAATGAAGGGGAGCAGGCTCTAAAACTGGCTCAGGACCTTCAGCCCGATGCCATTACCCTGGATCTTCGCCTGCCCGACATGGATGGCTACGTCCTGCTCGATCGGTTGAAGCACCAGTCACAAACGCGGCATATCCCGGTCCATCTGATCTCTGTTGACGACCCCTGGCATCGTAACGCTCGGCGTGGCGCGTTTGCTTATCTGAAGAAGCCAGCGAACCGGCATGACCTGGAACTGGCATTTCAGAATATCAAGAAATTCGTGGAACGCTCGATTCGCACGCTTCTGATCGTGGAAGACAACCCGGTCGAGCAGAATGCGATGATCGAGGTGGTGGGAGGAGACGACGTCCAGATTACGGCGGTGGCCACCGCTCGAGAGGCGCTGGCTGCCCTCTCGAATCAGGTGTTCGATTGCGTGATTCTGGACCTCGGCTTGCCGGATCGAAATGGGTTTGAGCTCCTCGAACAGGTTCGAGCTCAGGACCGATTCCAGGATTTGCGGATCGTGGTCTACACGGCGAGAGACCTCTCGCAAACGGAAGTGGCGCGGTTGCAATCCCTTTCCGAAACCACGATTCTCAAGGACGCGAACTCTCTGGAGCGATTGCTGGAAAAGACCGCCCTTTTTCTGCATCGGGTGGAATCGAATCTGCGCCCTTCGGATCGCGAGACACTTCATCAGGTCCAGAACCTGGCGGATTCCTTCATGGGCCGAAAGGTCCTGATCGTTGACGACGACCCGCGCAACCTGTTCGCCTTGACGAGCAAACTCGAGGCCTGGCAAATTGAGGTTCGTCGCGCCGAGACAGGCACCGAAGCGATCAACCTGCTGAAAAACGAGTTGGATGTCGATCTCGTTTTGATGGATATCATGATGCCTGGAATCGATGGTTATCAAACGATCAAGGCCATTCGCGAACTCGACCAGTTCAAGGAACTGCCGATCATCGCCCTGACCGCCAAGGCGATGAAGGATGATCGCCGGAAGTGCCTGGACGCGGGGTCATCGGATTATCTGGCCAAACCGGTCGAGAGCGATCGACTTGGCTCGATTTTGCGTGTCTGGCTTCCGCGCGAGGACGCGCGAAGCCCGAATCAAGACGAGTCCCGGCGCGATGGCCGGAGCCTCCACGATCAGAATGTGCGCCCAGCTCAGTAGGCGTCTTTCAGTGATCCTTGACACTCCCCACGCCTAAAGGCGGGGGATTCTCAGTTCAACGATCACTGCCCCTTTGCAGGAGTCTGACATGATCTCCCTGAGCGTTTGGAGGCCGAAGCCTCCCGTTTCCCGTGTGCCCCACGGTACGTAGCTGGCGAAGACGTCTCGCGACGTTTCCGACAGGGAGGTTGTTGGCCAGCTTGGTTCTCGCAAGGCCGCACCCCTTGTTCCTTCTACCTTTTACGCCGG
>Ga0182745_1001733_pt1 | contig 20470 bp, 21 predicted proteins | sample eDN3rd30CKraftBY_FD_128523 | JGI IMG/M metagenome (GOLD analysis project Ga0182745, IMG submission 128523) | Enriched backyard soil microbial communities from Emeryville, California, USA - eDNA 3rd pass 30_C Kraft BY (version 2) (version 2) | ecosystem: Environmental > Terrestrial > Soil >...
TGCCGGCAATGGATGAAACGCCACGCCGCTTCGTCACGCTGCTCATAGAAAGCGGCGACGGGCCAGGACCGGAAGGCGCGCGTGGCATGGGGGAGGGCGCAATTCTGCCCATGGCCCCGGTCATCGCCAACGCCATTCAGCAAGCATACGGAGTTCGCGTTCGCGACCTGCCGCTCACGCCGGAGCGGGTATGGCGCGCGCTGCAATCCGCCAGGAAAAATGGAGTCAAGGAATGAATTTCAACATGGACATGGAGATGCCGGCGCATCCCGAAACGATCTGGCCGCTGTTTTTCGACGTCGCTCGCGTGGCCACGCTGATCCCCGGCTGCGAGCAAGTCGAGGAATGCGAACCGCTCAAGCGCTACACGGCCGTCATGAAGCAAAAGATCGGCGTTTTCCGCATGGTCGCGCCCTCGGAGGTCACGGTCGAGGAGATGGTTGCGCCTTCCCGCGTGCGGGCGCGCGCCAAGGGCCGTGACAAGCTCACGGGTACGACCATGGATGTACTGCTCGATGTCAGCCTGGAGCTCACCGAGTCCAACGGAACGCGCTTGCGGATCGACGCAAGCATGGAAATCGCGGGGCGTCTCGCACAGCTGGGGTTTTCAGTCGTGAAGAAGAAAGCGGACGAGTTGTTCGTCGAGTTTGAGAAACGCCTGCGCGAAGAGCTGGATCAGCTGCAGGCCGAGGCGCCCATTTCCGACGCGGTTTGATCCTGGGCTCAAGCGCACTTAAATAATACTCACACACTCTGGTATTTCACGATGCTTCCACCACGATTCCAATTTCATCAGCCCGCGTCGCTCGACGAAGCCTTGTCGCTTCTCGCCGAGCACGGCGAAGAGGCCAGTCCCTTTGCCGGCGGAACCGAGCTTCTGATCGCACTCAAGGCGCGGGTGTTGCGATTCGAGCACCTGATAGACATCAAGCGCATTCCCGACCTCGCAGGCATTGCAATCGGCGCCGCTGGCAGTGTCTCGATCGGATCGCTCGTCACGCACGAAGAGCTCACCCGTAGCGCGATCGTGCGTGAGCGCATGCCCGGTTACGCCGCCTTGAGCGACAACATTGCCAACATCCGTGTGCGCAAGAAGGGGACTCTCGGGGGAAACCTGTGCTTCGCCGAGCCGCATGCGGATCCCCCCGCGCTCCTCTGCGCCTTTGGAACCCGGCTGCATCTGGCAAGTCCGCGAGGTCGCCGCGATCTGACATTGCATGAGTTCATCGAAAGCGAGCTGTCAACCGCACGGGAAAGCGACGAACTGCTGGTTCGCATCGAGGTTCCGGCATTGCCGCAGGGAGCGCGCGGCGGCTACCGGGCCTTCGGCCACCTCGAGCGCCCGGCGCTGGGCGTGGGAGCGGTCGCCATACCCAGCGGCGATGGCTTTGACTGGCGTATCTTTGCCGCCGGGCTGTGCGGTCGCCCCACGGAACTTCTCAGGACACAGGATGCGATGCGGGGGCTGCCGGCGACGGATGCGCTGGAAGTGCTGTCGCGCCACGCCGACGAGGATGCGGCGGACATAGAGGCCCATGACGATCTGCAGGGCAGCGCCGATTACAAGCGCCACATGGTGGCCGTGCTGGCGCGGCGCGCCTGCCGCATCGCCCTCGGGTATCCCGAGCGGGCCGGCCGGGAAACCGGTCAAGACATCATTGGAGCTGACCGAAATGCATGACCAGAACATTTCCCACGTCGATTTCGCTTGCAGCCTGAACGGCCGCGACGTTTCCATGCGCGTGGAGCCGCGTGAACTCTTGATCGACGTATTGCGCGACAGGCAAGGGCTGCGCGGTACCAAACGCTCCTGCGACATCGGCGTATGCGGGGCTTGCACCGTATTGGTGGACGGGCGGCCAACCGCAAGTTGCAGCACCCTGGCCTGCGATGTCAATGCAAGCCAGGTCACCACCATCGAAGGACTGTCCCAGCAGGGAGAACTCGACCCGGTACAACGCGCTTTCATCGAGCATGGGGCGCTGCAGTGCGGTTTTTGCACACCGGGAATGGTTCTCGCTGTCAAGGCGCTGCTCGCGGAATACGCCAACCCCTCGGAAGAAGAGGTGCGGCATTATTTGCGCGGGAATCTATGCCGCTGTACGGGCTACGTGAAAATCATCGAAGCAGTGATGGACCTCGTCAATCAAAGAAAGGTAACCCCATGAAAATGATCAGCTCTCTGTTTGCCGCCGTACTGGCTGCCTCCATAACCATGCCCGCGGCGGCGCAATCGAAGGACGACTATCCGAACAAACCCCTGAGAATCATCGTTCCCTACGGCGCGGGTGGGGTGACCGACATCCTGGCGCGGCTCGTGGCGAAGGGCATGGGCGAGCGTCTGGGGCAGCCGGTAATCATCGAGAACCGTCCCGGTGCCGGCGGGGCGATCGGTACCACCGTGGCGGCGCGCGCGCCGGCCGATGGCTACACGCTGCTGTTCGGCAATACCGGCCCCAACGCCATCAACCCCAGCTTCTACCCGAATCTTTCCTACGATGCGGCCAAGGACTTCCAGGCCATTTCCAACGTGGCCGATACGCCGTTCATCATCGTGGTGCCGCCCAGCTCGCCGGTGCGCAACATCAAGGAACTGATCGAGCTGGACAAGAAGGATCCGGGCAAATACTTCTTCGCATCGGTAGGCAACGGATCGGCCTCGCATATCTCGGCGGAAATGCTGAACGTCATGAGCGGTACCAAATTCGGCCACGTTCCCTACAAGAGCAGCGGCGAGGCCAGCATGGCGGCCATGTCCGGCGAGGTTACCTGGTACCTTGGCAGCGGTCCGGAAATCAGCCGCCATGTCGCGGCTGGAAAACTGCGGGCGCTGGCGATCACGACCGATCAGCGCTCGCCGGTCGCGCCGGACATCCCGACCTCGGCCGAAGCCGGATTGCCGGGCTATGTCTTGAACATATGGTTCGGACTGCTGGCGCCGGCGGCAACACCGCGCCCGATCATCGACAAGCTGCACAAGGTCATCAGCGACACGGTCAATTCGGAGGAGGTGACGACCAGTATCCGCAAGGGCAATTCGGTGCCGGCGCCGTCCAAGTCACCGGATGAGTTCCAGCAGCGCATCCTGTCCGACCTGGCGACCTGGGCCGACGTGGTGAAGAAAAGCGGAGCCAAGGCGCAATGACACGAACCCGCGACGCTTCCTTTGATGTTGCCGAAGCCGCCTGCGGCCTGAGCGCAGATGCGCTGGCGCCGCAATCCCTGCAGGCCGCCAAGCGGCTGGTGGCCGATTCGCTGGCAGTAGGCATCGCGGGTTGCCGCGGCCGGGACACGCAGGCGGTTCACGCCCTGGCGGAGAACTGGGGCGGGCGCGCGGAGTGCTCGCTGATCGGCTCACGCCTGCGCGTGCCGATGCCGCACGCCGCCCTGGTGAACGGCACGGCGATCCAGGCGCTGGATTTCGACGACACCCATGATCCCAGCGCAGCGCACACGGCCTCGACCGTGCTGGCGGCAGCCCTGGCCGTGGGAGAGGCGCGCGGCAGCTCGGGGATGGACTTGATTCTTGCTCTGGTTGCCGGGGTCGAGGTCGCGGCCCGGGTGGGGCTGGCCAGCCATACCAATATTGGCTTCACCAGCACGGCGGTGTATGGCGTGTTCGGCGCGACGGTGGCGGCGGCGCGTCTTCTCGGGCTCGACGCCCGGACCACGCGCCATGCGCTGGGGATCGCGATCAGCCAGGCCGCCGGCACTTCCCAGACCGCCATCGACCGGCCGCTATCCAAGCATATCCAATCGGGCTTTGCCGCCCAGGCGGGGGTGACTGCGGCGCTGCTGGCGCAACACGGCGTCTCGGGAGTGGAGCAGGTGTTCGAAGGCACCTATGGATTCTTCGAGATCTACAAGCGCGGGAAGTTTTCCATCGAGCCATTGCTCGCCCCCTGGGGCCCGGGATTCCAGATCGAACGGCTCAGCCTGAAGCCCTGGCCATCGTGCCGTGGCACCCATGGGCCGATCGAAGCGGCGCTGGCCTTGCAGCGCGCCGGTATCGACGCCCGCCGCATCGCGGCCATCGACGTGGAAGTGCCGCGCATGGCCATGCAATTGTGCGGCAATCCCAAGGCATCGACCGACGATCCCGAGATCGCGGCGCAATTCAGCATCGCCTACACGGTCGCCACGGCCTTGATCCACGGCTCGGTGTCCCTGAAGCGCTTTACCCGCGAAGCCATCGCGGATTCCGCGGTGCGGGCGTTGGCCGGAAGGGTGACGATACGCGAGTGCGAGGGCTCGGACTTCGTCCCCGCCCGGATCACCGTCACCCTGGATGACGGCTCGGTCCGCGCGCACCGCGTCGAATGCTTGACCGGCAGTCCGGAACTTCCGCTGTCGGAGGCAGACTTGCGGGCCAAGGTGGAGGATTGCCTCGGCTATGCTCCCGCCGGTTGCGCCGCTTGGGATGGACAGTCCCTGTTGACCCAGGTCAAGGCCCTGGAAACGCTTTTGGTGCGAGACTTGATGGCTGGCGTCGTGCCAGATCCGATGGAGTCAACGATGGAGTCAAGACAGTGAAAATCGATTCTGAAATGCTGGCGCTGTTTCGCGCCGAGCTTGAACTTTGCAAAGTGACGGCCGGCGAAGTCGTCGCCGTGCTATCCGCATCGAGCGAGCGCCAGGACTATGCGCAAGCATTCATGGTCGCCGCCCAGGACCTGGGCGCCACGGTGTTTCACCTGAACGTCCCGCGCCGGACCGCGAAAGCGGCGGGCGTGCAGGGGCGCCATCCACTCCAGGGCAATCAGCCCGCGATCGACGCGCTCAAGAAGGCGAACCTGGTGATCGACCTGATGGGCTTGCTGTTCTCGCGCGAGCAGGCCGATATCCAGGCGGCCGGATGCCGTGTTCTCCGGGTGATGGAGCCGCTGCACGTGCTCAAGCAGATGTTTCCCACGGTCGACCTGCAGCGCCGCGTGGAGTTCGCCAAGCGGCTCCTGGAAGGCGCACGCGAGATGCACATCACCTCCCCGGCCGGCACCGACGTGCGTTACCGGCTGGGCCAGTATCCGGTCATTTCGGAATACGGCTTCACCGACGAGGCGGGGCGCTGGGATCATTTTCCTTCGGGTTTTTCCTTTACCCAAGGCGACGACGGCGGCGTCGACGGCACCGTCGTGCTGGCTCCCGGCGATATCCTGTGCGCATTCAAGCGCTATGTGCAGACGTCGGTGCGCCTCACCATCCGCAAGGGGTACGTCACCGCCATCGAAGGGGAGGGGATGGACGCCAGGCTCATCGACAGCTACATCAAAAGCTTCAAGGATCCGCGCGCCTACGCGGTGTCGCACATCGGCTGGGGCCTCAACGAACGCGCGCTATGGCACCACATGGCGGCAACGACCCAGCTGGCGTCGGAGCACGTGATGAATGCGCTGTCGTTCTACGGCAACGTATTGTTTTCGCTGGGACCCAACACGGAACTGGGGGGCGACAATGACACCGCCTGCCACCTCGACCTGCCGCTGCAAGGCTGCAGCCTCACCCTGGATGGCGTACCCATCCTGAAAGACGGCGACGTGGTGCATGCGGAGATGCGGGTTTGAAACCCGATCCTACGCAGCATTGCCACGGATGTGGCTTTTCGTAGGGGCGGGTTTCAAACCCGCCCGCCTTGATGCATGCGGGCAGACAAACAATAAAACGCCCCGGATCTTCAGAGCGCCGTTCCCCTATCCGCTGACGCCGTACCTCACCCGATACGCCGCCACGGCATCCTTGTACTGCGCCAGCTGCTCCCCGGCTGCGGCATTGGAGATGTACTCCAGCAAGTCATTCAGGTTGCCGATGGCCAGCACCGGGATGCCGTAGGCTTGCTTGACTTCCTGCACCGCCGAGTGCGCCGACAACGCGTCGTCCTTGCCCGAGCGCTCCATGCGGTCCAGGGCGATCAGCACCGCGCACGGGGTCGCGCCTGAGGCGCGGATCAGGTCGACCGATTCGCGTACCGAGGTGCCGGCGGAGATCACGTCGTCGACGATCACCACCCGGCCCTTGAGCGGGGCGCCGATGATGGTGCCGCCCTCGCCGTGATCCTTGGCTTCCTTGCGGTTGAAGGCGAAAGGTACGTTGCGGCCCTTGGCCGCCAGCGCCACGGCGGTCGCCGACACCAGGGTGATGCCCTTGTACGCCGGGCCGTACAGCATGTCGAATTCGATTCCCGCGTCGAGCAAGGTCTGGGCGTAGAAGTCGGCCAGTTGTCCAAGGCTCGCGCCATCGTTGAAGGCGCCGGCGTTGAAGAAATAAGGGCTGTTGCGCCCGGCCTTGGTAACGAATTCGCCAAAGCGCAATACGCCGCTGGCGACCGAAAAGGCGATGAACTGTTGACTGAGCTTGTTCAAGATGGGTATCCGTGGGTGGTTGGTACGGGTCTGGTTGCTTGCCATCCCTGGGCAGTGCGACCACAGGGCGACCCGCTATTCTAGCGCGAGATGGCGCCAAGATCGGTTATGCTCTTGGCTTTGTGTGCCGCCTCCAACGCACTTCAACGATCTCTAATACACCGCTTCTGCATGAAAATCATCTCCGCAAACTTGAACGGCATTCGTTCCGCCGCCAGGAAGGGCTTCTTCGAATGGATGCAGCAACAGGATGCCGACTTCATCTGCGTCCAGGAACTGAAGGCGCAAGCCGCCGACATGACCGAAGAATTCCTGAATCCGCCGGGGCATTACGGTTACTTCCATTACGCCCAGAAGAAAGGCTATTCCGGAGTCGGCTTGTACAGCCGCACCCAGCCCGATCATATCCAGATGGGTTTCGGCAACGAGGAGTTCGACAATGAAGGACGCTACATCCAGTGCGACTTCGGCAAGCTCAGCGTGATCTCGCTGTATTGTCCCTCGGGCTCGTCCAGCGAGGACAGGCAGCAGGCCAAGTTCCGCTTCATGGACGTGTTCCTGCCGCATTTGCTGGAACTGTCGCGCTGCGGGCGCGAGATCGTGATCTGTGGCGACTGGAATATCGCGCACAAGGAAATCGATCTGAGGAACTGGAAAAGCAACCAGAAGAATTCCGGCTTCCTGCCGGAGGAGCGGGCCTGGCTGTCGCGGGTGTTCGATGAGCTGGCCCTGGTCGACGTCTTCCGCCTGGTCGATACGCGTCCCGACCAGTACACCTGGTGGAGCAATCGCGGCCAGGCCTGGGCCAAGAACGTCGGCTGGCGCATCGACTACCATATCGCCACCCCGGGGATCGCCGCGAGCGCGCACGCGGTATCGATCTACAAGGACGCGCGCTTCAGCGATCATGCGCCGCTGACGATCGAATACGATATGCCCGTGTAATCCTGGATTGAACCAGGGGCAGGCCGCGCGAGTGCGCTCCGAGATCTTGGGTATCATCGCCCGGGTGAGAGTCTGATTCATGAGGGCATGCGGATGGACTTGATTCGACGGGCACTGACTTCCTGGAGTACGCGCAAGACGTTCTCCGTCATTCTGTTCGCGCTTGCCCTGTTGGCGCTGGTGCTGGAAACCATGCGCTTCATGGCCACTGCACCGCAATACGTCGCCGGAGCCTTGGCCGGCGGCATGCTGGCGGCTGGCGCCACGGCACTTGGCGCGATTCCCGCGATGCTGCTGGTGCGGCCATCCGATAAGGCGCAGAACCTGATGCTCGGCTTTGGCGCTGGGGTGATGCTCGCCGCCAGCGCCTTTTCACTCATCATTCCCGGATTGAATGCCGCCATAGCCCAGGGCCTGGGGCCATGGCAGGCCAATCTTGCGGTGGGCGGCAGCCTGTTGCTGGGGGCCGGGCTGTTGCTTGGGATCGAGCGCCTGATAACCAGGGACCTGGTGCCCACCGACGCCCGCGGCAACGATTTGCGCCGTACCTGGCTGATGGTCGCGGCCATCGCATTTCACAATATTCCGGAAGGCCTCGCCATCGGTACAGCCTATGCCGGCGGTGATCCGGACCATGCCGCCAGCCTGGCGCTGGGGATCGCGATTCAGGACATCCCGGAAGGGTTGGTGGTGGCTCTGGCCTTGCTGATGGCAGGCTATTCGCGCACGCTGACGATACTGCTGACAGCCTTGAGCGGCCTGGTAGAGCCCATCGCCGCGGTGCTCGGCGCGGTCATTGTCGGTTATTCCAGCGGCCTGTTGCCCTGGAGCATGGGGCTGACCGCGGGGGCCATGATATTCGTGGTGTGTCACGACATGATTCCCGAGGCGCACCGCAAGGGCTACGGCGCCTACGCCACCATCGGGCTGATGCTGGGATTCGTGTTGATGATGTCTTTGGATATGGCCTTGGGGTAATGCGGCACGGCCTGCGCACCCTGGATGCCTTGCAGGGGGCAGACGGTGAGTTGCCTACCCAGCATGAAATTTCTTCATAAGGGTCGCTTCAGACTTCATTTGCCGCATGGCCGCCAGTACGGATATCTTGGGCATCATCCCCCAGCGAGCGTCCCATTCGTAAAGGCACCAGCATGCATCTGATTCGACAGGCATTGACTCCCTGGAACGCCCGCAAGACGCGCTCCATCATACTTTTCACACTCGCCCTGGTGGCGTTGGCGGTCGAAGCCCTGCGTTTCATTCAAGACTCCCCTGAATACGTCACCGGTGCGCTGGCCGGCGGCATGCTGGCAGCCACCGCCACCACGCTCGGGGCCATTCCCGCATTGTTGCTGATGCGGCCATCCGACAAGGCGCAGAACCTGATGTTCGGCTTCGGCGCAGGAGTGATGCTTGCCGCCAGCGCGTTTTCGCTCATCATCCCCGGGCTCGACGCAGCCGCTGCGCAAGGACTGGGGCCATGGCACGCCAATCTGGCGGTTGGCGGCAGCATACTGCTGGGAGCCGCCGTGCTGCTTTGGACCGAGCGGTTGATGGCCAACAAAATGCTGCGCACCGACCCCCACGACGACCACCTGCGTCGCACCTGGCTGGTCGTGATTGCCATCGCCTTGCACAATATTCCCGAAGGTCTCGCCATCGGCACCGCTTACGCCGGCGGCAATCCGGAGCACGCCGCCAGCCTGGCGCTGGGAATTGCGATCCAGGATATCCCCGAAGGATTGGTGGTGGCCCTGGCGTTATTGATGGCAGGCTATTCGCGCACGGTGGCGCTGTGCTTGACCGCCCTGAGCGGCATGGTCGAACCTGTCGCCGCCGTTCTGGGCGCCGCCGTGGTCGGCTATTCCAGTGGCCTGCTGCCCTGGAGCATGGGATTGACGGCGGGAGCGATGATCTTCGTGGTATGCCACGACATGATTCCCGCAGCGCATCGCAAAGGGCATGCCCATTACGCTACCATCGGCCTGCTGACAGGATTCGTGATGATGATGTCGCTGGATACCGCCCTGGGCTGATAGGACATTCGGCGTTCCTGCATGGCGCATCGACGTAATAGAAAGGGCGCATGAAATTCATGCACCCTTATCAAGCCATGCGGCAGGAGAAATACCGTCAGTTCAGGTCGATATCCATGCGCTTGAGTATGCCCGACCAGGATTCGGTTTCACGCCGGATCAATTCGCCCAGTTCTTCCGGCGTACTGGTCCGGGTTTCGATGCTCAGGGCCGCCACCTTCTGGCGCACCTCCGGCGATTCCATTGCTTGCACCACGGCCTTGTTCAGCTTGGTCACGATCTCCTTGGGCATCCCGGCCGGCCCCAGCACACCCCACATGGTGCCGGCCTCGAGCTCGGGCAAGGGCACGCCGGACTCCTCGAAGGTCGGCACATCGGGGGCGGCCGCGGCACGCTTGGTTCCGGTCACCGCCATGGGCTTCATTTTTCCCGAATCGACAAAGGACTGCACCGATCCCAAACCTGTCGTCATGATCATGGAAACCCTGCCGGCCGCCACATCGACAATGGCCGGCCCGGTTCCCTTGTAAGGCACATGAGCGATGTTCAGGCCCAGCTTGAGCTTCAACAATTCCGCCACGATGTGCGTGGGAAACTGGCTGATGCCGGCAGTGCCGAACGACAGATTGGAAGACTTCTGCTTTGCCAGCTCGAATACCTCCTGGGCATTCCTGGCCGGCACCGTGGTGTTGACCACCATGAAGATCGGTCCAGCCGCAGTCAGTGCAATCGGCGTGAAGTCTTTCTTGACGTCGTAAGGCAGGTTCTTGGTGATCACCGGTTGAATCGCGAACGTCGCGGTGATTTCGTGGAACAGCAGCGTGTAGCCATCGGATGGCGCCCGCGCCACCACCGCCGCGCCCATGGTGCCGCCGGCGCCGGAACGGTTTTCCACGATCACCGATCCGCCGATCGTTTCCGACATCTTGCCGGCCAGATGCCTTGCCAGTGCATCGGTCGGACCGCCCGGTGCAAATGGGACGATCAACTTGATTGGCTTGTTGGGGTAGGTGTCGGCGCTGGCCCAGCCTGCCGAAGAGGCCATGAATACCGAGCCCGCAATCAGCGTCAGCACAAATCTTCGGCATAAGGGTTTTCTTCGATGTAGTCCTTGATGTAGTCCTTGATGCTGGTGCATTTGATCTCCTCTAAGCACTATGGATATATCGTTTATGGTTGTATGCAGGGATGCGGATCACATGCCCTGCGTAATCAGCCATTCCCACACTTGATAATGTAAGGGGGTGGTTTTTTTGAGCAAACGATATCTACTCATTGGGGCATGAGCGGATTTCATCTTGTTGGCATCATTTCTGGAATGCGCCCCTCATGAAATTTATTCATGAGCACGCCGGGGAATATCATTTGTCACACGCCGCCGTCTCTTTTTTAATGAGTGCGTTACAAACTCGAATCAAGGAAAAAATGATGGCGGAGATATTCGTGGCGCCCCTAAGCGACCTAGGGGAGGGCCAGCGCTGCTTTGTTGAGCATGAAGACCAGGTGATTGGCGTCATGCGCGTCAAGGGGAAATTGGTTGCCTACCTGAATGAATGCCCGCATCAAGGTGGACCGGTATGCGAGGGGCTGCTGATTCATCGCGTGGTGGATGTGATCGATGAAAAGAAATGCCATCGCGGCATGGATTTCGATCCCGACACCTTGCACATTGTCTGTCCATGGCATGGCTGGGAGTTCAACATCGTCACCGGCGCCAGCGCGGGCGATGGCCAATGGCACTTGAAGCGCTACCAGGTCGTCGAAAGGGAGGGCAAGGTCTATGTTGAGTGCTGAACCAATGCACGCCAGCGCGCCCATCGTTGCGCCGCGCAACCAGGATTTGAGCGGGCCGGCGCAGGCCCTGGCGCAACAGCTGCAGCGCGAGATCGCCGCGGGCAACGATCAGATTCTGACATTCGAGGCGCTGGAAGAATTGCTGACGGCCTTGTGCACCATCTATAGCGGCGATGTCGAGCAGCGCGGGCAACTCACTCCGATCCGGCTCGGAGAAAGCGCCAACGCCACTTCGGTACTCATGACCACGACAGCGTTGCTGCGCGGAGCGCGGCTGGAGCTGTTCGAACTTGGCATGTGGCAATCGTGGTCTGGAATGAAGTGAAAGGGATAGAAAAATGCTGATTCAATCAAGCGATGCAAAGTATCACCAACATATCGAAGGCTTCCATACCGGCGAGCATCTGGACAATGCGCGCAAACAGGCGCTGCGGCGTGGGCTGGACAAGGTATTGATTGTCGACGTCGACGCCCATCACTACGAAACCGACAATCTGTTGCCCATCATCGAATACATCGAAGATAAGGCCCTGCGCCAGGTGGCCCTCAATACCTACCAGTACAAGGGCGCCGCCAGCGTCATGTTCGATCAGCCGGGATTCCAGGATGTGGGCGGGCGAGTGCCGCGCTATATCGGACGCAAGGAAGAAAAGATCGGCAACGTGAGGAATAGCGCGGAACGCGACGTCGCGCAGGCGCTGCGCTGGATGGATGCCTTGAGCGTCGACTATGCTTGCCTTTTCCCCACCCCGATGCTGTTCCTTGGATTGCACCCCCAGGTCGAGGTCGAAGTGGAAATGGCCAAGGCGTACAACCGCTGGATGGTGGAGAACGTACTGTCGGGCAATGACCGCATTCGCACCATGCTGTATCTGCCATTCAACGACCCCGAAGCCTGTTATGAAATGGTGAAGAAATATGGCGACACCAAGGGCGTGATCGGTTTCATGGTGGTCTCTACCCGTTACAAGCCCGTGCACCACAACGACTACATGAAAACCTACGCATTGCTCGAAGAACTGGGGAAGCCCATCTCCTTCCATGCGTCGTATCATTGGAGCGACCAGCTGATTTCGGTCACCAATCGTTTCATCACCGCGCATGCGCTGGGCTTCACCTTCTTTAACGCGGTTCACTGCGCCAACTGGGTGACCAACGGCCTGCCCGAACGCTTTCCGAAATTGAAGGTCATCTGGATCGAATCCGGCCTGGCCTGGATTCCCTGGCTGATGCAAAGGCTGGATCATGACTACCGGATGCGTGTATCGGAATGCCCCTCCCTGAAGCGCCTGCCGAGTGAGTACATACGCGAAATGTACTTCACCAGCCAGCCGATGGAAATGGTGAATAATCGCGAGGCCCTCGAACTGACGATGAAGATGATCAATGCCGAGACCCAGCTGCTGTATTCATCCGACTATCCACACTGGGACATGGACTTGCCGACGGTGATCTGGGACTTGCCTTTTCTGTCCGAGCAGGCGCGTCGGAACATCCTGGGTTTGAATGCGCAACGGGTTTTCAACCTCGATGTTTCCGAGCGCTTTCCAGACATGCAGCCAGCGCGGTAGCAATGCGCCGCCAGCCGGGCAAAGGCTGCCCGTCTGGCGAACCTGGGCGGCGGCGAATGAAAAAATCCCACACGAGTAGAATATTGTCATCTGCTTTACAAACATACGATATGGCAAGCTGCATGCGGCAATCGCTGCCTGCAAGACCTGCCGACACCGGAGACAGTGGATTGAACGCACCCAATATCTTGCCCAACGAAACGGCTGGCGTGGGAAGCTCCCCCCAGCCCAGCTCGATTTCCCGCAGTTCGACTTCTGTTTCCCGTCCCCTGCCAAGCTCCATGTCCAGCCTGCGCGCCTTCGAAGCCGTAGCGCGCCGTGAAAGCTTCACCAAGGCCGGATTGGAACTGCATCAGACACAGACCGCGATCAGCCATCAGATCCGCAAGCTGGAAACCTTCCTGGGCGTGCCATTGTTCCTGCGCGAACGTGACGGCATCCGTCTTTCCGAATACGGCAAGGAATACCTGCATGCCGTGCGCAATGCACTGGACATCCTTTCCTCTTCCACCAAGCGTATTCTCGAAATCAACAACGAATCGAGTTTTTCCATCGTTTCTCTGGCGGCATTCGGTCTGAAATGCCTGCTGCCGCTCTTGCCGGAATTTCGCCGCCAATTTCCCGAGATCAGCGTCAATTTTGAAAGCGTAGTGTCGTATAGCGCGACTGCCAACTACAACCACGATATCTCGATTCGCTATGGCAACGGCAACTGGCCAGGTATGTCAGCCTACAAGGTGGCGCAAGAGGAGTTGTTCCCGGTATGCAGTCCTGAGTTTCTGGCGCAGCACCAGTTCGATGATCCGCATGACATCCTCAGGCATCCTGTGATCTGCACGAGCTCTCTCGTGTTTCGGGATGACTGGCCGGAATGGCTGTCGCATGCGGGGTGTTCGGGTGAGTATTTTTCGGCACCGATCGTCTGCGACACGATGCTGTCCGCTTCGCAGGCGGCGGTTGACGGCCTGGGAATCGCCTTGGGCAGAACACCGTTGATCAATCGCGACCTCGAGGCTGGCAGACTGGTTCGGCCCTTCGATATCAATGTGCCATCGGCGACCGGCTACTATCTGACGATCTCGAATGATCGTGCCGATCGCAAGGTGGTCAAGCTGTTCACCGAATGGTTTCTGGCGCAATTCGATTCGCCACGGCATTAGCTAGAGGCATTAGCTAGAATTTGGCCCCCGCCTTCCACAACAGCAGTTGGCCGAGCTGTTCCTGCTCCACCACGCGGATCCGGTTGTCGGCGGCAAAGGTGCGAGCGTTCTCGGTGACCACGCCCGCGGTCAGGAAGATTCCTTCCTGGGCCTCCGCGGCCTGGACCGCCGCATGCAATTCGCGCAGGGGTTCCATGCCGTTGCTGGCGGCTTTCCAGCGCTTGCAGCTCACCAGGGCGCGGCGTCCGCTGGTATTGATCAGTTCGAAGTCGGCGCCGCCGGAGGACAGGCGCGATACCGTGTGGCCCTGGCGCCGAAAGGCGGTTTCGACCACGTTCGAGAACTCTTGCCAGGACATGGTGCGCACGGCGTCGAGTTGCGCCTCGACCCGGGTGCGGCTGGGCAGGCGCAGCTGTTTCCAGGCGGCGATGATGCCGATGACCAGGAAGGGGAGGCCGCTGCTGGTGCCGTAGATCTTGTATTGCTGCGGCAGCATGGCCAGGGCGATCAGGGCGAACAGCACGGCCAGGCCGATGCTCAGCCACCAGGGCTTGCGCAGCAGGATTGCGAACAGCGAGTTTTCCGCCATCTTGAACTTCACGTATCACCTCGTATGCGTCGGGGAATGGAATGATAACGCAGTTGACGCGCGCTTCCTCGCTTCCAGCACCGCCGTGCGCGCATGGAGGGAGCAGCGGCGAGCGTCACGGCGAAGCCGCGGGTTGCGGTTCCTGGTCGTTCGCGACCCGGTCGTTTGCACGAAGGATCGAGCGGATCCAGGGCAACAGCAGGTAGGCCGGAAAGGCCAGGAAAAACGTCAGCAGGAAGTAGCTGGCATAGCCCATCTGTTCGGCGCCGATGCCGCCGGCCCAGCCGGCGATCGAGCGCGAGAAGGCGAAGATCGAGGACAGGATGGCGTATTCGGTGGTGGCGTGGGCCTTGTCGACGATGGCCATCAGGAAGGCCAGGAAGGCCGCCGTGCCGAGTCCGCCGGTGAAGGATTCGAGCGCGCTGGCGGTGTACATCAGGGCCTGGTGTTGAAGCGCGATATCGACCCCCTGCGGCGCGGCGGGAATCAGCGCGGCGGCGGCCACATAGCCGAGGTTGGTGAAGGCCTGCCACAGTCCCAGCACCCACAGGCCGCGGAAGATGCCGACCTTGTCGGTATACCAGCCGCCCAGTATGCCGCCGGCGATCGACAGGCCCAGGCCCATGTTGACCGATACCAGGCCGATCTGGGTATTGGTGAAGCCGCTGTCGACCCAGAAGGGTTTGATCATGAAGCCGATCGAGGCGTCGGCCAGCTTGAACGTCAGGATGAACAGGATCAGGATCAGGGCATGGCGCCGATTGAGCAGGGAAATGATGGCGCCGAACATCGGCCCTTGGGCCGCCGGCTCCAGGTTCTGGCCGCTTTTGCCGCTTTGGCCACCGTTCTTGCGGCGCATGTTGCGGGTCAACAGCAGCGCCGCCAGCAGGATCAGTCCGACCGGCACCCCGCCCTTGAACCACCAGGCTGATTTGAACGGCTGCATCCAGGCCCAATCGAGCACGCCCAGCACCGGCCACAACAGGCCGAGGATGAACAGCGCCAGCGCCGCCGGCAGCAGGGGTTGGGCGCGCAGCAGCGCCAGTTCGCTACCCAGGCTGGCCGGCGTTGCGCGCGCCGGGCGCGGCGGCTCGCGCGGCGCCAGCAGGCTGACGACGGCCAGCACCAGGAACAGCACGGCTGCGAGGCCATAGGTGGCACTCCAGCCGGCGCTGTCCGAGAACCACAGCAAGACCCCGGCCGCGAGCATGCCGACGCGGTAAAAGCCGATCCGGAAACCGTTGGCGATACCCAGTTCGCGCTTGTTCAACTGCTCGATGGTATAGCCATCGATGGCAATGTCGTTGGTGGCGGAGAGAAAGGTGAAGGCGCCGATGGCAAACCACACCCAAGGGCCAAAGCCGGCGTCGCGGGCGCAGTACAGCATGACCAGACCCATGCCGATATCCGCCGCGGCCATCCAGAAGCGATGGCGCCGGGTGAAGTCGATCAGCGGCGCCCACAGGAACTTGAGGGTCCAGGCCAGGCCCAGCAGGCTGAGCAGGCCGATCTTGGAGAGTTCGACGCCCTGCTGGCGGAAATACACCGGGAACAGGTCGAAGAACAGGCCCAGCGGAAAGCCTTCGGAAAAGTACAGGATGCTGACCCAGAACAGCTTGGATCGCAATAGTCTTGGCTGCGGCCTTGACTGCGGTTCGGCCGGCAGGCTGGTATCTGGCCTCATGCCGCGGGCGTCTTCTGACGGAAGCGGAACACCGCCAGGCTGCCGCGCAGATTGGGCCACCAGGTGACTGGCTGCCCGGCTTCGTCCAAGGCCACCCGGTCCAGCACTTCCAGGCCGACCAGGTTGGCCAGTTCTTCGAAATCCCAGATGGTCGCGCAGCGCACGTTCGGGGTGTCGAACCATTCGTAAGGCAGGCTGCGCGAGACCGGCATGCGTCCGCGCAGCAGCGCCAGCCGGTGGGTCCAGTAGGCGAAATTGGGAAAAGAGACGATCGCCTCGCGGCCGACGCGGGCGATGTCGCGCAGGATGCCTTCGACATTCTTCATCATCTGCAAGGCCGACAGGCACAGCACGGTATCAAAGGCGCTGTTGGGAAAATTCGCCAGGCCGGTTTCCAGATCCTGCTGGATCACCGAGACGCCGCGCTGAACGCAGGCGGCGACGTTGCTGTCGTCGATTTCGACACCATAGCCGCTGCAGCCCTTGTTTTCCAGGTATTCCAGCATGGCGCCGTCGCCGCAACCCAGATCCAGGATGTGGCTGCCTTCACCCACCCAGCTTGCAATGAACGCCAGGTCGGCGCGCAACATGTGGTTGGTTTGGAAATTCATGCCGTGATTTCTTTCCAGATGTTGTCGTAGTAGGCGCGCACGACGTTTTGGTAGCGCACGTCTTCCAGCAAAAAGGCATCGTGCCCGTGCGGTGCATCGATTTCCGCATAGGTGACCGCGCGCCGGTTGCGTACCAGCGCCTGCACGATTTCACGGCTGCGCTCGGGTGCGAAGCGCCAGTCGGTGGTGAACGACACCAGCAGGAAATGGGCCTCGGTATTGGCCAGGGCCAGCGTCAGGTCGCCGCCGAAGGCGCGCGCCGGATCGAAGTAATCGAGCGCCTTGGTGATCAGCAGGTAGGTGTTGGCGTCGAAATATTCCGAGAACTTGTCGCCCTGGTAGCGCAGGTACGATTCGATTTCGAAGTCGACGCCAAAGCCGAACTGGTAATCGCCATTGCGCAGCATGCGCCCGAATTTCTCCGCCATATCGTCGTCCGACAGATAGGTGATATGGCCGATCATGCGCGCCACCGCCAGACCATGGCGCGGCACCACGCCGTGCGCATAGTAATTGCCGCCGTGGAACTCGGGATCGGCCAGGATCGCCTGACGGGCGACGTCATTGAAAGCGATGTTCTGCGCCGACAGCTTGGCGGTGGAGGCGATCGCCACGCAGTGGCGCAGCCGTTGCGGATACAGCATGCTCCATGCCATTGCCTGCATGCCGCCCAGCGAGCCGCCCATGATGGCGGCGAATTGGGTGATGCCCAGGGCATCGGCCAGGCGCGCCTGGGCATGCACCCAGTCCTCGACCGTGACCACCGGGAAGGCGGCGCCGTAGGGTTTGCCGGTGCCGGGATTGACATGCATCGGTCCGGTCGAACCGAAACACGACCCGAGGTTATTCACGCCGATGACGAAAAAGCGGTCGGTATCCAGCGGCTTGCCGGGGCCAACCATGTTGTCCCACCAGCCCAGGCTTTTTTCCGAATCCTCGTATCTGCCGGCGACATGGTGCGAGGCGTTGAGCGCATGGCAAACCAGCACCGCGTTGCTACGGTCGGCGTTGAGTTCGCCGTAGGTCTCGTACACCAGGCAGTAGTCTGCTATCGACGCGCCGCTTTGCAAGGGCAAGGGCGCTTCGAAGTGCATGACTTGCGGCGAGACGATTCCGATTGATTTCATGATTGCTCAAGCAAATAAAAAAGCCCGATAGCTGGCAGCTTTCGGGCTAAATTCAGGGTGTGCATCTAGCTCGCTTTAGCCGTATTTATGCGGGAATGTCACATTCCCATGCGCCCGCAAGCTGAGGTGGGGGGATCGGACGGCCAAGTCAGGCCGATGTCGATTCCCGCAACCGGTCAAATCGGCGCGTTGCCATAGAATAGCGAAGTCGACCGCTGCCGTCAAACGCGCGCGGCGTCACGCACGGTCACAAACTCGCCAGACGCTTGATGCCGCGCGCGATGGCGCGTGGTTCGTAGCTGCGCAGGATCTTGCGCGTGACCGGCTTGATCAAGCCCAGGTCGCTGTTGAGGATTTCCTGCTTCACCGCCGGCAGCTGCCCCGGATGCATGGAAAACTCGCGCAGTCCCATCCCCAGCAACAGCCGGCTCCATTTGTCGTCGCCCGCCATTTCCCCGCAAACCGCCACCGGCACCCGCGCCTTGGCGCCGGCCGCGATGGTGTTGGCGATCAGATGCAGAATCGCCGGGTGCAGCGGATCGTACAAGTGGGCTACCTCGTGATCGACCCGATCGATCGCCAGCGCGTACTGGATCAGGTCATTGGTGCCGATGGAAAGAAAGTCCAGGCGCTTGCAGAACATCGGCAGGGCCAGCGCCGCGGCGGGGATCTCTATCATGGCGCCGACCTTGACGGCGGGGTCGTACTCCTGCCCGGCATCGCGCAGCTGCTGCTTGGCCTGCTCCAGCAGCTGCAGGGTTTGCTCGATTTCGAAGACATGCGCCAGCATCGGGATCAGCACCTGGGTGGGTCCATAGGCCGAGGCGCGCAGGATGGCGCGCAACTGGGTCAGGAACATGTGCGGATCGTTCAGGCAATAGCGGATCGCGCGCAACCCCAGGGCGGGGTTGGTGGCGGTTTCCTCGCCGGCATTCAGGGGCTTGTCCGCGCCGATGTCGAGCGTGCGTATGGTTACCGGCCGTCCCTTCATCGCCAGCACGGTCTTGCGATAGGCCTCGAACTGCTCGTCCTCGGTGGGCAGGTTGCGGGCCACGCCGGTCCGGCCCATGAACAGGAATTCCGTGCGGAACAGTCCGACCCCGACCGCCCCCACTTCGAGTGCGGCGGCGCAATCCTCCGGCAATTCGATATTCGCGAGCAGGGTGATCGGCTGGCCATCGCGCGTAACTGCCGGGGTATTGCGGAGTTTGCCCAGCTTTTTGCGCTCGCGTTCCAGGCGCGCCTGGCGTACGCGGTATTGCTCCAGCACCAGCGTGCCGGGATCGACGATGGCGACCCCGGCGTCGCCGTCGATGATCAGCCAGTCGTCCTGGCGGATCAGCGCGGAGGCATTGTGCATGCCGACCACCGCCGGGATGTCCAGGCTGCGCGCGACGATGGCGGTATGCGAATTCTGCCCGCCCAGGTCGGTGATGAATCCGCCGAAGGCATCGTCACGGAATTGCAGCATGTCGGCCGGCGAGATATCGTGCGCCACCACGATCATATGGCCGGCGCCCTTGGTGCGCGCCTGCAGCTGGGTGAAAACGGCGGCGCTGCCGGTCAATACCTTCAATACGCGCTCGCCGATCTGGCGGATGTCGCTCTTGCGCTCGCGCAGGTAGGCGTCCTCGATGTCGTCGAACTGGGCCGACAGCTCGTCGATCTGGGTTACCAGCGCCCATTCGGCGTTGTAGTGGCGGGTGCGAATGATCTCCAGCGGCACTTCGGAAATCATGGGGTCGGAAAGAATCATCGCATGCACGCCGATGAAGGCATCGAGCTCGGCCGGGGCTTCCGGCGTCAACTCTTCGCGCAGCGTCTGCAGCTCGCGATGCACGGTGGCAAACGCGTTTTTCAGGCGTTCGACTTCCGCCTCGACCTGAAGATCGTCGATCAGGTAGTGCTTGACCTCGAGCGCGGCCGACGCCAGTAAATGCGCGCGGCCGATGACGATGCCGCGCGATACGGGAATGCCATGTAGCGTAAAAGATGTCATGCAGGATTTCTTTCGACTGGTTTATTGCACTCGCCGGAATTCTTGTTGTTGGCGAGCTTGCCGCATTTACTCGCCCTCGCCGAACTTGGCGAGTATCAGCCCTTCCAGCGCGGCGAAGCATTCCTGTTCATCGGGCCCTTCGGTTTCCAGGGTCACGGTCGCGCCCTTGCCGGCCGCCAGCATCATCACGCCCATGATCGACTTGGCGTTGACCCGGCGCGCATTGCGCGTCATCCAGACTTCGCTGCGAAACTTCGAGGCCAGTTGCGTGAGCTTGGCCGATGCGCGTGCGTGCAGGCCCAACTTGTTGATGATTTCGATGTCTTTTTGGATCATGTTTGTTCGTTTTTTTCCCTATGCTCTCTTCATCCGCCGCTAGGCAATGCGCACCCGGTTATCGACCCGGGTCGCGCCGCTCTGGCCTCCCGCCAGGGCCATTTCCACCACCACGTCCAGGGTGTCGTTGCGATACGTCAGCGCGCGCAGGAGCATGGGCAGGCTGATCCCGGCGATCACCTCGACATGGCCGGGCTGGCACAGCGATAGGGTGCAATTGGACGGCGTGCCGCCCATCACATCGGTGATCACCAACACGCCA
>Ga0182745_1001735_pt1 | contig 20444 bp, 16 predicted proteins | sample eDN3rd30CKraftBY_FD_128523 | JGI IMG/M metagenome (GOLD analysis project Ga0182745, IMG submission 128523) | Enriched backyard soil microbial communities from Emeryville, California, USA - eDNA 3rd pass 30_C Kraft BY (version 2) (version 2) | ecosystem: Environmental > Terrestrial > Soil >...
AAATCCACTCGCTGCTGGACATCAATACCCAGACCAGGCACACGGCCCAGGCGCTGGAATTGAATGGCATCGCCCACGTCGACCTGACGGTGCAGCAAGCCCTGGCGATCGACCCCTACCAGAACATCCGCGCCACCGGTTCGTTCATCCTGATCGACGAAATTTCCCATCAAACCGTGGCCGCGGGCATGATACGCTCTGTCTGATCCGAACTTTGCGCGGCGCCCCCTGCGGCGCCGCCGCAAGCACCACCCCTGACATCCCCGCTACTTCATGAATTCAAGACACAAGGCGCCTGGCGCGCGGCCTGCCGGCAAGGTCTACCTGGTCGGGGCCGGCCCGGGCGCGGCCGATCTGCTCACGCTGCGCGCCGTGCGCATCCTGGAACAAGCCGATGTGGTGCTGTACGACGCCCTGGTGACCGATGAAATCCTGGCCCTGTGCCCGCAAGCCGAGCAGGTTTCGGTCGGCAAGCGCTCGGGACAGCGCTCGACCGCGCAAGTCGCCATCAACCAGCTGCTGGTGGAATATGCGCACAAGCATCGCATCGTGGTGCGCCTGAAAGGCGGCGACCCCATGGTGTTCGGGCGCGCCGACGAGGAATTGCGCGCCCTGGAACAGGCCGGCATCGAAGTTGCCAGCGTCCCTGGCATCACCACCGCGCTGGCCGCCGCCTCGGCCACGCTGAAGCCCTTGACACGGCGCGGCGTGGCCCGCAGCGTAGCCTTGTTCACGTCCAGCACCGCGCCGGGCGAGCCCGACCATGTCACCCTGCCCAACTGCGACACCCTGGTGCAATACATGGGCGGCAAACAAGCCATCGCCACCGCGCGCTGGCTGCTGGCCCAAGGCCATGCGCCCGACACCCCGGTGGTGGTAATCGAAAACTGCAGCCGCCCCGACCAGGATATCCAGGAATTGCGCCTGGACCAGCTCGAGCGCGGCCTGGAGCAGCGCCACGGTCCGGTGCTGGTGATGATCGGTCCGGCCATGGCGCCACGCCCCGCCGGCAGGCGCGGGCAACAATCAGGCAAGGAATGACCGTGGGTGTGGTCCGATTTTCGTAAGGGCGGGTTTCAAACCCGCCCTGGAGGTGAGCGGGCCAGCCAAGATCAGGGCAAGGCGCGCGCGCAATACAGCGCCATCGCCTCCTGCACCGAAGCATCCTCCCCCACCGCTTCCACTACCGAGAATTGCATCTGGGGATAGGCCAAGCGCAAGTCAGCCACCAGGCGCGGCAAGTCGCGCAACACATGTCCGCCCTGGCCCAGGAACATCGGCACGATGGTCACCGCGCCGCAGCCAGCCGCGGCGAGCTGCGCCACCAGGTCCGGCAAGGCCGGCGTCATCATGTCGAGAAAGGCCAGTTCCACTTGCACGTCGGTGCGCAGATCGGCGACCAGATTGCGCAATTGCACGAAGGGCCGCGCCCAATCGGGCTCGCGCGCGCCGTGGGCCAGCAGGATCAGGGCGGCGCGCGTATCCATCAATGCCTCTGCACCCACATCAAGGCCGACAGCGCAAACAGCAGGAACAGCAGTCCCGGCAGGACCGCGGTGGCGAATGGCGGCCAGGTATGCAGCAGCCCGATGTGCGAAAACAGGTTGTTGACCAGGTGGAAGCTCACGCCGATCATGATGCCGGTGAAAATCTTCAGGCTGACCCCGCCGGCGCGCACGTGCAGATAGGCGAAGGGCAAGGCCAGGGCCATCATCACGAAGACCGCGAAAGGATAGGTCATCTTTTTCCAGAAGGCGATTTCGTAGCGCTCGGAACTCTGCTTGTTCTCGGCCAGATGGCGCGAGTAGGCCGACAAGTCGTATGCCGACATGCGATCCGGATCGGAGAACAGCACCGCCAGCAGTTCCGGCGTGATCTCGCTGACCAGGCTGCGCGAGACCATGCTCTCGGTCTCGATACCGGTGGCCGGATCGCTGGCAGCCGCGAGCACATCGCCCTCGGGCATCAGAAAGCGGGTTTCCGACACGGTCTGCAGCTGCCAGGTATTGGCGCCCTGATAGCTGCCGCTGTCGGCCACGATCAGCGTCTTCAAGCGGAAATCGCGGTCGAATTCATAGATGCGCACGCCCTGCAGCTGGCCATCGGGGCGAATCTCGCGAGCGTTCAGGAAGCGCGTTCCCGCAGGCGCCGCGCCCTGGCTCTCGCGGATCATATCCTTGGCCCACATCCCGGAACGGAATTCCTGCGACACCGCACGCCCCTGCGAGGAAAGCTTGACCTTTTGCGCCAGGTCGCTGGCGCGCGGGGCGATGAATTCGCCGAACACGAAGGTCATCAGCGCGAACACGATGCCGATTTTCCCCAGGATCAACGCCGCCTTGGTGGTCGACATGCCGGATACGCGCATGATGGTGAACTCGGAACGCGCCGCGTACTGGGCCAGCACGTAGATGGTGCCGATCAGCGCGGCGATCGGCAGCAATTCGTAGGCGTATCCGGGCAGGCTCAGGAACACGTAGATGAAGGCCTGGGTCAGCCCATAGTCTTGCCGGCCCACCGACTTCAACTCGTTCATCAAGTCGAAAAAGGCGAACAGCGCCAGGAAAGCCATCAACACGAAAAACACCGCACGGATGATTTCCGAGGCAAAGTAGCGTTGCAATACTTTCACGAGCGCGCCTCGCTGCGCAGGCTGGCGCGCAGCCGCGCCCACAACACCAAGGGGTGCAAGTGGCTATTCACCTTCAACCGCCACAGGAACAGACCCAGTACCAGAAGCGCCACCACCAGATGCACCGGCCACCAGGCCAGCAGCAACTGGATTCTGTCCTGCACCACCGCCGCCTGGAAAATACTCACCGAATTGCTGTAAAGGACGAACAGGAACACGGCCAGCAACAGATTGATCGAGCGCCCGCCGCGCGGATTCACGAACGCCAGCGGGATCGCCAGCAACAACAATAGCAAAGCCATGAAAGGCAAGGCCGCGCGCCATAGCAGCTCGCCGCGATTGAAGGAATTCGGATTCGCCACCAAGGCCATGGTCGGCAAGGCCTTGGCCGACAAATCCCCGGCCACGCTGCTGACCTGCTCGGAAATCAGCAGTCCATAGCGCTCGAATTCCATGATCTGGAAATCCGGCTGGGATGGCGTGCCGTCGTAGCGGTGGCCGCTTCTCAAGACCACGAAGCGATCGCCATTCTCGTCGGTCTCGATGCTGCCCTCCTTGGCGACCACGATGCTGGTGCCGGTGGCGTCGTTGGTATTCACGAAGACGTTGCGCACCACCGACGACTCCGCCGATACGCCTTCGACGAAGAACACCCGGTCGGCCGACGACGACTCCTGGAAGCGCCCCGGCGACACCCGCGCGAGGTCGCTGCGCTGCTGGAAGCGCTCGCGCAACTGCGCGCTTTCGCGATTGGCCCAGGGGGTGAGGTTAAAGCTCAGCAGGGCAGTCAATGCCACCAGGGGCAGGCCAAAGGTCAGCACCGGCCGTATCCACGACCACAGGCTCTGGCCGCTGACGAACCAAACCACCATTTCGGAACTTTGGTAACTGCGCGACACCACCAGCAACACGGAAACGAACCCGGTCAGGATCAGGATGATGGGCAAGTAATTCAAGGCCGTATAGGCCATCAGGGTCACCACATCCTCGGAGGCGACCTTGCCGCCCGCGGCCTGACCCAGGATGCGGATCAGCATGACGGTAACGGTAATCGAGAACAACGTGGTGAAAACAGCGCCAGCGGTGCTTGTCAATTCACGTCGAAGAGCGCGCTGAAAAATCATTCGAGACTATAATTGCGCTGAATAAAAGGAGCAATCATGGACTTTAGCACAAAAACTTTCGACGCAAAAAACCCGTTGGCGCAATGGAAAACCGGCTGCATCGTGGCTGGTGTCTTTGAAGACGGCAAACTGTCCGACGCCGCCAGCGCCCTCGATCATCAGGGCGGAATCAGCAAAATTCTCAAATCCGGCGACCTCAGCGGCAAGGCCGGCACCAGCCTGCTGTTGCGGGCGGTCGAAGGCGTTGCCGCCCAGCGCGTGCTCCTGATCGGACTGGGCAAGCAAGGCCCGATCGCGGCCAAGGATTTCACCAGCGCCGCGCAAGCCTGCGCCAAGATCCTGGCCACCCTCGGCGCGGCCGACGCCACCCTGGCCCTTCCCTACACCGAGGTGCAGGACAAGGACGCCAGCTGGGCGCTGCAATGCCTGGTCCTGGCGGGACGCAACCAGGGTTACCGTTTCGACCAGATGAAAAGCAAGAAGGAACCTTCGCCCAAGGGCGTCAGGAAAGCCGTGCTGGCCGTCGGCACCGATCTGGCCACGGGCGCGCGCGCGACCGTGGCGCAAAGCGTGGCCGTGGCCAACGGCATGGACCTGACCCGCGACCTGGGCAACCTGCCCGCCAACGTCTGCACCCCCAGCTATCTGGCCAGCACCGCGCAGAAACTGGGCAAGGAGTTCGGCTTCAACGTCGAAGTCCTGGAGCGCAAGCAATTGCAGGCGCTGAAAATGGGCAGCTTCCTGTCGGTCACCAACGGCACCGAAGAGCCGCCCAAGTTCATCGTCATGAAGCATACCGGCGGCAAGGCCAAGGATGCGCCGGTGGTATTGGTCGGCAAGGGCATCACCTTCGACACCGGCGGCATCTCGCTCAAGCCCGGCTCCGGCATGGATGAAATGAAATACGACATGTGCGGCGCCGCCTCGGTGCTCGGCACCTTCCGCGCCATCGCCGAACTGAAGCTGAAGCTCAACGTCATCGGCATCATCCCCACCTGCGAAAACATGCCGTCCGGCCGCGCCACCCGCCCCGGCGACATCGTCACCTCGATGGCGGGCACCACCATCGAGATCCTGAACACCGACGCCGAAGGCCGCCTGATCCTGTGCGACGCCCTGACCTATGCCGAGCGCTTCAAGCCCGCGGCGGTGGTCGACATCGCCACCCTGACCGGCGCCTGCATCACGGCCCTGGGCCATCACAACTCCGGCCTGTTTACGCGCCATGACGCCGACCACGACCAGCTCGCCGAGCAATTGCTGGCCGCCGGCAAGAGCAGCGGCGATACCGCCTGGCGCATGCCGATCGAGGACAACTACCAGGAACAACTGAAATCCAACTTCGCCGACGTCGCCAACATCGGCGGCGCACCCGCCGGCAGCATCACCGCCGCGTGCTTCCTGGAGCGCTTCACGCGCAAATACACCTGGGCTCACCTGGACATCGCCGGCACCGCCTGGAAAAGCGGCGCCGCCAAGGGCGCAACCGGCCGTCCGGTGCCCTTGCTGACCACCTTCCTGATCCAGCGCGCCCAGGGCTAGTAGGCGCTTTGCAGGGCGGGTTTCAAACCCGCCCAACAACATCGAATCATGGCAGGCGGCCAACGATAACTTAAATTTGCACGATAACAATAACAATGTTATCGTGCTATTTTTACGTTATTATCTTTGATTCCCCATGCTCGCCCTTGCCACCAGCGCTCAGAACTACCTGAATGAAACGCTCGGCGTCCCCACGTCGGGACTTGGGCTGTGGGCGGGCCAGGAGAATCTGTCCTACTTTCTGCACGACGCCTTCGATTTCCGGCAACTGGACATCCTTGGCCAAGAAGTCTTGTTGGCCCTGGAACGAAATCCGGACAAGCCGTCCATCGGCGATATCCGGAATCGGCTGGACAAGTTGCGGTCGATAGTGGGACAGCCCGTGGTCTACGTAACGGAGGCGCTCGCCTCCTACGAACGCAAACGCCTGATCGCCCAAAAAGTGCCGTTCATCGTTCCTGGCAACCAGCTCTATCTACCTGACTTGGGATTGGACCTGCGCGAATACTTCCGCCAACGCCCCAACTCGGCGGACGTTCCGCTCAGCCCTTCTGCCCAGGCCATGCTGATCGCCGCCCTACTGCGCCCTCATTGGACCGCCGAATGGCATCCTGCGGAGACCGCCGCCACTCTTGGCTACACACCCATGACGCTGTCGCGCGCCGTGCGCGAACTCGTGGCGGCAGGACTCGCGCAGGCGCACAAGGCCGGCCGGTTCCAGACCCTGAGCATGACGTATTCCGCGCGTGAAACCTGGGAGCAGGCACAGCACCTGCTGCGCAGTCCCGTGCGGCACACCCTCTGGACCTCCACACAGACACAGATGGAACTGCCCGCGCGCATAGCCGGCCTGAGCGCGCTCGCGCGTCTCTCCTTGCTCACGGAACCCAGAGCAGCGGTATTTGCCGTGAGCCGCACCGCATGGCAGGCATCGAAGGCAAGCATCATCGAACCCATGCCAGGCGCATGCGAATGGCAGTTGTGGAACTACACACCGACGCTACAGCCGGATAGCGACCTGGTGGATCCGCTCTCGCTCATACTGAGCCTGCGGGACAGCACCGATGAACGTGTCCAAAGCGCTTTGGGCGCATTACAGGAGCAATTGCCATGGTAAAAGGGCTCGATGTTTTCCGTGCATGGTTCGCCGACTATCCGGGCCAGTACATCCTGGGAGTGTGAGCGAGCAAGGCGGGCGGGTTTGAAACCCGCCCCCTACGGATTCTTGCTATGGGCGTGGTCATTCGGTTGCCCCCTGTTTTTCGTAGGGGCGGGTTTCAAACCCGCCCTGGTTGTGTAAGCAAGTCAATTGAAAACGCTCTAGTCTTGAAGAAATGTATTTTGAGGTCTCCATGAGACCTCAAATACAAAGCAACAGATCAAATTTTTAGAATCAACATATTGGATTGCATATGAAACTCGCCACCTGGAACGTCAACTCCCTCAAGGTCCGCCTGCCGCAAGTCCTGCAATGGCTGGGCGAGAATCCCGTGGACATTCTGTGCCTGCAGGAAACCAAGCTGATCGATGACAAATTCCCTCTGGCCGAGATCAGCGCCGCCGGCTATGAAGTCGTGTATTCAGGCCAGCCGACCTATAACGGCGTGGCGATCCTGTCGCGCCACCCGATCCAGGATGTGGTGCGCAACAATCCCCTGTACACCGATCCGCAGCAGCGCATCATCGCCGCCACCATTGCCGGCATGCGCGTGATTTGCGCCTACGTGCCCAATGGCCAGGCGCTCGATTCGGACAAGTATGTCTACAAGCTCGAATGGCTGGAGCACCTGGAACAGTGGGTCGGCGCCGAACTTGCGCAGCACCCCGGCCTGGCCCTGCTGGGCGACTACAACATCGCCCCGGAGGATCGCGACGTGCACGACCCCGCGGCCTGGGAAGGCCAGGTATTGGTGTCCGAGCCGGAACGCGCGGCGTTCCAGCGCCTGTGCGCGCTGAATCTCGCCGACGCCTTCCGCCTGTTCGAGCAGCCGGAAAAAATCTATAGCTGGTGGGACTACCGGCAAATGGCGTTTCGCCGCAACCGCGGCCTGCGCATCGACCATATCCTGCTGTCGCCGCCGCTGGCCAGCCGCTGCATCGGTTGCGAGGTCGACAAGATTCCGCGCAAATGGGAGCAGCCGTCGGACCATGCCCCGGTGATCGCGACCCTGGCCTGAACCCGGAGCTTTTCCGTTGACTTGTTTACGCAGGCAGGGCGGGTTTGAAACTCGCCCCGAATTCTTGCTGTGGGTATGGTGATAAATAAACCTAAAACGCCACGCGCTTAGGATCGGAACAGCGGTTTCTGCACGAAGCATTCCAGCGCCTGCCGCACTCTCCTGTGGCAATTCAGCAGCAACGGATAGGTTCCATCCACTTCCTCTCCCAGCAGGATCCGGCGCCAGTCGTGCGCGCTCAAGGCGTCGGCACCGTTGTCGCTGGCCATGCATCCGGACACCAGATCGAGAAAACGCCGCAACGTCGCCTCATCGCCCAGGCTTTGATAAAACACCTGCATCAGCGGCTCGCCTTTCGGCGTTGCGCTGGTCAGGTATTCCCGCAATTGCCCGCTATTCAGAAAGCCTGCTTCCTTGCAGCAAAGAATGAAGCGCATCAACTCGATGAAATCATCGGGATGCTGGGCGGAGAGCTGCATCAGACTGGTTCCGGAAGCCAGCTTGGTATCGAGCAGGGCCGTCAGCCTGGCTGGCAGGGACTCGGACTGGTGCGCGTACACACGGTTGATCAATATGTCGCCGTATTCCGGCAACAGTTTGGCCAGCCTGAAATGCAGGAGAAAGGCAAACACTTCCTTGCTGGCGAAATCCCCGGACTGTAAAAAACTGAGGTGCGGCCAGACCATGGTTCGGCCAGGGGGCGGCTGGGGCTCCCAGCGCGAAATCAGGAACACGCGCTCGGGGCCAAGAAAATAATTCGCCACCTCATCGGCCAGGCCTCCCAAACGGAAGCGCTCGGCGACTCGGTCCAGATCGTAACTGAGCATGCGCGCATGGGTCAGCGTGCGATTCGGGTCATAGAAGCACATCACGAATTTCGGCGGCAAACCGTCCTTGGCCGGTTTGAGCTTGAGCTGCAAACCCATCATATGGCTGTTGGTGTACACCGCGAAAAAGCTGCTGTGCGCCTGGCCGGGATCCGCGCTCCACTGCGTCAACAGGCGCTCGAACTCGGCACGCGCAAAGGCGCCAAGCTTGCCATCGCTGACAAAGAATTTTTCTGCTGACGATTGATAGGCGATTTGCTTGTAGTAGTCTTCGAATTCCGGGGGTAAGGTCTGTTGGATTTGTTCCGGACTGGCGATATCCCGATAGCGCTCGCGCTTGTCCCGGCATGGCTGGCTCATGTCGGCGCCATTGAAAACGAAACGAGCCTGCGGATGCTCCAGGGTCCACTGGCGCAGCAGCCACCAGGGAGCCAGATGACGGCAGAGTATCCTTTGCCCGTTGTCGAAGCTGGCCTTGCCGTTCAGGCTGTGCATCCCCAGGCCGCTGCCGGAGAAATAAATGCCCTCTCCCAGTACCTGGCGGGACTGCGCGCCATCCGCACTGACTTCCACCAGCGTCAGCTTGCTGCGCGCCCGGGGATCCAGATAGATCAGTGGACAGTGGCTATCGACCTCGATGTCGGCGCGGGCAAACCGCGGCTCCATCAGTATCAGTTTTTCCAGGTCCGGCAGGTTCCTGAGATTCATCCCGGCCCCGGCATAGCCCGGCACAAGCAAGGTACGCACGCCCTGGAAAGCGCCCAGCCAGCCTGGCAACGCCTGCAAGCCCCTGGGCAGGTACAGCATATCGACGCCGTCGGCGACCCGGCGCCAATCGGCCTCGTCCAGGCAGGCAAACAAGCGCAAGTCCTGTTGCTGCAAATCCAGGGTGGCCGGATCGCGCTGGCGGCAAGCGCCAAGCACGTACAAGGCGTGTTCGCGCTCCTGGCGCCGCGCCTCCATCAAGGTCACGCGCACCCTTTGCGCCATCGCCATGCGCAGCAGTTCCTGCCCCCTGTCCAGGGGCGCCCTGGCGCTGCCGGCGCCCTTGCGAAAAAAATGGATGCCGCCCTTGCGTATCCCTCCTGGCAGCATTTGCGCCGCACCACGTTGATCGTTGACATGCGCCAGGGCTTGCGCGCGCGCCCGGCCATGGGTCTTGCGTATTCCACCCTGCTGGGTCTGGGACGGGACTGGTGCCGTCGGGTAATTGGGAATGGCGCCCGTCGTGGCTGCGACCCCGCTGCTTCGATACATCATCTTGCTGCTCTCTCCGTCCGGCATTAAAAATGGCAATACCGGGTACGTATGCAAACGACGCGGCAAAGTTCGGGGCCGGAGGCGGTTTATTTTGCTTATTTCCAAACGGTATTTGCGTGCGGAAATAAAGCATTCCCGCGATCAATGATTCACGGAAACAGTACTGTGGAGTGGGGACTTGCGCGGATTGCGGAAATGCGGGAACGGCGGATGGGACTCAATTCTTCTTGCCGGACAATTGGCGCTCGAAAGCCACATCCAGCTTGCTGACTCTCCTGGCCTTCTGCGGCCCCACGCCGTTGACGAAGGCGACGAATGCATCCATTTCCAGCGGTTCGCACAGGGGTTCGGATACGCCGGCGTCCGTCAGGCTGACCAGATAAAACAGCCCGTCGGCCGTGCGCACCATCGAGTAGTCCTGGTCCGTACTGCGGGTCTTGAGCCTTTCCACGGCGGCGCTGGCTTTGGTCGATCGCATGCTCCCTCCTCGGGATGGTGTGGATAATCGCTGCGGCCAGGATAATACGCCCGGGCAGCAAGGACAAATCTTACACCGGACGTCGCTAGCGGATCGACTTCGTGGATGCGTTGTTGCGGGCGGGTTTGAAACCCGCCCCTTACGAAAACCGTCCTATGGCACTGTCATTCCGCGGGGCGGCCATCCGCGCGAAGTCGCGGAATCCAGGGGGTAAATGACCATGGACCCTGCGACTTCGCGCAGGGTGACGGCGCGGCATAGCGTCGGAGTTACACGCTCAAATCACGTACAAATCCACATACTCGTGCACAGGCATGGCTTCGAGCCTGGCCTGGTCCAGCGATACCGCGAGGATCGCGTCCTGCTGGCGTTGCGGGAATTGCCGCGCGAGGTTGGTGCGGAATTTCGCTTCCAGCAAGGGGATGCCTTCCTGGCGCCGGCGCGCATGGCCGACCGGGTATTCGACCACCACTTCCGGCAGGATACTGCCGTCGTTCAATTCGACCGTCAGCGCATTGGCGATGGAGCGCTTTTGCGGATCGTGATAATCGGCGGTGTATGCCGGATCTTCGACGCAATCGATCTTGTCGCGCAGGGCATCGATGCGGGCATCGGACGCCACCACATCTTCATAATCGCCAGCGGTCAGGCGTCCAAACAGCAAGGGAATGGCCACCATGTACTGGATGCAGTGGTCGCGATCGGCCGGGTTGTTCAAGGGGCCTTTCTTATCGATGATGCGGATGCAGGCTTCGTGGGTGCGGATGGTGATGCGCTTGATGTCGGCGGCGCTCTTGCCCGACGCCGCCAGCTGCTGGTGCAGGGTCATCGCCGCCTCGACCGCGGTCTGGGAGTGGAATTCTGCCGGGAAGGAAATCTTGAACAAGACGTTTTCCATCACGTAGCTGCCGTAGGGACGCTGGAACTTGAACGGCTGGCCCTTGAACAGGACGTCGTAGAAGCCCCAGGTCTTGGCCGTCAGCACCGAGGGATAACCCATTTCGCCGGTCTTGGCGATCAGGGCCAGGCGCACGGCGCGTGCGGTGGCGTCGCCCGCGGCCCAGGACTTGCGCGAACCGGTGTTGGGCGCGTGACGATAGGTGCGCAGCGACTGGCCATCGACCCAGGCCAGCGATACCGCATTGATGATTTCATCGCGCGACAGGCCCAGCATCTGCGCCACCACGGCGGTGGACGCCACCTTGACCAGCACCACGTGGTCCAGCCCGACCTTGTTGAACGAGTTTTCCAAGGCGATGCAGCCCTGGATTTCGTGCGCCTTGATCATTCCGGTCAGCACATCCTTCATCAGCAGGGGCGGCTTGCCCGCCGCCACCGCGGTGCGCGACAGCCAATCGGCCACAGCCAGGATCCCGCCCAGGTTGTCGGAGGGATGGCCCCACTCCGCCGCGAGCCAGGTGTCGTTGAAATCGAGCCAGCGGATCATGGTGCCGATGTTGAAGGCGGCCTGCACCGGATCGAGCTGGAACTGGGTGCCGGGGACCTTGGCACCGTTGGGCACCACGGTGCCGGGAACGATGGGTCCGAGCAATTTCTTGCAGGCGGGATATTCCAGCGCTTCCAGGCCGCAGCCCAGGGTATCGATCAGGCAGTTGCGCGCGGTGTCGTAGGCGACGCTGGACTGCACCTGGTATTGGGTGACGTAATCGACGATGTCGACCAGCACCTGGTCGGCTTCGGGACGGACGTTCGAGATATGGCTGGACATGCGGTTTCCTTGCTTGGTAAATGATAGAAACAGTGCTTGCGCGGAGCTGGCGTCATTGACGCTGGTCGATAGGCACGAACTGCAAATTTTCCGGTCCCACGTAATTGGCGCTGGGACGGATGATCTTGTTGTCGATGCGCTGCTCGATCACATGCGCGGACCAGCCGGCGGTACGGGCGATCACGAACAAGGGCGTAAACATCGCGGTCGGCACGCCCATCATGTGATACGACACTGCGGAGAACCAATCCAGGTTGGGGAACATTTTCTTGGCGTCCCACATCACGCTTTCGATGCGCTCGGCGATGTCGAACATCCTGGTCGAGCCTGCGGCCTGCGACAACTGTTGCGCCACTTGCTTGATCACCTGATTGCGCGGATCGGCAATGGTGTACACCGGATGGCCAAAGCCGATCACGACTTCCTTGTTTTCCACGCGCTTGCGGATATCGGCCTCGGCCGCATCGGCATCCTCGTAGCGCTTCTGGATATCGAAGGCGGCTTCGTTGGCGCCGCCATGCTTGGGGCCACGCAAGGCGCCGATCGCGCCGCTGAGCGCCGAATACATGTCGGAGCCGGTGCCGGCGATGACCCGGCCGGTGAAGGTGGAGGCGTTGAATTCATGCTCGGCATACAGGATCAGCGAGGTATGCATGGCGCGTTCCCATTCGGCGCTCGGCTTGACGCCATGCAGCAGGTGCAGGAAGTGGGCGCCGATGGAATCGTCGTCGGTTTCGACCTCGATGCGCTTGCCGTTGTGGCTGTAGTGATACCAGTACAGCAGCATCGACCCCAGGTTGGCCATCAGGCGGTCGGCGATGTCGCGCGCGCCGGCTTGATTGTGGTCTTCCTTTTCCGGCAGGAGACATCCCAGCACCGACACGCCGGTGCGCATCACGTCCATGGGATGCGCCGACGCCGGCAAGGCTTCCAGCACGGTCTTCAAGGCGGCGGGCAGGCCGCGGCAGGCCTTCAGCGCGCTCTTGTAGGCCGAAAGTTCAGCGCGATTGGGCAGCTTGCCATGCACCAGCAGATAGGCGATCTCCTCGAATTCGCAGCTATCGGCGACATCCAGGATGTCGTAGCCGCGATAGTGCAAATCGTTACCGCTGGTGCCGACCGTGCACAACGCCGTATTGCCTGCGGTGACGCCCGACAGCGCCACCGATTTCTTGGGCTTGAAAGCTCCCGCTTTTTCTTCGCTCATGTCTGCTCCTTCTCCGGATGGATTTATTGCGATTTTTGCTGGGCGAACAATGCGTCCAGCTTTTGCTCGTAGTCGTGGTAGGCGATGCGATCGTACAGCTCCATGCGCGTTTGCATGGTGTCCAGGACATTCTGCTGGGTGCCGTCGCGGCGGATCGCCGTGTAGACGTTTTCCGCGGCCTTGTTCATGGCGCGGAACGCCGACAGCGGATACAAGGCCAGTCCGACATTGGCGCCGCGCAATTCGTCCACGGTAAACAAAGGGGTTTGGCCGAACTCGGTGATGTTGGCCAGGATCGGCACCTGGACCGCCGCGGCGAATTGCCGGTACATCGCCAGTTCCGTGATCGCTTCCGGAAACACCATGTCGGCGCCGGCTTCGACGCAAGCGACGGCGCGCTCCAGCGCCGCTTCCAGGCCCGCGACCGCGAGCGCGTCGGTGCGCGCCATGATCACGAAATCGGGATCGGTGCGCGCATCCACCGCCGCCTTGATGCGATCGACCATTTCCTGCTGGCTGACGATTTCCTTGTTGGGACGATGGCCGCAGCGCTTGGCGCCGACCTGGTCTTCGATATGGATGGCGGCGGCGCCGAACTTGATCATCGACTTGACGGTGCGCGCAACGTTGAAGGCCGAGGAACCAAAGCCGGTATCGACGTCGACCAGCAAGGGCAGATCGCAGACGTCGGTGATGCGGCGCACGTCGGTCAGGACGTCGTCCAGATTGGAAATGCCCAGGTCGGGCAGGCCCAGCGAGCCGGCGGCGACACCGCCGCCGGAAAGATAGATGGCCTTGAAACCGGCGCGCTGGGCCAGCAAGGCATGGTTGGCATTGATGGCGCCGACGACTTGCAAGGGCGACTCGTCCTTGACTGCTTGCCGGAATGCGGCTCCTGGGGATGGCTGATGCATGAATTCTCCTGTGGTAAAGGCGCTGGCACGAATGGCGCTGACGCTGGCGTATTGGGTACAGCGTGGGTAGTACGACGATTTGCGCCACGCATATCGATATTGCAAATGCCATACCAGCACTGAATTCCCTGATCCCACGCTGGCGCCAAATTATTTTTTCATTGAAATCAATGGGTTGTGTCGCATGAAAATCAGCGCCAGGATTTTTTACCGGCACGATGTTGCAGTTTGTGTTTCAATATGTCGCACAAACTGAAACGTTGAAACATAATCATGAAACATCCGCCGCGATGAATCCATCCTACCCCGCTTCCCCAAGCAGCGCCGATACGCCGGTGTTCTGGACCGTCTCGATCTCGCGCCTGGCCGACCTGTTTCGCGATATTACGTTGGAATTCGACCAGCAAGCGCAGATCGAACCCATCCATCTGGGCTTCGAGGAGGCCGCACGCCATATCCGCGAACGCCTGGCGCATGAACGCTGCGACGCGGTCATCGCCGCCGGCTCCAACGGCGCTTATCTGAAGAACCGGCTGCCGGTCCCGGTCATCACCGTCAAGGCCAGCGGCATGGACTTGATGCAGGCGCTGGCGCGCGCGCGCCGCATCACCAACCGCATCGGCATCGTCAGCTACCAGCAAACCCTGCCCGAGCTCGCCGAGTTCCAATCCGCCTTCGGCTTGCAAATCCAGCAGTGCGCCTACGCCACCGAGGAAGACGCGCGCGCGCGCATCCAGGAACTCAAATCCGACGGCGTGCGCGCCGTGGTCGGCGCCGGGCTGATCACCGACCTGGCCACCGAGGCCGGCATGGAGGCGGTGTTCATGTATTCGGCGGCATCGATACGCCAGGCGTTCCTGGATGCGCTCGAGATCGCCCGCATCACCCGGCTCGAGAGCCGGCGCCCACGCCAGCCGCCACTGGCGCGCAATCTGGCGGCGCGCCATGGCTTGCAGGATTTGCGCGGCGAATCGGCCGCGATGCAGGCGGTGCGCGAAGCGGTGGTGCTGTTTGCGCGCTCGCCGGCCACGGTCCTGATCCAGGGCGAAACCGGCACCGGCAAGGAGCTGGCGGCGCAGGCCATCCATAGCGAAAACCCCGATCCGGCCGGCAAGCGCCGTCCTTTCGTCGCGGTGAATTGCGGCGCGATCGCCGAATCCCTGCTGGAGTCGGAATTGTTCGGGCACGAAGAAGGCGCGTTCACCGGCGCGCGCCGTGGCGGCCATGCCGGGCTGTTCGAGGCCGCCCACGGCGGCACCCTGTTCCTGGACGAGATCGGCGAAATGCCGCTGGCGCTGCAAACCCGGCTGCTGCGGGTGCTGGAAGAACGCGAAGTCGTGCGCGTCGGCGGCACCCGCCCGATCCCGGTCGATCTGCGCATCATCAGCGCCACCCACTGCGACCTGGAGCAAAGAATCGCCGAAGGCCGGTTCCGGGCCGATCTGTTTTATCGACTGAGTGTTTTACGCCTGCGCCTGCCGACGCTGGCCGAGCGCCCCGAGGATCTGGCCGGCTTGGGCGAATGGCTGCTGCGGCAAGCGCTGGCCGCGCTGTCGGTCGCCCCCGCCGCCAACCTGCGCGCCGAGATCCAGGCCTGCATGCCGCTGCTGGCCCGCCATACATGGCCGGGCAATGTGCGCGAGTTGCGCAACCTGATGCAAAGACTGGCGCTGTACCAGGCGGCGCAACCGCTGCAAGCCTTGACCCCAACCTTCCTGGCCAGCCTGGCGCCGGAGTTGTCCGGGCAGTCCGCGCTGGCGGCGCTGCCTGCCCCTGCAGCCGGCGCTGCGCACCAGGACGGTGACAGCGTGCACCAGGTGCTGGCACGCATGGGGGGCGACCGCAATGCCGCCGCTGCTTATTTGGGGATCAGCCGTACTACGCTGTGGCGACGGTTGAAGCAGGGCTAGGGAATCGGGGTGCGGGCGGGTTTGATACCCGCCGCTACGAAAATGGGATCAGCGTGGAACAGTCCATGGGATGGTGGTGATCGACGAGGGCGGGTTTGAAACCCGCCCCTACGAAAAACCAATACCCGTGGCGATGCTTGTGTAGGGGCGGGTTTCAAACCCGCCCAACAACAGCGTATGAGCCGCAGCGCGGCAACTACTCCTCGCGCGCGCCGTCGATGCCGAGCTCCTGGATCTTGCGCGTGATGGTATTGCGCCCTATGCCCAGGCGTATCGCGGCATCGTTCTTGCGTCCGTGGGTATAGCGCAAGGCGGTGCGGATCAGGGTCGATTCGAATTGGCGCCCGAGCGCGTCCATCACCTCGGGCTGACCCGCGCTCAGCAATTGGTTGGCTTCCGATTCCAGCAGGCTGGTCCAGCTGGGACCGGCGCTGGCCGCGGCGACGCCCTGCCGCTCTGTCTGCCCATCGGTCTGGACGGCAGCAGCGCCCTCCTGTACGGCACCTTCCTGCGTAGCCGGGGCCAGCGCCCAAGACGGCACGGGCTGGGACCCAGCGCCATCGCCGCCCGGTCCTTGCAAGAGCTCGGGCGGCAAGTCCTTGATTTCCACCGTCTGGCCGGGAGCCATCACGGTGATCCAGTTGCACAGGTTTTCCAGCTGGCGCACATTGCCCGGCAATTCCAGGCGGCTCAAGAACTGCAGCGCGGGTTCCGACATGCGCTTGGCTTCCACACCGAGCTGGCGCGCGCTCTGCGCCAGGAAGTGACGCGTCAGCAGCGGGATATCCTCGCGCCGCTCGCGCAGCGACGGCAGGCGCAGCCGGATCACGTTGAGGCGATGATATAAATCCTCGCGGAACAAGCCGTCGCGCACGCGCTGCTCGAGGTTTTGATGGGTGGCGGCGATCACCCGCACATTGGCTTTCAGGGGCTGGTGGCCGCCGACCCGGTAGAAATGCCCGTCCGAGAGCACGCGCAACAGCCGGGTCTGCAGATCGAAAGGCATGTCGCCGATTTCGTCCAGGAACAGGGTGCCGCCCTCGGCCTGTTCAAAGCGCCCGCGGCGCGTGGCCTGGGCGCCGGTGAAGGCGCCGCGCTCATGGCCGAACAATTCCGACTCCAGCAAATCCTTGGGGATGGCCGCGGTATTCAGGGCGATGAAAGGTTGGGCGGCGCGCGGGCTGTGCTTGTGCAGCGCGCGCGCCACCAGTTCCTTGCCGGTGCCGGATTCGCCGGTGATCAAGACCGTCACATTCGATTGCGACAAGCGCCCGATGGCGCGGAACACGTCCTGCATGGCGGCTGCCTGCCCCAGGATCTCGGTGCTGTCGGCGCCGACCTGCTCGTCACTGGTTTCGCGCAGGCTTTCCTCCAGCGCGCGCCGGATCAGGGCCACCGCCTTGTCCAGGTCGAAGGGCTTGGCCAGATACTCGAATGCCCCGCCCTGAAAAGTGGCCACCGCCGAATCCAGATCGGAAAACGCCGTCATGATGATCACCGGCAAACCGGGATGCCGGGCCTTGACCACTTGCAGCAATTCCAGCCCGGATTCCCCCGGCATGCGGATGTCCGAGACCAGCACCTGGGGCGTATCGTGCTCCAGCATCAGGCGCGCCTCGCGGGCGTTGGAAAAACTGCGGGTTGCGAGATTTTCCCGCGCCAAGGCCTTTTCCAGCACCCAGCGTATCGACTCATCGTCGTCGACGATCCAGATCGGCTTCATAAATTTTTCTGCCTTTTCGCTTGCGTCATAATGTGTACCCGCCCGGCCAAAACCGGGTGCGTCAGGGCAGCGGCATCAAGATCCGGAAATCCGTACGTCCGGGCCGGCTTTCGCACTCGATCACGCCCAGGTGCTGCTGCACGAAATTCTGTGCCAGGGTCAAACCCAAACCGCTACCCCCATCCCTGCCGGACACCAGCGGCATGAAGATGCGATCCTTGATCGCCGTCGGTATGCCGGGTCCGTTATCGATGATATGCAAGTCCAATGCCAGCCGATAACGCACCTTGGCCAAAGTCACCTGTCGCGCCACCCGGGTCTGGAATACCAATTCCGCATCGCCCTGGCGCATGCGCTCGCCCAAGGCCAGCGCGGCATTGTGCGCGATGTTGAGCACCGCCTGGATCAATTGCTCCTTGTCGCCGCGGAACTCCGGGATTGATAAATCGTAGTCGCGCCGGATCGTCAGGCCCGTGGGGAATTCCGCCAGGATCAGGCTGCGCACGCGTTCGAACACTTCGTGGATATTCACGTCACCGACGATGTGCGGCTTGCGGTGCGGCGCCAGCAAGCGGTCGACCAGGGTTTGCAGACGGTCGGCTTCCTTGATGATGACCTGGGTGTATTCGGACAATTCGCGCAACTGACGCTCGGGCAATTCCAGTTCCAGCAACTGCGCCGCGCCGCGAATACCGCCCAGGGGATTCTTGATCTCGTGCGCCAGGTTGCGGATCAACTCCTTGTTGGCCTGGCTTTGGTCCAGCAGGCGTTCTTCGCGGTCGAGCTTGAGCTGCTGCAGGTTCTGGCGCAACTCGATCAGGATCGGCATATGGGCATCGTCGATCGCACTCACCACCAGGTCCAGGCGCAAGGGCTCGCGCCCCGGGCGTTCCAGCACCACGTCCTGGCGCCGGTCGGAAAACTCATGCGCCAGAGCCTGCTCGAAAATCGTGTCAAGCAAGCCGCCGTTCAGAAACAGGCCGCTGAATTTTTGCTGGGCCAGCACCTTGAACGAGTTTTCCAGCAAATGTTCGGCGGCGGCATTGGCATAGACAATATGGGCCTGCCTATCCAGCAACAGAACCGCGGTGGACAATAAATCCAGGCCAGCCAAGACATTCGATGATGTTTTCACGCTGCTCAAAACGCTGCTCAAAAAATAATGGCCGCATCACGCGGCCGTCCATGCTCCACAAGCGGGGCCAGGCTTATTTCAGCTTTCCAATCTCGCGCTTCAAGGCCTCGATGTTTTTCTCGGTCCGGTTCAGATCGTCGCGCAGATTGGCGACGCGCTCCCGGTATGTGTCCTCGTTGGTCTCGTCCCCGCGCCGTGCCGGCTGGCCATTGTTGAACGCCTGCCTCAGGTTCGCCAGCTTGCCTTCCTCGTCCTTCAACTCGTCGACCAGAATCTGCATGCGGTCGGTATCGCGCGCTTTCTGGGTGTTGCCATCGACCCGGGGGAAATTGCTCGGCGTGGACACCGCCTTGACCGCGCGCGCGGGTTGGCGCGCAGGCGGCGAGGCGATCATGCTCACCCCTTGCAAATCGACCTTCTTGCAACCGGAAAAATCCCCGGTGTTCTTGTACTCGCGCGTACCATCGCTCTTTTGGCAAACGAACACCTCGTGCTGGGCGTGCGCGAAACCAAAGGTCGTTGCCAGGAATGGCATGACGAGGAACGACAAGGCCAGGAATTGCACTCTCATGAGTTTCCAAAAAGAAATAACCAAGAATAGGCACAGTGTAGAACAAGCCGCCTGGCATTTCAAACCTTGCGATGCAACCCTGCCAAACACACCCGCTGCGGCGCGCACCTTGATGCAAAAGCGCCACGCCCGCGTCGCCGGAGCGGGGCAAGAAGCGTCGCCCCGGACAGACGCAAACGGCAGACGTAACTACAGACGTAACTACAGACGTAACTACAGACGTAACTACAGACGTAACTACAGCGAGTAATACATGTCGAACTCGACCGGATGCGTGGTCATGCGGAAGCGCTGGACTTCCGTGCTCTTCAATTCCAGATAGGCGTCGATCATGGTGTCGCTGTACACCCCGCCACGCGTCAGGAACTCGCGGTCCTTGTCCAGATACTCCAGCGCCTGCTCCAGCGAAGAGCATACGGTCGGCACCTTGGCATCCTCTTCCGGCGGCAGGTGGTACAAGTCCTTGGAAGCCGCTTCGCCCGGATGAATCTTGTTTTGCACGCCGTCCAGGCCAGCCATCAGCAAGGCCGAGAAGCACAGGTAGGGGTTGGCGAGCGGATCCGGGAAACGGGTTTCGATGCGGCGCGCCTTGGGATTGGGCACATGCGGGATGCGGATCGACGCCGAACGGTTGCGCGACGAATACGCCAGCTTGACCGGCGCCTCGAAACCGGGCACCAGACGCTTGTACGAGTTGGTACCGGGGTTGGTGATGGCGTTCAGTGCGCGCGCGTGCTTGATGATGCCGCCTATGTAATACAGGGCGAATTCCGACAGGCCGGCATAACCGTCGCCTGCGAACAGGTTCTTGCCATCCTTCCAGACCGATTGGTGCACGTGCATGCCCGAACCGTTGTCGCCGACGATGGGCTTGGGCATGAAGGTCGCGGTCTTGCCATAGGTATGCGCGACATTCCACACCACGTATTTCAGGGTCTGGGTCCAGTCGGCCCGCTCGACCAGGGTCGAGAACTTGGTGCCGATCTCGCTTTGGCCGGCGCCCGCCACTTCGTGGTGGTGGACCTCGACCGGAATCCCGAGCGCTTCCAGAATCAGGCACATCTCCGAACGCATGTCGTGCAAGCTATCCACCGGCGGCACCGGGAAATAACCGCCCTTGACGGTCGGACGATGGCCGCTGTTGCCGCCCTCGATCTTCTCGCCGGTCATCCAGGAAGCTTCCTCGGAATCGATCTTGACGAAGCAGCCGGACAT